>Ga0210391_10001856_pt1 | contig 18716 bp, 12 predicted proteins | sample IncBWC12OmetaG_FD_160573 | JGI IMG/M metagenome (GOLD analysis project Ga0210391, IMG submission 160573) | Forest soil microbial communities from Barre Woods Harvard Forest LTER site, Petersham, Massachusetts, United States - Inc-BW-C-12-O ... | reverse complement strand
AGGAAAGGTATAATGGTAGAAGAAAGCGGGATCGAAATTCCCCATCCAGTCCGTGTACGCGCGAATCGTGTACATGCCCGTAGGCAGCGAATCCTTCAGTTCGAGCTCGCCCAGGGCCACCCTCCCCAGAATGACGGGAAAATATTTTTGCTGAACCCGGCTCCCGGCGGGATTGAAGAGTTCCAGGTGAATTCCCGTGCTGGTCTCCCCGGGAAGGATTCCTGACGTTACGTAGGCTTTGAACCAAATAGAATCTCCTCCCATATATTTATCCTTGTCCAGGTGGAGGTATACCCTTTCCTGGGGGAAACTATCCGGGAGGATTTTCAGGAGGCTGTCCGGGGTCAACGTCTGCGCCTGCGCTTTAAAGGCAAGCAAGCAAAAAACGATAAGGTATCTTTTATTCACAGGGAAAAAATTGCGCTTTCGCGCCAGCCAAAATACGACATTTATCCCATGAACAAACCGACCTATGCCGATTATGTAGGGCGCATGTCGGAGGTAGCCGACTTCCGATACAGCGCGGGGGTCCTGCAGTGGGACCAGGAAACGTATATGCCCGTCAAAGGCGAAGGTCCCAGGGCCAGGCAAATTGCCACCCTGACCGAAACGGCGCATGCGCGCTTCACCGACGCGGCTTTCGGGGACCTGCTGAGGGCCTTATCCGGCCTGGACGACCTCAAGGACTCCGAACGCCGGAATGTCGTTTTGACGTTCGAAGACTACGAGCGCGAAAAGAAACTCCCCTCCGAATTCGTACGGCGCCTCTCCGAAATTTCCAGCCAGGCCTTTCAAGCCTGGATCGCCGCGCGAAGGGCCGACGACTTCGGGGTGCTGGCCCCCTTATTGGATCAATTGGTTACATTGAAAAAGGAAGAAGCGGAGCGAAAGGGCTATACGGTTCATCCTTATGACGCCCTACTCAGGGATTATGAAAAGGGAACCTCCGTGGCGCGCCTCGACGAATTGTTCGGAGCACTCATCCCGGCTTTGACACCGCTGTTGGGCGCCATCGGTTCCGTCGCCCAGGTGGACAATAGTTTTCTGCACGGGGAATTCCCCAAACAACGCCAATGGGATTGGGGCCTGGATTTGTTGAAAAGGATGGGCCTGGACTTCCAGGCGGCCCGCCAGGATTTGTCGGAGCATCCCTTCACCACCAACTTCGCCGCCACGGACGTACGCATCACCACACGCATCAACGAACACGATTTTTCCTCCATGACCTGGAGCTGTATCCACGAAGGGGGTCATGCCTTGTACGAGCAGGGGCTACCCGCGGACCAGTACGGCCTGCCCCTGGGTGAAGCGTGCTCCTTGTCCATCCACGAAAGTCAAAGCCGCTTCTGGGAAAACAACCTGGGAAGGAGCCTGCCGTTTTGGGTGGAGCTGTGGGACGTCCTGACGTCATATTTCGACTTTCGCGGAATCGATCCTGCCGGGTTTTACAAGGGCATCAACCGCGTGCAACCCTCCCTGATTCGCACCGAGGCCGACGAGCTCACCTATCACTTCCACGTCTTCATACGCTACGAGCTCGAAAAAGCCCTGCTGACGGGCAACTTGTCGGTCCGGGACATTCCCGCCTGGTGGAATGAGGCCTATCGCAGGCATTTAGGTCTGATCGTGCCCGATGACCGCCACGGTTGCCTGCAGGATGTACACTGGAGTCACGGGAGTTTCGGTTATTTTCCAACATATACCCTGGGCAGTTTGTATGCGGCCCAGTTGGCAAAGGCGTGCCCTCCCGGGGATTTCGCGAGTGTCCTGGCCTGGTTGAGGGAAAAAGTCCACCGCTTCGGACGATATTACGATTCTGAAGATTTGTGCAAGGAAGCAACGGGCGCACCCCTGGATCCTCAAATTTTTCTGAAATATTTAACAGATAAGTACCGGGACATATATGGCCTTCGTGGGATTTGACGACCACATAACATTAAGAAAATGATGTATCTTAGAGCACTAAAGTACCCTAATATCCGTTGAGAGGCATTTTTATCATATCTCTGTTCCTAATCGGGGCCGTATTACGTCCAGTGCACTCCTATGCACAAACCTCGCCCCTACCCAATCCAGACGAATCGGATAAAGTCGTGAAAGTGTACCCCAGTCCTGCGGTCACTTATATCAATTTCGAGTTTCAGAAAGATTATGACAAAGCAAATTCTCTGGTCATATTCAACTTCATCGGTAAGAAGGTCTACGAGCTGAGCAGCATGCCCCAGAAATTAACGCTAAACATTAGCGATTATTATAGGGGAACCTACATTTACCAGGTCCGGGACAAGACCGGAACCATTATCGATTCAGGTAAATTCCTCGTAGCCAAGTAGTTCTATTGTATCTCCACGATTAAAAACTTTAGGTATTCCGTATTGTCCACTCCCCAAAGGATCGGGTGATCGGGTGATTGTGTCCGGTAGGTTACCTGGCGAAGGCCCCTTCGCGCATCCTTGGCCGCGAGTTGGATAATCTCTAGGAAAAGCTCGGGATGGACCAGGTTGGTGCACGAACTGGTCACCAAAAAACCGCCCGGCCTTACCAGCTTCATCCCCCTTAAATTGATCTCCTTATACCCAGTGATGGCCTTTTGGATGTTCTCCCTGCTTTTGGTGAAAGCAGGGGGATCCAGCATCACGACGTCATACGTTCTTCCCTCTTTTCCCCAGCTTTTCAACACGTCGAAGGCGTTCCGGGTTTCCCATGAGCATATGTCCTGGAGCCCGTTGAGTTCGGCATTTCGCTTTGCCTGAGCGACCGCGGTGTCACTGATGTCCAGCCCGAGGACGCTCTTTGCCCCATAATGCGCCGCGTGGATGCCGAAGGTTCCGGTATAACAGAACGCCTCCAGGACTTCGGCGCCTTTTACGATGTGTTGTATTTCTCTTCTATTGTCCTGCTGATCGAGGAAATAACCCGTCTTTTGACCGTTCTCCAGGTCCACATGGAATTTCAATCCGTTTTCATTGATGATAATATTCGGATCGAAGGCGTGGCCCACAGGACCCTTGATTTGGGTCAAGCCCTCCAGTTCGCGCACGGGTACGTCGTTGCGCTCATAAATCCCCTTGGGATGGAAGATGGTGTTCAGCGCATCGATAATGGCAGCCTTCCATTTGTCCATCCCCAGGGCCAGCGTCTGGAAGACGAAGTAATCGTTGAACTTATCGACGATCAGGGCGGGAAGGCCGTCGGCTTCGCCAAAGATCAGGCGGCAGTTTTCGGTGTAGCCGATTTTTTCGCGGTAGGCCCAGGCCTTCGCGATGCGCCGCTTGAAGAATGCCTCGTCGATGGGCTCCTTCGGATCCCGGCTGAGAATACGCACCAATATCTGGGACTTCGGATTGATGTACCCCGTCCCCAGGAATTTCCCGTCGTGTGTTTCCACGCGCACAATATCATCCGTGCCCTCCACGCGCTCCACCTCATTGGCGAAGACCCACGGATGGCCATTCGCAATCCGTGGGGCGATCTTCCGGTTCAAAATTACTTTCGTCATCAGCCCGCAAAGCTACTAAGGCTTCACGACAATCGTTCCGGCGCCGTTATAGGAATGATAATCCCCGTTATACATCGCATCCGCGCTGACCGGTCCCATATGGTACGTCCCCAGTGACACCGCCCGCACCGCATAGTAATATACCTGCTTCGGCTCGTTAAGGTCCAGGAAGAGGTTGATCCGGTCGTCGCGCACATCCAGGGCCGTGGGCTCCGAGGCATTCTTGATCCAATCCATCCCGGGTATGTCCTTGGTGCGCGGGTTTTCGATTTCGAAGCCGGCGGGGACGAGGTCGCAAAGGACGATGTTCCCAATGGACCCGCTGTATGACTTCTCCAGGGTGAGCTGGACAATGACCAGCTCGTTTTGATGGAAGACGTTCCCCGAAATTTCATTCCCGAAGCGGTCATAAAACTTGCGTCGGGCCTTGATATAATGGTCCTCTTCCTTGTAATCACCCGATGCGCTGATGCCTTCGGCCTGCCACCAATAAAACAATGAGCCTGTGCCCCTCACTTCCAAATCCAGGTCGGTCCCTTTGAGCTGGGCTGCGGTCCAGCGCGCGGGCGCCCCGTCCATAGTCCCCACGGTCCTGCCACCCACGCGCACGGTGGCCGTAGCCGTGGACTGGACCGAAGCCCTGGCGAGCTTTCCGAGGGACAGGAAGCCAAAGGCGCATTCCTGGGTGCTGTACCAATACCGGCTTTTCAGCAGGCTGGACACCTGGCGCGCCATTTCGGGGACCTGTGGATTTTGGGGGTCCACGTCCAGCAGGACATCCAGGGCAATCGCTTCATCGCGGATGTCGGAGTAGAAGCTGCCCCCGGTCTGGGTGACGGAAACCTCTCCTTCCCATTTCGAGGGCAACAGTTCCTTGAATCCAGCCTTGTCTCCGGCCAGGGCATAGGCCGCCGCCAGGAGGTAGCGGCTATCCAGGGCCAGCCATGCCGTGTTGTCCTTGTAATAGTTCATGGCGCTGACGTTGGGCCGGCCCGCCAGGGCCAGCACGTAAAGGCTGTAGGCGACCTCTTTGGGCGCGATCTTTTTTTGCTGGTCACGGTTGTAGACGTACTCCACCAGGGACTTGTTGCGGAGGCGGCTATTGAGGTAGGTCAGCACGGATTCGAGGAGGCTGTTGTCGACCTCGAAACCCGCCTTCTTCGCCTCCAGGAGGAAATGGGCGGCATATACCGTGGCCCACCAGTTTTCGGTCCCTTCATCATCCCACAGCGTAATGGCACCATTGTAGAGCTGCCGCATCTTGATTTTCCGAATGGCCTCCAGGACGTTTGAGGCAGCATTCGTATACCGGGCGCCTCCATGCAGGTGCATGAGGGTCGCGAGGTCTTCGTAATAGAGTTGCGGGAAAGCGGCGGATACCGTTTGCTCGGTGCACCCGTATGGATATTCAACTAGGTATTGGAGCTGGTCTCCCAGTTCTATCCCCGGAGAACGGCTCAGGATAAGGCGGTAGTTGGTGCTGGAGGGCAGGAAATCTCCCATGCCGATGGCCAGGCGGTGGGCCCCCGGGCCCAGGGGGCCGCTCCCGCTCATTTTCTGCAATGTGCTGGCGGGCCGGACGCTGATATCGGTCACATCGGTAAAGTGTTCGCCCAGGCCCTGTACGTTGACCTGCACCTTCGCGGTATCGATGGCTTTGGAGGCCGCTATCGTAAACACGATGCGCTGCTCGCCGCCCGCGGGCACAGTGGCCTCACCCTGGCCCGCGCCCACGACCGTCAGGGGTCCTTGCAATCGCAGGGAAGCGTTGACCGAAGCGCTTCGCTCCGTGGTATTGGATACGGTGACGGGCATCGTCACGGTGTCCCCGGGACTCAGGAAGCGCGGCAGGGCCGTGCTCAGCACGAGAGGATCGGCCACCTTCATGGCCACTTCGGCGGACCCGAAGGACGCATCCTTGCAGGACACGACCATCAGGCGAAGCTCTCCGCTGAAGGCAGGAGGCACATCTACGGGGAAGCTCGCCTCCCCATTCCCATCGGCTTCCTGGACCCCGCTCCAATAGGAAACCAGCTTGAACCTGTGCGCGGGCATGGGGTTGGCGCGCATCCGGGATTCGGTGCCCTCGTCCCCGCCCGTGCTGCTGAGGCGAGCCAGGACTTCGGGAAACAGGAGAGGATACAAATCATAGGCGCCCACTTCCAAAGCCCTGGGTGCGTAGAACCAGGCGTATGGATCGGGCGTTTTGAAGTCCGTCACCTGCAGGATGCCGTTGTCCACGGCGGCCAGGGTGATCGTGCTGTGGGGCTCGGCTTTAACATGGACGACGGTGCGCGTGCCCGACCTGACCTTGGCGGGGGCGCTGATTTCGATCCCCATTTTCCGGTCCTTTTCCTCCACCCTCAATCCCTTGAAGCCGTGCGCCACGGTCAGTGGAACGTCGGATACGCCGTGGGGTTTGAAGAGGGTGGCCGTTACGAATACATTGGGGAGGTGGTCCTTGCTCAGGGGTAACGATACCTCGGCTGAACGCGTCGTCACGTCCACGTATTGATAGGAAACCACCTTATCGGCCGTTTCCAGGGTGACCAGCATCTTCCCGCTGAAAGGCGTTTTGAAGAGGACCCTGGCCGTTTCCCCCGTAAAGTAGGAAGTCTTGTCGGGTTCGATATCGATCTGTCCGTCCTTGTTCACTTCGAAAGCGTTGTCGTCCGCGCCCCAGTCCCCGTAGCTGTAAAAGGACTTGCTGACGTAGCTATCGCTACCGGGGAGGGCTACCCTCAATTCGTATTCCCCCGGCATACGCGGGATGAAGGGAAAAGCGGTTTGGGTCCCACTTATAGTGACGGTCTGTGAAACCACTTCCTTGTCCTCCTTCTGTGAGGTATACCTGAAATAATCCCCGTCCTTGGTCAGGACCGTCCGGTATTCGTGGCGGATCACACTGACTTTCGCCTGTGCGTTTACCACCTGCTGCTGTGCGTCGAGGGCTACGAGGGGAAAGCGCACGGGCTGGGCCAGTGAATAAAAGTCATACCCGTCGTCCATGACTCCGAAGAAAACGGGTTGGGTATAGATCTCGGCCGTATTATTCCGGTTCACGGGGCGTCCCGTTTCGTCGAACACGGTCGTATAAAAGGTCGCTTGCAGGAGGCCGATGTTTTTGTACATGTCGGGCACCTCGAAAGATTCTTTGGCCTTCCCTGCTTCATCGGTCTTGCCATCGCGCTCGATCTTGTCGTGGAAGGCGTCTTGTCCCGAAAGGCTGAAATCGTAGCGCGGAAAAGCCTTGGCATAGAAGTTCCGTTGCGCGACCTGGATTTCACATTCGTAATTCCGGTTGGCCGCGGGAGGGCCGAAGAAGTTCTCGGCCCCGATATCCAGGTGGGCGGTTTGTCCCGGCTTCAACTCCGCCGGGTCGAGGTGGGTGTTTACCTTTATCCTGTCCGGAACAAATTCTTCCACCCTGAAGGACGTACTTCCCAGGAGTACATCATTAGAGGTATAGACTTCCAATGTATAACTACCTGTAACAGCCGCCTCGGGGATATCCACGCTCCCGTCCAGGGCGCCTTGTTCGTTCACGCTCTTCCGGAAAATCTTCAATTCTTTCCCGTTGGGCAGGAGCCAGCGCATTTTAAGAGGTAAGGCTCCCGGTAGCGCCCACGCGCTGGTTCTCAGGATGACGGCGAAGTGCGCCTGCTCCCCGGGCCGGTAGATATCGCGCTCGGGGTAAATGAAGGCTTCCAGGCCGCTCGGGTTCTCCCGTTTTCCGCCTACCTCGAACCGCGAGGTATTGACGCGCGTGCTGCGGAAAGGCAGGTAGTTGAAGTCGTTTGCGGTGCGGGCCACGACCATCCCGGGGGCAAAACCCGCGAATTCCTTCCGCGTGAGCGGGATCTCGGCCACGCCCGACCCATTGGTGGTCCCAAGGCCCAGGACCTGGTTGTTCAACCCGTAGGCTACCACGTTCACGCCCTGGAGGGGCGTGGCATCTTTAATGGAGTTCGCGAACACCAGTACCTTGTCTCCCCCGCTCTTGGCGATCAACCCGATGTCGGATAGGGAAATAAAGCGGTCGTCCTCCACCCAGTAATTGTCCGTGGACCGGACCATAATATGATATATCCCCTTGAATTCCGGTAGGCGGTCGTCCCTATCGAAGTGGAAGACCCGGGCGTTGCCGGACTTGGGGAGGGCGCGGGTATCTATTTCCTTCGAATAAACAATGTCTCCCAATTGAGCCGCCTCGCCGGGCGTTTCGTCCGATGCGCCCTCTTCATCATCATCCGATCGGGCCGAATTGTCACGCGGATTGTAGCCGTAGGTGGCCGCCGCCAGGAGGTTGTTCTCGTAGATTTTTGAAACGATCACCCGAACCTTAGACACACCCACGATCCGGATCGCCACGTTCCTTTCTCCCCTTCCCGACAGGTACACGCCCTTGGTGTCCATAAAACTGATAGATGGCCGCATCTTGCCGAAGGTGACATTATTCATATAGTCGTCGTGGAGGGTCCCCCCAATAACCCCCCGGAGGCCTTTGACGATTCTCAGCGAATAGCTGGTCTCCGCGTCGAAGCCATCGCTCGTGATGCTGAAGCCGTCTTCAGTAGGTGTGGCCGTGAAGCGGACCGCGGGTTCCAGTTTGATGAAAGTCGCCAGGTTTTCGGGAGTGACGCGCTGGCTGGTTTTTACCGTGATGGTCCCCGTGCTGCCGTCGTGATCCGTGCTCACGTCATTAATACCCAGAAGAAAGGGCGAGGGCAACCCCGTCGTAAAGCTCAGGGACTCCGTAGTGCCGTTGGTTCCACCGTTCGGTATCATTCCCTTGTCTACCGCCAGTTGCACCTTATAATCCCTGTCTTCGGCGCGGATATTGTTAACCCTTATACTGACCTTTTCCGAGGTGGAAACGGTCTCAAGTTCGTAGTCCGCGGCCTTACCGTCGAGCGTCAGGCTGAGGTGCTCTTTCAAGACAGAGGGATTGACCGCGTAATTAAAGTAAAGATCCAGTTCGGGTTGGGCCGAATGCGTATCTCCATCCGGCGCCACCCATAGCGCGTTCACATCCTGGAGCTGAAGGAGGGGGGTATGGAAGGTCAGGTCATCTCCCCCCTTCAACCTTCCGTAGGGCGTATGCCTCAATACCGCCTCGTTGATCACAGCGTGAAAATTCGTGGCGGGTGTCAGGGGCTGGGAGGGTGAAAATACCAGCTCACCGGGGTTTTCCCATCGGAAGCGCCCGGGGATCTTCGGCTCGAAGGACACGAATTCCGTGGAATCCCAAAGGTTGAGCAGGGAATCCTTGACGAGGTCCTTGTCGAACTGAAAGGTTAGGTTTCCTAATGGAGATACTTCTCCTTTGGCGTTCGTGTACGAGAGCGAAACGGTCTTGCGGTTACACGAAAAGGCCAGCAGGCCCAGCAGGGCGAGGCAGCAAAAGGCATGGATACGCATACGGGAAGGTTCGTTACTTTTGAGTAAATTCAATGCAATTTATAGGAGGAGGTTTTGGGGATGATGCCGTCACACTGGCCACGATGGTCAAGAAAAGTTACAATAAAGAAAGCTAAAACCTTTGTTAAATGGAGCTCGCTTTCCATAATTTTTTTATTCCTTTCCTTCTTCCTCCTCAACCGCATTTTTCCCCTCCCCGACCGGGTCGAATACTCCACCGTCATCACCGACCGGAAGGGAGAGGTCCTGCACGTCTTCCTAACCCCGGACCAGCAGTGGCGCATGCGCACGGAGCTTTCCGAGATATCTCCTCTCCTGAGGAAAACGATCGTGGAAAAGGAAGACAAGTACTTTTATGATCACCCCGGCGTGAATGTCTTTGCAATCGGACGGGCGTTTTTCATGAACCTCCTCCACCTGCGCCGGACCTCGGGCGCCTCCACCATCACCATGCAGGTGGCCCGCGCCCTGGAACCCCACCGCAGGACGTATTGGTTCAAATGCGTGGAGGCCTTCCGGGCCCTGCAACTGGAATGGAAATACCCCAAGAGCGAAATCCTCCGGATGTACCTGAACCTCGTTCCCTACGGGGGGAATATCCAGGGGGTCAAGACCGCGGCTTACTTGTATTTTAAAAAGGATCCCGATCACCTGTCGTTGGCCGAAATCACCGCCCTGGCGGTCATCCCCAACCGCCCCTCCACCTTAGTCATGGGCAGGAATAACGGACGCATCGCCCGCGAGCGTAACAAATGGCTCCGGCGCTTTGCCCGCGACCATATCTTCACGCCCAGGGAAATCCGGGACGCCTTGGCAGAACCCCTGACGGCAACGCGGGGCCGGATGCCTCAGTACATTCCCCACCTCGCCCGGCGCCTGCACACCGGAGGAGCCGTTCTCGTACACACCCATATAGACCTGAACACCCAACTCAAGGTGGAACAACTGGTGTCGGCCTACGTACACCTTTTGAACCAGGGCGGCGTCCACCAGGCTTCCGTTATCGTGGTCGATAACCGGACGGGGCAGGTGGTGACCTATGTGGGCTCCGCCAATTGGGCCGATACTCTGGACGGGGGACAGGTGGACGGGGTTCAGGCCGTCCGGGAACCGGGTAGCACCCTCAAGCCCATCCTGTATGGAATGTGCATAGATGCCGGCCTTCTTACCCCCAAGTCCGTGATCGAGGACGTACCCATCGACTACCGGGGCTATGCTCCCGAAAACTATGACAAGACCTTCAACGGGTATGTCTCCATGGAATATGCCCTGGAGCATTCCCTGAATATCCCTGCCGTGAAAAGTCTGGAACGCCTGGGAAAAGACAAGCTCATTGCCACCTTGGTCTCCTGTCGCTGCCGTCAGATTCAAAAGGACCGGGAGCGCCTGGGGTTGTCCATGATCCTGGGGGGGTGCGGCGCCTCCCTGGAAGAGCTCACCGGCGTGTACGCGAGCTTCGCGCATGAGGGAATGTTCCGGCCACTGTCGTTTTCGGATGAGGACTCGGCCGGGTCATGGGGCGGCCCGTCCGGCGGTGCCGCCAGCGGCGGCGCGGCGGCGCGCGGCGCCTTCCGCGTCATGAGCCCTGCGGCGTCCTTCATGATTAACGATATTCTTTCGCGGGTCAACCGTCCCGATTTTCCCCTGGAATGGCAAAGCACCGCCCACCTCCCCCGCATTGCCTGGAAGACGGGCACATCCTACGGGAGGAGGGATGCCTGGAGTATCGGCTATAACAATCACTATACCGTGGGGATTTGGATCGGCAACTTTTCCGGGAAGGGCGTGCCCTCCCTCAGCGGCGCCTCGGTCGCGACCCCCCTCCTATTCCAGGTGTTCAATTCCATTGATTACGACAACGGCCAGGAATGGTTCCGACAACCTCCGGGCTGCGATACCCGCATCGTTTGCAGTGAGACGGGGATGCCACCCTCCGAACAATGCACCAACCTCGTCAGCGATTATTTCATTCCCCTCGTCTCTCCCAATATCGTTTGCAACAACCGGCAGAAAATCGACCTTTCCCCTGACGGACGAATCTCCTACTGCCGATACTGTCGTCCCCAGACAGGATACAAGGAAAAGTGGTTTCGCATCTATTCCTCCGCCATGCGCGCCTATTACGATGAACACCACGTCGCCTATGAGCGGATTCCGCCGCACAACCCGGCCTGTCAAACCATTTTTGGCAACGAAGGCCCCGTCATCCTTTCACCCAGCCCGAACGCCGAATTCTACATCAGCCGCCATAAACCCGAACCCCTGGAGCTATCCTGCCGCACCTCGGGGGACGTGGCGAAGGTCTATTGGTACATCAACAACGCCTTCTACAAGTCCGCGGATGCACACGCGCGTTCGTTTTTCATGCCGGGGGAGGGGCCGATCAAGATTTCGTGCACCGACGACAAGGGGCGGAACCGGGATATCTGGATACGGGTCAAATGGGTCGACCTCTGACCCCGGCGCGGCGACAGCCCGGGCGCCACCAGCCAGGCCCGCAATCGCGCCGGGCAGCCCGCCGCCCCGGCGGTCCCGGCCTGATTCCCATGCCAATTTGGCCGCCGGCCGCCCTTGGCAAAAATTTTGATTTTATCTTTGTCCGGTTGAACCAATCGAAATAGATGCATTATGGCAGACAAGGAATTTCAAAAAAACGGAGAAACATCCCCCTCGGGAGAAGACATCAATGTGGATGAAAACGTTGCCGGTACCGCACACCTGCAAGAGGAGGTCAGCGAGGCCTCGGAAGTGGAAAAACTAAAGGAAGACCTTCAGGATCAGAAAGATAAATATCTCAGACTCTACGCCGAATTCGATAATTTCAAGCGCCGCAGCGCTAAGGAAAGGGGAGAGCTGATCCAAACGGCGGGGCGGGAGGTGATCCAGTCCCTCCTGGATGTTTTGGATGATAGCGAGCGGGCGGAAAAGCAAATGGACAATGCGACAGACGTATCCACCGTCAGAGAAGGCATTTTGTTGGTTTTCAATAAATTGCGTAATATACTGTATAGCAAGGGTTTGAGGCCCATGGAAAGCGTGGGCACCCCGTTCGATGTCGAAAAACACGACGCCATCACGGAGATCCCGGCTCCCACCGAAGCGCTGAAGGGGAAAGTGCTGGATGAAGTCCAGAAGGGGTATTATTTAGGAGATAAAATTATCCGTCACGCGAAAGTGGTCGTGGGTAAATAAGGGAAAATCGATATGGCCAAACGAGATTACTACGAAATTTTAGGCGTTGCAAAAGGTTGTTCCGCGGATGAACTCAAGAAAGCCTACCGTAAGGTAGCCATGCAATTCCATCCCGACCGCAATCCCGGCAATAAGGAAGCAGAGGAAAAGTTCAAAGAGGCCGCTGAAGCCTACGAAGTGCTCAGCGACGCGGACAAGCGCGTCCTCTACGACCGGTATGGTCATTCCGGTGTGTCGGGCAACGGCCGTCCAGGAGGCTTCAGTGGAGGCGCGGGCATGAGCATGGACGACATTTTCAGCCAGTTCGGGGATATTTTCGGAGATGACATTTTCGGAAGTTTCTTTTCCGGGGGAGCCGCCAGGGCGAGGACCGGGGGTCGGGCCCGCGGCATCAAGGGCAGTAACCTCCGCATCAAAATCAAGCTCAGTTACGAGGAAATCGCCAGCGGCGTCAACAAGACGATCAAGGTCAAAAAATATGTCCCATGCGGGACCTGCTCCGGTTCGGGTGCCAAGGACAAGAGCAGCGTGCAAACCTGCCCCACCTGCGGAGGCCAGGGCCAGGTCCGGAAAGTGACTTCCACCTTCCTGGGGCAAATGCAAACCGTGTCCACCTGCCCCAACTGTAACGGGGAAGGATCCACGATCACCAACAAGTGCACCGCCTGCAAGGGCGAGGGCAGGGTTTACGGGGAAGAAACCGTGAGCATCGATATCCCGGCCGGGGTACAGGAGGGGATGCAACTTAGCCTCAGCGGGAAGGGAAATGCGGGAGAAAGGGGAGGACAACCCGGGGACCTCATCATCCTCATCGAGGAAGAACCCCATCCGGCCCTGCACCGCGATGGATTGAACGTTGCCTTCGATTTGCACATCACCTTCCCGGATGCCGTATTCGGTACCCAGGTGGAAGTGCCCACCATAGATGGAAAAGCAAAAATCAAAATCCCCGTCGGCACCCAAAGCGGAAAAATCTTCCGTTTGAGGGGAAAGGGTTTTCCGGCAGTCAATTCCTACGAAAGGGGAGACCAGTTGGTGCACGTCAATGTCTGGACGCCCCAGAATGTTTCCGGTGAGGAAAAGGCCATGCTGGAAAAGATGGCGGCTTCGCCCAATTTTCAACCCAAGCCGGAGAAGTCGGATAAGTCTTTCTTTGATAAGGTCCGGGAGATGTTCAGCTAGCGCGCCGCAGTGCGGGATTGCCTATATTTGCGCGACTATGCTTAGAACATTTACCTGCGGCGAGCTCAATCTGTCGCACGTCGGCCAAACGGCCATCCTGGCGGGTTGGGTGCAAACCATCCGGAAATTCGGTTCCATTACTTTCGTCGACCTGAGGGATCGCTACGGGATTACCCAATTGGTTTTTGCCGAGGATATGCTGACCGAGTCCCTGGGGAGGGAATTCGTCATCCAGGCCGAAGGAACCGTAGTCGAGCGCAGTAATAAAAACCCCAACATCCCCACGGGGGACATCGAGATTTCAGTCAAGGGCTTCCGAATTTTCAATAAATCTGCCGTTCCTCCATTCACCATCGCCGATGAAACGGACGGGGGAGATGACTTACGCATGAAGTACCGCTACCTGGACCTTCGCAGGTCCGTGTTACAAAAAAACCTGGAGCTGAGGTATGCCATCAACCGCGCCGCGCGGAACTATCTTCACGACCAGCAATTCCTGGAAATAGAAACACCTTTCCTCATCAAGTCCACCCCGGAAGGGGCCCGCGACTTCGTAGTCCCTTCACGCATGAATCCGGGCACCTTCTATGCCCTGCCCCAGTCACCTCAAACCTTCAAGCAACTGTTGATGGTGAGCGGCTACGACCGGTATTTCCAAATGGTAAAGTGCTTCAGGGATGAAGACCTCCGGGCGGACCGGCAACCCGAGTTTACCCAGATCGACTGCGAAATGAGTTTTATTACCCAGGAGGACATCATTAGCATGTTCGAGGGGTTGATCAAGCACGTCATCAGGGAAGTGAAGGGCATCGATTTCAAGGACCCCTTTCCCCGAATGACCTGGGAAGAATCCATGTGGTTTTATGGAAATGACAAACCCGATCTGCGCTTTGAGATGAAGTTGACGAATCTGAAATTCCCCGCCTGGGTATTTCCGGATCGCAAGGGGTACTTCACCGGCGCCACCGGCTTCGGTGTGTTTGACGATGCGGAGACCGTGCTTGCCATTTCAGTTCCCGGCCTGAGCGAATACACACGCAAACAACTCGACGAGCTGACCGAATGGGTAAAACGCCCCCAGATCGGGATGAAGGGCCTGGCGTACGTCAAGTACAACACCGATGGTACGTTTAAAAGTTCGTTCGATAAATTTTTTGACGAAGCTCAATTCAGGGCGCTGGCGGTCGAGGTAAACGCCGGCGGAGGAGACCTGATCCTGATCCTGGCGGGCCCCGAAGAACGCACGCGCAAAGCCATGAGCGAGCTTCGCCTGGAAATGGGCAACCGCCTGGGATTACGCAAAAAGGACGACTTCAAGCTCCTTTGGGTGGTGGATTTCCCCCTCTTTGAATACGATGAGGAAGGGAACCGCTGGGTTGCGCGCCATCATCCTTTCACCTCACCGAAACCGGATCAAATCCCTATTATGATAGATAATGATCCCGGGATTGCCGATCCTTCGGCTTACCTCCAGCATCCCTATGCGCGCGTGCTGGCCAACGCCTACGACATCGTCCTGAACGGCACCGAGCTGGGAGGAGGTTCCATCCGGATATTTGAAAAAGAGCTTCAGGAAAAAATGTTCGCGGCCCTGGGCATGGGACCCGATGAATACCGGCACAAGTTCGGATTTCTCCTGGGCGCCTTCGAATACGGCGCGCCTCCTCATGGAGGGATCGCCATAGGCTTCGACCGCCTTTGCGCTTTGCTGGGGGGCAGCGACATCATCCGGGATTTCATTGCTTTCCCCAAGAACAATAGTGGAAAAGACGTTATGTTAGACGCGCCCTCGACTATCGATCAGAAACAATTGGATGAATTGCAGCTGGCGCTGAAAACGGGAGTTACATCATGAAAAAAGGATTTTACTTCGCATACCGCCTCCTGGGGGTCCTGGTGAATATGTATGCCTATGTCAGTCTGCTCATTTGCGTGATGGGTCTGCTGTACGCGGGCATGGGCGCTGCCCTTCTCCCTTCCTTTATTGCCCTGTGCCTGGTTATTTATTCGACCCTCAGCGGACGTTTCGGAACCCTGGTCCTGATGTTGAATCAACCCATCCGACATTCCCTCAAGGACTGGATCAAGGTCAATGCCTTTGTCAGCATCGTCGCCTACGGCCTTACATTCATGGCGTCGGCAGTGCTTTTGGGACGTCCGGAGGTGTTTTCGCAGATTATCAAACAGAACCCGGAAATACTGAAGCAAAACGGAGTGACCGTGACCACGGCCCAATTCATGGCTGTGTTCAAGTTGATCCTGGTGATTAGTCTCATGATCCTCGTCCACTGTATCTGGACGCTCCGCCTTGTCAGGCGGTTCAGGGATTTCTTTCAATAAGATGGGAAAAGGGGGTACGATAGCGCTGACACTGTGTTTTCTGGCTTTGCGGCTGAGCGCCCAATCCGACACCCTGCACAGCAACTTTGCGTCGAAGGCGGGTAGAAAGGCCTTTTTTCAGAATTTCCTCGTTAACTATATTCAACGCGACCTGCCTCTTCCCCTTGCCGACAGCACGGAGGACGATTGGTCGGATCCATTTTACGGACTGGAGTTGATGCGCTATAAAACGCCCTACGTGCTCCAGAGGATCACCCAGGCCTGGGACCACATGGATCAGCGTACGGTTGGTTTTCAGCGGGACTACCTGGAACTGATCTATACCAATTATCCCCACATCTTCCGCTCCCAGGTCTCCGCCCTGCTGCGCAGCACACCCAACGAACGCATCTTCGCCCTTTGTGCCGAATACCTGCTGGCCGATCCGGGAGACAACGCCGACCGGCAGCTCATCCACCGGGAGTTGGAAGCCCGCCTGGACACCAGCCGGGACGTCACCCTTGAGTTGCTCAGGAAGCAACTCAATCACATAGGAGTGCCCACGTTGACGCCGCCCCTGGAAGACCTGCTGAGCCCCGACTTCCTGGCCGGGGAGGTAGTGGTCTTCAGCTTTCAGCGCAGCAACCGCGACTACCCCGGGTTGGCCATTGTCCGGAGAGGAGACGGGACCTTCCTGAGGAACCCGGATAGTTCCTATGTAGCCATACCCCAGTTGGCGCGCTCGATCACCAACCTGCCCTACTTCCTCCACAATGGCAATACACCCGAGGGCATTTACCGGATGGAGGGCATCGGGTATTCCAGCAGCATGTTCCTGGGCCCCACGGGCAACCTGCAACTAAGGATGCCTTACGAGATCACCCCCGCTGCCTTCTTTCACAATCGTAGCATCAGTGATACCGCCTGGCGCCTGGAAGCCTATGCGCATTTGCTCCCCCACGCCTGGAACCAGGATTTTTCCATGTACGGCGCCTTCTTCGCGGGACTCGCGGGACGCCGGGAAATCATCGCCCACGGTACGGCCATCGATCCGACCTATTATAAAGACTGTGTTTGGTTTCCCGAAACCCCTTCCCTGGGCTGTCTTTGCGCGGGGGAGTCCTGGGGCGAAGGGGGTAAGCGCCTGTCCAGCGATCAGCAAAAGATCGTGGACGCGCTGGATACCGCCGGAGGCTCCGAAGGCTACCTGGTGGTGGTGGACCTCGATGACTGGCCCGGACCCGTGACCATCGCCAACCTGGAAGAACAGCTTAACCACGTAACTTTACATCCTCATGCCCCAGTCTCCCTTAGCCGAAAGAATGCGGCCCACCAAGCTCGATGACCTGATCGGTCAGGAGCACCTGGTGGGAAAGGGCAGCGTATTGCGTACGGCCATCGCGCAGGGGAAAATTCCCTCCATGATCCTTTGGGGTCCGCCCGGCGTGGGGAAAACGACGATCGCCTCCATCATCGCCCATACCCTTCAAGTCCCCTTCTACACCCTGAGTGCCGTCAGCAGCGGCGTCAAGGAAGTCAGGGCGGTCATAGAGGAGGCGGGTGACAAGCCAGGTTCCATCTTGTTCATCGATGAAATCCACCGCTTCAACAAAGGGCAACAGGATGCCCTCCTGGGCGCCGTGGAAAAGGGCATCATCACCCTGATCGGAGCGACGACGGAGAACCCTTCCTTTGAAGTCAACAGCGCCTTGCTGAGCCGCTGCCACGTCTATGTACTGAAACCCCTGGATAAGCCCGACCTGCTAAACCTGCTGCACAAGGCGCTGGTTTCCGACCCGGAAATGCGGGCGGCCAATCTGGAACTGAAAGAAACCGAGGCCTTCATCCGGCTTTCCGGCGGCGATGCCCGGAAGCTGCTCAATTTGCTCGAACTGGTGGCCGCCTCCCAGCCGCCGGGCGGCGTAGTTACCGATGCCTTTGTCATGAACGTGGCTCAAAATAAGGTAGCCCTCTACGACAAGGCCGGGGAACAGCACTACGACATCATCTCCGCTTTCATCAAATCCATGCGGGGCAGCGACCCCAACGCTGCCGTCTACTGGCTGGCACGCATGATCGAAGGAGGGGAGGACGTCAAATTCATAGCCCGGAGAATGGTCATCCTGGCCAGCGAGGACATCGGCAATGCCAACCCTACCGCCCTGGTGCTTGCCAATGCAGCCTTCGAGGCCGTCAACAAAATCGGATACCCCGAAGCCCAGATCATCCTGTCCCAATGCGCCACCTACCTGGCCAGTTCCCCCAAGAGCAATGCCGCGGTGGCGGCCATTGGCGCCGCCATGGAAGCCGTGCGGAAATTCGGCGACCAACCCGTGCCCCTGCACATCCGAAACGCGCCCACCCGTCTGATGAAGAACCTGGGGTATGGGAAGGATTACCAGTATTCGCACAGTTACGAAAACAACTTTTCCCCTCAGGAATACCTTCCCGAAGCCCTTTCCGGGACCAAATTCTATGACCCGGGGCACAACGCCAGGGAAGAAGAACTGAGGCGCCACCTCCGGCAACTTTGGAAAGAGAAATACCATTATTAATGATGCGTTGGATTTTGACCCCCTTTGCAGAATTGAGCCCCTTCGACCTGTATGCGTTGTTACGCCTGCGCAGCGAGGTATTTGTGGTCGAACAAAATTGCGTTTTCCTGGATATGGACGATTACGACGCTCCCTGTCAACACCTGCTGGGCTGGGCCGTGCCCGACGGGCAGCCGGCGGGCGGTGCGCCTGTGGAACGCCTCGCGGCTTGCGCCCGCCTGGTCCCTCCCGGGGTCAAATACACCGAACCCTCGATCGGCCGGGTAGCTACTTCCCCCGCCTTCAGGGGGAAGGGCTTGGGTAGGGAATTGATGGTCAAGTCCTTAGAGCATTTGTACGGGCTCTATGGGGTTCAGCCGGTCCGAATAGGGGCCCAGCGTTACCTGCTCGATTTTTATGGGTCTTTGGGGTTTGCCGAGGCTGGGGAAACTTACCTGGAGGATGGAATCCCCCATGTGGAGATGCTCAAAAGATTGTAACCCTCGTCGTTAGGAAATAATTTGCAAAAAAACCCTATATAATATGGCATTATAGAGATTCTTTTGTTA
>Ga0210391_10001855_pt1 | contig 18717 bp, 14 predicted proteins | sample IncBWC12OmetaG_FD_160573 | JGI IMG/M metagenome (GOLD analysis project Ga0210391, IMG submission 160573) | Forest soil microbial communities from Barre Woods Harvard Forest LTER site, Petersham, Massachusetts, United States - Inc-BW-C-12-O ... | reverse complement strand
AGTTGCCGGCTGGTCAGATTACTACGACAAACTCACCTCCCGGCGCGCCGCCCTGGCTTCATATTTCACGAAATGGGTAGAACTCTGAACGGTGCTGTGCGGCTGGGACAGTGGCAACGAACCTTGTCCTCGCCGCACACTCCCTGCTGACATCCTGCTGACTACGAATGGCTTATTTGATCTGACCTCGCCTTGGCACGTGGCGTTCCGTTTTACCGGTGACAATCCAAGCGACTTTCCCGAGGGGGTGACCATCTAACAGCTGCGAAGAAAAGATGAATACCGGGAACGAAAGTGCATTCCGCATCCTCTCTCATCGAGAGGGGAGCGTGCAGCCGATGTTTGATGCGACCCCCATTGGGCCCTTATCTCCCTCATCATCCCTGCTTGTGGAGCGCCGCGACCTCGAACCGATAAGCCGGCAATCGCATCTTCTTGAAGACCAGCTGCTCCATTTTTTTATGAAGCCCGCAACGATTGGCTTTTCGTTGAAAGACGAAGCCATTGCCAGGCTTCCCATAGCCGATGGCCAGACTGTGTTTTGTCCTCGAAAAGAATGGCACAACATCAGCTGGGACCAGACGATCAGCGTACTATCCATCAGAATCCCGGACTCCGCATTGATGGAAGCGGCACGTGAACGTCTCCGGGATAGATCTCTCGAAGTCGTTCCGAGGCAAGTGGTTGCAGACGACCGGTTAACCCATTTGTTGTTTGCCCTGGATGCGGAACGAGCCAGAGGCTATTCGGCAGGAAAACTGTTTGTTGATTGCATTGAAACTGCCCTAGCCAACCTGCTCTTAACCTCATTCAACACCGTCGCTCCGAGACCGCTTTCCCGCAAAGGGGGCATGGCTCCTCGTGTCCTTCGTCGCGTTGTTGAGTTCATGCACGCCAACATAGACAAACAAATCGGCTTGAAAGACCTCGCTGACTGTGCGGGCCTGTGTTTATCCCATTTCTCATTTCAGTTTCGTGCAAGCACCACCCAGAGCCCCCACCAATACATGCTTCGGCTCCGTGTCGAGCGAAGTAAAGAACTGCTTGCAGATTCCCGCCTCTCTGTTCTCGACGTCGGATTGGAAGTGGGCTTCCGCAATCAACAGCATTTCGCAACCGTCTTCAGAAACTCTGTGGGCGTCTCACCTTCTGTGTACCGCACTCAACTATAGTTCCGATCAAGGTATCCATTTGGGGTCTGTCGCGGTACGTGCGCCTTCGCTGGATGTGATGTAAGCGTTCGGGCCGGGCCTGCCGCCTTCGTCGGTGGAATAAAACAGGGGACGAAGTGTTGATGTATCAGGGAGGGTCAAACACCAGATGTCACAACCGTCTTGCGGAAGGTGTAAATAATGAAGGTTGGCTTTCTCAGCATGCCGCTCACCGGGCACTTACATCCAATGACGGCCTTGGGCCGCAAGATGCAGGCACGCGGGCACGAGGTAATATTTTTCGGTCTTCCGGATGCTGCGCGCATCGTCCATAGCGCCGGTCTTGACTTTGTCCCGTTCGGGGAAGAAGAGTACCCCGCCGGGACCACGCCTGCAATGTATGCGCGTCTGGCAACGCTCAAGGGAGAGGATGTCGTCCGCTACTCCTTCCACGAGATGCATCCGCAGCGGACCAGGATAACGCTGGAGCAACTGCCGGAAAAGCTTGTTCACAGAGGCGTAGAGGCACTCGTCATTGATACGGTTCATTTCTTTGCCGAGCTTGTTCCGATGAACATGGGTATCCCCTATGCGCATATCTGGAATGTGCTGCATATCGACTACTCCGGAGCGACGCCGCCCTGCTTGTTTGGCTGGGACCACGAAGACACGTCCGTGGCGAGGGCCAGGAACATGGAAGCAGTCAAGAAGATGAGTTCTGTGTTTCAACCGATTCAGCAGGTGGCTCGGTCCTGGGCAGACAACCACGGGTTGCAAATTGATTGGAACACTCCCAATGCAACCATTTCGAAACTGGCGGTTATTACCCAGACGCCGAAAGAGTTCGACTTCCCAGACGTTCCCCAGGGCCCAGCATTTCACTATGCTGGTCCTTTTCTTGACGATTATGGGCGAGAGAGTGTGGCCTTTCCCTGGGAAAGGCTTACCGGCGAACCACTGATCTATGCCTCTATGGGCACGCTGGTGAATGGGTTAACAGCTGTTTTCCGCAACATTTTGAAGGCGGCGGCCGCTATTCCAGCGCGACAGCTGGTCCTCTCAATAGGCAGCAATATTCAGATGGATGACATTGGCCCGATCCCACCAAACGCCATCGCGGTTCCCAAGGCTCCCCAGATAGAGCTGCTCAAACGAGCCGAGCTGTGCATTACGCATGCCGGCATCAACACAACGCTCGAATCGCTTGCGCTCGGTGTGCCGATGGTGGCGATTCCGGTCGGCTTCGATCAACCGGGCATTGCTGCCAGAATTGTCTACCATGGCGTGGGTAAATCCGTCCCGGTCGCCTCGATGAACACGGAAAACCTGTCTGGAGCGATGCAAGAAGTTTTAGCAAACCCGAGCTACAGGGACACAGCGCGCCGGTTCCAGAGAACGATTGCCCAGACCCATGGGCTGGATCGGGCGGCCGATGTGCTCGAACGAGCATTTTTCCTTGCGAGGAGAAACCCAGGTCTCAACTGCGAGACCTGGGCCACCCACTGATAGTCCGGAGGTCGCAGCTTTAATCTCGAAGAACCACTCGAGCGGTCCTGCTTACTGCTTCTCAAACACTTCCTTCGTCGGTGGATCCGTGGTCCCCGCAGTTCTTGTCACCACCGCAAGCGACTTTCCATCCGGTGATACCGTCCAGCTGGACATGTCAAACGGTTTCCCGTTTTGTGTCCGCGTCATCTTGAAGCTGTGCGGTCCTGTCCTGGTTATAAAGAAAGAAGCACCTGCCGGAATGCCGGGGCCTTCGACGTTTCCCGGCTTACCGTCGAACGTGCCCGTGGCCTTCATCTTGAAATCGGGTTCATCGAAAGCTATGCCATTCTCGATATCGCTGAGCGTCAGAAGACTGGGCGCGCTTCCTTTGAACTCCTTATTCTTCCATGTTCCTGCCAAGCCCTTTGTTCCTGCAGTTCGCACATAGGTAGAAGTGTCATCGAAGCTTCCGCCACCCGGTTTATTACCAGTGGTGTGTGCGGTCAGCGTCTTACCATCGGCGGAAAGTGTCCAGGTCGTTTTTGAATCGAGGTGGCCGTTCACCATGTCCGTCTCTTCCCAGGTCTTCTCGTCAATTTTCTTCCAGGATGCGGCGCCGAACCTGGTCTTGCTCTCAGTACCATCCGTCTTGAACTCATAGGATTCACCACCACCGGTCAACCGCATGACATCGCCCGTCGAGCTGAACTTGACGGTATCGCCAACAAGAACGCTTTTCTCCAGGTTTACTTTCCACGTCCCCGCAAAGGGTGTATTTGCCGCTAGCACTAAGCCTGTAGTGCTAAGCAAAGCCGTTAACAGCATCGATTTCCGTAACAGTTTCATTGCATGGTCTCCTTGCCAAAACCAGTCTTGGCGCGCCCGGCATCTCGGTGTTCTCTTGTGCAGTCACCGCTGAAACTAAATCCCAGCCTGCTTCGCCGCCAGCGCGCCGATCACCGGCAGCCTTGTGGTCTTACCCTGGTAAGCGCTGTACATGAGAAACACCCACAAGGCAAAGCCGCCCACTATCAGCACCAGGTCAATGGGCACTTGAAGAATGAAGAACAGGCCCTTGGTGACGGCGCCCAGGACCAGCCCGATCATCGTCCACGCAATCCAGAGCGCGATCCACGCAACGTTGAAGAAGATCAATTGAAAAGCATGAAAACGAACAAAGCGATCGGTCTTGTAGGGATCGATGACCAGAAACAGTATCCCCGTAACAATGCCTGCCAGATAAGCAAGCGCTCCGGCTGTATTGGCCGGCAGACCTGCGGCGGCTGCCGGCGGACTCAGGACCTGGGCTCGCTGAGAACACGTGGGGCAAGCACCGCCATCGGCAAAAGCGGCTCCGCATGTTTGGCAGAAACTCATAAAACATCCCCTCCTGAATCCGGATGTGAGATCACATTCGGCTCGCAACCATCTGCGCCAGCGGCTTGATGTTGCCGGTGTTGCACGGACAACTGATGTACGTAAAGTGAGCAACAGTATTTCCTTTGCGAACCAGGATCATGCTGCCGCCGGCCTCGAAGGCTTCGTCGCCGATACCGGTCAGGTCACCCGAGCCGGTGTTTTGGGCACCGGCTTTCTGGTCTCCAGAGGGCGCAACATTGGTGATCCTGCCAAGTGTTCCCCGGTTCAACTTCATCTCCATCGGCGCATTGCCGGAGGTGAAGCTGACCACCAGCACCGGGACCTCGCCGGTAGCGGCCTGCGCAGACAGGCTCTTGTCGCTCGCTTCCTGCTGCGCAAAAATGGCTCCGGCGAACTTCTGAAGGGTTTTTTGCGTTTGTGCGTCCGCTCCCAGGCCACCCAACATGGCCGCTGCGTGCTTTGCCGTCACGTCTGCCGGATCTCCCTTGGCGATATAGCTACAGCCATCATCCTTTGCGTCGGTACGGATGATGGTGAGTCCAACGGCTTGGCTGACCTCCGCTTTGCTGAGAAAACGGCAGGGATCCCCCTTGAAACCGTCTCCGCTATCGTTGCCATTGAAAACACTGCTTCCCCCCAATTCCTGTGTTGCGATCTGGTGTACTTTTTGCCGGAGCATTTGCGCTCCGTAGTAAAGGCCGGCGAGGGCGAGGACGGATCCGACGCAAACCAGAACGACCACGGCGAGGACGACCTTCAGCAGGGTGTTTGACTTCTTGGCCGGGTAAGGAATGCCAGGGGTATAACCAGCCGGGGCCGGTACATAGGCCACCGGCGGAGGCTGGAAGGCCGCTGGAGCCTGTGCGCGAACGACCGGATCGGGATTGGCCGGCGGTGGAAGGTTTGTGGGGAGGGCGACGGTCGCCCAGCTTGCCGGGTCCCCCGGCGGCGTCGGAGTTCCGGCAGCCGCAGGTTGCTGTGCCCGGCTCGCCGGCTGCACCGGCACTACGGCAGCCCCGCAACCTCCGCAGTAGATCGCCGTTTCGGGCAAAGGCGAACCGCAAGCCCCACAAAATTTTGTCATTGTCGTCTCCTTGGCGCCGGTCTGTATCCGCCTGCAGTTGTTGCGCTGGATGCGTTTGTCTCGTCGACGGTTAGGGCGAAAAAGCGCTTATCCCCTCCACTTCCCTGTCGCAATCAGGCTTGGCGGCGGCGCACGCAACGGTTGTGCCATTATTCCCTGCCACTGTGCGCGCTCCAGGAGCGGTCGTCAATGGCATCGGCACTTAAGTTTCCATTAACCGTAAACTCTTTTGCCAGGAGTCACTTGCAACCTGGCATTAACTCACTACAATGACCGTGAAGCGATCAAAGAGCTTAGCTGAATGCGGGGTAGGGGTGGAGACGTCTCCAAAAATAGCTCGCTATCGTTTCGGTCCCTTCGAATTGGACCCGGAAAAGAGCACCCTCGCACGCAACGGCATTCGCATAAAAATTCAGGACCTCCCTTACCGGCTGTTGCTCATGCTGGTAGAGCACGCAGGCGAAATCGTCACCCGGGAGGAAGTCCAGCAACGTTTATGGCCGGAAAACACCTTCGTAGAGTTTGACAATAGTCTTGGGGTCGCTATCCGTAAGGTGCGTGAGTCGCTCAACGACAATGCGGAAGCTCCCCACTACGTAGCGACGGTGCCCCGTCGCGGATACCGCTTTGTAGCTCCGGTACACATTCAGGCAGTTCAGCAAGCCGCGCCTCCTCCACTAGTTCCCCCCAATTCCGGAGTGGTCAACAGTGGCGCCGGGGTCCGCTCCCACCGCATCTACTGGGCGGTGGCGGGACTGGGACTTCTGCTGCTCATCGTAGGTATGTTTTTTCGCTTTCACTCCAGTGCGCCTTATTTGACGCCAAAGTCCGCAGACAGAGTAGCCGCCCAGGTACAACTGCGGCGCTCGGTGGCGGTGTTGGGGCTTCGCAATTTACCCGGCCGTCCGGAGGACGATTGGCTCTCGCCTGTCTTCGCTGAAATGCTGGACACGGAGTTGGGCACCCACGGCGACCTGCGCATGGTTTCTTCCGAAGACGTGGCCCGGATCAAGCAGCAGTTGCCGTCTGCTCAAGCGGGGACCTTGGCCAAGACCACCCTGGAGCAGTTGCGCAAGAATCCAGGTGCGGACGTGGTGGTGCTTGGCTCATATACGCCTTTGCCCGGCAAAGATGAGCAGCGAATCCGGCTCGATCTGCGGGTGCAGGACACGGCTGATGGAGAAACAATTGCCGAGGAAGCAATTACCGGCGACCGAAACAACTTGTTCGCTTTGGCCGCCCAGGCGGGGGCACGCCTGCGCATGCGGCTCGGCCTTAGCCCCAATTCATCCCGGGACGCGAGCGCAGCTCGGCTCGCGCTACCCGCGGACCAGCGCAGCGCCCGGTTTTATGTGGAAGGCCGCGAAAAGCTCTGGGCCTTCGATTTCCTCGACGCGCGGGATCTTCTGCTGCAGGCGGTGGCGGCTGACCCTCAATTTCCGCTGGCTCATTCTGCCTTGTCTGAAGCCTGGTGGCACCTGGGTTACGCGGACAAGGCTCGCGCAGAGGCCCAGCAAGCACGCCAGCTTTCCCAGGATCTGACGCAGGAAGACCGCTTATTGATTGAGGGGCAATATTGGCGGTCAGTCCCCAACTGGCCAAAAGCGGTGCAGGCCTATCGCGATCTCTTTCATCTGTTCCCCGACAACCTGGATTACGGGTTGTTGCTGGCCACCGCACAAATGAATGTGCAGCCAACGGCATCTTTGCAGACACTTGCCGCGCTTCGTCGTTTACCCGCGCCGCTGGGAGACGACGCGCGTATCGATATGACCGAGGCATCGGCATGGATTGGCCAGGATCTGAACAAGGCGCGAGCTGCCGCCCAGACCGCGATCACCAAGGGCCGCGCCCAGGGACGTCCGGTTCTGGTGTCCCGGACCTACGCATTCCTGTGTCAGCAGAACGCGGGTATCGGCTCCTCTACGCAACAGGCGTTGGCTGATTGCGAAAACGCCCGTCAGGCTGCCCTCGCTGCTGGGGACCGGAATGCTGAAGCGATGATGCTTACGGATCTTGCCGCCATTCATTTTGCTCAAGGCGATTTGCTGCGTGCGGAAGCGATGTTCTCGACCGCTATCACGGAGTTCCGCGAAGTTGGAAATCCGGATGGCATCGCCGCGACAATGAGCGACCTGGGTGGCGCTCTCCTCATGCAGGGGGATCTCAAGCAAGCCAGAAAATTGTTAGAGGATTCGGTTCCCAACTACGCGGCTGTCGATGACAAAGAGGGAGTTGCACTCTCTTTGAACAACCTCGGTGATCTGGCGCGCCAAAGTGGAGATCTTTCCTTGGCGGAAACCAATTACCTCAGAGCGAGAGCGAGTGCGGAGGAGATAGAAAACAAGAGTGCTGTGGCCTACGTTCTGATGGGGCTGGGAGATGTATCCAAAGATCGCGGAGACATCGCGCAAGCTCGCAAACACTATGAAGGATCTCTGGTTCTGCGCAAACAGACTGGGGAGAAGCAGACGCTGGGTGAGACCCTGGTTGCCTTGGCGGGCCTCTCGATTGAAGAGGGACGCGCTTCTGAGGCTGAGACCACTTTTCGACAGTGGAAAAACCAATTCCATTCCGAGAGACAGGCCGATGATGAGTTGGCCGCGAGCGTCGGGCTTGCCCTGGCACTGCTTGCGGAGGGCAGGCAAGGCGATGCGCAGAAAGAAATAGAAGGATCGAAGGAGCTTGCGGCAAACAGCCAGAATCTGCTCTACCGGCTGCAGTATGAGCTAACCTTCGCCCGTGCACTTCTGGCATCCGAACATCCTGAATTGTCTAAGCCGCGGCTGCAGCAAATTCTGCGCCAGGCCCACGCGCACAGTTTTCGAGGTATGGAATTGGAAGCCATGCTGGCTGCTGCCGAGCTGGAAAAACGGTCCGGACACATGGCGATCGCGCGAGAGCAGTTGGCTTCTTTGGAGAATGCAGCGCGCGGGAAAGGGTTCGGTCTCGTTGCTCGCAAAGCAGCGGCCGCGCGCGGCTAAGTTGCGCCGGAGATGCAAGAATTCCTGCGACTGAACGGCCTGGGTGATCGTCCCGCCCGCACGGGCACAGTGGGCCTAGGGATTTAAGTTCAGCAACTACTCTCCCCGGAAGCGCCACTCTCCCCTTTGTCATCTCGACCGAAGCGAAGCGTAGTGGAGAGATCTGCGGTTCAGCGGTCTTTTCTTGGAAATGTTTTTCGACAGATCGAAGCGTAGTGTTGGGACCTGCCGCTTCTTCCCGTCCCGCAACCACTCCAAGCTGAGCCGCCCCCTCCCCTTGTCATCCCGACCGGAGCGAAGCGCAAGGGATCTGCAGTGCGTCCTGCGCTCTCTCAAATCCTTCCTGGGAAGCGATCCCGGATGAACCATCACCTCCGAATCAAGCCCTACCCAAATCCGCTTACTGCTTTCAAACACTTCCTTCGTGGGCGGATCCGTTGTCCCCCCATTTCTTCGCCAATGTTCTCATATTTTAATTAACCATGGTTAACATTACATGGGATACTTATGCTAAGGCGTCCAACGGATGCTCTCGCCGGCCGAGTCTACGGCTGTTGAGGCGACCGGGCCATCCAGAGCGGCGAGATCTTTATGAAATGCGTTCACCCCATCGCGCTCAACGCCTTATTGCTGCTGGGTTTTGCCTTGGCCAACTGTGGGTATGCCTCTGCCCAAAGTGGTACTTCGAGCGCATTAACAGGAACCCTAAAAGACAGTAGCGGGGCGCTTGTCACCGATGCAACGGTCACCGCCATCAATGTCGACACCAAAGCGATTCGCAACGGCCAGAGCAACAACTCCGGTCGCTTCCTCTTCTCCCAAATCGATCCGGGAAACTATCAGGTGACGGTCAAGGCGAGTGGTTTCGCCGTGCAAACCTCGCAAGCCACGCCGGTGGCCGTAGGCCGTACCGTGACCTTGAACTTCACCCTGCACATCTCCACATCACAGAACGTGGAGGTGAGTGCACAACAGGGCCTGCTGAGCCTCGACAATCCGAATACCACCACCACCCTCGAAGAGAAAGCCATCAAGAGCCTTCCCAATCCAGGACAGGACTTGACCTATATTGCACAGTTCGCACAAGGGGCTCTGATGAACACTGCTGGATCTTCCAATGACGCCAAAGCCGCCGGCGGCTATGGAAATGTCGAATTCAATGGACTGCCGGCCACCTCAAACGGCTACATCCTCGATGGCTTCGATACCAATGATCCCTGGCTGGGACTCAACATAGGCCTCTCCACAAATCTCGTCATTGGCCTCGATGCGGTGCAGGAGGCCACCATCAATACCAATTCTTTCGCCGTAGATCAAGGACGATACAGCGCCGCGCAGGTCAACTACTTCACCAAAGCCGGCACCAACAACTACCATGGCGACCTTTACGAAGTGTGGAACGGATCCCTACTGAATGCGCAGAACTACTTCCTGCATGCGAATGACACACCGGGCAATATTGCTAAAAAGCCGCGTTCCACGGTGAATGAATTCGGCGTGAGCGCCGGCGGCCCGATCCGCACCAACAAGCTCTTTTTCTTCGCCCATTACGAGGGGATCCGCATCGCGCTGCCTATTGTCTCGCAGGCCGTCGTTCCCTCGCCCACCTATCAGCAATACGTTCTACGGCAGTTGCCAACCGGCGGCACCGACCCGATCACCGGCACCGTTCTACCTCCCCAGCCTGCCGAGGTCTCCTTCTATCGTTCCATGTTTGCCCTGTACCGCAATACCAGTGGAACCCCGCTTCCCATAAGCACCTGCCCGCTTTCTGCGGGAGGAGCGCTATTACCCCCACCTGCCGGTGGAGGCGTGTTGGATGGCAGCGGGTGCGCAAATCAGAGGCAGGAATCGCTGAACAACAGTGACAGCGAAAATCTCATCGTGGTCAAGATCGACCACACCATCAACCCCGGCAACAGCGTGTGGTACCGGTTCCAACAGGACACCGGACTACAGGCCGCCTATACCGATCCTATCAATCCAATCTTCAACTCCTATTCACCGCAACCACAGCGGACCCTGGTGTTGGGCTATACACACATTTTTAGCCCCAGCCTCGTCAACCAGTTCAACCCCGGCGCAAGCTGGTACTCGAGCGTGTTCGAGCCAGATAACTATGCCCAGGTGCTTGCCACCTTTCCTGTCGTGCTCGCTGGAGGCACCAACAACGCACCCTTCACGACCATCGGCGGCGATAACAATACCTACCCCCAGGGCCGCAAGGTGACGCAGTGGCAGATCAACGACAATCTGGTCTGGACGCGGACCGGGCATACCTTCAAGTTCGGCATTAACACCCGCCGCATCGACGTCAGCAACTATGACCTGGGCCAGGGGATCGTGCCCTACGTCCTCTACAATGACCTTGCTCAGTTCACCTATGGCGCGGCTTACACCGCCGCCCAGACCTTCCCGGCCTCGCTGAGAGAACGGGTTGCCGCCGGCAATCTTGATCTATATGTGATGGATACCTATAAGCCAGTTGCCAAGCTGACTTTGACGGCTGGCCTGCGTGTCACCTGGAACACCAATCCGGTGAACGAGCAAGGACTGTTTGCTCGCCCAGCCGGTTCCTTCTTAGATATGCCCCACCAGATCGGACAGCCTTTGAACCAGGTGATTCTCACCGATGTGCACAGTGTCTTTCCGGCAACTTCGCTGTTTGTCTACCAGCCTCGTGCCTCGGCCGCTTACCAGATCGCGCGGAGGACCGCACTGCATCTTGGGTTTGGCCTATTCGACGACATTGTTCCGGCGCAGATTGCCGATTTGGCCTCGAGCAATCCTCCCTACGCGCCGGCCTTTGTCGGCGGCCTCGGTGGGCAAGCCGGCGGAATAGCCCTTGCTCCAGGTGTTCCCGGCAGCGCGGTTGATGCTGCATCCGCAGCAAACCAATCCTTTCAGATCGCGTTTGTCGCCGGCGCCCCTCCGTGCACCGGCATCGCTCCGGGCGCACCCACCTGTCCGCTTGCGGTGAGTCTGAATACATTTCCCACGGGAACGTTAAAGGTCCCTTACTACTATCAGTACGGCGTGGGAATCGAGCAGCAGCTTGGACCTCGCGGCGCTGTTCGCGTGGATTATGTCGGCACGCGAGGAGTGCACGAGCCTTATCAGGTCCAGCTCAACGGCTATCAGAATGTTTGCCCCGGCTGTTTCTCACCCTACCCTTACCAGCAGCCACTCGATCAAAGATTTGGCAGCGTGAACGAGTTTCGCACCGATGGGAACAGTAGCTATGCCGGCCTGCAGATGAGTGTCACGGAGCAATTCGCCGGTTTGACCTTGCGCGGCAACTATACCCTCAGCCACTGCCTTGATGAGGTATCGAACGGCGGCTTGCTCTCATTCTCTACCCAGGGCATTTTGTCGCCACTGCCGGGTGAGCTAAGCCGGCAGTATGGTGACTGCGACTACGATGTGCGCCACAATGTCTCTGCCTTCGGCCTCTACCAGGTTCCGTTCCACTCCTCCCACGCCACGTTACGCCACCTTCTCGGCGGTTGGTCCTTCTCGGAAACAGCAATCCTGCACAGTGGGCTTCCCTTCACCGTCCTAAGCCAGCCCTATACTGCCGATGGCCATGGTGTGTTTCAGGCGAGTGGGCTCCAGTTTGCCCGCAGAGTCCCCGGCGTGTCCCTCTATAGCAAGGCGCCTTATCCTGGTGTAACCGTAGCGGGCACGAAACAGTGGCTGAATCCCAACGCCTTTCGCTCCGTGGTGGACCCTTCCAACGGGGCCTGCGCCGGTGGTGATTCCGCTGCCAATTGCCAATTTGGAGATGCAGGACGCAACACCGTGCGCGGACCACACTTCACTGACTCCGACATGTATATCACCAAGCGTTTTCCTATCACGGAAGGCGTCTCGCTGAGGATAGATGCGCAGCTCTTCAATGCTTTCAATCATCCAAACTTTGCTCTGCCTAATTCAGTCGAAGCCGGTCTGCCTGGAACTTTTATCCCGGCAAAATTCGGCACGCTCGAAAGCACAATTTCTCCTCCCACCGGTCTACTGGGCGTTGGCCTGGGCGGAGACAGCTCGCCGCGGATGATTGCTTTTCAGGCCCGCATCGAGTTCTGAAAACAGGGACTCCCGATCACATCGGTGGGTTGCCACACTGAAGCGCCAATGAATTTGCCGCTTTCGATCTATGCGAGAGAACTTACGAAATCAAGGAATGCCCTGGTCTTTGCCGGCAAATGATTCCGCGACGGATAGACAGCATAGAGTGGAAACCGCTCATCGCACCACTCCGGGAATAGCGCGATCAGCTTGCCTTCCACTAACAAGGTCGAGACCGCGACTTCCATGACCTGCGCTATTCCATACCCGGCCAGGCATAGGTTATGCATGGTGACGATATCGCTGGCGAGCAACTGGCCGTTTGTCGGGACTCGAACGATCTTTCTGCCGCGATGGAACTCCCATTCGAAGGGACGTGCCGTCTCCGGATTGCGATAATCGATCAGCACATGGCCTGCTTGCGACAGGTCCTCAGGGGTGGCTGGACGCCCCCGCCGGCGGAGATAGGATGCCGCAGCAACCGCAATAATACGCGTCTCCCATAGCTTCTTCGCGACCAGCCCGGAAAGAGGCGGTTCTCCCAGGTGGATAGCCACGTCGAAACCTTCGCTGACCAGATCGCCGAGTTGGTCGCGTGCGATCAGCTCCACTGCGAGTTCCGGGTGGCTTTCCAGAAACTGCCTCAGCCGCGGGCCCGGCAGAAAGTGAGCAAACGACGGATGCATTTTGACCCGCAGTCTGCCGCGCACTTGGGTGCGGCCTTCCATCACTGAGGCCGCGACATCCTCGAGCGCGTTCAGCAATGGCGCCACCTGCTCGTAGAACCGCCGTCCTTCGTCCGTGATGGTGACAGAGCGTGTGGTTCGATCCAGCAGACGGATTCCCAACCGCGCTTCCAGGCGGGCAATCGACCGGCTCACCCCGGACTGGGACAAATTCAGAGCCTTCCCCGCGCCCACAAAGCTCCCGCTGCGGACCACTGCGGCCAGCACCGTGGTCCCATTCAAGATGCGTTCATCAAAACTCATCGTTCATGCTCTTGTGTCATTTGTAACATGACACTCATGCCAGAATCGATGCAATGCGCCGGCCCATCTCATGTTCAGACCATGAAACTTCCGGTCATCCATCATGGAGGCGAATATGTTTGCTATCACTGGTATCACGGGTAATGTGGGAGGAGGTGTCGCCCGCAATCTTCTTGCCCAGGGGCACAAGGTAAAGGCGGTTGTGCGGAACGCAAAAAAAGCGCAACCGTGGATTGCGCAGGGGTGTGAGGTCGCCATCGCGAGCATTGACGATGCAGCCGCGCTGACAGCTGCCTTTCGCGGTACGGAAAGCGTTTTCCTTATGACGCCGCCCGACTTTGATCCAGAACCGGGTTTTCCCCAGACACGCGTTGCCGCCGCGGCAATCCAGCAGGCCATCGAAGCCGGGCGTCCAGGCAAGGTGGTTTTCCTCTCTACCGTGGGAGCTCAAGTAGCGGAGCCGAATCTGTTGAACAACTCAAAAATCACCGAGGAGATGCTGCGAACCACTTCCGCTCCCGTGGCCCTGCTCCGCGCCGCCTGGTTTATGGAAAATGCGGCGTGGGATGTAGAAGCAGCCCGGAGGGGTGCAATCCAGAGTTTTCTTGAGCCGCTCGATCATCCCATTCCAATGGTAGCCACGGCGGATATTGCGCAGGCGGCCACCGATCTTCTTCTAGAGAGCTGGAAGGGAGTTCGCGTTGTGGAGCTCGAGGGTCCGCGCCGGTACTCGGCCCGTGACCTTGCGGCGGCCTTTAGCGCAGTTTTGGGCACGCCGGTCCTTGCAGATGTAGTTGCACGGAACACATGGGAGACGCTCTTCCGCGCACAAGGCATGAAGAATCCTATGCCCCGCATGCGCATGCTGGACGGCTTTAATCAGGGCTGGATCGACTTCGAGCGAAAGGGCGCCGAACAACGTACCGGCGCGGTGGAAATCGAAACCGTGCTGCGCAATCTCGTCGCGCGGGGCTGAACCATGCCGGGCTTGTTGCAGGAATTACGCCGGTACTTGATGATAAATAACGATGTCATGTATTCATGATCGGCTTTTCGGTGGCCTTGCACTCGGGGCCTGGTTGCTGTTCGCGACGGGTGGGCTCGGCGCAGTTGAAACCACTCATGCCAGATTTGCCGGAACCTATGCATCGCGTTCCGGGGACAGCAAAAAGCCGGCACCGTCGATGGACGTCAGTCTGGGGATGGATGGAACTGCTACGGTTACGGAAGATGCGGGCAACGGCGCCATTACACATTTTGGCCATTGGGTAGAAACAGACAAGCAGGTCAAGGTCAGCTTCGACGCAGTCGACGGACAGCCGGCTGAGCCGCCTATGACCCTCCAACCAGAGCACGATGGGCTGCGGGCGATTACGTGGAACCGCGCCACCTGGGGCAAGGCGACCCCGCCTCTGGTAAGGAGTCGCACCCGGGTGAAGCAACGGTTGACAGACAAAAACCCCGCGGAATAGGCAATTCTAAGAAAACACTACGGCTCGTCCTGAGACGAGCCGTAACTATTTGCTCGCGCCCTTATAAGAACGCTCAAGCGAAAGGGTGTATTTTTCACCACGGCTTCTCCCATAATTTACGCAATCGCGCAGAACAATTTGCGCAAACTACCCAGAACAATTTGCGCACCCACGCAGAATCTGCACACGTTGAACGTTTGATTTCGCGATCAGCACTTTAGTCTACAAATTCGGCGGCAAACCGTCTTCTCGCACCAACAAATTGTGTATTATCCAACTTATTGAAGACTGTGCATTCAGCCGATAAAGATACAGTGGCAAGTGCATATGAGTTGCTGGGGGAGTTGTAGTGTGATATGAGATGTGTAGGCCTTCACGGTTTCGTTTCGTGAAAGCACCGCGGTGATATCGGGTAATCGGCAGCAGCTCGATTCTCAGCCCGCCACAACAATCAGCTAATTGGGAGCCAGGACCGCGGTAATAACTGTCGCCTCTGTCATGACACGATGCAGCGCATCTCGAGCGCCGCTGTCGTTATCCCTGTAAAGATAGTTGATTGTTTAGCCGGCCAGGGTCGTGCATTGCCGCGGGCAATCACCGCCACAACGTGGGGCTTTGCGTGTGGAAATGCGGTCGAGAGGTCGCTTTCCGCTTCACGCAGGTTGCCTGCGACAACATTAAAGAAGAGCCGATCCATGTCGATAAAGTGAATGAGTCCGAAGCCTCTCGACTCAATATTGATCATCAGCAGCGACGCGACTGAAGTTTGCTGAATCGCGCGGCAGTGATCGCCGGCCTTCTGGTCCATCGCTTCTATTGAGCCGAAGCCGCACCGTGGATCGAAAAAGGTTTCGAAACTGACTCCAGGGTCCTGCTAATCGGGCAGGACCCTATTGCTAATTCACGCCCTTGGTAAGTCAGCCCGCTCTGTCTAAAAACAGAGGGCCAGTGACTGCTGCCGCGACGTACGCGAAGAAATCAAGCGTCCGCAGGATGGCAGGTTTTGTAACAGAGCAGAACCAAAAAAGGAACACATCTGTTGACTATCTATCCGGTTACCCTGAACTCCGCCAAGACCCTGGCTTGGCGAAAAGGCGCCAGCGCGTGCCTCCTCTTTTTCTCCCTGTTAGTCTTGTCGACGATGCATGGATGGGCGAGTTCCACCTACTATATGGCACCCACCGGCAGCGACTCTAACAGTGGCCTCAGCAGCAGCGCTCCATGGCTTACGCCGCATCATTCCCTCAACTGTGGCGATACCATCATTGCGGCTTCTGGGGAGTACAACAACGAGAATCTTGGTCGCGGTGACTGGGGCACAGTAAGCTGCCCGGCGGGCAACAACGTGGCCTGGCTGCAGTGCGCCACCTTCGATACCTGCAAAGTCGATGTGACCGCGGGAAACAATCAGGCCATCGTGATTGACGAGAGTTACTGGGGCGTACAAGGGTGGGAAGCCTCTTCTTCCACCAGTACGCTGTACGGATCGTGCTTTACCGTCAGCCCGTCAGGATCAGAGAATGTGCACCATATCATTTTTGCCAATAATGTAGCCAATAGCTGTGCTACAGCCGGGTTTAGCGCCACTGCACGCTCGGCTACAGTATCCACCGACTACATCACATTTATAGGTAACATTGCCTATAACGCCGCCGGCACTACAGTGAATGGCACTTGTGGAAGCGGATTCAATATCTGGGAGCCGGTTGCCACTGACACCAACCCCGGCACGCATAACTTTGTCGCGGGTAACTTCTCCTGGAATAACTTCGACGGCAACCCTTGTGCCGGCACCAAGCCTACTGATGGTGAGGGCTTTAACTTTGACACTTGGGACATGTCTCAAAGCGGCGGCCAGCCCTACACCCAGCAAGGTGTGATTGAAAACAATATTGAGTTTTTGAATGGTGGTTACGGCATCGAAGTGGAGAACAACTCTGCTGGGAGCACGCACGCCCCCATCTATATTCTCCACAACACTTCCTACGGCGACCGGCGTGACATGAACGAGGGGTATTGCACCGGCAACGGTGATCTCGACGTCTACAATGCGCAAAACGTCACGGCGGAATACAACTTGATCTATTCCGGATATGCCACAAACTGTTCGAACGGTGCCTTCTATGCCTTCGCGATCAGCAAGGGCAACGGAACAGACACCTTCGATGACAATTATGCTTCCGGCGTGAGCGGAAACAATACGTTTACCTATTCCAGCAGCGGCTTCTCTCTGGGCACGCACAACACCATCGGCACCAACCCGTCCTTCGCCAACCCCGTCAATCCGGGTCCACCCGCATGCGGCGGCTATGCGAGCGTTCCCGCATGCATGGCTCAGGTGATTGCCGACTACACTCCGACCGTGGCTGCGGCCAAGTCTTACGGCTACCAGCCCGTCTCGCTCACCAACACTCCTGATCCCCTTTACCCACAGTGGCTCTGCAATGTGACCCTGCCCTCCGGGTTGGTAACACCAGGATGCGAGTCGGGGACCGCACCAACCTCTCCAACTTCTCCAACGTCTCCAACGTCGCCTGCGTCACCAAGCACAGTTGCGGCCCCGGTCATCACTCCGCCGAGCCAGTCTTTTGATGGAAGTATTACGGTTTCCATCTCGACCCCAACCGCGGGCGCGACGATCTACTACACCACCAACGGCACGGCGCCAACCAGCGCCAGTTCCAGGTACACGGGACCCTTTACCTTGTCGGCCACCGCGACCGTCCAGGCGATCGGGGTGCTCAAGGGAGACACCAACAGCGCACCCACAAGCGCCACCTATACCTTGAATGGCAGGCACCATCACCGGGGAAACTGATGAGGCGCAATTGTCAGCATAGGTAAATGAGACAAACGATGGCGCTAATGGAGATATCCCATTAGCGCCATTTCTCTGCTCGACTTCATACTTCAGATAGATAGCTCGCTAGTTCTTAGGCTTCTGAAATGCGGCTGTTCCGATCTCTACAACCTCACCCCACCTCGGGTCAACTGGCGCGCCGGCGGCGTATTGGTCGTGCCAATTCCACCATTTATACGGTGGGGTCTGGGGATACCCCGCCGGCGAGTCCTCCCACTCCTCCTGGCGGCCGAGCGGAGTCAGGTCGAGGTAACTCCACGTGCTCCCCATTGCCTCGTCACCGCGGCTGTTGACGAAGTAAGTGCGGAACACGCTGTCGCCATCGCGGAAAAACACGTTGTGCCCGTGCCATTCGTCCACGCCGAAATCCGCGTCGAAGCTGTCGGTGAGGGTATACCAGGGCATCACCCAACCCATCCGCGCTTTCATCCGCGCGATGTCCGCCTGCGGGGCGCGGGAGGCGAACACAAGCGTGGTTTCGCGGGCGTTCAGATGAGCGAGGTGGGCGACCTGGTCGGCCAACATGGAGCAGCCGCGGCACCCATGCTCAGGCCAACCGAATACGCCGGGCTCGAAGAAGGCGCGATAGACGACCAGTTGCGGGCGGCCGTCGAACAAATCCAGCAGGCTTACCTTGCCCTTGGGTCCTTCGAACTCGTACTTCTTCTCCACAGCCAGCCAGGGCATCCGCCGGCGCGCAGCAGCCATTGCGTCACGAGCGCGGGTCAACTCCTTCTCCTTGACCAACAGTTGCTGACGCGCAGCCTCCCACTCCTGCGACGACACGACCGGGGGCGTCTTCATGTTGCTCTGGGTCTTCTTATTGTTGTCCATGTCTCTCTCCTTCCTCGTTGTTGTTTCTGTTTGTCGCTTGTTGGTTGTTGCTGCGGAGCCTGCCTACGACCAGCGCAGCGATGCCGCCCGTCGAGGTTGCGCTCGCTGCGATCCAGGCGACGGTTGTCATACACATCGGACACATGGCTCGCTCTCCTTTTGTTCAACGTTCACTGCCGCGTTGCTCCCGAGCCTTTCGTTCGGCCCGCTCCTTGATGTGACCCAGTTGGTGCGTCCAGTACCGCTCGAACGTCTTCACCCAGTCATGGACTGGCTTCAGTTCGGTCGGATTCAATTTGTACATGCGGTGTTGTCCGCGCTTAATCACCGATACCACGCCGACTTTGCGCAACACTCCGAGGTGCTTCGACACGGCGGGCTGCGACATCCGCAATCGCAGTACTACC
>Ga0210391_10001854_pt1 | contig 18718 bp, 17 predicted proteins | sample IncBWC12OmetaG_FD_160573 | JGI IMG/M metagenome (GOLD analysis project Ga0210391, IMG submission 160573) | Forest soil microbial communities from Barre Woods Harvard Forest LTER site, Petersham, Massachusetts, United States - Inc-BW-C-12-O ... | reverse complement strand
AGCCGCACAACAGATTTCTCCCTGCGCCGCTTCTTCGCAAACCTGCTGAAGTTTCTCGATGGGCAACGCCAGCACCGCGGCCATGGCTCCTACGCCGACCGGCACGGCTTCCTGCATGTACTTTCCGCGATTACGAACCGTTCGCACCGCATCGGCAAACGACAGCGTTCCGGCAGCGACGTGTGCGGAATACTCTCCCAGGCTGTGTCCCGCAAGGTAGAACGGAGTAATTCCCTTGGACTGCAGCACACGAAACGCAGCTATGGAAACCGTCAAGATCGCCGGCTGGGTAATCTCGGTGAGCTTCAGTTGCTCCTCCGGTCCTTCGAAGCACAGTTGCGAAAGCTTATAGCCAAGAGCAGCGTCCGCTTCGTCAAAAATTTCGCGTGCGACGGGATAGAGAGCGGCAAGTTCTTTGCCCATGCCTACAGATTGAGAACCTTGTCCGGGAAAAAGGAAGGCGGTCGGATTAGAGTGTGCAGTCATGTTATGTGTAGAAGGTTGTCAGCTCTTCGCTTTTGGCTTTCAGCCGACAGCTTGATGGAACTTCAAGGCAGTCAAATCAATCCAGCACACCAAGAGTTAAGAACTAAGCGCTAATAGCTATTTCAAACCAGTCCAGTGCCGAGGGCACCGGCGTCCGGAGAGGCCGAGTGATTATGATTGAGATTTCTGCTGGCTTCGGCGATCCGCTCCTGGATGGTGTGGTTCAACTTGCTGTTGGCGAATTCCATGGCCACGCGAATGGCATTCTTGATGGCATTGGAATTGGAGGAGCCGTGGCTCACGATACAGACGCCCTTGATCCCAAGTAGCGGTGCGCCACCGTATTCTGAATAATCAAGTCGCTTCTTGAAGTCCGCGAACGCCTTGCGCGAGAGCAGAAATCCCACCTGGCTGCTGATGGTCGCTTGCAAGGACTGCTTCAGCAGGAAGCGAACCGTTTCAACCATTCCTTCGGAGATCTTGAGCGCCACGTTACCGACAAAGCCGTCGCAAACAAGCACATCTGCTTTACCGTTGTAGAGGTCGCGCCCTTCGACATTGCCAACAAAGTTCATCGGTAATTCCTTGATGAGTTTGTAGGCTTCGCGGGTAAGATCGTTGCCCTTGCTTTCCTCCTCGCCTATCGAAAGCAAACCGATGCGAGGGTGTTCGGCGCTGGGAAAGCGGCCGGCGAAGATAGTCCGGAAATAGACGTCGCCCATGATGGCGAATTGCTGCAGGTTTTGCGGCTTGGAGTCGACATTGGCGCCCACATCGATGAGGATGGTCGCGGTTCCTTGCGCGGTAGGAAAGACAGCGGCCAGCGCCGGACGATCGACGCCCGGTATAGCGCCTAGCACCATTTTGGCAGTCGCCATGGCCGCGCCTGTGTTGCCGGCGGTAACAAACCCAGACGCCTTGCCGTCGCGCACCATGCGAAGCCCGACGTGCATTGACGAATCGCGCTTGGCGCGGACAGCTTGCGCCGCCTTCTCCTGCATGCCGATAACTTCGCGGGCATTGACGATGCTGATGGGAAGTCTGCGCCACGAGCGATGGAGCTCGAGCTCTCCGCGGATGACTTCTTCTTTCCCGACCAGCACAACCTCTACGTCGTAGTGTCGCGCGGCAAGGATGGCGCCTTCCACTTCGGGCTTGGGCGCGCGATCAGCTCCCATGGCGTCAACAGCAATGATGGTAGGCATCTTGGCCTGTGTTGCAAACCTCGAGTACTGCGGAGCTCAGACTGCAACGATGTGGGGGGCTCTGGCCGTACGGAATCGTCCCGAGCCCAAATGCCGGGTTAGCTGGCGGCCTCTTCGATCTCGATCACCTCGCGCCCCTTGTAGTAGCCGCACTTAAGGCAGGCGCGATGAGGCAACTTGCGCTCGTGACAGTTGGGACATTCGGACAGCGACTGCGCCGTCAGATGATCGTGGGCGCGGCGCTTGGCCGTGCGCGCCTTGGAATGGCGCCGTTTTGGATTAGGCATGACAACCTCTCAACCGGACGCCAAAACTGGCGACCGTAAACTTGAACTTAGCTTTGCAGCTTTTTCTTAATTTCGTTCAGCGCATCCCAGCGCGGATCGCTCAGATGCTGCTCACAATTGCATTGTTCCAGATTCAGATTGCGACCGCAGTGCGGGCACAACCCCTTACAATCTTCGCGGCATAATGCCCGAACCGGCGTCGACAGCAGAACCTGCTCGCGTAGCGCGTCTTCCAGCAGCAGACCCTCGCCCTGATAATAGCCGATCTCAGTTTCCGCTTCCGTGATCGAAACTTCATCGCGCCGCCGATCCACGCCTTGCGGCCGATAGATCAGGTCGAAGCTTCTGTTCACGTCCTGCTGCACCGGATCGAGGCAGCGGGCACAACTGAACTCCAGGTTCGCCTCGACATTTCCTACCAGCCGGATATCCTCGACATCCTGATGATGGCCGCGATGCTCCACGATCAATTCGGCACGTCCGGCACTATGCAGGGGCCCGATCTGCCGGAAGTCACGCCCAAAATCGATCGCGCCGGGCTGATAGTTCTCGTCAAACTCCAGCTTCTGGAGTTCCAATTCCCGAACACGAATCAGCATAGCAGCACCGGCCTTAGTCCAGGAACGAGCGTCCAAGCCCTTTACCATCCGGTATCAAGAACCGGCATCAGGCACCTGCCCAAACAAACGCGACACGGGTCTGAGGACACCGTTTCGCAGGCCAAGCTCCTGACGGGAAACACTGGCAGGTACAGATGGGCGGGGTCGTTCTAGCGCAAAGTATAAGAATAAAAGGTCTTGTCCAGCAGTGTCAAGGCGAGGATAGGCGCCGCAACTTGTCCGACTTTACCGTCAACCCCGGCGAAACCGCCTTAGTGTAAAATCCGTGTGCATCTTCGGACGCGAAAGCAGGGCACACCAGCGGTAAGCCATTGAGCGCAAGGGGCCTTCAGTACGGGTGACTATGGGTAAGAGTTCGGTTCCAGATCTCTTCCGCGGAGCCGTGCAGGATCTGCGGATACGGCCCCGGGGCAATGTTCCAACCCTCGATGTTCTGCGCAGCATCGCAATCCTGGTTGTTTTCAGCGGACATTACGCCTTCGAATTCGAAGGCGTTCACTGGGTGCAGCGTCTGCCCATGTTCTTTTGGGGCTGGACGGGCGTCGATCTGTTCTTTGTCCTCAGCGGCTACCTGATTGGCACGCAGCTGTGGAAAGAGGTGAAGCGCGCCAACGGCATCCGCATTGGCCGTTTTCTGTTGCGCCGCGGCCTGCGCATCTGGCCTCTCTATTACGCCTTCGTCGGATTCGTAGCCTTCGAAGGTCTGTTGGGCCGGAACATCAGCGGGCTGTGGTCCGATGCCTGTTTTCTTTCGAACTATTTCCATTGTCAGATCGGCGGCGGCTGGTCGCTCTCGACGGAAGAGCAGTTTTACATCCTCGCGCCTGTCTCGATTGCGCTGTTCTCACTGATCCTCAAGCCGCGCCGGTTATGGATCGTGCCCGTTGGCGGCCTGCTGGTCCTGCTGATGAACCGCGCCATCGTCATCCATTACTCGACGTTAAGCATCACCGACCTCCGACAGAAGCTCTACCTGCCCATGGCGACACACGCTGACGGCTTGGCAATCGGCCTGTTGCTGGCATGGGTTGGAGTCTTCTATCCCGAGTTGATCAAGTCCAACCGCTTCCGTTACGCCACTTGCGGCGCGATGGTTGTGCTGGGCATCGTCCTGTACGCGATCAACCAGGTGCAGTTCAACTTCACTTCGCTTGGCCTGATCTTCGGCGCTATGGCGTTGTGGGGCATCGGGCTGGAAAAGACGCCGCAACTCCTGAACTGGCACGGCTTCTATATCGTCAGCCGCCTGTCGTACGGCATGTACCTGAATCATTTTGGACTGCTCGGTCGTCTGCGCGATCTCTTGCTGCCCTTGCGGCATCGTGGAGGTGAGGCCGCTTTCTGGATTCTGTACATCGTCTCGATTCTGGCGTCGCTAGCGATCGCATTCATTACGTTTCAACTCATCGAGTGGCCGTTCCTCCAGATACGTGCGCGTTGGCTGGCCTCCGAAAAGAAGCCGCAGCCACAGCCCGCGTCCGAGGCAGCCACGGCTTAGTCTGGCCAGAACCACGCTTGTGTCTCGACGGAGGGGACTCGTCCCAGGCGAGCGGCCCTGTACCGGCAAGGCTGGTACACTCCATCTGCAATCTCCGCCTGAGTGCGGGAATACGCCTCCGGACCACAACCATGCGATTTATCTACTTACTCATTCTTGCTCTCGTTTCGGTCAGCTCGCTGGCGCAAACCATCACCACTCCGGCGCAACTGATTACGGCCATGCACGACCGTTACGCCTCCAAGTGGTACCACACGCTCAGCTTCGAACAGAAGAGCGTCACGCATAAGCCCGATGGCACCGACACCGTCGAGCAGTGGCATGAGAAGCTCATGCTGCCCGGCCGTTTGCGCATCGATATTGGCGAACCGTCCGAAGGCAATGGAATGCTGTTCGTCAACCACCACCTATACATCTACAAGGACAGCAAGCTTGCCAACGAGCGCGATTTCGTTCATCCGTTGCTGGTCCTGGGATTTGACGTGTACATGCAGCCGGTCGACACGACCATGCAGCAGCTCAAAGGATTAAACGTCGACATGAACCTGATGCACGAAGAGACATTCGAAGGGCGGCCGGTGTACGTGGTCGGCGCGAAGTCGGGTGATCTTCAGAGCATGCAGTTCTGGATCGACAAGGAGCGTCTGTACTTCGTGCGGATGTTGCGGCCCAGCGAGAAGCAGCGCGGCGCGGTGCAGGACGTGCGCTTCGGAGATTACAAGCAGGTCGAAGGCGGAGGCTGGCTGGCCGAGCACGTGTCCATCGTGGCGGATGGCAAGGTAGTCTTCGACGAGCTCTATAGCGACGTCAAGATCAACCCGCCGCTGAGTGAGGATCTGTTCGATCCTGCCAGGTACATTCAGACGAAGAGCCCAGCTAAGTAAGCCGGACTCGAGCGAAAAAGACGAGACGCCCAAGTAAGAGCGTCTCGTCTTTTTGCTTCTATCGCTGGCCGTCTACCAGGCCGTGAGCGTCATTTTGTCGACCCACATCGAGTAGTCTTGCTGGTTGTAGTCGCCATCCAACTGCACCGCTGCGTTGAGTTCCGAAGCGTTCACGCCATAGGTATTGAATGTGCGATTGATGTAGCTCCTGTGACCGTTGAGCGTCACTGAAATGAACTTCGTCTGAGTGCCCACTCGCTGGAACTCCAGCACCAGATGGTTCCATTGATAGGCAGGAGGCTGCGAGCAGCCAATGCCTGTGTGTACCCAGCGACCACCTGCCGTGTCCCACACATCCCACTGATTGCCGCCTCGAATATTGCATTCCGTGCCGAAAATGAACTTGTGGTTGTTCACCGACTGGTTCACATCGAACTCCAGCGCCTGGGCTGCTCCGGGAGTTTTCAGATAGAAGTAGAGATCGTAGGTGAAGTTACTGACGTTGGGGTTTGCGCCCAGCTGCTTCCACCAGATCGCGTTGTGATACGGCGAACTTCCTCCCAGCCAGTACTGCGTAGCATTGCCGGTCATGGAAGGATTGCTGATGTGCTGAGTCATCGAATGTGGTGTCGAACCACTTCCCGCGCAAGTGTCACAGGTCTGCCAGCCTGACATCGATTGGACCATGGTGTAAGTTGTGCCGGCCAGCGAGATTGTGGTCAGCGCACAAAGCAGCGCTGCGATTGCTAGTAACTTGCTCAAAACTGCCCTCCAAAGAATGTGGTTCGTGCCTCTGCACTCATCGCAGACTAGGGACGCATCAACTCTCGAGAAACCAGTAGTTGCGCCTAGGTGGCCACGCGTTTTGACCCTAGAAAACTGATTTTGTGGCTCCTATGCGGAATTACGGGCAGCCACTTAATTCCTGCGCTCTTAAGAGGGTTTGCGCGATAGAACGTTGAGGAGAATGAATTTGCGATTCGGCAACTCTGGCGAGGAAAGTACGCCGTTCGCGCAAGTGCGCACGCTTTGAAAATCAGATCTTCACGAAAATCTTCTTGCGGTACATCCAGCACACGGGTAGGAACGCCAGTCCAAGAATGACGAGCGAGTGCAGCAGCGACGCTGCCGCTGCGGAATGCTCGGCTAACGACGGGAAGTTACAAAGGCGGTCCCAGCCGAATAAGCCGCCAATTAATTGCGACAACACGTAGGCGGTGATGGCGTTCGTGCCGAAGATGAGAAACGGCTTGGTCCATCCTCCGCGATGCAGCTTGATGTCGTTGATCCAGATACACGCGGCCAGACAAATGAGCGCCGCGCCGGCGGTGAAGAAAACGTAAGAGCTGGTCCAGAGATTCTTGTTGATGGGAAACCAGTGTCCCCAGATCTCTCCGGCAACAAGCCCGGCCACGCCCACTACGACCATGCCGGCGACTTTCTGCTGCGGTGTTCGCCTGCTCTGGAGCCACTGGCCGGTGAGCACGCCGCAGAGCGCGGTTGCAATCGACGGTAACGTGCTGAGAAGCCCTTCGGGATCGCGCGTCTTCTGCCACATGTGTCCTAGCATCAGCTTGCGGTCGAGCCAGGCGGCGAGGTTGAAGTCAGGATGCAACAGTGGAATGTCCACGTTGGGTACGCCGTGTCCAGGCACCGGCACGTAACGCATCAGCACCCAGTAGCCAAAGGTAAGCACGACAATGAGCACTGCACGCGTGCGCGTTCCGGTATAAAGCGCGATGATTGCGGCGATGCAGTACACGATCGCGATTCGCTGCAGCACGCCGGGAATGCGCCATGTCGAAGGTTGCAACGAGGCCATGCCGTTCAGCGCCAGTCCAATCAGAAACAAGAGCCCGCTCCGCCGCAGCGTGTGCAGGATCAGCGTGCGCCGTGAGTCTCGGCGGTGCAAGCGTGCCTGGAAGGAAAACACCAGTGATACGCCGACAATAAACAGGAAAAACGGAAAGATCAGATCGGTCGGCGTCCAGCCGTTCCACGCAGCGTGACGCAGCGGCCGGTAAGCCTCTTCGCTGCTCTGGTTGTTGACGACGATCATCGCCGCGATGGTCGCGCCGCGGAAGACATCGAGCGAGAAGAGCCGGTTACCTGCAGGCTTATCCTGCCGCATCGCCTGATCGACTGCCGCTTCCGCCAGAGTACTCATGTGGGCGATGACGATTGTACAGGCAGACGCGCGAAAACCGGCTGTTTTCCCTACTCGCCGCCGAGGCGGAAGCGCACGCCTCCGCGGAAATTTAAGCCAAGCGCGGGGTAGCCCAGCACCTCGTTGTAGTGATCGTTGAACGCGTTATCGAGGTTGGCGTAGACGGCGACGTGATGGTTGATGTCATACCACCCGCCGAGATCGACGCGAGCGTAGCCGGCCGCGTAATAAATCGGCGGAATATATCCGAAAAGAAAGTCGGAATCTGGACGGCGTCCGACGGCAGTTACGCCGGCCGTCGCTCCCCAGCGCGTACGAGCGTAGGTAAGCAGCAGATTGCCCGCTTGCTTGGGGCGACGCAGCAGCGGTGCTCCTACGCCGTAGATTCGCGGGTCGCAACCGTCAGCCAGATCGCACGGCGGTGCTTCCTGGATTTGAGTCGAGGTGTAGGTGTACGAACCGACCAGGGAAAGATTGTTGCGAATGCGTCCGCTCAGTACGAGTTCAGCGCCCTGCGCCATTGCTTTGTTGAAGTTCACGTATTGGCTGACGAACGTAGTCGAGTTCACCAGGTACTCGATCTGATCGAGAAACAAATTGTGGTAGTACAACGCGCTGAGCGATAGCCGGTTGCCCCATAGTCCCTGCTCGATACCGGCTTCGACGGCGTGATTCTGCTCCGGCCTCAAGTTGGGATTCGGAATGACCGGAAACGTCCCCGAAATGCCGTAGGACTGCTCGAAGCTGGGCTCCTTGATGCCCTCCGAATATCCGGCGCGCAGACGCGTGCCGGTCAACATCTCGTTGCCGCGGAAGAGCAGGAATGAAGCCGAGGCACGCGGCGAAACGTTGTTGCCGAAGCTTTCGTTATTGACGTAGCCCAGGCCGGCAAGCACCGCCAGACGCTTCCACGAAATCGTCTGCTGCGCGAATAGATAGTTGTTGCGGCGCAGGCCGTGCGTCACGCTGATGTCGGGGAACTCGACCGTTCCGTCGTTGCTGGTGATGTATCCGTTCTCGTCCTCGAAGTTGTAACCGACGGTCGTCTGCGCCCACGTGCGCGGCGTCCAGATGCCCTGATAGGAGAAGCCGGCCACGTTGTATTTGGTCAGGTTGCTGAAGGCGGTATCGAAGGGGCGGTCGTTATCGTCGACGGGATTGTCGTTGAATGCGATGTGGTGATACTCGTACCCGGAAAACTGATGTTGCCACGAGCCGGGGCCGCTGACCGTGACCGTGCCGCTGGCGAGGAAGTTGTTCTGATGCGCGTACTGATTGGGGTCGGGCGGCAGCACCGGCGCGCCGTTGAACCACCAGTTCGAAGGCACCCCTGTCCAGCTGTTGTAATGCCGCAGGCGCAGGCGGAATGCCACAATGTCAGAGAGCTTCGCGCCGAAGTTTCCCCCCTGCAGCGAGTTGGAATACTGGTTGTTGATGCCTTGTCCATTGGTGTCGAACTGGTCGGCGAAAGCGTTGTAGTCGAAGATGCCGCGCGCGCCCGCGATCGACGCATAGCCGTGCGCGGTCGAGAAGTTGCCGCCGTCGGCGCCGAACTGAATTTCCGGCGTGGGCGTACTGCCGGTTGCAGTCCACAACTGCACCACGCTGGTCATGGCGTCGGTGCCGTAGACCGTGCTCTCCGGGCCACGCTCCACTTCCATGCGCTCGACGTTGCTCATCGGCACGACGCCGAAATCAAAGTAGCCGCCGGGATCGTTGACGGGCACGCCATCGACGATAACTTTGTTGTAGTCGGACTCACCGCCACGCACAAAGAGCGACGAGATGGCTCCCGTCTGTCCGGAGGTATTCACAACCGCGCCGGGAATGTAGCGCAACGCATCGCTGGTGGCCACAGGATTCATCAGCTTGAGTTGGGTGCTGTCGAGCAGGCCGACGGAAGCTCCGGTCTGGTCGCCGGTTGACGGCGTCGAACTGCCGGATACGACAACCGTCTGTGGTGTGGTCGTCAGCTTCAGCTCCACGCTGAGTGCGGTTGTTTGTGGCAGAGTGATCTGCTGCGACTGCTCGGCGAATCCAGGCGCCAGAATGATGACCTTGTAGCTACCGTCGGTCAGATTCTGGAACTGCGCGGTGCCGTCGCCGATGGTCGTCAGCGTGGCCACTCCCGCATTGTCAGAGACGCGAAACAAGTTGATCTGGACACCGGAGACGCGACCGCCGGACGGGCTCTGCACGGTGATGGTGAGGTCGGAAGCGAAGGCCGCTGTACAAAACAGCAGCGAGAAGAACAACAGGCGCAACGTATGCAAGTACTCCTCCTTTGCACGCGAAAGGGGTTGGTAGCCGAATCTCCGTCGTCAGAGTGCGGAGATCTTTACGTTCGCGCCGGTCTCCTGGCTTGCGAGCTGCGATGGTGATCGCATACAGGGTCCCCGACAAGCGCCGTTTTTGCGGTTGTTGGGGCAGAGCGGCGGGGCCTTCCCGTTTGCACAGTGGCCGGTCGCCATGACTCGCTTACAGTTGCGCGGCAGCGCGGGCTTCACACCCGCTTCCCAGTTCCGCCAAGGCGGAACGCGCGAACGCCGATTGAGAAGGAACCTGGAATCCGTGAGTATAAGGATTCGTCCCGCACCGATACCGGTACGGATGAGCTAAGACTCTACTGGGGAAGCCGAGGGGGTGTCAATTGCGGGCGTGGGAAAACTGCGCTTCGGCAAAGGCCGTAATGCGGTCAAGCGCGGCCTGCATTTCGGCGTGATACTGCTCCATCGCCGCTTCGTCGGCGTCGGGCGGAACGAAGATCTTCCTGGCAAAGCGCACATAAATCCGTGAGAATGGCTTGGGAATCATCAGCTGGTCCCAGGTGTTCAGCACCCAGGCGCGTTCCACCGCAACGTAGAACGCTGTAATCGGGATCCCACTCATGCGCGCCAGCAGCACCGGCCCTTTCTTGGCGACGTACCGCGGGCCTCGTGGACCGTCGATGGTGAAGGCGACGGCGTGACCTTCGCTCAGCAGCTTATTCATTTCCAGCAGGGCGCGCTGACCACCGCGCGAACTGGAACCGCGCACGGGCACAAAGCCAAAGCGCTGGATCACGCGGGCGATGAACTCGCCGTCGCGGCTTCGGCTGGTCATCACCGCAGGTCGCTGATGACGATAGAGCCAGGTTGCCGGCAGCACGCAGCGATGCCAGAAGGGAAAGATGCCCGGGTAAACCTCGGCGAGGCTTTGGATGGCGCCTTCTTCGAAGGTCGAAGTCTCGCGCAGGGTAGAGCCGATCAGCCGCAGGATCGCGGGCACAATCCACGACACCAGGGTGAGCTGGATCCGCTGCGACAGGGTAAGGCGCGCTTCGCCGCTTTCTGCGCTGGGTTGATCGGGCACGCCTGAATTCTAACCTGCGTACCTCAGCCAGCGGCGCAGTTCAGGCAGGGTCGGCCGCTTGCCGTACATCAGAATGCCAATGCGGTAGATGCGCGCGGCCAGCAGCAGCAAGCCATAAATAGTTGCCAGCATGATGCCGACACACAACAACAGCTGCCACATCGGCGGCTGCTCGATCAGCACGCGCACCAGCATCAGGATGGGCGCGAAAAACGGGATGATCGAAAGCCAGAACGCCATCGACGAATTGGGATGCTGGATGACGGCATTCATCAGAAAGATGGCGATCATGATCGGCATCATGGCCGGCCATTGCATCTGTTGCGCCTCCTGGTCGGTGTTGACCATGGAGCCGATAGCGGCGTACATCGCGCTATACAGTAAATAGCCCAGCAGGAAGAAGAGGGCGAATGCGAACACTCCCGCCATGGGGATGTGGAAGCCGCCGCCGAAAAACGATTTCGCCGCGATCAGGCCCGGAGCCGAAAACAACGCCGCAAAGCTCACCCACACCAGAATCTGCGTTAAGCCGACAGCGCCGACGCCGAGGATCTTCCCCGCGAGCAGTTCTTTTGCCGTGACCGTCGACAACAGCACTTCCAGGATGCGCGTGCTCTTTTCTTCGATGACCGAGCGCATCACGGCCATGCCGTACACCAGCACCACCGCATAGAGGAGCATCACCATGCCAAAAGCGGTCAGGAATATGGTCGATCCGCTGGTGCCCTTCCTGCCCTTCTCGATGCGCACCGTCTCCAGACGGATCGGCGTGAGCAGTTGATCGACATCGGCGCCCGCAATGCCATGCTGCTCGAGCCATTGCTTGGTGACGCCGGTCCGTATGGCATAGCGCAGCTTGGAAGCCTGCTGAAAATCAGCCGCTTCCTTGGTGCTGTACACCACCTTGTGCTGCGCCAGGGCGTCGTCGGTCATCCAGAGGTAACCGGTGATCTGGCCTTCGTTGACCATGTGATTCAGGCGGTCGCGCTCGGCGTCGCTGGTGTCGGTGGCCACCGTGATGACATAAGTCGCCGTGTCTCCGGATTCGTCTTCCTCAAAGTCGCCGCCCGACGGACCCTTGGCGGGAGCAGCCAGGGCGTGTCCAACCGTTTCTGCGAGCTTGGGATCGTTGGCGACGATGACGAAGCGCCGCTCGCCGCCCGAGTTCATCTGCGCAATTCTTGTCGGTATGAAAACGATTCCGGCCATAGCCGCCGGCATGAGCAGGGTGAAGATGACAAACGAGCGGGTACGCACGCGCTCCAGATATTCGCGTCGAATCAGTGTCCAGACGTTATGCACGCTTGCCCTTCCCCACCAGGTCGATAAAGATTTCCTCAAGCGACGGTTCCAACACCTCGAAGCGGCTGATGCGCGCCTGCTCCGACGCCATGCGAAGAATCTGCTGCGGGTCGGCGCCGGGTACCAGGCGCAGCTCAACATAGTTGCCGTAGTTGTTGAACGACTGCACCAGCGGCGAACCCTCCAGCTGGGGATTGCCTTCGTATTCCATCTGGATGTGATTCTTGCCGTAACTGGATTTGATCTTCTTCAGGTCGCCTTCCAGCACGGGGTTTCCGTGGTCGACCAGGCAAATGGAATCGCACAGTCGTTCCACCTGGTCCATGTTGTGGGTCGAAAACAGGATGGTCTTGCCCGCCTTCTTCAGTTCGATCAGCACATCCTTCAACATCACGGCATTGGCCGGGTCGAGGCCGGAGAAGGGCTCGTCCATGATGACCATGTCGGGGTCGTGCAGCAGCGTGGCGATAAACTGAATCTTCTGCTGCATGCCCTTGGACAGTTCCTCGACCTTCTTGTTGGTCCATTCCGAGATTTGCAGCCGCTCGGCCCACGCCCTCGAACGCTTGTGAGCTTCCTGTTCGTGAAGTCCGTGCAGGCGGCCGAGAAAGATGAGGTGGTCCATGACCTTCATCTTCTTGTACAGCCCGCGCTCCTCCGGCAGGTAGCCGATGCGGTGCAGTTGCTCGCGATGAAACTTCTCGCCAAAGAGATGGACCTCGCCTTCGTCGGGCATGGTGATGCCGATCATCATGCGGATGGTGGAGGTCTTGCCGGCGCCATTGGGCCCGAGCAAGCCGTAGACGCTGCCTTCGTGGATGTTCAGCGAGAGGCGATCCACGGCTACGAAGTGGTCGTAGCTCTTGCGGATTCCCCGTAGTTCTACGGCATCAGGCATACGGTCAAGTTCCCGGTGTCAAGTTCCGCTTCGGGCCGAAGTGCAGGGCATCCCGAGACCCAGACTTTGGCGCGGGGTGGGTTCTCGAAACTGGAAACTTGAAGGGTCTGCGCTCACTATACGTTTTGGCTCGCACACCTGTCGATACCGATCAGAGTGCCAGAAAATTACGCACCAACTGCATTCCTTCTTTGGTAAGGACGCTCTCGGGATGGAACTGTACCCCCTCGACCGGGAACTTGCGATGGCGTAATCCCATGATCACGCGCGTGCCGTCGCGGTCGCGGCAGGTGGCGGAGATTTCCAGTTCCGCGGGCAAGTCTTTCTCCTGAACGATGAGCGAATGGTAACGCGTCGCTGTCATGGGCGAAGGAAGGTTGCGAAAGATGGTCTTGCCGTCGTGCTCGACTGAGCTGGTCTTGCCGTGCATGAGATTAGGCGCGCGGACAACTTTGCCGCCGAAAGCCGCGCCGATCGCCTGATGCCCGAGACAAACTCCTAATAGCGGAACTTTCCCCGCGAAGTGGCGAATGAGCTCGATGCTGATGCCGGCCTCGTTCGGCGTGCAGGGGCCGGGTGAAACTAGGACGTGATCGGGGCGCATCGCATCAATTTCGTCGACCGACGTCTGATCGTTACGACGTACAGCTACTTCTGCACCGAGTTCTCCCAGGTACTGCACCAAGTTGTAGGTGAACGAGTCGTAATTGTCCAAGACGAAAATCATAGGGATCAGGGGCTAGGGGTTAGTGTGGCCGATGCAACCTTCTCCGTTGTATGGAGCTGATGAGACCATTGAGAATGCGGCCCAGCTCTACTGTTTTGCGAGTAAGAGATGAGTCTTGTTGCAGATCGATGTACCCCAACTCGCCGGCAATAACGATCTGAGTTTCTACTTCGCACAACGAGCCCCGAGCTTGGCAAAGAAACTGGGCGAACTCGCCTAGTGTCGCACGGCCATGACCTTCGGCGATGTTACTAGCAATCGAGACAGGCGCGCTTCGCAACTGGCTAATCAGACCATACATCTCATGCCTGGGAAAGTCAGTTCGTAGATAGCGGTCACCAGAGAAATGGCTTTTCGCCAAGCGATCAATCCTTGTAACTGGTAACCTCTTGCGCCAAAGTCGACATCGCGAACGCCCTCCGGTAGCAAGGCTAAGTTCAATTGTGGCTTCCCGCCTGTGATCACCCGTATATTCTTTCGACCTGACGTTCTAGCTTTCCCTGACCCCTGACCCTAATCCCTCGCTTTTTCACACGCTCTCAGCAACGCGCTCGCCTTATTCATGCATTCCTGATATTCACTTTCGGGATCCGAGTCCGCGACGATGCCTGCCCCCGCCTGCACGTACGCCCGATCTCTGTTCACGACCATCGTCCGGATCGCGATGCATGAATCCAGATTGCCAGCGTGATCGGCGTACAAGATCGAGCCGCCATACACGCCGCGCCGCACTGGCTCCAGTTCCTCGATAATCTCCATCGCTCGCACTTTCGGCGCGCCGCTCAGCGTTCCTGCCGGAAAACATGCAGCCAGTGCGTCGAGCGCGTCGAGGTTAGGACGCAACCGGCCTTCCAGCGCCGATACCAGATGCATCACGTGCGAATACTTTTCGACGTACATCAGGTCGCGGACTTTCACCGTGCCGTAATCGCTGACCCGCCCAAGATCGTTGCGGCCAAGGTCGACCAGCATCACGTGTTCGGCGCGCTCCTTCTCGTCGCTGCGAAGTTGTTCGATCAGTCGCTCGTCTTCCGCGGTATCGGCGCCGCGCTTGTGAGTGCCGGCAATCGGCCGGTACTCCAGCTTGCGTCCGGTGACGCGCACCAGCATCTCGGGTGAGGCGCCCAGCACGTGCATCCCGTCGAGCTGGAGAAAGAACATGTAGGGCGAGGGATTCACCGTACGCAGCGCGCGATAGATCTCGAAGGGCTCGGCCGGAGGCTTGAAGTCGAGCCGCTGCGACAGCACCACTTGAAAGACGTCGCCCGCGGCAATGTACTCCTTGGCGCGGCGAACGCTCTTGACGAAATCATCGTCCTTCGTGCTGTTGTGAACTTTGATTGGCTTCGTCCGGCCTTCGCTCGGCCAGCTCAGGCGCTGCCCGCGCAGGCCGGTGACAAGCTTTTTCTCAATGGCAGCAATGTCGGCGAGCGCACGATCGTAGGCCTTCTTCGCCGATTCCGAACGAATGTCGGCGGCCGCGATGATGTGCACCTGATGGCGCAGATGATCGAAAGCCAGCAGCCGGTCATAAAAGGTGAACACGCAATCTGGAACCTGCGTGTCGTCTTTCGCGTTCTCGGGCAGCCGCTCGAATTGCCGCACCATGTCGTAGGCGAAGTACCCGACACCGCCGGAGGTAAAAGGCGGTAGTCCTGCGATCGTCGCCGGCGTATGCTGCCGCAACTGCTCGCGCAGCAACTCGATCACGCTGCCCTGCTGGCGACGCGTCTTTTTGCCTTCGCGAATCGTCAGCTCCTGCCCACGGGCGGTGATGACAGTCCGCGGATCGGCGCCGAGGAAGGTGTAGCGCCCGATCTTTTCGCCGCCCTCAACGGATTCCAGCAGGAAGGCGTACTTCTGCCGCGCCGCCAGGCTAAGAAATGCGCCCACAGGGGTGAGCAGGTCGGCGCTCAAGGTCTTCGCCACCGGGATCAAGGTGGCCCTGCGGCTGAGCTCGAGGAAGCTGCGATAGTCAGGTGTGAGCATGGCTGAGCTGCGTTAACGCGATTATAAGGGACGCCACGGGGGCTTGCGATTTGTAACTTATAAGTTACAAAACAAGTGGGAAGGACGTGATCGGCGAATGGCTGTCAGCTTTAGAAGATGCACGGGCACGCGCCCGGATAGTAGTGCGCATCGATCGCCTGGCGCTGGGAAATTTTGGAGACTGTAAGCCGCTGCGCGAGGGCCTGTGGGAATTGCGGATCGACCAAGGGCCGGATATCGCGTTTATTACTGCATGCTGCGTAAAGCGTGTGTCTTACTTCTCTGTGGCGGCGACAAGCGCAAGCAAACGGCCGATATAGCCAAGGCGATCGAATACTTCAGCGATTACAGGAAAAGGGTAGAAGAATCATGAAACGCAAGACGAGCATCTCCCACAACAAGGCGCTACTGCTGGAATTGCGCGCAAACCCTGAATTCGCGGCGGAATATCTGAAGGCTGCACTGGAAGAGGCCGAGGACGAACCTGGTGTTCTGCTCATCGCTCTGCGTCGTGTGGCTGAAGCACGAGGCGGTCTCGCCAAGGTAGCAAGATCTGCCGGCATCGAACGCGAGAGTCTTTACCGCGCCTTGTCCCCAAGAGGCAATCCCCGGTTGTCGACCCTTGTTGCTGTGACCAAAGCGATGGGGCTGAAAATCACTGTCAAAGCGGCTTAGACAGTCCTGAGGCTTTCGTGGAGTGACCCTTGCCAAGGGTATCTCCATAGCAATCAAGTCCAGCTTGCACGCCCTGCATGCGCCTGCATATACTTCCTCCGTTTGGCCTTATGACGGGACGCGCGTGATGGCTGCGTCCCGATTCGTACGTTTGCAAGATATCTGGAGAAGGTATGGCTAGCCCACACACGCCGGAACAAGAAAGTAATCCCTGGGAACAGCAAGCTGCCCGTTTCAATCTGGCAGCTGAAAAACTCAAGCTCGATGAAGGTCTGTGGCGTGTCTTGCAACAGCCTAATCGCGAGATCATCGTCCACATCCCCGTCAACATGGACAACGGACAGCTGGAAGTCTTCACCGGCTATCGCGTGCAGCACTCCATCGCACGTGGCCCGGCTAAGGGCGGCGTGCGTTACTCGCCCGACGTAACGCTCGACGAAGTTCGAGCGCTGGCCAGTTGGATGACCTGGAAATGCGCCGTGGTCAACATTCCCTTCGGCGGAGCCAAGGGCGGCGTCATCTGCGACCCCAAGAACATGTCACGCGGCGAACTCGAGCGCATGACTCGCCGTTACACCTCCGAGCTCATCGAGTTTATCGGTCCGGAAAAAGATGTGCCCGCCCCGGACGTCAACACCAACGAGCAGACCATGGCGTGGATGATGGATACCTACTCCATGCACATGCGTCAGACGGTGACCGCCGTCGTCACAGGCAAGCCGCTGAATATGGGCGGATCGCGCGGACGCCGCGAAGCCACGGGCCGCGGCGTGATGATCATCTGCGACGAATCGATCAAGAAGAACAACATGCGCGCCGAAGACACGCGCGTCATCATTCAGGGCTTCGGCAACGTCGGCTCCAACGCCGCGCTGCTGATGCACAATGCCGGCTACAAGATTGTCGGCATCGGCGAGTGGGACGGCGGCCTGTACAACGGCAAAGGCATCGACGTACACGCGCTGTGGGAGTATCGCCAGGAGGAAGGCACTATCCATGGCTTTAAGGAGGCAGAGAAGGCCGCGACTGCCGACCTGCTTATTACGGACTGCGAGATCCTCATCCCGGCGGCAACGGAAAGCGTCATCACCTCCGCCAACGCCGGCAAGGTGAAGGCCAAGATCCTGGTCGAAGGCGCCAACGGCCCGACGACGGCGGCGGCCGACGATATCCTGGCCGATAAGGGCGTGTTCGTCATGCCTGACATCCTGGCCAACGCCGGCGGCGTGACTGCTTCCTACTTCGAGTGGGTGCAGGACCGCCAGGGCTATTTCTGGAAGGAGTCGGTGGTGAACGAGCAGCTGGAGCACATCATGGTCTCTTCGTTCGAAGACGTTGTGCGGTATGCCGACACCCACCACGTCAACAACCGCATTGCCGCTTACATGCTCGCCATTGATCGTGTGGCTTATACGATCCGGCAACGTGGCATCTACGCTTAGTTACGTTCTGGTAAATGTCCAGGGCAGAAGCAGCTCCCGCGAAGGGAGCTGTTCCTGCTTTGCGACAAAAATAATTTTCGACAATCGCGCTGCCGCTTACCTCCACTTGGGGCATAATAGCGTCCAAGTTGTACAGCCAGTGGAAAAGTTCTCCTCGTGTAGGGTTATCATGCCACGCCTGTATTTCAGCCTCCGTCTGGTCGCCGTTGCGGTAGCCCTTCCCGTCATCGCGCTCTACATCGTTGGAGTCGTGGTAGTGCGCTTCCTGGGATTTTCACGGTACGGTTCGCGCCGCACACGCGTGGCCCTGCGCATCTGGATGAGCGTCTGCGACTGGGTCAAGGGCATTCCGGTGGGCTATAGCTACTGGGAGCAGTACGAAGCTCCCGTCATGCTTGACGAAATCGTGGTACACCACGACGATTAGCGGTTTCTGGACTTCTCTTCTGCGATTGCTTTCAATCTAATCTGTAGCGCATAATCGCCCTGTTGCGGCAGCGCAGCCAAGGCGCTGTGGTGTGCCACCCTGGTTTGCTGTGAACCTCCCGACTTACATCACGATCAGCCGTATCCTCAGCATTCCCCTGCTGATCTGGATCCTGTGCAGCAACCATTTTCCTTCGACCAACGGGGAGCGTGAACTGCTGGCCGCGGCAGTCTTCATTGCGGCTTCTCTGACCGACGCCCTCGACGGCTACCTGGCGCGACGACGCGCGCAAGTGAGCACGCTGGGGATGCTGCTCGACCCGGTAGCCGACAAGCTGCTGATCGCGGCTGCGTTCGTCAGCCTGGTGCAGTTCAATCCGAGTGTGGTGCGAGCGTGGATGGTCGTCATCATTGTGGGCCGCGAGTTCCTGGTGAGCGGCCTGCGGTCCATCGCCGCCTCCGAGGGTTTCACTCTCCAGGCCAGCGATCTGGGCAAGCTGAAGATGTCGGTTCAAGTCTTAGCCGTCGTGCTGGCTATTGTTGAACATCACTGGGCGTACTTTCTCGGCCTGCCGCTACGCCCGGTTGCCCTGGTCGCAATCTGGATCATGGTTGTGGTTTCACTGTGGTCGGCAGGCGATTACTTCGTGGCCTTCTGGAAGAGAATTGACCAGGCATCCGAGCGCCGGCGGCGCAAACGCTCCTTTGTGTTGAGCCGGCGAAGGAAGCGCAACGATGTCCCCGCAATCTGAATCCGCCGA
>Ga0210391_10001853_pt1 | contig 18727 bp, 14 predicted proteins | sample IncBWC12OmetaG_FD_160573 | JGI IMG/M metagenome (GOLD analysis project Ga0210391, IMG submission 160573) | Forest soil microbial communities from Barre Woods Harvard Forest LTER site, Petersham, Massachusetts, United States - Inc-BW-C-12-O ... | reverse complement strand
CGACGCCTACGGACGCGCGCGAAGCGGCGAGGGACGTGTACGCCGCCGGGTCAGGAGAGATCTACGTCGCGGTCGCCCGAGAGCACGCGATTCGCAGGGTTCCGCTCGACCGAATCCGCCTGGACGCGATGGCGCCCGTGGACGCCGGTCGCGCGAGCGGTACTTCGGCGATCGCCGCGGGCGAGTCGGTCCTAACGCTCGATCCAGCCGAAGACGTCATGGCCATGTCCGTGGGGGCAGACCTGATTTGCTTTGCGTCCGGGCAAAGGGGGCCGCGAGGGCCCATGTCCGTGCGGGCGGGAGTACCCCCGAGAGGGCCGTTCGTCACGCACCGGCGCGACGGCCCTTCCGTCCTCGCGATCGCGTGCGATCGCTCCGCGGTCGTCGTGGTGACGGCGGACGAGGGCTCCACCGGGCTCACTTCGAAGAGCAACGTGGAGCGCTTGTCGTTCATTGCCGACGATCGCCACGGCAACTGGATCGTCCGCTCGGACGGCGCGATTACGAGCCTTGCGCTCGACGAAACCCACGTCTATTGGGCCGACGCGCTCGATGAAAAGATCGTCGCCGTGGCGAAGGACGGCGGCTTGCCCACGGTTCTGGCCGAGGGCCGGGGCCTGCCGAAGTCGATCGTGGCGTTCGGCGACACGCTCTTTTGGGTGGAACAGCGCGGCGAAGCCGTGTGGATGATGCCGAAGGTCGGCGGGTCGCCTCGCCTCGTCGTGCAGGACTTCGCGGGGTTCGCGCATCTCGCGGCGGGGCCGGACGGCGTCTTCTGGGTCAACGAAGCCGCCGTTTCGGGCGGATTCCGTGTCCTTCGCGCGCCGCTCGGCGGAGGCGACGCGACGCCGGTCGCACCGGCTTCGCCGGCGGTCGACGGCATCGACGCGCTGATGGTCGTCGGGACGGACGTTTTTTTGGCGCGCGACGGACACGTCGCTCGCGTCTCGACGGCGGTTGCGGGGACCGTCCCTTCGCGATAAGCGCCACGACCGTGGCCACGCCGTCGACCCCCGGACAAGAGACGCTCGTCATCGGGGCTGCGAAGACCACGCTCCGCGACTTCTACCACCTGTTCTTGCGCGTTCGCTGGTCGCTGGCGATCGCCGCGATCGTCGTCGCGTACCTCCTCATCAACACGCTCTTCGCGATCGTTTACCTCTACGTCGGCGGGGTCGAGAACGCGCGGACCGACTCGTTCTTCGACGCGTTTTGCTTCAGCGTCGAGACGATGGGGACGATCGGGTACGGCGCGATGTACCCGAAGAGCCAGGGGGCCAACCTCGTCATGATCGTCGAGTCCGTGTCGAGCCTCATCATCACGGCGGTCGCCACGGGCCTCGTCTTCGCCAAGTTCTCGCGCTCTTCGGCGCGCGTCGCGTTCTCGGAGAACCCGGTGATCGCGCTGATGGACGGCCACCCGACGCTGATGCTCCGCGTCGGCAACGAACGGGGCAACTTCATCCTCGAAGCGACGATTCGGGTCTCGATCGTGCGCACCGAACGCACGATCGAGGGGGTCACGTTCTACCGGATGTACGACCTCCGTCTCGCTCGCGAGCGCTCCCCCGCGATGACGCGATCCTGGACGATCATCCACACGATCGACCCGGACAGCCCGCTCTTCGGCGCCACGCCCGAGTCGATGGCGAAAGACGAGGTCGAGCTCATCGCGACGCTCGTGGGCATCGACGACACATCGATGCAGACCGTCCACGCGCGCAAGCGCTACGTCGATTCGCAGATCGTGTGGGGTGCGCGCCACGCCGACATCCTGAGCGAGGAGCCCAACGGGCGGATCATCATCGACATGCGCAAGTTCCATTCGCTTATCCCGACGAAACCGAGCGACAGCTTCCCGTATCCTCGCGTCACGGGGGACGCGGACGGCGTCAGCGATGCGCCCGCGAGCCTGGAGGCGTCGCTCAAGGGCTGATCGGCCTTCGAAGCGCCGAACGATCGCCACGATCGGGGCCTCTAGTCTAGACGCTCGGAATGGCGCGGATCGGGTCTCGGAAGGGCCAAGAAGGGCTCGATCGACGCCAGGAACGCGTTCCCGAATCCGAAAGAGGACTTTGGCGAGCCAGTAAGGACGCTAGCGACCCAAGAAGGACCTTGGCGCCTCGATCGAGCACCTTGGCGACTCGATCGACGACTCCTGTGAGTCGATCGGGAACCCAACGGACTCGATCGAGGACCTTCGTGAGTCGATCGAGAGCTCAACGGACTCGATCGAGTCGCTTTCACGCTCCGAAAAAGTCTCTCCCCGACTCGTTTGCGTCGATCACTGGCTCGATCGAGTCGATCGCCCCGCGCACTCTTGGCGTCCTTGGCGTCCTGGCGGTCGCCCTCTCCGCTCGATTCAGCGCCCGAGCGCTTCGGAGCGATTCACGATGTGCGGCGTGATGAAGATCACCAGCTCGCCGCGCGTGTCGTTCGCCTGCCGCCTTTGGAAGAGGACGCCGAGGATCGGGATGTCGCCGAAGAACGGCACCTGGCTCAGGTTGCGGCCCGTGTTGCGCGTGTAGATGCCGCCGATGACGGCCGTGTGTCCGTCCATGACGAGCAAGTCCGTCTCGGCTTCGCGCTTCAAGATCGTCGGCGCGCCGTTTGGCGCCGTCTGGTTGAAGTCCGGCTCGTCGCGATTGAGCTTCACGTGCATCGACACGGACCCTTCGGCGGTCACGTGCGGCTTCACGAGGAGCTGCAGCTTCGCTTCCTGGAAGGTCGTCTGCACGCCGAGGGCGCTCACCTGCGCGTACGGGATGAGCGTGCCCTGGTTGATCCGCGCCTCCTTGTTGTCGAGGACGAGGACGCGCGGCGCGCTCACGATGCGAACGAGGCCGCTCGACTCGGCCGCCGACAGGCGGACGCTCAAGTTGAGCGTGTTGTCGATCGAGCCGAACGACATGCCGATCGCGCCACCGGCCCCGGTTCCGACGGCCGCGGGGAGGTTCACCGCGAAGTTCGGCGTGGCCACCGTTCGCGTGATTGGCGAGATGCCGGCCGTCGGCGTGTTGTTGTCGTAGTTGCCGCCGGCGGCGGTCACCGTGTTGGGGAACGCGATGCCCGTCGGGTTGCCCGTCGAGGGGCTGAACTCGACGTCGCCGCCCCACTGGATGCCGACGTCGCGCAGGTAATTGCTCGTGCCTTCGACGATGCGCGCCTCGATGAGCACCTGCGCGGTCTGCGTGTCGAGCGACCGGATCAATTCCTCGATGTAGTTCAGGTTCGCCGACACGTCGCGCGCGATGAGCACGTTGGTGCGGTCGTCGACCGAGAGCGAACCGCGCGGCGAGAGGAGCTCTTTCGCGCGCGCCTGCAGCTCGCCGGCCTGGGCGTAGCTGATCGGAATGAGCCGCGTTTCGAGCGGGGTGAGCTCGTATTCTTGCTTCTGTTGCGCGAGGCGAAACTCGCGCTCCTTCTGGAGCTGCGCGAGCGGGGCGACGCGAATCAGGTTGCCCTGCCGCACCATCCCGAGCCCCTTCGCCTGCAGCACGACGTCGAGCACCTGGTCCCAGGGCACGTTCCGCATGCGGATCGTGATGGTGCCCTGCACGTCGTCGGCCGTGACGATGTTCACGTGGCCGGTGTCGGCGAGGAGGCGCAGGATGTTGTGGATGTCGGCATCCTTCAGATCGATGTCGATCCGCCGGCCCGAATACCGCTGCTGGGCGGTCACGTCGCCCGCACCCGAGGCGAATCCGGCGGCCCCGCCGGTCGACGTTTCGACGACGGGGTCTTCGTCGTGGATCGACGTCTCGATGCGGGGCTCCGCGGTCGGCTCGTCTTCGCGCGCGACCGTGACGACGTGGCGGACGGGGCCTCCGTCCCTGGAGCCGGCGCGCTCGCCGAGCCGGATCTGCGCGGTGGGAGGCGCAGGCAAGTTCGGCTTCGGAACGGGGAACGACCACACGAGCATGCCCGCTTCCGCGGTCAGTGTCCCGCTGGCTTCGGTTGCGCGCTCGAGCTCGATGAACGTCGACCCGTTGACCGCGTCGTGCGTAGCGCTCACCGACTTGAGCACTCCGCCGTACGCCGACACGTCGAGCGCGTGGGCCAGCTTGTCGGGGAGCGCCGTTCCGTGCAGCTCGAGGCGAAGGTGCCCCACGCTCGTCGTCGTGAGCGAGTACGTGGGCACGTTCGGCAGCTCGATGCTCACGCGATCGCACCCATACGGCGCGCATCCGGACACGGCGGCGGGGGCGCGCTCGAAGCGGACGTCGCGGACCGCGAGGCCCAGCGACTCGGCGGCGTTGCTCGCGGCGGTCGCCCCGCTGGGGGACGCTGCCGCGGCGCCGGCAGGGCCCGACGGAGGGGCGCCGAGCGGCGATGCCGCGGACGGCGCGGAGGGCTTCGCGGCGAGCAGAACGCGGAGGTTAGTCCCCTCGGGAATCACCCGGTACGTCGCGTCGTGCTGCAAGCTCACCGAGAGGCGCGTCATGGACCCGGTTGCCGTCGGATAGGCCTGCGTCAATACGCCGCCGACGACTCCCACCGCCGTGGTCAGCGCGTTCGGCGCGCCGGCGACGTCCGAATCGGACAGATCGATCAGGATCCGCCGTCCCCCGTCCGCGACGCGCACGTTGTAGGTCGGCGCAGCGGTGCCGAAAATCTCGATCTCCGCTCCGTCCCCCGCGGAACCATCCGCGTGCACGCGGACGTCGCGTACGTGGTTCGAAGGCTCTGCCGCCGACACGTGTCCGCTGCAAAGCAGGAGGATCGACGCGGCACTCGTCCCCACCCAAGACGTAAGATTGGCCCGACGCATTTTGGCTCCTCGCGCCCCAGCCGGGTGAAAACCCGGTTGGATCGCGGATGCGACGGTAGAACGCGCGATCCCAAAGGGACCAATTTGTGGCGGTTATCCCGGAGCAGGAGTCGTTCGAACGGAACGTTCGAACGACCGATGCGACCCAACTTGGGTCACGGGACCAGCGCTTCCGCGGCCTGCTTGTCGACCTCGGGGTGGAGCGGCACGACGCGCGTCGCAGGCGGAATCGCAGGCTGCGCGGGGTCTTCGCGAATGAGGACGACGTCCCCGTCGCGAATGCGATCGACGCGCCAATTGAGCTGGTACTCGGGCCCGTTGCTGCCGCCGAGATGAACCACTTCCGGCCGGCAGATGAACGTCCCCTTGTAGACGACGGTGCCTTTGCCGCTCGGATCGACGAACATCGCGCTCGACCGGTCGCCGCCGAGGACGATGGCCACGAGCTTCAGCTCGTCGATCGAATACTGCGAGAGCTCGATCTTGCGTTGGTTCGCGGCCTGCCGGTTCGCGTTCTGGTTCGCGATGAGGTAGCTCCGGAACGGATCGCGATTCCTGTCGCTCTCGACGAAGTCGTTCTCCGTGTACTCGGGCCCTTTGAGCTCCGGCGGGAGGCTCGAAACGCTCGCCGACGCCGACGGCGGCGTTCGCGTCGGCGGGGGCGGCGCGGAGTTCGTCGGGACGTCGCATGCGACGGCGGCCAGGAGGAAGGGCACGCCGAGCAACGCCGCGAGAACCGCGCCCTGGAGGGGGAGCTTCATTTCGGAGTCCCTTCGGTCTTGGGTGCCGGGCCGGCGCCGCGCGCGTCCTTCTTCGGAGCCAGCGCGTGGAACGCGGTCGCGAGGCAGCGCGCTCGGAGCACGATCTCGTCCCCGGTCGTCTTCGCGTCGGTGAGCTCGATGTTCTCGACGTTGATGATGCGCTCCACCTTCCCGAGCTCGTAGGCGAACTTCGCGATCTGGTGGAACTTGCCCGACATGTCGATGCGCATCGGGACCTTCGCGTAGAAGGCCTGCGTTACTTCTTCGAGCGGCGCGTACCCCTTGAGATCGATGCCCGCTGCGTTCGACGCCTGCTGCACGCTCGAGAGAAACGCGTCCTCTTCCGCGTCCGGCGGGAGGACCTTGTTCAAGTCGCGGGCGCGCTGCTCGCGAAGCGCGAGCTCACCGCGATCAGCGATGTAGTTCGCCTGGGCTTCTTGCGCCTGCGCCAAGTCGTTGCGGAGGGACTTCTTCTGCCGCTGTGCGCCCTCGATCTTGGCCGCGACGTCCGAATAGAACACGAACCAGTATCCGAAGAAGAGGACGAGCACGAGGCCCGCGCCGGTGCCGACCTTGGCGATCGGCGGGAGTTTGGCGAGCTGCGCCTGAATCGGAGAGGCCATGCGTCAGTACCTCACCTTTGCGCTGAGCTCGAACTTGAAGAGCTCTTGTTGCGTCTGCTGGTCGACGATCTTGTTGCCCGGGAGGAGCTTCACTTCCGCGAAGTAGTCGCTCGCCTTGAGCCTGCGTTCGAGCTCGCTCACGTCCTCGCCGTCCCGCGCGAGCCCCGCCATCTTCACGACCCGCTCGCTCTCCTGGTAGGCCGTGAGCCAGAGCCTGCGCGGATCCCAGTTGGGGTTATAGACCTCGGCGGGGTTGTCGCGCTTCATTTGCTCGAGCTTGTCGCGGTCGGTCGTCGGCCCGCGCCCGGGCGTGAGCAGGTGCGCGAGCTCGAGGAGCGTCGAAGTCGGCCCCGTGCGCGCGGACTGGAGCTTGGCGATCGCGTCTTCGCGATCCCGGAGCTCCTTCAGGCGCGCCGTGATTTCCGGGTGATCGGCGATCTGCTTTTTGATCGTGTCGATCTGCCCTTGCACGCGCCCGTTCTCGGCGAGCAGCGCCGCCAGCTGGTCGTTCTTCACTTTCTGGACGAAGAGGCAGATCACGATGGCGCCGACGAACGCGCCCAGCACGCCGAGGAGCCACACCTGCCGGGGCTCTTGGCCCGGAGCCCGGCGGCCGACTTGGCGGCGCTCGGGGAGGAGGTTTATGCGGACCATTGACGGCGCTCCTTCTCGCAGCGCAGGGACAGGCCGAGCGCCACCACCATTTGCGCAGCCATCGCGCGGAGGACGGGCTCGTTCACCGCCTTCGCGTCGACATCCATCTTGGTCATCGGGTCGAAGAGCTCCACGGGCACACGCGCGCGCCGCTCGATGGCTTGCGCGAGCGGCGCGAGGTACGCGCTGCCCCCCGAGAGGTAGATCTTGCTGATCTCCTGCTCACCGCTCGTCGCGAGGTAGAAGTCAAGCGACCGCTGGATCTCGCCGGCGAGCGCCTGGCACGCCTGGTTGATGATCTGCGTCACTTCTTGCGGGACGATCTGCGTGGCGCCCCCGCCGTGCTTGTACGCCTCGGCCTGCTCGTACGAGCACGAGAGCGCCTTGCGGATCTCCTCGGTGATCGTGTTGCCGGCGTTGGTGATCTCGCGCGTGAACGCGCTCACGCCCTTGGCGACGATGTTGAGCGAGGAGACCGCCGCGCCGACGTTGAGGAGCGCGATCGTCGCCTCCGGCGGGAGGCCGTTCTGGTGGTCGAAGATGTTTTGAATCGTGAACGCGTTGATGTCGACGACCACCGGGCGGAGCTTCGCCTCGCGCAGGATCGCCGCGTAGTCGTTGATCTCGTCTTTCTTCGCGGCGACGAGGAGCAGATCCATTTGGCCCGCGTCCGGCCGCTGGCGGAGCACTTCGTAGTCGATCGACATGAGCTTGATGTCGAACGGGATGTGCTGCTCGGCCTCCCAGTGGATCTGCTCGTCGAGCTCCACGGTCGTCATCATGGGCACGGTAATCTTGCGGACGATCACGCTCTGCCCGTAAACCCCGATGGCCACGTCGCGCTGCTGAATCTTGGCGTCGCGAAAGACGCGCCCCAGCGCCTCCGTCACGGCCGAAGAGTTCATCACGTGCCCGTCGATGATCGTCTGCGGCGGCAAAGGCGCCCATCCGCTGCGGATGACCTGCAGCTTCTTCCGCGTTTCGCGGAGCTGCACCACCTTGATGGAGCTCGCGCCGATGTCGACGCCGACGAGGTTCTTGCCTTCGGCCATTTGTTTCGATCTCGCTTCGATCCCGGAAGAGCCCTATGCCCGCAAAAGGACGAGCTTTGCCAAAGCCTTGCGCGACAGTGTGGCACTCCTCAAAGTCCCCCGTCAAAAAAGGCGGCGCGGCACGCTGGTCAGGCGCGCGGGGCCGGTCTACGCAAGCGTTCGCATGCGCCGTTTGCTCGTCACGCCCGCCACGCCGGCCGCGCCGTCCGCCGGCCCGGTCGCCCGCCTGGCCGCCGGCTCCGTCGTCGGCCTCCTGTCGTTGCTACTGGCCGCATCCCCCGCCTGGGCCGACGTCACCCACATCGTGCAGCGGGGCCACACGCTCGAAGCGATCGCGCACCGTTACCACGTGACGGTCGAGGCCATCGTCCTCGCCAACCACTTGAAGGACGGGCAGCACCTGCGGCCCGGGCAGGAGCTCGTGATTCCGGGCGTCGACGCGCCCGAACCCCGTCATGGCCGAAAAGGTGGCCATGACGACGGGGACGACGCGGAGGAGACGGGGCCCTCGGCGCACTCGACGCACGGGGCCCACGCCTCGGCCTCGAACGAGAAGCTCGAGCCGCGCGGCCATCATCCCAAAGGGACCATCAACGCGATTCGCGCCGGCGAGGAGTTCCACATTCGCGTGAACGACACGCACGGCCACATTTCCGAGGCGGCGCTCCGCGAGTTCGCGCGCATGTCGCGGCAGGGCAACGCCACGCACCCGCCGGACCCGAGGCTCGTCGCGCTCATCGGCATCGTCTCCGACCACTTCGGAGGCCGCACCCTCGAGATCGTGAGCGGGTATCGTGCCTACACGCCCACCCAATATACGCCGCATTCGAACCACAACGCCGGCAAGGCGCTCGACTTTCGGGTGCAGGGGATTCCCAACGAAACGCTGCGTGACTTCTGCCGCACACTCCGGAATACCGGCTGCGGCTATTATCCCAACAGCACGTTCGTTCACGTCGACGCGCGGGATTCCAAGGCGTACTGGGTCGACTGGTCGCATCCCGGCGAGCCGCCGCAATACGAAAAACCGGGCGTCGTAGCCGACGAAGGCGCGAGCGACGTGCCCGATGACAGGGCTCCGTCTGCGGGATCGGCCGCGCCCGCGGCGCCTGGAGGGTCTACGAACACACCTCCGACAACGCCGCCGAACGACACCGTTCAATCGTTGTAATCTCCACGAATCGGCGGCCGCCGATTCGTGGCTTGGTGCCTACCGGCGCGGAGGCGGACGCGAGAGACCCGCGTGGAGGTCATCGTGACCCAAGGGGGGGGTTCCGTTTGACATGGATCGGAAGTCCATGAAAATGCTGCACTGATCGCGCCGCAACCCGGATTGATGCGGGTCAGCATCACCCCCGGTGACCCGACCGCCCTCGCACTCGACTCCGGAGAAGTTGGCAGAAACCGCGGAAACTTTAGGCCCGGCCACTTGGCATGGACTGCGCAATAGCTGGTCTCGCACGCAGCCGAGGAAGCCGCCCATGAAACCTTGCGCCATCAAGAACACGAACGTCGGGTCCCCCACTCGTGAGGAACTCACGGCCTATATGTACTTGGTCCATCAGGTCGTCGCGCGTGTCCTGCGCAAGCTCCCGCCGAATGTTCTCCGCGACGACCTCGTCGCAGCGGGTACGTTCGGCCTGGTCGACGCGCTCCGCAAGAGCGCCGATCGCGGGCCCGCGTTCGACTGGTACGCGCGTATCCGCATCCGCGGCGCCGTCGTCGACGAGCTCCGCGCCCAGGACTGGCTCACGCGCCGCGCTCGGACGCGGGTGACCCGCGCGCAGGCGCAGGGCGAATCGGGCGGCGTCGCCGTCGTCGGATTCGACGATTTGCCCGAATCGCAGGCCCACGGCTTCGCCGACGAGTCCGTCGCGACTCCGCAAGAGCAGGTGGAACGCCGCATGGATCGCATCGCGCTCGAGCGCGCCGTTTCGCTCCTCCCGGAGCGCGAGGCGAACATCGTGGCCTGGCACTACTTCGACGGCGTGCCGTTCAAGACGATCGCGAGCCGCCTTGGCGTCAGCGAGCCCCGCATCTCGCAGCTCCACGCGCGGGCCATGGGCCGGCTTCGTGCGACCCTCGGCGAGCAGAACTCCGCAGTGGCCGCGTAGTCCACGCTTGTGGCTCGTTCAGCCACAATTTGATGACAGCGCGGCGACAAAGGCCTGCGCTATCCCCCGCCTCGGTGGCATTCGCGCTCCGCGTTACTTGGATTTCGCGCCCTGTGCGAGAGGGGGCGCGCCCGCGGGCGACGTCGTCCCGACGGCATCGAAGCGGAACGCACGCGGACGAAGCGGAGCGCTCATCGCGTAGAGAACGCTCTGGTCGTAGCCGCTTCGAAGCGGACGATCCGTTCCGGCGCGATCGATGAAACCATCGGCGCGAAGCCCGCGGTCGAGCAAGAGCGCGCGAGTGCATCCCGCCGCCGCGAGGGCGGTGGCCAGCGACGTGGCCGTCGCCGACGCGCCGCGCGCGAGGAGCACGCGCCCCGAAGGCGTCGTCCCGAGGGCCGTGCGCGTCCCCCCCGCGGCGGCATCCGGCGGCGAAGTAGGGGCCTGGATGTGCCCATCCCAGAGCACGACGGGCAACTCGGCGAGATCGTCGTGCGGGCCGAGCGCCGGCACCGCGTCCGCCAGCGCGAGCGAAAGCCGCCCGTCGCCGTCGACGACCATCGCCCCGAGCGAGCTTCCCCCGCGCATCGCCTGAACGAGGCGCCCGTCGGTCGCGAGACCGAGAGGGTGCTTGTCGGACGCGACCCCCATCCCAGCGGCAAAGAGCGCGTGCTTCGCGCGCTCTGGATCGAGGTCACGGAGCGGAGACGCCGCGGCGGCGTCGCGCGTCCCCGCGCGGATCGAGAAGGTGGCGCGATCGGCTTCGATGTCGAGCAGCTCCACGGAGCGCTCGACGGAGCCGGTGCCCAGCGCAACGTGCGTACGCCACACGCCCACGATCCAATGCGGGGGCGGCTGGGACCCCCCGTCCGGCTGCCACGGTTCGGCGCTCGCGCCCTCGAGCGGCGGCGGCGTCGGATCGTGCGTCATCACGTAAAAGAAGTCTTTCGGCGCGTATTGAATGTAGCGATCGACGGGAATCGACATCCCCGAGGTCAGAAGCTGCGACTTGTACTTCCGCGCAGAGAGATCCTCGAGCGACGTGAAGAGGAATCCCGTGTGGTACGGATTCATGTCGAGATGGAGTGCGTAGTCGCACGAAGCCATCTTCAGTGCGCGCGCGAGCGTCGTGCCGCTCAGATCGTCGCCCCACGCGTAGACGATGTGGCCGCTCGTCGTCACGCACAGGCCCGTGCGCTCGGTTTGCGCGCCCTTCCCGGGGAGCGTGAATCCCCACATGTTGCGGCCGACCGGGTTGATCTCGCCGTGATCGATGAGCGGATCCAGGTTCTGCCGGAACGAAGCGATGGCGTCGTCGTTCACGCCGGCGATGCCTCCCACCTTGTGGCCGGAGCCCCACGTGCCGAAGCCGACGCCGCCGTCTTCGAGCGTGACGATCGTCGCCGCTCCCGGTACGGGCGGCAGGAGCACGCGCTTGTGCACCATCATGCCGTAGTGGCCGTGCTCGGTCTTGAACGCCCCGTTGAATGCGGCGACCACCCGCCGGTAGACGTGGGGGTCGCGAGGGATGCGCCCCGCGCCCGGCGGCCCCGTCAGCGGCTCCGGGTCTTCGACGCCAGCCTCCATGTCGAGTTCGAGCTGGCGCATATCCATCGCGACGAGAATCACCTTGGAATAGGGGCGCTCTTCGTCGGGACGGACGAACGTTTCGTAGAAAGCGCTCGGCACGTCCGCGGTCTTGGGGATCCACGGGACGTCCGGGACGACCCACTGGCCCTCGCCCGGCTCGGGCGACTTCCAGATCGTGGCGATCGCCGCGGGCGGCCAGTGCGCTTCTTCGACGGACGCTTGCGACGTGTCGAGGAGCAACGGCGCCGGCGGTGCCGCCGCGACTTCGTCCGTGGCCGAGTCATGCGAGGCGAAGGTCCCGCGCCGGTAGGTGTCGCGTAGCGCGAGCGCCTGATCTTCCGCCCACGCGATCGGCGCGGGGCCGATCCAGGAGACCGCGCGAAGCGTGTCGACGGCCCAGTGCGAGAAGCGCTTCGGCAGGTGCATCGACGGGTCGGCATGCATTCCTGGCACACCCGCCTCGAGCTCCCCCCGCGCGAGGTCGACGCTCGCCGTGACCGCAGTCGCGGCCTTGCGCGGATCGCCGCCGAACAGGGTCAGCGCGAGAGACGTCTCGCCGAGCTCGAGGCTCACCGCGCGACCCGGCGAATCGAAGGTCACGTCGACGCGCCCAACGCCGCTCGCCGCGCCCGTGCGCTGCCAGTTCGTGATGACCGCCATCGTCTCCGAGAGCCAGCCCGTCGTCTTGTTTTGCGCGCCTTCGCCCGCCAGATCGAGGAGCGTCACGCTCTGCTCTTGGCCGTACGCTCGCGTCGCGAAGGCTGCGCGGGAGCCGCGCACGACGAGCGCATGGTCATCCCCGAGCGGCGTGTTCGTGAGGTCGCGCACGTCGGCGACGTCGATGACGCTGCCGTCCGGCGTCACGCGGACGCGCGCCCGCCAGAGGTCGCGCGTCTCGTCTTGCTTGCCGCGCGCGAGAAACAAGAGACGCCGACCGAAGAGAAGGTCACCGAGCACACCGCGCGAGGGCTCCCAGCGCAGGTCCTCGGTCGCGACGTGCGCGTCGTCGGCTGCGCTGCCGAGCGACGCGGCCAGGGCATCTAGATCGCGGCCGGGAGCCCGAGTACGGAAGAGGCAAGTCGCCGTCGCCGCGACCGCGCACGCGACCCACAATTGCAGGCGTGCGTCTTTCGCTCGAGGCTCCGCCACCTCGGCGCGAGGCGGGGCCGCCTTGGCGGGAGGTGGCGTCCGCGGCGCGGCTTTCGCTCGAGATGCGGCGGACGCGGCGGCGTTGGACCGGACTCGGGTCATTCGACGGAGGAAGAGGAGCGGAAAGAAGCGGCTGGCCTAGCACGTTGCGTCCGCGAGATCGCGCCGCCCGTGCCTCGCGACGGGGAGAATGACCGGGGTGCCGAATTGGACTAAGCCGTGCTCGTGCCGAGCGCCCTCGTCGTCGCGAAGAACGTCAAGAAATCATTCCGCCATATGGGGCGCACGCTCGACGTGCTGCGCGGCGTGGATCTCGAGATTGGCGACGGCGAGATGCTCGCGATCGTCGGCCCGTCCGGCGCCGGCAAGTCGACCCTCTTGCACTGCATCGGCACGCTCGACATCCCGACCTCGGGGTCGATTCGTATCGGCGGCGAAGAAGTCACGAAGCTCCCCAGCGCGCGTCTCGCGGAGCTCAGGAATCGATCGATCGGCTTCGTCTTCCAATTCCACCATCTTTTGCCGGAGTTCAACGCACTCGAGAACGTGATGATGCCGGGCCTCGTGCAGGGCAAGTCGCAACGCGAGATTGAGCCACGAGCCAAGGCCCTTCTCGACGAGGTGGGCCTTCGCGACCGCGTGCTGCACCGCCCCGGCGAGCTGTCCGGCGGCGAGCAGCAGCGCGTGGCGCTCGCGCGCGCGATCATGCTCGAGCCGCGGCTTCTCCTCGCCGACGAGCCGACCGGCAACCTCGACTCGGCGACCAGCGCGCAGATCCACGACTTGTTCTTCGCGATCAACCGGCAGCGCGGCACGACGATCGTCGTGGTCACGCACAACGCGGCGCTCGCGGCGAGCATGCCGCGCACCGTGACGCTCCGCGACGGTCACGTCGAACGCGACGACCGGCGCGGCGCCGAGGCGCCGGTGCCTCTCGCGAGTCTCGCGTAGGGTGATGCTCACCAGCGCACGATCACGCTCGGCGGCGTCACGTGCACTTCGCATTGATCGATCGCCAGCTGGATCGGCAGCGCATCCGCTCCGTGCTCCGCCGTCGAGAGGATCTGCACGCGCGGCACGATCTGCTCGTTGCGGAGCGCGCGGACGATCTCCGGCGGACACGAGAGCCGCACGTCGACCTCCGCGGGCTGCGCCTTCGCCGCCGCGTGCCCCCCGACGACGGCCACGGGAATCCGCGTGAATGGCCGCTCCGTCACTTCGCGCGCGATGTCCACGCTCGCCGTCACGCTGGGCGCGTCGTACGTGGCGTGCCCCGGCGGTCGCTCGATCGCGAGCTGCCGGGTGTATTTGCCCGCCGTGAGGCCCGTCACGTCGAACGCGTCCGCCCGCGCGCGCTGCAAGACGATGACTTCGCTCTTCGGGCCGCGCACACGCACCGACGAAGGATCGGCCGTCGGTGCCTCCTTCACCATGAACCCTTGCGCCGCCGCGCCGACGACTCCGACTTCGACCGGGATGTCGCGCACGATGCGGTCCTCCCACGTGAGATCGATCGCGGGCGGATCGATCTGCTCGACGGTGAGGCCCGGCGGAACCGGAAGTTGCGACGGCTCGAACGTGAAGCGCGTTTGCGTGCCGCTCCGCAGATCGATCTGCACGCTGCCGATGTCGTCCGCATGCAGATCGTCGAGCGTGGCGCGCTGGCCGCGCACCGTCACGCGAATCTGCGCGGGGATGGCCGTCACGAGCTCTCGGTTCGCGCTCTCGGGCGGGGTGAGAGCGACGACGCCGAGCAGGAGCGATCGCTGCGCGTCTTGCGAGCCGTGCACCACCGAGTAGATGACGAGCGCCGCCGCGAGCGAGATGAGCTTCAGGTTGAAGTTCTCCGCGACGATCGCGCGCAATCGGTAGCCGAGATCGGTCGCCATCATTCGTCCCGCGGGCGCGGAGGCAGCTGCGGCGCAGGAATGGGCGCGGGCGTCTCGATGGGCTTGGCCGGAGCCATCGGACGGCTTGCGATGCGCGAATCTCTCTCGGTTCGCGGCCCCTCGCCGCGAACCGGCGGCGGGAGCAGAATGCGGTCCTCGCCCGCGTGGCTCGACGGCGGCGCGTCCGATACGCGCGACGGGCGGCCCTCGCCCACGTTGCTCGTGCGCCCTGTGTCGGGGGACGGCGCCACGCGGAAGCTCCCGGTTTGCGTCTGGGTCACGGTGCCCGCGCGCTTCTGGCCGGGTTTGCGCTTGCGCGGCCTTTGCCCGAAGAGGCCGAGGAGGGCCTGGCGGAGCGAGGCTCCGTCGAGGTTCGTGACGATGTTGCCGTTGAAACAGAAGCTGATGCTTCCGCGCTCTTCGCTGACGACGACGACGACCGCGTCGGTCTCTTCGGTGATGCCGAGCGCGGCGCGGTGCCGCGAGCCGAGCGACTTGTCGAGCACCTTCGTGTCCGGCATCGGGAAGAAGACGCCCGCCTTCGCGACGCGCAGGTTGCGGATGATGACCGCTCCGTCGTGCAGCTTGTTCAAGCTCTCCGGAATGAAGAGGCTCACGAGGAGCTCTCGCAGGACGGCCGCATCGATCGCCGTGCCCTGACCGACGACGAATTCGTCGAGGTTCGCGTCTTGCTCGAACGCGATGAGCGCACCGATGCGGTGCCGCGCGAGCTCCGTCGCCGAGGCGACGACTTCGTCGATGGCTTTCGACTCCTGCTGGCGCGAGAGGCCGCTCAGAAACGCCCGCGCGCCGACGCGCATCAGGCCGCGGCGGATGTCGTTCTGGAAGACGACGACGACGATCAGAATGATCGAGCCGAGGAGCTCTTTCAGCAGGTTGAAGAGGGTGAGAAATCCTGCCCACTTCGAAACGAGATAGACGAGAAAAATGACCCCGAGGCCCGTACCCATCTGCATCGCGCGCGTCCCGCGGAGGACGAGCAGCGCGCGGTAGACGACGTACGTGACGAGCAAAATGTCGGCGAGGTCGGTGAGGACCGCCGAGGCGCTTCGCCGCGCGAAGAGGTGGAGGAAGCCCTCAAGCACGGTCGTGCCCTCCGGCTTCCCGCGGCGTCTCGCCAGCAAGCCGCGCGCGGAGCTGGCCATGTTGGACCGAAATCGCCGCGCACCGGCGCTCGAGGTCGAGCGCCTGCCGGGTGGCCCGTACGTCGTGCACGCGGAGGATCGCCGCGCCTTCGTGCGCGGCGTGCAGCGCGGCGGCGATCGACGCACCGGCACGCGACGTGGGGGACGCCCCCGGATCGACCGCGGTCAAGAACGACTTGCGGCTCGCGCCCACCGCCACCGGCACGCCCGCGATCGCCACGATCTCGCGAAGGCGCGCCAGGAGCTCGAGGCTCTGCGCCGCGTTCTTCGCGAAGCCGAGTCCGGGGTCCATGACGAGCGAGCGGCTTTGCACGCCGAGCGAACGCGCACGCCGGGCCGCTCCTTCCCACTCGGCGCAAATGTCTTGCACGATGTCGCCATAAGCCGCCGCAGGGTACTGGCTGAAACCCACCATCTGGTCCGGCGTTCCGCGTGTGTGCATCAGGACGAAGGCGGCTCCCGCGGACGCAACGACTCTCGCCAGGTCTTCGTCGCGCAGGCACGACACGTCGTTGACGACGGCCGCCCCCGCCTCCAAGGCTACCGATGCCACCTCGGGGCTCGCGGTGTCGATCGAAACGCACGCGCCGAGGCTCGCGGCGTACCGGACCGCGTCGACGACGCGCGCGATCTGCTCCTCGGGCGATACCGGCTCCGCGCGCGGCCGCGTCGATTCGCCGCCGATGTCGATCACGTCCGCCCCCTCCGCGAGGAGCTCGTCCACACGCGCACGCGCGGCTTCGGGCGAGAAGTGCGCCCCGCCGTCGCTGAACGAATCGGGCGTGACGTTGCATATGCCCATCAAGGCAACGCCGCGCGCGTTGCGCGCACGGTCGAGCACCGCCTGGAACGCCTCGATTCGAGAAGCCACGTGCCTGCCCGTTCCTCCTCTTACGGAGGCCGCGCCTTCCGTATTTGTTGGCTAGCAACCGATGCCGGAAGGGGCAATGCGCAATCGCGATTTGTGAGCCGAAAACGTGCGATGGTCGCGTGGATGCGTCGCGTGAGGTCGCGGTTCAACGGCGAGAGCGAGAGGCGATGGGAGTAGCGTTACGCGGCATGGCGGAAGGATCGTTCGCACGAGGTCTCTTTTTCGGCGCGATCGAGGAGGACCTGATTTTTCCGTGGCGAGAGGGGCCGGCGGCAGAGACGAACAAGCTGCAGGTGCTCGTCGACGACGTGCGCCGGTTCTTCGAGGAACACGTCGATTCCGCTGCTATCGACCGGGCCGAACAGATCCCCGATCGCGTCTTTGCCGGCCTGAAACAGCGCGGCGCGTTCGGGCTTTGCGCGCCGCAAGCTCTCGGAGGCCTCGGTTTTTCGGCGACGGCAAGCGCCCGGGCCGTACAAGAGATCGCCGGGCTCGACCTCGGCATCGGGATCACGTTGGCGGCGCACCATTCGCTCGCCCTGCGCGCCCTCCTTCTCTTCGGGACCGACGGGCAGAAGGCCCGCTATGTGCCGCGCCTCGCGCGTGGAGAGAGCATCGCCGCGTTCGCGTTGGCCGAGCCCGGCGCAGGAAGCGACGCGGCGGGCATTCAGACGATGGCGCGCACGCTTACCCACATTCCCGGTGCAGCGCCCGGCGCCGCGGCTCGTTTGGCGTACGCACTCGACGGCGCCAAAGCGTGGACGACCAACGGCGGCTTCGCGGACTTGTTCACCGTCTTCGCCCGGACCTCGCCACCGGATGAAGGCGCCAAACCGAAGATCACCGGATTCCTCGTCGAGCGCGGTCCCGGGGTCACGTCGGGCCCGAACCAATCGAAGCTCGGCGTTCGGGGCGCGTCGACGACGGTCGTTCGCTTCGACGGCGTGCACGTGCCCGGCGAGAACGTGCTCGGAGAAGTCGGCCGGGGCTTTCGCGTCGCGATGCAGTCGCTCGATTACGGAAGGCTCGACCTCGCCAGCGCGAGCGTCGGCGTCTGCAAGCGCGCCATCAAGCTGACCCTCGACCGGTGCCGTCAGCGGCGGGCCTTCGGCCGTCCCATCGGGGAATTCGGTCTCGTCAAGGACAAGGTCGCGACGATGATGGCGGAAACGTGGGCGAGCGAGTCGGTCACGTACCTGACCGCCGGCCTGGTGGACGGAGGCGCGGAGGACTTCTCGGTCGAGGGCGCGATCTGCAAGGTGCTCGCGAGCGAGACGTGCTGGCGCGTGGTCAACGACGCGATGCAAGTCGCAGCCGGCGCCGGCTACATGGCGGGCGAGGCCTACGAGCGACTCCTGCGGGACGCGCGCGTGACGCTCGTCCTCGGCGGCACGAGCGAGATTCTTCGCGCGTTCATCGCACTCAGCGGGATGCAGGGTCCGGCGCGCCAGAAGGTCGACGTGGCGCGTGCCCTCCAGGAGCCGATCAAAGGCTTCGGTTTGCTCGGGGAGATTGCGCTCCGGAAGGCGCGAGGAGCGCTGGGCCGCGACGGCATGACGCACCATCACCCGCTCCTGGAGCGCGAAGCGGGTGTGCTCGAGCGCTTCGTGCAGGAGCTCTCGCGGGGAGTCGACAACGTGCTTCGCGAGCACGGGCGCGACATCGCCGAGATGCAATATACGCAGAAGCGCACGGCCGACATGGCGATCGAGCTCTATGCCGTCGCGGCGTGCATCGTCCGCGCGACGCGCGCCATCGAACGACGCGGACCGGAGGGCGCACGCCGCGAGGTCGACCTCACGCGCGTCTTCGTGGCTTCCTCCGAGCAGCGCCTGGCGCGGACCGTGGCAGAGATCGACAGGAACGACGACGAGCTACGTAAGTCCGTGGCGACCCGCGCCTACGTCGACGGGGCGTACCCGTTCGACATCACGTAGCGCCTTTCGCAGACTCTCGCGTTCCCCAGCGGGAAGATGGAGGGATCGCAAAGACGCAAAGTATGAAGTGGCGTTGGACCGAAGTTCGACGGCCCCTCGGGGTCGCCCCTTCTTCCCCCTTTGGGTCTTTGCGTCTTTGCGATCGTCTTC
>Ga0210391_10001849_pt1 | contig 18750 bp, 15 predicted proteins | sample IncBWC12OmetaG_FD_160573 | JGI IMG/M metagenome (GOLD analysis project Ga0210391, IMG submission 160573) | Forest soil microbial communities from Barre Woods Harvard Forest LTER site, Petersham, Massachusetts, United States - Inc-BW-C-12-O ... | reverse complement strand
TTTGGCATGGCCTCCGAACAAAAGCTGATCTCGCTTGATGACGGGGCGGCTCTATTCCTGACCGTCGCCAATTATTACAATGGAGATGGCAAGTCCATTCTCGAAACAGGCGTTGTACCCTCCGAAGTCGTGCGCGCTTCCGCGGAGGACGAAGCGGACACCGGCGATGACGATAGTGGCTCTGCCGACGCGCAGAAAGAACCTGCGCTTCCTCGCCCCTTGTCACCCGAAGATCCGATCTTCCGCAAAGCCCTCGAACTCTTGAAGGCTCCGCAGAAAAAAGCCGCCTAGCGCTCTGTGTTCGTTGGGCGCGGGGCAATAAATCAAATAACTGTGTCCCGACATCAGCACCGTAGGCGGCGCCGCGCTGCGTTCCCGTTTGTTTTCTTGTTTCTAGTGGCCCTTTTCGCTTGGGGCTGCAAGAGCGAACATCCCAAACGACTCTCGCCCAGCCAAGTCCACGGTATCACGCGCGAAATGGTTCATGCCTCCGCTGGTTTCGGCAAGAAGCCGGGAGACATTTCGACTCAACTTCAGTTTGACGGCACGCATGCAGATCGCGTCGATCATCTTTTTGTGGCGCTACCCGCAGGCGCTTCCGAACAATCCCAGCGAGAATCGATGGCCCGCCTGATCCAATCGTTGGACCGTGTCGCCACTTCGCACAATCTTACGCGGGACGAGGGAACTGGCTCTGGAGCGCTTCTGCGGCTGGATTATCGCAGTGCCGGCGTGATCACGAATTCGGTTCACATCGTAGCTCCGACGGCCCGGGCCGCTTCTTCGCCGGCTCCGCGGCAGGGCGAAAAGAACAGCGGCGCGCGGCTGGCCATTATCCTTGACGATCTCGGCAGCGATCGCGCCGCTGCAGACGCGATTTTCGCTTTGCCTTATCCCCTGACCGTTTCCGTCCTGCCGAATCACGCGCATTCCGCAGAGATCGCAGAAGAGGCGCATCGCAGGGGCTACGAAGTCATGCTGCATCTCCCCATGCAATCCGTCGGAAACGAAACGCCCGAAGCGCAGGAACTCCATCCGGGCATGCCCGCCGGTGATATTCCCGGACTTTTTGAGCAGATGATGCAAAGCGTTCCGAACGCAGTGGGCATCAACAACCATCAAGGCTCTCAGGCCACCGCCGATGCTGCACTCATGGAAGAGCTTATGCCCGTGCTTCAGAAGTGGAATCTTTTTTACGTGGACAGCCGCACGACTGCGGCGACCGTTGCTTATGACACAGCGCAGCGACTCGGCGTGCGCTCCGGTTTCCGGAATGTTCCGTTCCTCGATGATGTTGCCGAAGTATCCGCCGTGCGCAAGCAGCTCGAGCTGGCTCTCCGCGGCGCGAAGGATAAGGGAGAAGCTATTGCCATTGGGCATCCACATCCCGCGACGCTACAAGCGCTACGCGAAATTCTGCCACAAGCCGAAGCCCGGGGCGTGCACCTCGTTTACGCTTCCGACCTTGTGCACTGAAACTTTTAGTTCGCAGGCGGGACGTATCTCTGTACTTGTCTTGCGGGATACAAACGGTCAAAGACAAAAAAGAAAACCGCCAATATCAAAAAATCAAAGACACTGCCTTCGGGTCCAGGTGTGCCGCCCGTCAGCCAGTTCGGCCCATGCAGCGTCGCGTTCGAAAGATGCCCCGGAAAAATCATTCCGCTATCCGGAACAGAGAAGACAAACGTCTCTCCGAAATCGAAAGTCGCGTGCATCCCAAGCGCGAACCACAGGCTTCCTGTGCGTTTCAGTGTGAAACTCCAGAACAAGCCCACAAATAACACGCCAGCAACTCCGATCCATCCTTCACCCGGGTTTAGGAGGTGCACAGCTCCAAAGGAAACCGCGAGAAGTACGGCCGCCGGCCAAAAGCCGATACCGTCGGCCAAAGTGTAAAGAGCGTAGCCACGAAAGAGAAATTCCTCGAACAATGCGACCACGACAAAAAAAATCGCCCAGAACAGCGCCCACTTGGCGATTGCTCCACCCCGTTCGGTCAGGCTGCCGAAGGAATATCCCCTGAAAGCGGAAATGAGCAAAATCAACGCCGTGATCTCGCAGAGACCAAATAAGCATCCGAGCCAAAACTGTTTACCGAATGCGCCTCGCGCGGGCAGCCCATAAACGGCTATGGGCCGCGATTCCAACCGGGACATGATCCACGCGGCGAGAAATGCCGCGAGAAAGCTCCCCAACTCGCCGAAGAACTGAAAGCTAAGCGAAAAAACGCCCCATGCCGGCCGCAAAAACAGTCCGAGAAAATAAATGGAAACTGACCAAAATATAAAGAATAGGGCTGCGTAAATTAGGAGCCGCCAGCCCGCGCGCAGGCCCGTTTTATTCAGGAACACAATTCCAGGAAATCCGCTTGCGGACGAATTTACAGACCTTTGCGCTTCAGGCGGCGTGCCGAACGACTGGTCATCCATTCATTGCTCCAACAAAACTCGCACCAGCCGCTTTACACTCTGACGCTCGCGTGAGCGCCCGGTAAGCAAGCGCGCGCGGGGCACTTGCGGAATGCAACGGCCCGAACTCAATCTTGTGCTCTGATGGGAAAACAAAATAGCATAGTGCCGCGCAGTTATTAGCGTATCTCTTCGCTAAATCTAAATTCGTAATCGTTTCTTTATTCTTCAGCGCGATGTCATTCTCGCTACGTGAGGTGAAGCACCGCGGCAGCCAGGATCCGCCGGCTTTTTCTTTCTTGCACGAACACAATGGCTCGCAAATTTCCCGCGTTCCATTTCGAATCTAGTTTCACGTCAGGTTGCGCGCTGAATCCTTCCTGACCGTTCTTTCCGATAACCCCGATCACTTTCAATTCCCGCAACACCGGCGAGTGCTGCAATTCTTTTCCGACGTTCTCTCCGCCTTTGACCGAAGAGTGCAGCCCGCTCTCCGTGATGGCCAGAACGACCTCCTCGGTGTCTTTGGGGGCAGCGCTCACGGGCTTCTCTACGATTATCTTTAGTGCGACCGAATTGTTCTGCATGGGCGAAACTTCACTGATCTCCACTTTGGCTTTTCTTGTCCCAGCAGCCTTTTCAATCTCTTGGCGGGCTAGACTTTCCCGGCTGCCGACAAATCCGGCTGTTCCGTCTACCACCATTTCCGGGGTGTAGGGATTGCCATTGTGGAGTGCGCTGGCATAGTCAGACTGGCGAGTAGTCCAGGCAGAGGAAGAAAAGGGGTCCTTCCAGCCTAGCTCATCCCAGTATGTCACATGCTCCTCAAGTGCGATAATCTCGGCATTTCCCAACGGTTGCCGGTTTTGAAGCTCCGCCAGGAGAGCGTCCGCAGGAGGGCAACTCGAGCAGCCTTCCGAGGTGAAAAGCTCGACGATGACCGGCTCACGAGCGACCACCCCTTGGGAGCTCTGCGCTTGGGCTCCCGCTCCGGCTTTCCATCCCCAAGTCACAACTGCTGCGAAGATTACCAGAACCGCTGCCGCCACCAATCTCATGAGAACCTGCTCCGACTGTTATTTAAGCCTGATGCCAGAAACAAAAGGAAAGAGTAGCAGTCTAGACCAAATACAGACTGACACCGCCTAACTTGTTTGTTATAGTTAACCGGTTATCTAGAATTTCATTCCGCAGATCGTCTCTTAACCGGTTCATGGAGGTAAACACCGTGACTGACACGCCCGCTTCTCCTAGCCTCATCGGTGGCCGTCTTTCCATCGATTTTGTCAACGAGCTAGGCTCCTCCTCCAATTTCTCCTGGGAAAAGCTTCTTCGTTTTCTCCTGGTTACCCGAATCATCTCCTCGGAACGCAGTGCTCAACTGCTCGCGCTACCCCAAAATGACCCTCAAAGTGCTGGCGCCCTCCTCGGCAAAGCCCAAAGGCTGCACGCTTCCCTGCACGATTGCTTTGGCGCGCTTATCCATAAAGAATCCTTGTCGCGCGATTGGGTAGAGCCCATCAACGAAGTATTGCGCATTACGGAAGGGCACGACGAACTCCTCCATCAAAACGGCGCTTGGGGTCTGGACTTTGTCGCCCGCGAAGGCGGTTTGGACTGGCTCCTCGCCGCTATTGCGCGTTCAGCCGCGGAACTCATTGCAGAAGGCGCAAGCGCCCGTCTGCGCGTCTGCTCCAACTCATCGTGCGGTCTCTTTTTCTATGATAACTCACGAACGCGGCGCAGGCGCTGGTGCTCGATGTCCAGTTGCGGCAATCGCCATAAGGTCGCGGCTTTCTCCCGTAGGCATGCCGCAGGCCGCCACTAACCTAAGTATGCAAACGGTCAAAGTCCTACCGCGGCTACTTCACATATTTCGGCGATTCGCCCTTTGACCACGGATCATAGCTGTGCGCAAAAGCGAGCCGGTCTGCCAATGGCGGGTGCGAGTACAGCCAGAAAGTGATGAATTCGGGCGGATTCGGGTCCGCCAGATCAATCTCTCCCAGTATTTGAAACGTTTGCGCCGCGACCTCGGATGAATTCGGCACGATCCCGTGCGTAACTTCCAAGCCGTAGACGTCCGCGGCATGTTCCTGCATACGGGAGAAACCGTTCGCCACCGGCGACACCAGAAACATTCCTATCTCCACCAGTAACAGCAGCACGGCGAAGGAAGCCCAATCTTCAGGTCCGTAGATTCTCCACTCCCCGCCCCAGCGGCCTAGCGTCCAGTGCAGAGCGCGAAATAGCGCGTAAAACCCGATGAGCAGGAGAACCGCCGCAAACAAAAATCCTTTCCAGACATGACCAAGAACATAGTGTCCTAACTCATGGCCAACGATAACGAGCGTCTCGTCGGTCGTTGCCTTCTGAATCGTGGTGTCCCACACCACCACACGCTTCGACGCCCCGAGCCCGGTCACATACGCATTGATCTCATTGGTCTTTTCGCTGGCCTTCATCAAAAACATGCGCTCCGGCGGAATCGGAACACCCGCATGTCTCGTCAGATTTTCAATGGCCGCAACCAAATCCGGATTTGTAGCCTGCAAAGGTTCAAATTTATTAAAGAGCGGATCAATAAACCACGGGCTAATGAACACAACGAAGAGCACGATAGGCAGTGTCGCGACCCAGAAGAGCAGCCACCATCCCCGCGGGCTCCTGTGCATAACGGCCGACAGGATAAGCGCAAGAATCAGTGCGAATCCCATCATCAGCAACTCGCCCTTGGCCCAATCCAAGACCCAGGCTCCCCAATTTTCCACCGACATTTCGTACCGCAGCGAAAGTACGTGCCCGTAAACACGCAATGGCAGAGCAACGAAATCCACGGTCAAAACTAGCATCGGTACAAAAATCAGCGCCTGGACCCACCTCTTATCGTTAACGCTCTCCGCCCAATCCCGATATTTCGCGGCCATTCCCAGCCGCAAGAAAACGACGAGCGCCAGAACGTCGAGTCCAACCGAAACGAAGTACATGATGTAAGACGCGCGAGAGTACGTGACCGCCTTTTCATAGCGGTCATGCGAAAGCACATATTCCCCGCTTTTCGCTTTCTGGGGAGCCGCAGGTGAAGAGGATTGTATTTCAGGACGAAGCAAAGTAGCCATAGCGGTTCGCGCGGTGAGTGGCTGCGCACTCGCCATTACTGCTGCCTGCATGGATCCGCAAATACCCGACGATAGACACAGGACTAGACAAAACGCTGCGCCGAAACGGTGAAAACAAAAACACCGCTCCATTCAGACCTCCTCGCAAACCACTCAGCAGAACCACCCGTGCGTTACCGACCAAGGCCGCACGCCGCGGGAGTATGCCCCACGATGCGCCGGCACGCAAGACTTGAGGTGATGAATAAGCGATTGGGAACCACAACGCGGACAGCCTCTCCAGCCCACCGAGAGGCTTTAAGACGTACCAGGAATTGGCGCGGCATGTGCCGTCTTCAGGCAGTAATTTCGCACGGCACCCGTGGTAGTTAGCCCAATGTGCGCGATCGATGTCCAGCGTTCCAGTTTGTGATGGCCGTATCGATGGAACAAATACGACGCTCCGATGGAAACTCCTGTTGCCGACGCTTCAATCATCGCGAATGCCGCATGATTGTCGACGATATCGTTCGTCAAAAAAATCTCTTGCCGTCCACGGCTCCGCATATTCAAAGTAGAAAAATAATCAAGCGTGCGCGACGCGCCGACACCAACGAACAACCAGTCGTTCTCTTTATCCCAAAACCGGTGCGGGTTCTCCGGCACTACATTCTTTTCTTTCTTTGAAATCGACGAATCAACTACAGCAGACGCCCCGGCTGTTGGTGCGGGCGACTCTTGCCCAAACGTCGCGCGTGCGCAAACACCAGCAGCTACTACAAGCACTAGTATTAACCCGACTCTAAGAGCTCTGCTCATCGCTTTTCAATCCTCATCCTTATTCATCTAATTCCTGAATCTAGTATAATCGCAAAGTTCTTGGCCGATTCGCTTCGCCCATCAAGGAGTTCCTCCATGTCACGCTGGCTTTCTCTCTTTCTGTTTCTCCTTGTCGGTTTTTCTGTGGTGGGCACCGCTGTAAATGCTGACCACAGTACGGCGGATAACTCTTCGTCACAAGCCGCCACGCGCTCGTTCGAATTCACCTATCAGATTCATTTCCCCGCCACGGAAAATCCCGCTGGCCCCGTGCGCCTCTGGATTCCTTTGCCGCAGGCCGACGGTTACCAGGACGTGAGCAGCCTGCGCATTGACAGCCCCGTAGCCTACTCGCAAGGCCGCGACTCCGAGTACAAGAACACGTTTGCCGAGTTTAAGCCCACGGCCCAACAGGCCGCAGCCGGCTTTGACGTCACTTTGCACTTCACCGCTACGCGCCACGAACATAAAGTGGTGCTCGTTGGCATCAACGCAGACAACGCAGCGGTCTCTCCCTCCGATCCCATGTTCCAGCGTTACCTCGAGCCCGACAAACTCGTTCCCCTGAACGGCACGATCGCCGAACTCGCCAAAGAGCACACCGCGGGCGACACCACGCAAATCGAAAAAGCCCGCCACATCTATGAATACGTCGTCTCCACGATGCGCTACGACAAAACCGGCGAAGGCTGGGGCCGCGGCGACGCCGTTTGGGCGTGCACATCCAAGCGCGGAAACTGCACAGATTTCCATTCACTTTTTATCGGCATGATGCGCTCCTCCGGCATTCCCGCGCGCTTCGAAATTGGCTTCCCAATCCCCGAAGGCAAAACCGAGGGCGATATCGCCGGCTACCACTGCTGGGCCGAGTTTTATCTGAATGGCGTGGGATGGGTCCCTGTCGATGCCTCGGAAGCCTGGAAAAATCCCGCCAAGCACGATTATTTCTTTGGCGCGCACGACGTAAACCGCGTCTTTTTCACCTACGGCCGCGACATCCGCCTCTCGCCCGACCAAAAAGGCGATCCGCTCAACTACTTCATCTACCCCTATGCGGAGATCAACGGGCAGCCAGTGAAAAACCTACAAACCCACTTTTCGTTCCACGACGTAGCCGCAACACAACAGGCGGCTGCCCGCTAAGGTCGAGCCTCGATTCGGACAGGACTCCTATCCACGGTTTGGCCCACCATGGACCGTTCAGAACACTTTCCGTTGCTCCTTATATTCCCCCCAGCTCCCACCAGTTGCCACATTCGCATCATCCGGCCCCGCAGGAATTGTCGGTAGCCAATTGAGGAGGTATCCTTGGGGTTGACCCTGCCCGTAGCCTAAAGAGGTATAAAAACCATGTCACGATGCATCTCTTTGCGCTTGGCCCTTGCCGCTCTGACTGCCGCCGCCCTCATTCCGCTGGCAGCGCGTGCGCAATCTCAGGACTCGCAAACTCAGTCGGTAGCCGACGCCGCACGCCGGGCACGCGAGCAAAAGAAAGCTGCCGATAAGCAGCCATCTCCGGTCATTACCAACGACACTTTGAAGCCAGCCGCTCCCGTCGCCGACACACCCGCTCCAGCGCCGGCGCCCACGCAATCCTCGGAAGCAGCTCCAGCACCCCCGTCGGTCGCTTCAGCCCAATCTCCTGCAGATTCCTCCAGCTCGGCAGACGCCAAGGCCGCGCTCGCTCCAGGTTCACCCGCCTCGGATGCCGACCCAAAAGCCAAGGATTCCCCGGAGGTAGCCCGCGAGAAGCAGCAATTGGCCGATGCCCAAAAAGAATTAGACCTCCTTCAGCGTGAGCTCTCGCTGGAACAGGATAACGTCTACTCCAAACCCAATTCCGCCAGCGACACCGCCGGCAAGGCCAAGCTCGACGATCTCACACAACAACTTGCGGGCCAGCAGCAGACGGTCGAAGCTTTGAAAGCACGTCTCGAAGCGCTCTTGGGCTCGGCGGGCGCCGCTGCGCCGGCAAAGCCCCCAGCTCCGCCGCAACCCTAATCGGCAATAATCTGGATTCTTGCAGGCCCGTTTTTTCTCTCGCTACTCTCATCTCTATTTCACTATTCCCGTAAACTTTTTGCCCCTTTTCCGCGTATTCTCTCCAGAACAAGCGGCCGGTTCTTTCCGCGGGACGGATTCCCATGCAATTGACGATTGAAAGTCTAAGCAAAAACTATCGTGGCGGTGTGCAGGCGCTCCGCAACGTGCAGCTTTCGCTAAAGCCAGGCGTCCTCGGACTGCTCGGCCCCAATGGCGCCGGCAAATCGACGCTCATGCGCATCCTTGCCACGATCACGCAAGCTTCCTCTGGCCGCGTTTTGTGGAATGACAAAGACATCGCGCGCAATCCCGATGCACTTCGCGGCGTCCTCGGTTATCTACCGCAAGACTTCGGCGTATATCCCAATCTCAGCGCCATCGAATTTCTCGACTACCTCGCAGCCGTTAAAGGAATTCCCGCCGGTGCAGCACGCGGGCGCATCTCCGAACTGCTTGCACTCGTTAATCTAGCCGACGTCGCCAAGCGTCCTCTCGGCGGCTATTCCGGCGGCATGCGTCAGCGTGTCGGAATTGCGCAAGCGCTTCTCAACGATCCCCAGCTCCTCATCGTCGACGAGCCCACCGCGGGCCTCGATCCCGAGGAACGCGTTCGCTTTCGCAATCTTCTCTCCGAGCTTTCCGGTGAGCGCATCGTCATCCTCTCAACCCACATCGTGTCCGACGTCGAAGCCGTTGCCACCGAAATCGCCATTCTCGCGCATGGCCAGCTTCTCGCTCACGCAGCGCCGGAAGAGCTCTTGTCCCAAGTCGCAGGAAAAATCTGGGAAGTTGTCGTCCCCAGCGTCGAGCTTCCCGCCCTTCGCGAAAAGCATCTCGTCAGCAGCACCGCGCACCGTAGTGACGGCGTACACGCGCGTGTCGTTGCCGACGCTGCGCCCTCCACCGCGGCCCGCCAGCTTGAGCCTTCACTCGAAGACGCCTACTTGGCCGTTCTCGCTACACAGCGCAACTCGGCTGTGACCGCTGGAGTCCCTGCGTGAACGCTCCGCGCGCCATCTTTGCCATTGCCCGCGCCGATTTTCTCGAGCGCACGCGCCGCTACAGCTTCCTTCTCACTTTGTTGTTCGCCGTCTTCCTCGGCTATGCCGCAGCCACCGGCAAAATCACTCTCCACCTAGGCGATTATCGCGGCGTCTACACGTCTGCATGGATCGGCGCGCTGGTAGCCGTCGTCACTACATGTTTCGTCTCGCTCGTCGGCTTTTACATCGTCAAAAACGCCATCGACCGCGACCGTCAAACCGGTGTCGGCCAAATCCTCGCCGCCACCCCGCTTTCGAAGATTTCCTACGCTCTCGGCAAGTTCCTCAGCAATCTCGCCGTTCTTTCCTCCATGGTCGTTGTCCTCGCCGTGGCCGCCGTCGCCATGCAATTCTTCGCAGCCGAAGATCCCCACCTGGACACCATCGCCTTGCTCGCTCCTTTCATCGTCATCGCTTTACCCGCCATGGCCCTCGTTGCTGCGCTCGCGCTTTTGTTCGAGACGCTTCCGCTTCTGCGCGGCGTCTTCGGCAACGTCGCATGGTTTTTTGTATGGTCCTTCCTGGGCCTCGCCCTTCCGGAAGTGACCGGCAAGCATTGGCTCGATCCCATGGGCTTGATGACTGTTGCCGACAGCATGATGGAAGGCGCGCGCGCCTACATCCCGGGATATAAAGACGGTTTTTCGCTCACCATCGCCGATTCCCCCGCCAAGATCATAGACACTTTTCGCTGGCACGGCGTTCCGTGGACCGGCCAAATGATCCTCCTGCGCGTAGGCTGGACAGTGGCTGCTGTCGCCATCGTCCTGCTAGCCGCGCTATTCTTCGATCGCTTCGATCCTGTGAGTTGGTTCTTCCCCACTGGAAGAAAATCGAAAAAGGCTTCGCCCGCGCGTCTCGCCGAACAATCTGCCGCCGGATCCGTGGCTGCAGCGAGACCTGGCGCTGCCGTTCACCTCACGCCTCTCGCAGCCAAAGCGAACACTACCGCCTTCGGGCGTATTTTCACCGCCGAACTTCGCCTCGCTTTAAAAGGTCTCCGTTGGTGGTGGTACGCCATCGCCGCCGGACTGCTCATCGCACAGTTCGCATCACCGCTCCAGATATCCCGCGGTCCTCTTCTCGCCGTGGCGTGGTTATGGCCGGTCATGGTCTGGTCGGCGATGGGTTCGCGCGAATCTCGTTTCGGCACACGCTCGTTGCTTTTCTCGTGCGCCAAAATTCTCCCACGCCAATTGGTGGCATGTTTTCTTGCCGGTCTCGCGGTCGCCGTCCTCACCGGCGCTGGCGCCGGCGTAAGGCTGCTCCTCGCCCGCAATTTCGCCGGCCTCTTTGCGTGGAGCGCAGGCGCGCTATTTCTCCCCGCTCTCGCCCTCGCTCTCGGCACCTTGAGCGGCACAGGTAAGCCCTTCGAAGGACTCCTCACCGCCATCTGGTACGTCGGCCCCATGAACCACACGCCCGGCATCGATTTCACCGGCAACGCCAGCGGCACTCACACGATCTCTTACGCCCTCATCTATCTCGCCCTCACCGCCGCACTTTTCATTTCCGCCTACGTCATCCGCTCCCGCCAGCTCCGCTCCGCGTAGTTGAATCGCCGTAAACTACTCACTACCCACTACTCTCTCTACTCACTTCCCTCTCCGCAACCCCACCACAATCCCTTGTGCTCAATTCTCTTGACACCACAGCCTGCTAACGGCAGAATCCACGCCAACAAGTCTGTCCGGGCCGCCCAAGGGAGCTTCTGTCGCACACGACGCACTTGTGCCGCGAAGCTGGCGGCCACTGAGGGAGCGCCAATGCAGTATCTGCCCGGCTTCACCGTGCAATGCATTAATCCATTGTGCGACCTCCGCGGCCACTGGCTCCGCGCCGATGCCACCGGCCCCATCGCCGACGACGGCCGTTGTCCCTGCTGTGGCGATTTCCTCCGCAATGTTCCTCCCCCGCTCAGCCCGCGCTTCCGCATGCGCCCCCGCCCGCTAACCGCGCGCCCGCCCCTCCGCCCGCGCCCTCGCTAGATTCGAAATCTTGGGCCACTACCGCTTTCACAATATGACTTGTGCTTGGCTTTGGGCAAAACTTGCTAAATATGTTGTTGCCGTACAAAATGCGGCCGTGCTTGCCACTTCCCGCGCGGCTTTGTTGCTCGCGATTGCGCTCCTTCATATAAGCGTGACGTCTTCGTGCGCCCAAGTGTCTGCCGCCACGCAAACTCCCACGAGTCCCACCAACCCAATGAAACTGGACTTTCCCGACACCACAAGCGGGTTGGAACATCTCGCTAAGGAGATTCTCAAGGCACAGAAGGATGGCGACTCCGCTCGCGCGTCGGCGCTGGCTCAAACCATGATTCTTCCCGATCCCGCTGCGTGGTACCTGCAGACCTTTGGTTCTGGCATCGCTAATGACGAAGGCGCAAAATATGCTGCCGATCGAAATCATCTCCCAGCGGAAATCCTCACCTTTTTCTTCGGAGCCCTCCAAAATCACAACACGGATGTAACCGCCGCCCGTTTCACCGAAACTTGCGACGACAATGCTGGCGAAACCGCCTTCGGTACACTTCAGTTACGCATCCAGCCCATCCCGCTCTATGAACTCCGCTTCCGGAACGGCGACCATTTCCTGCGCATGTTTGCGCTCGTCTATGTCGACGGCGGCTTTCGTTTTGTTTTGGCCCCTAAAATACCAAACCACTTTCCGTATAGTCCGCGCCCCGCTCGCAATCCGGATGCGTCAGTTGGTTCGAGCGATTCCGATCCTCCTGCTACGCGCATCCGACAAGGCGGTAATGTGCAGGCCGCAAAGCTGGTGAACAGAGTTCAGCCCCAATACCCGCAGATCGCGCGCGAGGAACATCTTCAGGGTACCGTCCGCCTCCACGCAATCATCGGCAAAGACGGCTCCGTCAGTCATCTGGTCGTTCTACAAGGCTATTGTTCGCTGGCCAAGTCGTCCATGGACGCGGTCAGTAAATGGCGTTACACGCCCACTCTGTTCTCGGGCCAGCCTGTGGAAGTCGACACCACCGTCGACGTCGTTTTTTCGCTCAACCATTGATTGCCTTTTTCGCTGCTGGGCTACACTTCCGCGAATTTCACAACCCTAGGCATCGCAGTTCGAAACGGCGCTCTGCATCCTCTAAAATTTTCTTGACTCGGTACTACCCGTTTTGGTAATCTTTGCCTTGGAGATTTCTGGACTGCGGCAGCTCTGCTGCCGCTTTTTTCTTTCTCCCCCCGATTTTCCCTCTGCGGCCCTAGCCGCAAGGTCGCTGCTCTCCGCCTGCTCTCTCAGCGAGCAAAGACAGAGCAAACAAACCATTTATTTTCTTATTCTTACAAGCACCATCGGGCAGGGAAACGCTCGCAAGTCCTGCACAATCAATCAGTTGCACACGTTTTTGCAAAAACAGGGGGGAGGTATTTTCAGCAGAGCAAAAAAAAGCGCCGAAGACTGGCAAGCCCTCCGGCGTCCTTAAGTTCTTGGTAGTAGCTTTAGCTCTTTAACCCTCGACGAGTCCTTTTTCCAGCATCTCCTCGTCGCTGAGCCACAGATCCGGGATATTGGCTGAGCCGAGCCTAAGAATGTCTTCCAGGGCGCCGCGCACTTCCTTAAGGTGGAAGTCCACCCCGATTCGCTCCAGGAGCTCGATCAAGGCTTGCGCACCCTCAGCAAGGGCCGGCTTGGGATGCGCCGGCTCGTTCTGCAGGGCGCTCTCTACTCGATTTTCAAGTCGATGGTAGGTCACGACATAAATAGCGCTGGGTCCGCCTCCATGCCGAACGATGTGCAGAAACCCGCGCGTCGTCGGTTTTTCCGGAGCCAGTCTTGCGGCCAGCCCTGAACCGGAGGAGTGTACGCTCATCGTGTCGTGTCCCTCGGCCTGGTGAATGTCCTCAACTGCAGCCGCTCGTGCTGCCGCAGTTTCCGCACTTGTAGCACGCGCCGTTCGGCACCATCAGCATGCCGCACTCCGAGCAAGTCGGCGCGCCTTCGTGTGCATCGCGCAGCTTGGAAGACGAGTTCGCCGCTGGCAGGGAAGCCATCGCGGCGTCCATCATCATCTGCACGGGCTGCACTGGAGCAACGGTCACGGCCTGGTCAGTATTCAGTTTGAGGTAGTCGGTCGAGATGAATCGCCCACCCAGCCACCGTGCGAGATAATCCAGCACCGAAGAAACAAATCGGATATTCGGATTCGCGGAAATGCCCGACGGTTCAAATCGGGTATTCACCAGTTTGTCGACAAACACCTTTAGGGGCACGCCGTATTGCAAACCGAGCGAAACTGTCAGCGCCAGCCCGTCCATAACACCGGAAAGCGTTGAGCCTTCTTTGGACATCTTGATGAAGATTTCGCCGGGTCGTCCATCCGGGTACATGCCAACGGTGATGTAGCCTTCGTTCGCGCCCACGCTGAATTTATGCGTGATAGATGCGCGTTCTACCGGCATTTTCTCGCGAACAGCGCGCGCGAAAAGTTCGCGTTGCATCGGCTCTTCGGGTGCTGCTGTCGCCGCCGCGGATTCGGTTTTCTTTTCGTCTTTCGAGCCGCCTGCGTTGAGCGGTTGCGAACGCTTCGAGTTATCCCGGTAGATGGCCACGGACTTCAGCCCCAGTTTCCAGGACTCGATGTACGCGTTGCCGATATCTTCGATCGTGGACTCTTCAGGCATGTTGATGGTCTTGGAGATCGCGCCGGAAAGGAACGGCTGCGCCGCCGCCATCATTCCTACGTGCCCGGTCCACGCGATGGATCGTCCGCCGCCCAGGGGCGCCAGCGAGCAATCGAACACCGGCAGGTGCTCTGCCTTCAGGTAAGGCGCACCTTCGATTTTTCCCTGCTTGTCGATGTAGGAGACGATTTCGCTGGTCTGCTCCGGCGTGTATTCGAGCCTCATCAGCGCTTGCGGCACGGTGTTGTTCACAATCTTGATCACCCCGCCGCCCACAAGTTTCTTGTGCTTCACCAGCGCCAGATCCGGCTCGATTCCCGTAGTGTCGCAATCCATCATGAAACCGATGGTGCCTGTCGGCGCCAGCACAGTGACTTGTGAATTCTTGTAGCCGAACTTTTCGCCGTGGGCCAGCGCAGTGTCCCACGACTCCTGTGCCGCCATGAAGAGTTCTGTCTGTACGTGCTCTGGCTTGATGCCGCGCATCGAGTCGCGGTGCATGCGCATAACGTCCAGCATCGGTTCGCGATTCACTTCATAGCCGGGGAACGGACCCATTCTCTCCGCGATTCGCGCGGATTGTGCATACGCCTCGCCGCACATCAGCGCCGTGATCGCGCCGCCCATATCGCGCCCTTCGGCGGAATCATAAGGCAGCGCAAGGGACATGAGCAGCGCGCCGAGATTGGCGTAGCCCAAGCCGAGCGGCCGGAAGTTGTGCGAATTTTCAGCGATGCGTGGCGTCGGGTAGCTGGCGTTATCCACCAGAATTTCCTGCGCCGTGATGGTCACATCCACGGCATGCTTGAACGCGGTCACGTCAAACTGTCCGCTAGTCCCGAGAAACTTCATCAAATTCAGCGAAGCCAGGTTGCACGCCGTGTCGTCGAGGAACATGTACTCCGAGCAAGGATTCGAGGCGTTGATGCGCGCTGTGTTTCTCGAAGTGTGCCAGCGGTTGATCGTGGTGTCGTACTGCATACCCGGATCGCCGCAATGCCACGTGGAATCGGCAATTTTGTAAAGCAGGTCGCGCGCGCGCATCTTCTCCGCGGGCTGGCCATCGGTTACGTTGCGTGTCCACCAGTCGCGGTCTTCTTCCGCTGCGCGCATGAAGTCATCCGTCACGCGCACCGAGTGGTTGGCGTTCTGGAAGAAAATCGAAGCGTAGGCGTCGCCGTCGATTCCAGCGTCATAGCCTTGTTCGATAAGGACTTGCGCCTTGCGCTCTTCCTTCATCTTGCATTCGATGAATTCGACGATGTCCGGATGATCGATATTGAGGATCACCATCTTGGCCGCGCGCCGCGTTTTGCCGCCGCTCTTGATCACGCCCGCGAAGGCGTCGAAGCCCTTCATGAAGCTCACCGGACCCGATGCGATGCCGCCGCCAGAGAGAGTTTCCTTGCTGCCGCGCAGCGACGAAAAATTCGTGCCCGTTCCCGAGCCCCACTTGAAGAGCATCCCCTCAGTCCGCGTCAGGCCCATGATCGATTCCATGTTGTCTTGCACGGAATTGATGAAGCATGCCGAGCACTGTGGCTTCGGCTGCACGCCCACGTTGAACCATACCGGCGAATTGAAAGCCATCTTTTGCTCGACAAGCAGGTGCGTCAGTTCGTCGCGGAAAGCATCGCGCGATGCGTCGGAGGCGAAGTAGCCGCCTTCCTGGCCCCAGCGCACAATGGTGTTCACCACGCGGCTGATGAGTTGCCGCACCGAGCCTTCGCGCTCTTTCGAGCCAGGCTTGCCGTGAAAATATTTGCTGGTGACGATGTTCGTCGCCGTCTGCGACCAGCTCTTCGGCACTTCGACATCTTCCTGGCGGAAGATTGTGACGCCCTTTTCGTTTCCGATCAGGGCCGTGCGCTTCTCCCATTCCACCGCGTCGAACGGAGAAATCTTTCCATCAGTAAAATACCGTTCAAAAGGAAGGCCTTTGTGTGTTGCTGCTCCCGTAGTCTCCGGAGTCGTATCCGTGATCGGGGAATTCCCAGTCATTGCATGTTTCACTGTAGCCATCCCGTTCCTCCACTACCTCGGGCTCCCACTCTTCGCGGGGGAACCCCTTATTTTAACTCTACTTAGCCCCACTCTGCAGGGTGCTGGGTTGAGCCTGCAGTTCACTTCAGATCGAATTCATGGGCCCGTTCACTGCATTAGAGAAAAAGGCGACCGCTCGGCAGCCGACCTTTCCATCGACCGCTTAGCGGCCAAAATCAAAAATTGTACGAAACGCCAATGCTCTGCCGCTGGCTGGTGGGTCTCACACAGCCTCGCAGCATACCCCGCGCCTTAATTACGGGCGCGGAGCTGAACTTCGCGCTCGATTTTTTTGTTTAGAACCCGGCTGGCTACGTGGAGTCATTACGGACCTATTCAACATCCCCGACTCGGTCCGCCTGGCGCTTCCACGTTCCCCGAATCTGGAATCGAAGTATCAACGTGTGTGAATTTCCTGTCAAGAGAAAAACGCAAAATGTGGTTGACGTTTTGGTACCACGTCTATTTGTAGTGGTGCCCTTTCTGGGCAACTACTTCGCTTCCAACGACTTTCGCGCTTTTTCTTCGCGCGCTACACTGACTGCATCGGACCCAATATGAAGCGCGCGCGGATCCTCATTTCGGCGATTTTTGTTTTCATTCTTCCCGCGTGGCTCTTCGCGCAGAAAAAAGTCCAGCCATCCACTCCGTCCGAGATGCACTCCGCGTACGGCGAAAAGCTTCACATTCCCGGCGTCCCCAACGCTGGAAAGATCAACGATCATTTGTATCGCGGCGCACAACCAAGAGATCCGGGATTGCTCGAGCTGAAAAAACTCGGCATCACCACGATCGTAAATCTTCGCAGCGAAGATCCGGGAACATTTGGATGGGAAGAAAAAAGCGCGGAATCATTGGGCATTCGCTTCGTTCACATCTCGGTGCCAGGTTGGTCTCTGCCGACCAACGAACAGGTTGCTCAATTCCTCGAAATTTTCCGCGACAATCCGCACGAGAAAGTTTTTGTCCACTGCCGCTACGGCGATGACCGCACCGGCGTTTTTGTCGCCACGTACCGCATGGCATTTGAAAAATTGCCGCCGGATCAAGCTCTGAAAGAAATGTACTATTTCGGATTCAACGGGGCGTGGCATCCATCCATGGCTGCGTTCGTGCGGGATTTTCCCGCGCGCTTGAACACTGCGCCGGCTCTCGTGCCCTTCAAGAATAAAGAGTGAAACTGGATTTTCGCGCCATTCTCAAGTTTCTGGAAGTACTCGGTACTCTTACAATTTTTCTTTCTGGAGAAATTCCCGCTTTTTCCTTGCGGCTGCGCGAAGCTCTGGTGTGCGCTTTTTCGTCTTCGAAAATTGTAAGTTGCCGACACTAGACGTCACGCATTGCAAGTTAAAATCTGCTTATTTGAACCTTTTGCTCTAGTACCTTCGTACTCTTCTCAGTAGCACGGTTGCTTCATTTAATAGAACAACCCCCTTCGATATCCTCCCTGTATCTCGGCAAGGTCACTCTGAGGGAAAGGCCATCATGCAAGTAGGCCGTTATCAGGTTATCGACGTAATCGGCGCCGGCGCGAACAGCAAAGTCGTGCGCGCTCACGATCCTATGATCGGGCGCATCGTCGCCATCAAACTCTTTTCGCCAGCGCTGGCGCAAGGCGCGGGCCGCGACCGCTTCCTGCAAGAAGCGCGCGTTGTCGGCCAGCTTTCGCATCCCTGTGTCGTCACACTGCACGACATGGGAATCGATGAGCCAACGCAAACGCCCTACCTCGTGATGGAATTCATGGAAGGGCAGCCTCTGGATAAAATTCTCGCCAAGGGGACTGTTCCTCTTCCGCGCGCATGCGCATGGGTCGGAGAAATCTCCTCGGCTCTGCATGTCGCGCACCGCAGAGGCGTGATTCACGGCGACATCAAGCCCGCGAACATTTTGATTCTCGATGATGGCCGCGTAAAACTCACCGACTTTGGCATGGCGCGCCTCGCCAGCCACGACAAGAAGGACACGCCGCTGCTCGGCACTCCCGCTTACTGGTGCCCAGAACAGATTCTGGGACGGCCGCAGGACGCGCGCTCCGACATTTTCTCACTTGGCGTGGTTCTCTACGAGATGGTGACGGGCAAGCGCCCCTTCGATTCCGATTCGCTACAGGGAATCTGCACCCGAGTCCTTTCCTCGAAGCCGCTTCCGGTTTCGCAAGCAAATCCTTCTGTTCCAACGGCGTTCGACGCGATTGTTGCTAAGACGCTAGAAAAAGATCCGGCGCACCGTTATCAGTCCTCGGATCTACTGGCCACCGAATTGTATCCAATGGCCCGACGCAAGCTTGCGGCACCGGTGCAGGCACAGCACACTAGCTTTCGCGAGCGTGCCACTCGATTGCTGCGCTCCGCATGAGCCCTACTCTGCAAACTGGCCGGTATGAAATTATCGAGACTCTCGGTGGCGGCTGGACCAGCCGGGTCGACAAGGCGCGCGATACCCTCATTGGCCGCACCGTCGCGCTGAAATCGTTTCTGCAGGGCTTCGGCAAAAACAGCGAGGAGCAATTCCTTCGCGAAGCGCAGACGATTGGGCGCCTTTCGCATAGCTCGATCTCCCAGCTATACGACGTCAGCACCGATAGCGGCGGGTCTCCATTTCTCGTGATGGAATTTGTTTCGGGGAAAAACCTCGAAGAATT
>Ga0210391_10001845_pt1 | contig 18764 bp, 17 predicted proteins | sample IncBWC12OmetaG_FD_160573 | JGI IMG/M metagenome (GOLD analysis project Ga0210391, IMG submission 160573) | Forest soil microbial communities from Barre Woods Harvard Forest LTER site, Petersham, Massachusetts, United States - Inc-BW-C-12-O ... | reverse complement strand
TCTTCAATGGCGAGCCACCGGCAAAGTCCATCGCGCTGAGCCGCTATCCGCAGGGAGATCCGCAGACCGGCACAGTGGAAGCGGCCTTCGCACTGCTCCAGGAGCTCATTGTCGCGGTCCGCGGGCTGCGCAAGGACCTGGGCGTCGAAGAGAAACTCTCCGTCCCCATTCGCATCCACGCCCTGCAAAGCGGCCTTCCCTTCGCCGCGAATCTTGAAATCATTCAGCGCCTGGCACGCGTGACCGACGTCGAATCGGTAGCCGCGCTCCCCGAAGGCGCAGCCGTGCGCTCGACGCCGCAGTTCGACGTCCAGGTAATCTACGAGAAGAAAGTCGATACCATTGCTGAGCGCGAGCGTCTCAATAAAGAGATGGTTCGCTACCAAAAGGAGCAGACCAACGCAGAGCGCCAGTTGGGCAACGAGGCGTTTCTGGCCAAGGCGCCCGCGGCGGTGGTGGAGGGAATTCGCCGACGTGCAGCGGAGTTGGTGGTGCTGATCGAAAAGACGCGCAAAGCGCTTGAGGATCTGGGATAGACCGCTATGGAATGGAAGAACCGGCGTATCGAAACAATTCTGGAGCACGCGCTCGTCGAGGATAAAGCCACCAGCGACGTGACCACGCTGCTGACCATCGAGCCCAGCCTGCGCGCCACCGCGACCGTGATCGCCAAAGAGGAATGTGTCCTCGCCGGGGTCGGCTGCATCCCGCGCTTCCTCGATATTTTTGCGCGCCTCGATACTCGTAACAGTGGCCGTTACGAAGTCGTGAGTCATCCTGAGATTTTCGACGGAGTCCGCGTCCGCAAAGGCCAGGCCGTTGCCGTAGTTCGTCACAATGCCCGTGTCATATTGGCGTGCGAGCGCGTAATTCTGAACCTGATGCAGCGCATGAGCGGCATTGCCACCGTCACGCGTCGCTATGTTGACGCGGTAGAAGAAACCGGGGCCCGCATTCTGGACACGCGCAAAACCGTTCCCGGTCTGCGCGTCCTCGACAAGTACGCGGTGCGTTGCGGCGGCGGCGAAAACCATCGCCTCGATCTTTCCGACGGCATTCTGATCAAGAACAATCACATCTCCCTGGGCGGCGGCATCGAGAAGGTGCTGACCCACGCCAAGGAGCGCCGCAAACCCGGTCAGACCATCGACATCGAAGTCCGCAATTTTGAGGAGCTGAATCTTGCACTGGATTTCGGCGCCGAATCGCTGCTGCTCGACAACATGACGCCCAACGAAGTAAAGAAATGCGTCGGCATCGTGCAGGATCGCGGCCTCGACATTCCCATTGAGGCTTCCGGCGGCATCACCCTCGAAAATGTTCGCAAATACGCGCTCGCCGGACCGGACTACATCTCCGTCGGCGCGCTCACGCATTCCGCAGTGGCCGTCGACCTCTCCATGCGCATCACCGCGGAGTTGTACTGACTCGTGCCCCCCGCTTCTCACCAGTCAGCCGAAATTTCCGATCCGTTCGACCTGCCCGCGCTCGATGCGGCCCTCCGCGGCTCCCGCTTCGCCGGCAAACTGCATTTCTTTCCCGACATTCCCTCCACCAACACGCACGCCATGCAGCAGGCGGAGGCCGGCGCGCCCGACGGCAGCGTCTATTTCGCTGATGAACAAACCGCAGGCCGCGGACGCGCCGCTCACTCCTGGTCCTCACCGCCCGGGTCCGGATTGTATGTAAGCATCCTGCTCCGCCCGCGCATCGCCCCCGCGGATATCCTCTGGCTCTCGTTAGCGGCGGGCCTCGCGGTGCAAGCCGCCATCCGCGACGTCACGACGCTCGAAGCCGATCTGCGCTGGCCCAACGATCTTCTCTTCGGACGCAAAAAATTCTGCGGCATCCTCACCGAACTCAATGCCGAAGTCACGCGCGTCCGCCACGTGGTGGTCGGCATCGGCATCAACGTGCATCAGCCGGAGTTCCCCGAAGAACTGCGCCCCATCGCGACCTCGTTGTTCATTGAAACCGGTCGCTCCTGGCCGCGCCAGCAGCTACTATTAGCTTTGCTACAATCGCTGGATTGCGAGGTCGCCGCGCTGGCCGGCTGCACAGATTCGCAGCAGTTCGCACGCACTATGCTCGATCGCCTCGCAGCCGCCTCTTCGTGGATTCGCGGCAAGCGCGTGCGCGTGGATGAGGGCGAAGGTTTCACCGGAACGACCGAAGGCCTCGATCCGCGCGGCTTCCTGCTGGTACGCACCGCCGACGGCCTGCGCACGGTCTATTCCGGCGGCGTGCGCGAAAGCTGAAGGGACGGAAATCCATGCTCCTGGTGCTGAACGTTAACAACACCAACACCGTAATCGCCGTGTACACGCTTGCGGCGGACGGCCTCACTGGCGACCTGCGCGCTACGTGGCGCATCAGCACGCGGCAGGGCCAGACCGCCGACGAATACGGCATCCTCGTCCGCAGCCTCCTGTCCAGCGAAAACGTCGACAGCACCGCCATCCGCGGCATCATCATCGCTTCCGTGGTTCCACCCGTGGACTGGATCCTGCGTCAGTTTTGCGGGCGCTACTTCAATCAGAAACCGCTGTTCATCGAGCCTGGCGTGAAGACGGGACTCCCCATCCTCACCGACAATCCGGGAGAAGTAGGCGCGGACCGCGTCGCCAACTGCGTCGGCGCATTTCACAAATACGGCGGCCCCACCATCGTGGTCGACTTTGGCACCGCAACAAATTTCGATGTGGTCTCAAAGAAAGGCGAATTCCTGGGCGGAGCCATTGCGCCCGGGCTCAACATCTCCGCGGAGGCGCTCTTCGCCCGCGCCGCGCGCCTGCCCCGCGTAGAAATTCGCCGTCCCGCAAAAATCATCGGCACGAATACCGTCGACAACCTGCAAATCGGCCTCTTCTGGGGTCACATCGGCCTGGTCGATTCCATCCTCGAGCGCATGATTGCGGAGCTGGGTACGGAAACGAAATGCGTGGCCACCGGCGGCCTGTCCCACCTCATCGCGCGCGAATCGAAATACATCTCCGAAGTCAACGACATGCTCACGCTTGAGGGGTTGCGGCTCATCTACGATCGCAATCACGGAGCGCGCAACCAGCCGCCGCCGCGCGCTGCGGGCGACTGACGTTCGTGGAAAACTATTACAACTACTTCACGGAAATCGAGGAGCGCTTTCAGCAGCGGCGCGGCTCCATTCTTCTTCTCTCCACGCTGGACTGGGCGCTGATTGAAACGTGGCGCGAAGCCGGTATTCCGCTCGAAGCCGTGCTGCGCGGCATCGACCAGGCCTTCGATCGCTACGATGCGCGCCAGTCAAAGTCACGCGGCCGCCGCGTGAACGGCCTGGCGTGGTGCGCGCAGGAAGTGATGACCGCCGCGGAGGATATGCGCGAAGCCGCAGTGGGCGCGGCCAAACCGCATTCCGATGCAGCCAGCGCCGGCCTGGGCCAGCAGCGCATCGCCGCCCATCTCGACGAAGCATCGGCAAAGTTGCGAACGGCCCGGCTCACAGGACTCGCTGCCCAAACTGCGACTGAAATTGCTGAGCGGCTCGCTGCTCTCGCGCAGTCCGCGCGCGAACATGCACCCAATCTGGAAGATTTGGAGCGCTCGCTGACCGTGCTCGAAGAAAAACTGCTCACGTCCGTGATGGCGACAACCTCTGAAGGCGAAATGACAGCATTGCGCGAACAAAGTGCGCAGGCCATTGCGCCCTACCGCCGCCGCATGCAGGCCCTGCAGATTCGCCAAATCGAGCAACAGTTCCTGCACAAGCAGTTGTTGGAGAAGCATGACCTGCCGCGCCTCAGCCTCTTCTATATGCGGCAGGATGAGAGCCTGGCGTGAAGCTGCGTATTGAGAAGCCAATTTACGGCGGTGCGGGCCTCGCTCGTTCTGAGGGCAAGGCCATCTTCGTGCCGTTCACGCTCCCTGGTGAAGAGGTCGATGCGCGCATTGTCGAAGACAAAGGCGGCTATGCGACTGCGGAACTCGATGCCGTAACCGAGCCAGGCTCTGACCGCGTGCCTCCAACCTGCCCGTACTTCGGCGCATGCGGAGGCTGCCATTATCAGCACGCAGCGTACCCGGCGCAGGTGCAGATGAAAATCGCCATCCTGCGCGAAACGCTGGAGCGCGCGAAGATTCGCGAGATCCCGGAAATCGACGCGCTCACCGGCGAGCCTTTCGCCTACCGCAATCGCGTGCGGCTCCACGTGCAGAGCAATCCGTTCAGTCTCTGTTACAAAAGGCGCAATTCCCACGCGAATTTGCCCATCGATAAGTGCCCCATCGCCGCTCCGTCACTGCAACGGGCGATTGGAACTCTGAATCAGCAGGGCACGAAGCTGGACCTCGCGACCTCCGCCAGCGAAGTAGAACTCTTCACCAATTCCGACGAATCATCGCTGCTGCTGACCTTCTTTACGCAACGCCCCGCCACTGAAGCGCAGCCCTGGCTCAGGAAATCCTGGCCGCAGTTGCAGCAAATCCTGCCCGCCATCACAGGCGCGGCGATCTACTCCTCAGAAAAAGGTCGCCAGCCGAGCAAGTTCATCGCCCAGATTGGCGAACCCTCCCTCCTCTACGCCGTAACGGATGCACACTTTCACGTGAGCCTCGGCTCCTTTTTTCAGGTCAATCGCTTTCTTCTCGACCCGCTCGTCCATCGCGTCACCGCAGGCGAAACCGGCCGTGCCGCGTGGGATCTCTACGCCGGAGTCGGCCTGTTCTCCGCTCCTCTCGCCGCGCAATTTGCCGAGATCACCGCCGTGGAGTCCGCCGCAGGCTCGGTGCGCGACCTGCGCCAAAACCTGCACGGCAATCCACACCATGTAGTCGCGGCGGAAACCGCATCGTTTCTGACCCGCGCCCTGGCTCAGCGCGTTCCGGCCCCCGATCTGGTCGTTGTCGACCCGCCCCGCGCCGGCCTCGGCCGCGACGTTACAACCATCCTGGGAAAACTCCGCTCCCCGCGCATTACTTACGTTTCCTGCGATCCCGCAACGCTCAGCCGCGACCTCGCAGCGTTGCTAGAATCCGGCTATCGCCTCAGAAAAATGCAGCTGGTCGACCTGTTCCCGCAAACCTTCCATCTGGAAAGCGTTACGCACCTGGCCCTGGACTGATCGGCTCGGGACGAACCAGCGCACCTGAGGCGCGGCCTCCATGCCCGCCGTTGCCATCTCGCCGCAACTCGGTAGCCCAGCAGAGCCGAGAACCGTCCCCGAACCCGCGCCAGCGTTCAAGATTCTCCCAGCCCCGGCCCTGCTGGCCGCCGTCAGCTTCGCGGCCGGCATCACCGCCGCGCAAGCCTTCTGGACACAGCCCGGCCCGCTTCTGATCGGCCTGCTGCTGTGCTTCGTCGTGAGCGTGATTGCAACTCTCCAGGCACCACGCATCGCGTTCGCCTGTGCCGTAATTGTCTTTGGGCTGCTGGGGCTCTTCCGCGCAGAAGTGCAGCCGCGTCCTCCCATCACCACGCCGCTCACCCGCATCGCCGAGCAAACGCCCACTCCCACCCCCTCCACGCGCCGCCTCGGCATCGCAACCGCGCATTTCATCGAAGGCGTCATCATCCGCACCACCGCCGTGCGCACCCTGGACTCACTCGCCCCCTACTCCGACACCGTGCGCCGCGAACAGAGCCAGCAAATCGATATCCGGGTCGCCGCAGTCGATCGCGTGTCTCTGCCCTCTCCAGAAGGTCTGCGCGTCACCCTCTACGCTCCGGCCAAGGTCCCGTGGCCCGCCGCGCGCTGCGGCAGCGCCCTGCGCGGCGACGTTGAAATGCATACCGAGGAGCGTTTTCTCGATCCCGGCGTGTGGGACGCGACCGCCTGGCTCCATCAGCAGGGGATCGTCGCCCTCGGCAGCGGTCATCTTGAGAATGTCACCGTCACTGCGACGAATACCCGTCCCGGGTTCACCTGCCGGCTGCATGCCCTGCAGCAAAACGCCAGCGAGCGCCTGGTCGGTTATGCTGAGGCCCCTGCCCCGGCCTGGGTTCCTCCCGTGCTGCGGCTCTCGCGCGACGATGCCTCCATGCTGACCGCAATGCTCACCGGCGACCGCACTTTACTCGCCCATCGCCTGCGCGTCGGCTTTGAGCGCACCGGCTCGTTCCACCTGCTCGTCGTCTCGGGTATGCATCTCGCGATCTTCTCCGGCATCGTTTTCTGGATCGCCCAACGCCTGCGCCTCGCCCGCCCATGGGCTTCGCTTCTCACCATCAGCCTGTCGCTGACGTACGCTCTGTTCACCGGGTTTGGACAGCCCGTCCAGCGCGCGTTCTGGATGGTCACGCTCTACCTCGCCGGCCGCATGCTTTGGCGCGAGCGCCGTCCGCTCAATGCCATCGGATTCGCTGCGCTCGTCATGCTCATCGCGAATCCCGCCGCGCTGCTCGACGCTGGCTTTCAGATGACGCTGCTCTCGGTCATCGCCGTCGCCGGCCTCGCCATTCCCTTCGCTGAGAAAACCTTTGGCCCCTACCTCAGTGCAGCCGGAAATCTGTGGCTGCTGCCCCTCGATCCCTCGCTCCCGCCGCGCCCCACACAGTTTCGCGTGATGCTGCGTCTGCTGGCCGACGCGATGGAACCCTGGCTCAGCCATTTCTTCGCTCGCACGCTCTTCCCCGCCGGCGTGCGCGGACTTCTGCGCGTCCTGCAATTGATCACCACGTCCCTCGCCATCGAACTGCTCATGGCCCTCCCCATGGCCATGTATTTCCACCGCATCACGGCTGTCGCGTTGCCCGTCAACATCCTCATCGTCCCGCTGCTTGGAGTCCTGTTGCCGCTGGCCCTTGCGACCCTGCTGCTGGTGCTCACAATTCCTAAACTCGCCGCGCTCCCCGCGATGGCCGTCGCCCTGTTTCTGCACGCAGCCAGCGGATTGGTTCACCTCTTCGGTGCGCTGCGGATCGGCGATGTGCGCATTCCCGCACCCCTGGCGCTCGCAACCTCAGCCATCATTCTTCTCACCGCTGCCGCGCTGGTGCTCATACGCAGACCGCGCTTCGGCATCCTCTCAGCCGCACTTTTGCTGGGCCTCGCCGGCATCGTCACAGTGTTCCCGCGGCCCGTCGAACACCGATCCGGCGCGCTGGAAATCTCCACCATCGACGTAGGCCAGGGCGATTCTCTCCTCGTGATCACGCCCAATGGCAAGACGCTGCTCATCGATGCGGGCGGCATCGTCGGCCCCGCCGGGCTCAGCGGTGGCACTCCATCCCAGAACGCTTCGAATTTCGACGTCGGCGAGGATGTTGTCTCACCCGTCCTGTGGTCGCGCGGCATTCGGCGTCTCGATGCGGTGGCCATCACTCATGCGCACGCGGACCACATCGGCGGCATTCCTGCGGTACTCGCAAATTTCCGGCCGCATGAGCTGTGGATCGGCATCAATCCCCACTCTGCGCTCTACGACGCCGTGCTCACCGATGCCAGCGCAACACAAACTCATCTCGCCTCTCACACTGCGGGCGACGTCTTCACGTTTGACGGCGTGGCCGTGCGCGTTCTCGCGCCGGAGCCTGACTATCAGCCCGCAGCGACCCCCGGCAACAACGATTCGCTGGTCCTGCAAATGCGCTGGGGCCAGACCAGTGCGCTGCTCGAAGGCGATGCGGAATCGCCCAGTGAAGACCGTATGGTCGCGCGCGGCGGCCTGCATTCCGACTTCCTGAAAGTCGGTCACCACGGCAGCCGCACCTCCACCACGCCAGACTTTCTCGCCGCCGTCGCGCCCAGCAATGCAGCAATTTCCGTGGGTCGCAGAAATTTCTACGGCCATCCCCGGCACGAAGTTCTGGAACAGCTACAGGCCGCACACGTCCTCACCTGGCGCACTGACGTGTTCGGCCTCTCAACTTTTTATCTGGATGGAAAACGCGTGCAGGCTGCATCCTGGGCCGACCGGTAAAAACCGAACGCCGATCGCCCCTTATCGCCGCTTCAGCATCGCTTCCAGCGCGTCGCACGCCGCACTCTCTCCGTGCTCGGCGGCGACCGTCGCGGCCGCCGCGGCGGCCCGCGTCGCATACGCGCCATCTCCCAGGAGCCGCCAAATCAGCCGCGCCGCCGGTTTCGCCTTGTAGGCAGAACGCCGCAGCACTTCGGCCACGCCCAAACGCTGCACGCGCCGCGCATTGTCAGGCTGGTCGTGGCTGTACGGCATCACCAGCATCGGCCGGCCCGCGCGCAACGCCTGCGCCGTGGTGCCAATGCCTCCCTGATGAACGATGACCGAAGCACGCGGAAAAATCCTGGAGTACGGCGCATAGCGCGCCACGCAAATCGTAGCCGGCAGCTTGCGCTTCGGCACATTGCGATCGTCCGAACCAATCAGCAGCACCGCACGCTGTCCCAGGCTCTCCGCGGCCTGCGCGCTCTGCTCGTAGAAGTCCCCGGCGTTCATCACTGCGGCCGAGCCCAGTGTAAATACCAGCGGCGGCGGCCCGGCGTCGAGAAATGCAGCCAACTCCAGCGGCAATTCCCCCTCCGCGCCGGTGCCGTCATAGAACGCGAATCCCGTCGTCTTCGTCGCAGGCGGCCAATCCGGCTGCGGCGCGCCCATCACCGACGAAAACAGCGCCAGCGCCAGCTGCTCTGAATGTTTCGCGTCAAAAATCGGATCGCGCCCGCGCGGCAGCCCCAACTCTTTGCGCAGCGCATACACCGGTTCCGGCCACTTGCGCGTGACGATCCGCGCGAAGTGCGTCACCACATGTCCCATTGGCGGAAACGCCGACTGCACGCGCGCCAGCGTGGGATACGGCGGAAGCACCGGTGGATCGTACGCCGAGAAAAACGAAAACGGCGCCAGCACATATGAGGCCCACGGAATCCCCGTCTTCTCCGCAACGATGGGCCCGGCATACGCCAGTTCCCCGGTCACCAGCAAATCGGCGCCACCATCCGCCGCCACCGCCACCATCAGATCGTTGTAGCTGTCGCGCAGCGCGGGAAACAGAAACTGCCGCAGGCCCGTCTCCGTGCCGTGGCGGATATCGTAGATCATCGCGATCAGGCGCTTGTCGTTCTGGTCCTGCTCCGGGCGAACCGGCGTGAAGCCGATGCCCAGCGGCTCAATCTTCGGGCGAAACATTTCCGGAATCGCGAGCACCGGCTCATGCCCGCGCCGCTTCAGTTCCAGACACAACGCGACCAGCGGGTTCACGTCGCCAAATGTGCCGAAGGTGGAGAAGACAATGCGCATGGCGCGATCAGTGCTTCGATTCGAATGCGTGGAAGCGCCGCTCCAGCTCCCATTCCTGGCTGGCTTTCTCGCTGCCACGCACCAGAGTCGCGCAAGCGCCCGCAGGCTTCTCCTCTCCAAGTTGCCCGCGGCAGGCCGCTACCGGAGTCTCCAGCTTCTCCGGTGTCACGCGCACCCACAGGCTCGCTCCCGGCAGAAAGCTGTGCTCGATCGACGTCCGCACCATCAGTTTGAAATCGTGATAGCTCAGCGGATACGTATCCGCCGCGCGCACATATTCATGGGTCAGGTCGATGCGCGATACGCCCTCGTCGTCCGTCGACAGCGCCACCGGCACGCCCAATTTGCGATACAGCATGAACGGATGATCCTCGCCCTTCACGTTCAGGATCACGTCGTTGCTGGTCAGGTTAATCTCTATCATCACATGCCGGTCGGCCATCTCCTTCATCAGTTCCCATGGGCGGTCTTCGTGCATGATGTCCACGCCGTGGCCGATGCGCTCCGCGTGCCCCTGCTCCACCGCCTCGCGAATGTGAAACCTCAGCCCATTCGGCGGAACCATGTCCGGTCCCAGCTCACCAGCATGCAGCGAGATGTGCACCTTGGGATAAACACCGTGCAGGTAGTTCAGCATCTTCATCTGCAGCATGTAGTCGTGCATGGAGAGGTAGCCATCCTCGGGCATGACGAAGTTCAGGCCCACCACGTCAGGATCGGCCGACGCCACTTCAAACGCGAGCACTGTCTGCGCGAACACCTGTTGCGGCGGAAACCCGCGCAGCACCTGGTAGATGAATCGCACGGTTACCTTGCAGCCCGGCGCCGCATCGGGCTGCCCGCAATGCTCGATCGTGCTGCGCTGCTGCAAAGCCTCAGCGTATTCCGCGCGATCCGCAGCCAGATCCGCCTGAAATCCCGAATCCGCCAGCAGTTTTTGCCGAATGTCCGCGAGTTCCCCGCCCCATCCAATCGTTTTTCCCGCCGCAGCCGCTCTGCGGAACGAAGGCGTGTGCATCAGTTCCAGATACTGCTCGCTCTGCGCAGCCGCGCGTGACGCAACCTCGTCAATCCACTCGCCAGCAAAGCGCTTGTCGTCGGCAAACCGGCTAAAAGTATCAAAAAAATGATCGTGGCCGGATTCGCCCGTCACCGGCACAAACGTGCGCATCGAGAACGCATCGATCAGGGCATCGTACAAATGTTGATCCGCCGGCGCCGCGCTCGCCGGACTCTCACCCGCCGGGCAATTCGGCGCGTGGCCGTCGGGATCCATGCTCATCTTCGCGGCATTCACGCAGATGCCGTCTTCGCCGGCCTCGCGAATGAACGTCTCGGCGTACACCGCGCCGCTCAGATGCATATGCAGATCGGCGCCCTTCGGCATTTCGACCATGAACGCCCGCAGCGCCGGCGGACCTTCTTTGCGAGCCGCCTCAAACGCACGCGACGTCCGGGCTTCTGCGCCTGACGTAGTTTGCGCAACAGAGTCGGTCCGGGCAGCCGGCTTGCTTTGCGCGCCCAGACGAACACAACCGCAAAGCGCAATTTCAACAACCAGCACGGCGGAAACGGCGCGGGCGAATCGATTGGTCATTGGCGGCGGGTCCCTCGGAACACGTTGAATTCGTGGCACAAGTGTACCCTGTGTTTCTCGCCCGCAACGTGAATGTGGACCGCCGGCTCTAACCGAGCGCTTTGTTATACTGGCTGAGGTTGTTGGTCGAGCGCGGCACGTCTTGCTCCGCAGTTTCCACCTACGCCCCTCAGCGCTGGATTCCCTCCGCTGGCCAGGTAGCTCAGTGGTAGAGCGCGGCCCTGAAAAGGCCGGCGTCGGCGGTTCGATCCCGTCCCTGGCCACCACATTCCAAACAACTTAGTGGAAGCCAAAGAGTTGCTGGTTCAGGTCAACGTACAAATAGCGTACATCGCTGTTAGGTGTTGCGCGCTGCTTGCCTCTCTGCCCCACCCTGTGGGGGCTTCTTGTCCGACGACTCGCCCTGTGGACTTCTCTTGTCCAACATTGTCCAGATCACCCTGGCCGTGTTCCCGGTCTTGGTGATATGTGCTCGTGCGAGCTTGGCATAGCGCTCGGTCATCTTGATGTTGGCGTGACCAAGAAGCTTTGCCAACTCGTAAAGATCGCCGCCGTTCATCATGTACCAGGACGCGAAGGTGTGACGCAGATCGTGGAACCAGAAGTCTCGAATGTGTGCTCGCTTGAGCAAATCTTCAAAACTTCCTTCCAGTCGTTGTCTTCCGCTCTTGTCACCCCTGGTAGGCGGAAAGATTCGATCCTCGCCGATGATCGCGGGATACCGCCGAATCTCTTCGGTCAGTTCCGACGCCATCGGCACATAGCGCACTTTGCCCCTCTTCAACTTGGCCCTGACGGCGATCAGTTCCTGGTCGTACATCACATCCGACCAGCGGAGGCGATGTACCTCTGCCGAGCGCATTCCGGTTGATACGGCGATCAACACGATGAGCCTCATCCGAAGATTCGTCTGGTTGATGTCCTTGGTTCCCTTTCGAAGCATCTTCTCGTCCAGGGCGACCTTCAGGCGGTGGAGCTCCTGTTCCGAGAGGAAACGTTCGCGCGTATCGTCGGGACGCTTTACCTCGATCAGGTCCGCTGGATTCCGCTCGAGCCCGGTGTCCCTCGACCAAATCGTAGAGGCCTTCTTCATCATGTGGTGCATGACGTTGAAGTGTCGCACCGCGGTGTTCTCCGCGAGTCCGCGTTTGCTGGTGAGGTTTTCGTACCAGCGCTGGACGTCGATACCGTCCACCTCTCGTACAAACATCCGGCCCAGTTCGGTCCGAATTCCCTCCACGATAGCTTTTTCGCGATCCGCGGAAGCCTTCCTGCTTCCGTAGTGCTCCCAATAGCGGTCGATCAGATCGGACATCTTGTAGTTGACCTCCTTCTTCACATCGAGGTGTCTGTTCTCGTCGCGAACGGAGAGCTTCTTGCGCTCCACTTTCTTTGCGAGTTCGTCGGAGCCGTGGATTTTTGCGCTCTTGTGGCGACCTCCTTCACGCCAGCGAACTTCATAGATTCCCTTTTCCTTCTTGCGTATCGACATTTTGCTTCTCCTTTTAGTCAATGGTTTTGATCGTGTGCTGCTCGATGTAGCGCTCAAGCGCAAACACATCAAACCGCAACGCACCACCGACCTTGACGCTGGGGAGCTCCCGCAACCTGGATTTCTTGTAGATCGTGTCCACTTCGAGTCCCAGGTATTGGGCTGCCTCCTCAGGTTTCAGGAGCCGCCTTCCAATGGGTCCATTTGACACTATTTCGGCCGGTCTTTCTCGCAACCCATTGAGCGATCTTCCGGATGCGGCCATGCGTAGGTCCCTCCTGCCGTCAAGGCACTGGTTCTATCGCGTGTGGCCATACCGACTGAAGCGGCTCCGTCCCCCGGGGCGATGGGCGTGGGCGGAAGCAGACGTCTACTGACGTGCCGCTGCGGCCGTGCAAGGAAGGTTTAGGACAGATCGAAAACTCGGTCAAAATTTGCTGCGGGGCTGCCGTTGTAGTCGCTTCGTAGTCCTGCTGGACATGAGAAGGATCCGATCGAGTCCTTCAAGGTGCCGATTTGACCGAATTCTCGGCAGGCACCATGCTGACTCCGCACTCGACGGAGGTCCGCATGGGAGCACGGTCGAAAGATTTCACCGTTGCATTTCTGCTTACGGCTCTTGACATCCTGATTCTTCGGGACAACGGCGCTACGATCTGGCAAGTCTGGGGAGGTGTCACATGGACCCGGTTCTGTCTGCCCCTCCTTGCTGGTGTAGGCGCGTTCACGCTCTCCGATGTCTGGGTCTATGCTTTTCGGCGGGCACAGCGATTTGCGACAAACGCCGGTACTGACCGCCATTGCGAACCAAACGTATCGGGCGACACGTTGGAGGGTGCCGATGTTTGACTCGCCTGCCGATCTTTCCACAAAGCTTACGTCCAGCGGCTACTTCGTTGACGCGGTGATGACCCAGGTCGTCTTTCTCGCGGCCATGCTCCAGAAACCATTGCTGCTCGAAGGACCCGCGGGCAGCGGCAAGACGCAACTCGCCCTTTCAGTCGCCGCAGCTGCGAGGACGCACGTCGAACGGCTCCAATGCTACCGCGGGGTCACAGAGGAAAAAGCCATCGGCCGCTTCGACGAAAGTCTGCAGCGACTGTATATGGAGTTCTCGAAGGGGCAACACGAGAGTTGGCAGAACGTGCAGGCAAATCTCAAGGGACGCGATTTCTTTCGGCCCGGTCCTCTCATGCGTGCGCTCGAATGCGAGCGACCCTGTGTGCTGCTTATCGACGAATTGGACAAAGTAGACGATGGTTTTGAGGCAATGCTGCTCGAGATCCTCTCCGCCTGGCAGCTTTCAATTCCCGAGTTCGGTACTGTCAGCGCAAAGAGCATTCCCTTCGTCGTACTCACCAGCAATGAGGAGCGCAGGCTGGGCGACCCCATCCGAAGGCGCAGCCTCTACGTGCGTGTCGAGCATCCGACTCCGGAGCGCGAGGCAGAGATAATCGCCAGCCGCACACCGAAGGCCGATGAGAAGTTTCACCGAGAAATGGCGGGGATTGCGCTCTCGTTCCGCAACTACTCGCTCGAAAAGCCGCCATCGGTCTCGGAGATGATCGACTTCGCCAACGCTCTGCAATTGCTCGGAACCGACCACGTAACGGCCGAGCACCGCGATGTTCTGCTGCCATTTCTAGCGAAAACCGAAAAGGACCGCCGGCATCTGCTGCTTCGCGAAGGATTCAAAAGCCTGCTCGACGACGGTGCACGGTTCGCGCAAAGCCTTGCGCTTCACGGAGGGCCAAGTTCATGAGGCGAGGACTGCTCCTGCTATTGTTCGCGTTTCCCCGGTTCGGCTTTGGACAGGCCGATCCTGCACCGGCGCAGGCCTTGGTTCGCCAATATGCGGCGCACTATCGCGTGCCTCCTGAGTTAATCGGCGCGCTGATCGACATCGAATCGCGATGGAATCCACGTGCAGTTTCGAATAAGGGGGCGATGGGGCTAATGCAACTCATGCCGGCGACTGCGAAACGGTTCGGCGCCTCTGATCCCTTCAATCCTGAACAGAACATTGCGGCAGGTACGCGGTACGTCACGGTGCTGATGTGGGAGTTCCACGGAGACCTGCGTTTGGTCTCCGCGGCTTATTACGCTGGCGACCGAGGGATTGCGCGAGAGCAACTGGATTATCGCAATCCGGATGTCGTGGCTTACGTGCAGTCGGTCCGAAGGCAGTACATGTTTCGCAAGCATCCGGCCGTGAAGCCGCCGAGGAGGTCAACCCAATGAAACTTCGCTGGATCATACCTGTCGCACTCCTCATCCCGCTGCGCCTCAGCGCGACGGACAATCCTGTCGGAGCGCGCGTTGCGACGATCACGATCAATCCGAGAGAGATCACCGTTCTGCATTTGCGGCCGGAGTTCGAGTCGACGATCCGAATGCCGGAGGAGATCACATCCGTCATTCTCGGCAGTCCTGGCGAGTTTAAGGCCGAGCACAACGAGGGCGAGCCGGAGTACGTCTACGTAAAGCCCATCACCAAAGAGGCTGCTCAGTCGAATCTGCTGATTTCGACGAGATCAGGCCAGCACGTGACGCTGGAGTTGGTCAGCGATGGCGCCGGTGTTACAAACCAATCCCACCCGGTTGACTTCCTGATCGAGTACAGGTCCTCACGGAGCTTCCTGATCGCTGGTGACTCCGGGGCCATGGCGATACCCACCGCGCCTGGTAAGGAGCCGAATCATAGCGTGGGTGGAGGAGACGTGACCTCCAACTCCGCACCGCTTTCAAGTCTCGACGAGGAGTTCAAACAGCAGCAGAGAATCAATGCTCCGAAATGGACAAAGTGGCAGGACAAGCAGATCGAGACATCGATTGGGGACATGCGGCAGCTGAGCAATGAATCGGTGATCTCCTACTCCATTTTGAACAGCTCGAATGAAGCAGTCGAGATCGTTCCGCCGCAGATCCAGATCACCGGACGCCACGCGACAAAAAAGAAAAAGAAGGAAGGCAAAGGCATCATCTCGGACCAGTTGGAGATCCGCGACTACAGATTGAGCACAACCCGGCTCGAGGCCGGAGAGCGCGCTGATGGCGTGGTTGTCTTCGACAGGCCGAATTTCAAGGAATCGACGGAGAAGCTTTTCTTGCAAATTGCGCAGGCAGACCAGGTAGATCGTCCCATCCTGATCCGACTGCCATTCACCCCGCCCATCTCGGGTGTTGGCAAGTAGAGAGGAGATGTCAAAGGTTATGAGTGTCCCCGATAACAACAGGAATGGAAGCGGCAGCTTGCCGACGTCAGTGATGGATCCGGCAGGGCCGATCGTTGAACATCCCACGACACAGGGTCTCAATAGCAACCAGGAGCCCGCTCCGAAGTTCGCGACCCGAGCTGACGTCGAGGGAGTCGAAGGAATCAGCAAGAGCAAGTTGATTCTTCTTGGCGGCGGATTGGCCGTTGCGGTCCTCTTCTTCGTCTTTACAGCCATCGTCGGCAAGTCGCCAAAGAAGTTGGCCACGGTCAAGCAGGCGTCTCAGTCTCAGCAAGCGAAGCAGGGGCCGGCAACTCCGCCCAAAGGCAGCGTGACGCCGCTAATGGACACCGTGCGGCCCCCGGCGCCTGACAACACCAGCGGCCAACTCGGACCAGGTGACATTCGGCGCACTCGCGCGCCGAATGGTCGCGAAACCACCAAGCCATTCGCTGGCAAGCCTGCCGTCGCTAGTTCTCTGGGAGCAGTGCCTTCCTTCGCAGACACGCAGCAGAAGTGGGAAGATCCGGCGCCCTACGGGGCCGCTCCCCCGGCAGAGACACCGCAAACGCAGCAGAACAGTTTGAAGGAGCCATCCCTCATCTTCGTGCGGAGCCTGGCGCAGAACCAAGCGGGCCTCGTACCCAAGGTCAATGGGGATGACGATGGCACACCACGATTGGAACTCACACCGGGTACGCGCATTCAAGCCAAGCTGGAGACCCAGATATCGAGCGCGGTGCAGGCCCCCGTGGTAGCAGTGGTCGAATACACATACGCCGTTGGGGATAGAATCATTGTTCCCGCCGGGGCGCGTGTGTACGGCCAGCTCCAGCAGGCCGATCGAAGCGGGCTTGTCAGCGTGAAATTCGACGAGATTGAATTGCTAGACGGCGGGCGGGAGAAGATAGATGCCGTGGGCACGAGGCTCGATCTCGGGCCAATCAAGGGAAATGTCTACGGAAAGAACACGGGCAAGAATTTCCTTGTGCGTGCAGCGTCCGGTCTCGGCTCAGTGCTTGCGGAAGTGGCTGGCAACAATTCGAGCGCCGCGTTCTCAGAAGATGACATGCTGCGGGAGCGGTTGGCCGAAAACATCGGCACTGCAGGCGACTCCGAAGTGATGAATCTCGATGCGAACAGCCGCGTCGTAGTTTCCGTGCCCGCGGACACGAAGATCTACGTAGTCTTCACCAAGCACGAACAGACCCCCTCCGAACTTCACAAAGTAGCTCCCACGGCTCAGTAGAGCAGCCGCACCTTCTCTCTTCTTTTCGCCCTGGCTCAATTCGCCAGGGCGTTTCTTCTGTATGGCCATCCTGCCTCACGCCTACCCGGTTCGGGTATTCTTGTCGCTCGTATTCAATGTTGCTGCGGTGTAGCGGTCATTCCTAATCGTGCGAGCTGAAATCGGCAAAGATCGATCCGGATGACGCACCGTGCAGTTGAGCAATGTTCGCTCCCGTTGCCCCACAGTGCGGTTGAGCAAAGATCGGTCCGGTTGACCCAATTCGCGATTGAGCAAAGTACGGTCCAGATGACCCAGTGTGTGGTTGAGCCATCTTCAGTCCCGATTGCTCAATTCGGAAATGAGCAAAGATCGTTCCCGATGGCCCAAAGTGGGTTTGGGCAATCATCGATCCCGGCGGCTCGATCGCCGCATCGGCACTTGTGAGATTTGCTTTGGAAGATCAATCCGCAGAGGTACCTGCTTCTGCGAAGGATTCGTCCTCCCCAGTGTCGAACGAACGACTCTTTCAACTATGACGGAATAAGGCGGAGCTTCCCGCAGCGCCTGCAAACATAGGTGTGTTCCCAGTTCCAAAGAAGACGAGGATGGACCTCTCGGTTGTAGAAGGCAACCTTCCGGAGGTTGACGACCAAGGCCGCGAGAGAAGCACACGTGAGCAGCAGAAACGCGAAGACTAGATCCAATCGAAACATCGTGATCTTAGGCAGTTCGAGAATCGACCTGAATCCGACGAAGGTCCACAGGGACAAAAGGACAATTACTGGCCCCCAGAAAAGAAGCGGTCGGATGTATCCCCGTCGGAGAGGTGGAGTGACTGCCTGCGCCGAGTAGGATTGGATTGTTACTGAATGAAATGTGCCTGAATATGCGCGCGTCCCCTGCTCGTAGAGGACCGGAGCAGCCACGATGTTCGCGGTTCCGCATTGGTCGCATTGATACGGATTCAACTGCGATACGGATGCCATTCCGCTGTCCCTGACCTAGCGACACCTTGCGACACCGGCCTCTCCGCTTGAAATTCTAGCTCGAATGGTTTAAACGGGACGAATTCTCCGAGGCGAAAGAAGCAATGCAAGCAACTACCTAACCGCCTGAAACCACTCAGGCGGAAAGAGATAGTGCAATTTCCCATCCTGGTACTCGCCACTGAATTTGACCGAATTTGAATACCTCCGCATTCTCTGGCTCGACACGGATGCCGTGAGAGCAGCCGGGTCCAGGAGAGAAATCACTATGAGAACCGCACCAGCCTTCTGGCGGCGCTCCCCAGTATCCGCTTCAACGTCCACCGCAATCATGCGTCGCCCCGGCCAAATCAACTGGGTTCGTGTTGCTCTTCAGTTCGCGTTGGGGCTGATCCTCACCGGCAATCTGCTTGCGCCCTTCGCGGCGAGAGCCCAGAACCTCGGAACTTCCCCACAGTTCGGCCAAGCCGTTCAGGGCCAGCAAGCCACTACGGTTGAGGGCACAGTCCTGAACATTGTGAACTGGGGCTGCAACGTCATTGCTCCAGTTATAGCGGTTGCCTGCCTTGGCGTTGCGGGATGGCACTTCAAGAGTGGCCGCGGTTATCTCGGTTGGGGTGTGAGCGGTGTCGCTCTGATGGTGATCTCCGGCCTGGGACGCATGGCCGAAGGCTTCATCACACAGGCGCAGGGCATTCAGTAGCCAGGGAAGACAGCGATGCAGACGCCACAGTTCCTCCTCGACCTTCTCCAACTGCTGCTCGATCTCGCGGCGCCGGCGGCGTTCTGCACGCTGGCCGCCGCGGGCATGAGCCTGCGCCATGAGGGCGGGATCAACTTTCATGTGAACGGCCGCACCGGCAAGTGGATCCTGTGGACGGTCGTTCTTCTGACAATGCCGGAACTGTTGTCCTGGATTGCAGCGCAAGGGATCAACATTCCTTTTGGTAGCGGCTCGGTGGGCACGAGCTGGCTGGCCAGCATGGAGACGGTCTTCAAGAACTTCGTCAACCAGATCGTTGTTGCGAAACTTGTCCCAGTCATGGCGGCTTAC
>Ga0210391_10001844_pt1 | contig 18769 bp, 13 predicted proteins | sample IncBWC12OmetaG_FD_160573 | JGI IMG/M metagenome (GOLD analysis project Ga0210391, IMG submission 160573) | Forest soil microbial communities from Barre Woods Harvard Forest LTER site, Petersham, Massachusetts, United States - Inc-BW-C-12-O ... | reverse complement strand
AGAGCAGGTTGTTCTTCTCCGCGTTGATCTCCTTGAGCGTCGACTGCCACACCGCTCGTTCGCCGACCCCCGATACGTTGGTCACCGGCAGGGGCATCTTCCCCGCAGCCCAGGCATCCACGGTTGCTCGCCCGAGGCCCGGGCGCAGCGAGATCGTCAGCGTGGTGAAGTCCGCCGTGGTGAACACGCAGGACTGCGCATCGCCCGGGAGGGCCTTTTCCGACGCGACCGGCGCGCCCAGGATCTCGGCTGCGTCGGCCGACGTCACCAGCTTCCGGTCACAGGCGTTGCCGGCGGGCGTACTCGCGGCGTTCGTCGCGCCCGGCGAAGCAGCGGGGGCGCCTGTGTTCGACGCGGGCTTTGAACAGGCGCTGAAAACCAGAAGCAGGATAAGCGGGAGCCAGGCTGAGCGGGACATCGGTTTCTCCAGTGTTCGGAACGCGTGGACAGAATAACTAGCTTTCATGATGTTTCCTTTCGGATGATGGGTTAACAGTTAAACGAACATTTCCATTCAAGGGACAGTTCCACTCGACGGTTGCGCGTCCACCCTTCAAGTGCCATTTGAGTCGATCGGGTAGAGTCCCCGTGATGTTCACCGCCTTCCTACCATCGATCATTGGCAATCTATATTTCCTCGTGTCAGAGCAGTGATCGTTTTCTCGGAGATGCCGGGCTGGTAGCGTTCATAGGCGACGGCGTATGCGTTCGCGTTCTCGCCCTGAGCGCCTCTGTCTCCCGTCACAATAACCACAATCGTTCCATCCGAGTTGTAGAACGCGGTTTGCGGACGCTGGGATTCATATCCGCTAACCTTCTTGAAGCCGGAGAGATGCGAGGAATACCACGCAGCCGCTGCATCTACCTTGATGTTGAAAAGAGAATAGAAATTGCCTTGGAATTTGCTCTTGCAGATTTGGCCGTCCGGCATTTGTGTGGGTTTGTTGCCAAGATGCATGCTCGAATCGGTGGCGGGAATTAGCGGAAGGCCGGTCAGCGGGTCGCTCGTAAGTAATTTTCCCTGGCCGGTTGCGTTGGTCAGACAAAAGACGAACATCGTTGCTGCTAGAAAAACGGTTTTCATTGAGATTCTCCAGTTGGAAATGTGAACTTGCAGTCAGCTTTTCTGGGCAGTGGTCTCGTGTCACGCATTTTCCTTCACGCCGCTCTACAGCGCGTCTGCGATTTCCTTGGCCAGAGGCTTCACGGTGTCCGTATTGCAAGGGCAGGCGATGAACATGATGCGGACGAAATTCTTTCCCTTGCGCATCATGATGATTCCGTCCGCCGACACAAACGCCTGATCGCCGATACCAGGCAGGCTTTCCTGGTCTCCCATGACGCCGAGCACCTGGGCGTTCAGGCGCATCTGTTCCTCGGCGGCGTTCTGATCAACCGAGAAAGAGAACACCGGGACTTCACCCGAATTGTCTTGCTCCGATGCGGGTTGTTCGCTCTGAAACATCTTGAACATGCCTCCCGCAACCTTCTGGATCGTTTGTTGCGTCTGTTTGTCAGCGCCGCGGGCTGCCGTCATTGCCGAGGCGTGTTTCGCGAGCATGTCCGCCTTATCACCTTTCGCGATGTAAGAACACGAATCGTCCCCAGGCTGGGTGCGGGCGATCTCGAGCCCTACCGCGTGGCCGACATCTTCTTTGCTCAACAGGCGGCACACATTCCCCATGCTTGCGGCCTTGGAAGCTGACCCGCTGCTATTGGAGCTATTGCTCAAATCCGAACTCGATCCGAGGATTCCGTCCGAAACTTGATGGAACTTTTGACTGACACGGTGCGCAACGTAATAAACTCCGCCGGCTGCGAGCGCGCCACCGACGAAGATGATCGCCACCGCCGCAATGCCTAGTTTGGCCAACGCGCTCATTCCCTGCTTCGCGGGCGCCGGTCCGATGGATGCCGGAACCGCTGCTGATTGCGGCGTTGGGGCCACCGGAGACGGCGATTGTGGTTGGGGCGGCGTGCCGAAATTACTCATGTCCGCGCCGCATTTTACACAAAAACGGCCGCTGAGAGGTGCACCGCATTTAACGCAGAAACTAGCCATGGTTAACGCTCCTTGTGTATGCAAACTTGAACCGGCGGCGGGCTCGGTGTCCTCAAATCGTGTTGAGCGATGTTCTTTTCCCGCTTCCCCTCCGACAACCACATCCTGTTCATCGCGAAGTGGTACTCCTCTACTTTTGAAAATCCAGAGGTGCGCGTCTTTCGCATCTTTGTCTTCGCGACGCTTGGTATACAGCATCGCAGCTTGACCATCGACAGATTATTGCGCACGAATTGGCAGGTCGCATGGCCGTGCTCCTGCTCTCAATTCCTGCTCCGGAAAAGGAGGACACCTGGCAGCCTCGGAGTACCGTCTCCGAGCTAAACGTCAAAAAACGGGAGGCGCCTCTCTCTCCAGCAGTGTTTCGCTCTTGCACCTCATTTCTTCGAAGACACGGACTCGAACGACTCCCTACTTCTCACTCAGTAATGATTTGGGGATCGCCAGGCTTGACCTTTCCGCAGTCCGATTTGACGAAGTGACCGCTGGATTTCGTGGTCGAGTCGCTCGATTTGTCCTTATTTACCATCTTCAATGTTGTTGTTCCCCGCGTGTGTTCTGAATCCACGAGTTCTAACACCTGGTGTACACTCGTCTCAATGTTCTGGTGGCTGCAGGAAATATCTACTGTCATGCCGTGGCTGGTGATGTTCTGGCTTGCCAGCTTACAGCCGGGATGGGTGCTGGCCTTGGTTAACATCTCGGCGAAGTTTTTTTGGGTGACGCAGTCAAGGACGCGAACGCTGGGTGTGCCGTCATCGTTGTAGGCGGTGCTTTCCCAGAGCCCTTCCTTGATGGGTAGATTCTGGCCAAAGGCGCAGGCGGCGGCGCAAAGAAACAGGATACCGAGCAGAATATTCTTCATAAGAACCTCCGTTAAGTTACGGCTCAACTTTGTACAGCGTCACCATTCCCGCGTCCATGTGGTCGTCGATGTGGCAATGGAACATCCAAATCCCGGGATCGTCGGGAGCCATGTCCACGGTCTCCATTTGTGCCTGCATGAGGGGAACGACATCGGTGCGTTTGCCGTCATGCAAAACCACGTTGCCGTGCCAGTGGGGCGTGTGCACGCTGAACTGCTCTCCGAGTGCGACCAGATACCAGCGGACCCGGTCGCCTTTCTTCATCGTCATCATCGGACCGGTGCCGTAGATGTAGCCGTTGATTGCGAATTTGGCATTGGCCACGGTAAATCCCGATCCAACACCAGAGAAGTTGCCTTCGTTGTCGACGGGTGCGAATTCGAGTTTTTTCACGCCTTTCGGATCCGATGTGAAGGTCTGGATGTTGTGGTCGAGATACCAGCTCACGTTCTCGTCGAATAGCAGATACAGGCAGACAAATTCACGATCCACATCCTTTGGTTTTCCATCGGCATCGGCCATGCCCCGTCGTGTAATGATCAATGCGCCAATCAGACCGCTGTCGACGTCCTTCAACTCATTTGTGTGGGAATGATAGAGCCAGACAATCGAACTGGGATCATTTGGTCCGGGTCCAGTGCGCTCGGGAACCTCCCAGGTATAAAGGTGCGTCTTGCCAGGAGGAACCGCATCGTCCTCTTTGTCAGTTCCGGAAGTGCCATCGTCGTAAAGCGCTCCCTCCGAGTCTTTCCGGTAGAAAACACCGTGTGGATGCATGCTGTACGGACGTGTAGCGTTGTTCTTGAAAAGAATGCAGATCGTGTCACCGACCTCAGCTCGCAGGATCGGGCCAAGAATTCCCGTGTGCTCCCACTCCGGAGGTCGGGGCTTGAGCCGAGTGAAGGTGTCGTCTGTATATTCGCGGTACAGGGCTTTGCGATAGACGGTTCCAATTCGGTGTGGTCCCCGTTCAGTGAAAACCGTCGAGTAGCCCTCGAACTTCATGCCCATCATCTTGTTGACACCACCTGGGGCGTAGTCCCAGTCCACCTCGTCCGCGGCAACGTAATACGTGCGAACTTTCGCAGTCTGCGTCTGCCCGAAGCAAGCGGGAATGGCCCATAGGATTACGACGATTAGGATTCGTTTCATATGATCTTCCGTGCCCCTCAAGTGACGTCCCCAGGTGGAAGTTGGCATCCCCCCGATGCCACTTCCCCCTGATGGCTTGTAGGCAGCCTTCCGAACCGGTGGTCGCCCGAATCGCTGCCCTGTGAGCATCAATCTGCAGGGACTTGTGCGGCGGGTCAAGGAAACTGTCCTTTAAACGTGCTTTAACTGATAAGTGTCACTCCTCGATAGGCTTAGGCCGTGTTCTTAACTCGGCTGTGCTACCATTTCTGGCCAAAGGGAAGCGCGTGCCACCCGGGGAACCTCACAAAAAGACCGTATACAGGTTTGGTCCGTTCCAGCTTGATGCCAGTAAGGCCACTCTCGCTCGCAACGGCAACCAGCTGAAGTTGCAAGATCTGCCATGCCGCCTGTTAGTAATCCTTGTGGAGAGGCCTGGAGAGATCGTCTCCCGCGAAGAGGTGCGGCAACAGCTTTGGCCCCAGAACACCTTCGTGGAGTTCGATAACAGCTTGGGAGTCGCGATCCGGAAGATCCGTGATGCACTCGGGGACAATGCGGAGGCCCCCTGCTATGTGGAAACGGTCCCGCGGCGAGGCTACCGGTTTTTGGCGCCCGTCACTACGGTCGCAGAATCACAGGATCCGGTCCGCCCCGTCACAACTGCAGCGGAAAGACCGCCACTTTCTTCGCTCGGAGCGGAAACACGCTCAGCCGTTTCACGCCGGCATATAGCAATTGCCGCATTCCTAGTGCTTGCGATCTGTGGCATTGCTTATCGATTCCGTCTTCCGCGGACTAGGACAGAAAACAAGACTTCGGCGGAGACCAAACTTCCTCCGGTACACCTTCGACGATCTGTAGCCGTGATGGGTTTTCGCAATTTGCCTGGACGTGCCGAGGACAACTGGCTCTCGCCGGCCTTTGCAGAAATGCTCGGTACCGAGCTCGCCGCTGATAGCGCCCTACGTATGGTCTCGGGTGAGGACGTGGCGCGCGCAAAACGAGAACTCCCCTTGACTGACGAAGACAGCCTGGGGAAAGAGACCCTTGCACGGCTCCATACGAATCCTGGAGCAGACGTAGTCGTACTTGGCTCGTATACGCCGTTGCCCGGAAACGGAGAAAGGCGGATCCGTCTGGACGTTCGCGTTCAAGACACCGAACATGGCGAGACCATCGCAGAGCAGGCCTTCGTCGGAAACGAGGATGACCTGTTTGAACTCGTTAGCCACGCAGGTACATCCCTGCGTCAGAGCCTGGGAGCAACGCCGGTTTCAGGAGAAGCAATCGCGCAGGCACGAGCCGCTCTGCCTTCGAAACCCCTTGCGGTCAAGCTCTACACGCAGGGACTGGAGCATCTGTGGGCGTTTGATTTTGTAAAAGCCCGGGATTCTCTCATCCAGGCTGCAGCCGTCGAGCCCGAGTTTCCGTTGACACACGCTGCTTTGTCCGATGCATGGGATCACCTCGGCTACAGCCTAAAGGCCCGGGATGAGGCGGAACGTGCCCGCGCTCTTTCCGGGCACTTGGGGCCAGAGGATCGTCTGCTGATCGATGGTCAGTACTACGCCACCATCCAAGATCGGAAGCGAGCCATCGATTCGTATCGACAACTTTTTATACAGTTCCCGGACAGTTTGGACTACGGTCTTCGCCTCGCCAATGAACAGCGATGGGTAAATCCTGCAGATGCTCTGCATACTCTGGAAACTCTCCGGCATCTTCCGCTTCCTGCTAGCGGCGACCCACGGATCGACTATCTGGAAGCACGCGCTTGGGTTAATAACGATGTCGTCAAGGCGCAGGCTGCCTCCCGGCGCGCCATCGAAAAGGGGAATGCTCAGGGTTTGCAACTATTCGTCGCACGGGCCTACGGAATTCTCTGTCAGATCGGCAATGGCGGTTCCACCGCCCAAGACTGTGACGATGCTCGAAAGAGGTACACCGCAGTCGGCGATCGCGACAACGCAGCTCGCACCACGGCCGATTTCGCCATCTTCTACTATGAACAGGGTGACCTGGATCGTGCAGAAGCGATGTACCGGGAAGTGATCAAGGTCTTTCGTGAGATCGGTGATCTCGAGGGCGTCACCACCGCCTCCGCTAATCTGGGCGATATTTCTCTGGCTCGCGGGAATCTGGCTGAAGCGGCGCGGAGGCTCTCGGACGCGATTCCAGGCTACAAGGAAATGGGAGCTAAAGACGGCGTGGCGCTTACCATCGCCGATCTGGCCAAGATTGCGAGATTGCGTGGCGACCTGAAAGCAGCTCTTACCGGTTACAAGGAGGCCCGAGCCATTGCGCAAGAAATCGCTGACAAACAAGCCGTGGCCTATGCGCTAGCCGGAGCCGGAGACGTGCTTGCGGATCAAGGGGATTTGCAGGCAGCTCGCAACTCTCACGAGGAATCGCTGACTCTCTGCAAAGAGATTGGGGATAAGCAAGCCGTCGCGGAAACGGAACTAGCCTTGGCGCGGCTGTCGATTGAGCAAGGGCATGCTGCCAATGCCGAAACTGTAATCCGTAAAGCCAAAGAACAGTTCCATCAAGATCAGCAGGCCGATGACGAATTTGCCGCCGGCATTGTGCTGATCGATGCCCTGCTGGCCGAATCCAAGCTTCCTGAAGCCGAGTCTGAGGCGGGACAGGCTAAGTCACTGGCGGATAAAAGTGCGAACACACTACTCCGTTTGCAGTTTGAAATGATGTCTGGTCGCGTACAAGACTTGTCAGGCCACTTCCGAGCGGCAAGCGAACAACTACAGAAGACGCTTCGAAGCGCTCATTCTCATGAGCTTTTGGAGCTTGAGTTCGAGACGCGGCTAGCCATGGCGGAGTTGAGAAACAGGGCAGGACAGTCGGTCGCGGCCCGCGCAGAATCGTTGAGCTTAGAGAATGCCGCCAGAAAGAACGGGTTCGGGCTGATCGCGAGTAAAGCTCTGTCCTTTCGCCATGCTCGTGAGTAAAGCTCTCCTTCTTTTCGATCTCATGGTGGTTTAACCTTTGCTCAGGCGCAAGCAAGATGCTGCGAAATCTGGGTACGTTTAAGGGCACGATAACAGGTGACGGGCGGTGTCATTTTGTATCAAACATTTTGTATCAAACAATGTCCGCCGACCCCGTTTATATCAATCAGTTACGGTTCGTTGCTGCCCTGTCACGGCATGCCCGATGGGTAACGACAGCCTGTAGAAGAAGGTCTCCTGCTTGGTCAGCGTACCCGAAGTGGCGGCCTCGGCGCGGAGCTGCAACTGCGCCCGGTCCGTTACCTGGAAATTTTTGACGACGGAAAGATTGAAGTGCCGGAACTGGGGGAAAATAGAGGCTGTTGCGGCGGGAGTTTCCAATGTGCCGAGAGGCGGAATCACGCACGTTGGTGTCGAAGGCCTCACCGATGCCTGCAGTCGACAGCGTGGCCGGCGTGGTCTGATGGGGCGCGTCGTCCCGAGGTCGATTCCGTTGAATACGGAGTTACCGAAAGCGGTGAGGTTGTCGGTGATTGTGAATGGGCTGCCGGAGTTCAAAATCAGAACGCTGTTGGGTTGCCAGCCACCAAACGCCAGCTTCTTGGCTCCGCTAAAATTTTTTCCGTTCTTCGGTTAATTCGCGTGCATGAAGCAATTCCGGCCTGCGTGAGCCGGCGACAGCGCAATTCCTCATGAGCTGCATGAAGTAGATGTTTGCTTGCTTATAATCTCCAAGCAGTTCTGCGTCGCGGCCTGCGCCATACAATCCGTTAAACCTGTTGGGATCGGTGTTTAGAGACTTTTCGTATTCAATAAGCGCTTCCGCCGGCCGGTTCAGTTCCATCAGCATGTCAGCGAGCATTTCGCGCGCCGGGGTTTCGATCTCGCCTTTGCCTTCTACATCCTGCCGGTCAGCCAGTTTTCGCAATAGCATCACAGCCTCATCGTCCTTGCCCTGCAGCGCCAAAAGCCAGGCATGAGCTTCGTCGTGGCGAGTCATCATGGACTTAACATTTCGCGGCCTCGGACCTTTTTTTGTCAATTCGAGCATAGCGTCGTACTGAGCGACGGCATTTTGCGCGACAGTTAAGTCATGCAGGTGCCCGGCAGCAACGGCTTGCGCCCAAAAGGTAATGGCCTGATTGTAGGGCTCGGCCGTCGGATCGGGACTGAGCGCCTGCGCCGCCTTCCAGTTTCGCGTTTCCAGATAATACAGGGCCGGCGAGTTCGCACGGGTGCGATTCACGTAATCGTGCAGGTTTGGGTCAACTTGCTCGTACGTGATCTTCGCGCCCTTTTCAACCAGGGCTTTGGCTTTGTCATCTTCACCAATCTGCAGATAGGCGTATTCCAGGAATTCCATTGCGTGCAGCTGGTGTTCACCGCCTACATCAACAGCCGATGGATTCTGCGCGGCGTGCAAGGAGGCAAGATTTGAGTCGATGTCTTCTTGCCAAAGGCCGAGCCGCGCAAAAATATGGGAAGGCATATGCAGTGCATGCGGCGCAGCCGGCGCGATCTCAGCATATTTCCCGGCTGCCGAGAGTCCTTTTGCTGCAAGTTGCGGGTTGTCGGCGGCATGAATAATGTAGTGCGCTACCCCCGGGTGATCAGGATGTGCGGCGAAGATTGGATTTAGAATCCCGATCGCCTTTTCCGCGTCCTGAATTGAATCATCGCTGTCGGCGAATGTTAATACGGAAAGCGCGTAGAATACCGCGGCTTCGGTGTCATCTGGATAGCTTCTGTAGATTTCTTCCAGCTGTGCGGAATAGTCGTGATTGCGGCGCGCATAATCGCGGGCATCCGGACGATAGAGAACCTCTGCCGCATGCAGGTAATCGCGCTCGCGCTGGCTCTTCGCTGTGAGTTGATGAGCCTTCTGAATCAGTTCCCATCCCCGCTTCATGTCTTGAGTGGCCGGCAAATATGCCAGTGGGCGATAGAGTCCGATGGCCTGTGCCCAGTACGCCATGGCGCAGCTTGCATCCACGTCGGCCGCCATCTTGAACTGCGATTCGGCGTCATAAAAAAGGAACGAATGGAACATGGCGAGCCCGCTTTCGATATGGCTCTGGGCCTGCTTCGAGCAGGAAATCGGAAACGTAATAGTGCCAACGATTACCGGCGAGGCGGCGTGAGTGTGGATTTCCTCTGCGCCCCCCGGCGTGATAATAGCGATCACGAGGGCCACCCGTAAAACTGCATGAAAGCTGGCGGGCATGAAATTCGTGCAGACAGAACCCGAGCGCAACTCTGTTGGAACCTGATTTTGGGGACAATGGTTGCACTGCTGCTCGAAACCTCTGGCCTGCGGACTTCATGAGCTCAGAGACCTCATTCGGCAATAATTACTAGGTCGAATAGGGACGGTTTTTGTTTCAGGAGGTATAGACGTGCTTCTGTCAGTCAGGCAATCCTTACCGCGGCATGAGCCGGAAAAATAGGGCCTGCTTGGCAACCGGTTCTACTTTTGCTTCCATGGCAGCCATCTGGGCCTGACTTAACGGGGTAAAGGAACGGGCGAGTTCCACGCATTCCTCGACCTGCTCGACTGAGTCGCACCCGATGATTGCCGTGCTGATGGGCAATGACAGAGTGTAGAAGAAGGTTTCCCGCTTGGTCAGCGTACCCGGAGTGGTGGCGATTGCGCCTCGGCCTTCCCATGAATGCTTTTGTTGTTCCACAGACGGCGGCGTCCAAGTGGAAAGAATCCGGCCGCGTGCCATCACCTTCATGCCGATAATCCCCATCTGTTTCTCGACGGCCAGCGGAAGAAGATCTTTTTCAAAACTGTAATAGTATCTGTCGGCCGCGTTGACCCCCATCAGGACGGTGTCGAAGGCAAAGCGGCGTATGCATTCCATGAGCGCTTCGGGACGGAAGCGTCCGGTGACGCCCAGATGTCGCGCCATTTTCTGATCGCGCGCTTGAACCAGGGCTTCCATCGCACCGCCTTTGCCAAATATCTGATCAATGTCCTCTTGAATTCCGACATCATGCAGTTGCCAGCTGTCAATGTGATCGGAATCCAGCAGCTTGAGAGACACGTCGAGGTTTTTAAGCGCGGCATCGCGGGTTCGCTCTTTGGTCTTGGTTGCGATAAAAACGTGGTCGCGGCTGCCCTTAAGACCCTTTCCAAGATAACGTTCACTCCACCGGTCAGGCCCGCCGTAAATGGCGGAGGTATCGAAATAATTCACTCCTAACTCGAGCGCGCGTTGGATCAACTGCAGGGACAAGCTTTCGTTATTTGCCTTCTCCAGCGCTCCCTGGCCGCCGAGGCCAAAAATCCCGACCCGAAAGCCTGTCTTACCCAGATTGCGCGTCGGCATCATGTCCTGGATGGCCCTGGCCGCAGCTGGACTGTTTTCCGTTGACGCCACCTCTCCAGACGCGGAGGCAGCGATTACTCCTGCCGACAGACCAGCTGCTATCGATGCTGCCCCTGCCTTAAGGAAGCCCCGGCGGTTCTGGTTACCGGCATCCTGTGGTGTGTCATTCGTTTTCATGTCCATCGTTTTCATGTCCATCGCTCCAAGTCATCCGAAAGTGGATGCCGATTTTCTTGGGAACTGATCGAACATGCGAGTATATTTTTCTCTTTGCGAGCCAGTCAATCTTTTGTCTTTTTTACTTCTACTTCTGGTCGCGTTGTGCAGTTGGTTTCACCGTGTGTTGAGAGCATCCGATTTCTATGCATGGTACCGATCGGAGCTCAGGAGAGATGAAGGATGAGTCGTCGAGTGTTTTCCTTTTGCTTCGTGGCCGCATTGATGTCACCCACAATTGCGTTTTCCCAATCATTCTTCAGCCAATATAAGGGCTTACCCTATCACGACACCCGCTATAGTGGCGGTCCACAAAAAATACCGGGCAAGATCTTGTGCGCTTACTATGACTTGGGCGGCGAAGGCGTTGCCTACCATGACACCGATGCACAGAATCGCGGCAGCGGGGAGTTGAATCCAGCCGATGGGACCTATCTCAATGAATTTCGTATCCATGAGGGAGTGGATACTTCATACACGAAGTTTCAGCGCAAGCCGGATCCGATTGACGACAACCCCTTCGACAAGATCGTGCCTCCTGCAGACCTGCTCTATGTTGGCTGGACCGAACCCGGAGAGTGGTTCAACCTGACCATAGAGGCCGCACATGGGGGAACATACGCGGCCGATTTACTTTACACATCGAATCGCGGCGGCACAATATCAGTCGATGTGGAGGGAAAGGACGTAACCGGACCTCTGCAGATCGCCACAACAAATGATCCTGCAGACCCGCTTGCCTGGCGTCAATGGCACCATTGGAATCTGGCTTCGCAACTTTTCAAAGTCCGTCTGAGCAAAGGGAAGAATGTTCTCACCGTACACATATTGACGAACGGAAACATGAATCTGGCTTATTTCGACTTCAAACCAGTCCGCAGATGAAATGGAACCTGTCAACGATTCAACTGAGTGTCACACGTAATCCCGTCGCATGGGGAATCGTAACGGAGCACTTGCCCTGCTTGAGCGAGTCGCTCTTCGACGACGTTGTGATGTGCGCTTCGCGGCTGTCTAGTCCCGGTGCGTGTAATGTCTCGGATTGCACCACTCCACTCGCGTCGCGACCAAAGTCGAGTTCCACCTCAAGGTCTGCTGCCGCGTCCTTATTCAGAATGATCACGGATGGGTGCCCGCCAGGCAGTTTCGCGGCATACGCCGTAGCATTGACTCCCGTAGCCTGCAGCTTGGTCGAGAACTCGGTCTTCAACAGTGTTCCGCCGCTGAACAAGCCCGCAAACTTGAGCCCATACGCGACCGGCTCCAACACATAATCCACGCCAAATGTCGCAATAGGTGTATAGAAAGGATGCGGATGCGCGGCAATTTGTTGGGGAGTTTCGCCCTTCGCTTCGAGGAGCGCGTCGCCAGGGAGAGATCCGCCAACGGAATTGGCCACAGACTTGCCCGTACCACCGTGGAGATTGACGCCGGAATAGTCATTACCGGCCAGAAGCAGCGAATAGTCGGCAGACCAAAGCGCAGCGGCAAACACATCGGAGACGCCCGGCTTGCCTCCGCGATAGCAAGTGTTGCCTTCGGTCATGCGTACGCGCGCACCCATCTTGCTGGCAGCGGTCGATGCGATATTGGCGGTGTTCTGCACCCTTTGCATCGTTGCCGCTTTCAGCAGGTTCGAAATGTTGACCTCGGGGTTCGTCGCCGGGCCGCCAAAGTAATAATGATGAGTCAGGGTCGTTACCCGGGGCGGGGACTGTATGGAAGGCCATTGATCAGCAATCTCAGTGAGCCATGACACCGCGCCCGCAACATCAGGCATGCCGAACTTTGCTGCCGGCACCCCAGCTGCGATAGCCCGCGACAGCGAGAGCCATTCTTGCAGGTAGGTCTTGGCGGACCACGTTTTTGGATCGCGCAGGTGCCGGTCAAATAGATCCGCCTCGTTTCCGATCTGGAAATACTGGAGGCGGTCGCCCAGCGTTTTAGCTACAAAGACCGCTTCCTCGGCGGCGCGTGCCGGCGTATTCGTGCCCATACCGATGCCGTAAACGCAAGTCCAACCAGTGGCCTGGAGGAACTCCGCCAGGTTTCTGACTGCCTCGACGGTTACCGCGTAGTACTGAGCCTTCGGCTCGCCCGCGACCTCACGGACTCGAGGATGCTCTGGTTCGGGAGAATCAGGCGTAGGTTTCCAGTAAGCAAACTCGCTGGTGTTGCCTCCAAGGCGCAGAACGCCGGTCGACGAGAGTGCTTTGAACTCGCGAATCAAGCCACTGTTCTGCGCCGAGAATAAACTGGGATCCGCGAGTTGCTGGACCTCATAAGACAGACCGACAAAATCGATCGGCATATGCGGACCAGTCGCATCCTTCGGGATGCTGAGGGCAACCCCGACCTTGCTTTGGCCCCGCGCGTGAAGACTTGCTGCAGCCACGGTGCAGGCGGCGGTGGCAAGAAACCTTCGTCGTGTGAGCATCGGATCTCTCGATTCTTTTATTTACTGCGGGCCCAGAGCGCCCGTGTTTTGTGGTGAGGTTAAGGATATGACCAGCGATGACTCCATCTGGGGCGTCCCCTGTCCTTCAGATTTGAAGCGTAACAAGAATATTTTCATCACCGGCGCCAGTGAACAACTCATACCAAAGACATTCGCTCTAATCCTCGAACGATCGGCACCCGAGGAAAGGGTCACGAACCAATAGACCGGGGGGCCGTCTTGCGGCCCCAACGTTGCCGCTTCAACTCCGCCAGCAGAGCCGGCGAGAGGGCACCCCAGTCGACCGCCGAGCTTTCGCGGGATCATGGGCTCGGCGCGTTTCAATCGGTTCACCATTTTGGGTCAATTTTACGAAAATATTTTGTCATTTTACTTTAGGAGTATCTGCCACGACTGGACAAAGAAACGGTTTTTTCTATTGAAAAGCAGCACCCTCGTGACGGGTGCGGCCCATGAGCGATCTTGGAAGGGAACTCATGAGAGGCGTCGTAGTTGGAGCAAGGCAACCTCCTCGACGAAGTTGGTCAGCGGCTTGCGACGCTGCTCACCGGGTTATTCACGTCACGCGACTTGCAAGAAAGCAAAGCAAGACTTGCAGAAGCCCAACGCGTCGCCCAGGTCGGCTACAGGGTATGGAAGCTGGATACGGATCGCGTGACTGGTCCGACGACGCCCCAATCTCCAGCCAAGGTTATGACCTGCGCGAGATGGGCGGGTGTTTCGAAATACATTTGGATCAGGTAAACCAAGTGCGGCTGCAAATCGCTCAAATTGGAGCGGAAGTCTTGCGGGAGCCGGCCAATCAGTTATGCCCGCGAAGAGATCATAAGGGCGAAAACACGGTCTCAGGAATCGTGCCAAGCCAGCGCAATGTTCGTGGGACTAGGCAGTTTGAGCCAGCCACTGAAGCGAGTCCGATCTCCTGCGAGAGCGCGTCAGCAATAATATCGGCGAAACCGCGGACGAGGAGGTTTCTCGAATCCAATGTTGACCAGTTGCGCCAGTTGCTCCAGCTGCAACAGGAGCTAAACCAATTGGCGACCAGCAGCCAAGCGGCGCAGTAGCCGAACCTCCCTTCGTGTAATAGCCTCAAACCCAACGGTGATCATCACACCCCGTTTGTCTGAGGGCCAGGTTGCGAGAGAGATGGAGGAGACGCTTGATTCATTGCTAGCCTTGGCTTAAGCTGGGCTGCCTCGCGATCCAACTGATTAACCATGCGGAACGCGCGCTCAGCTCGTCGGCTCGTGCGCGATTCCATAGTGATGACCAGCACGAAGCACCCAATAAAGTGAAATCGTAGTGTTGACTACTCGCATAAGCAGACAGATAATGAAATTTTTTTCCGGGAGGACTCACCAATGATCAAGACAACTGTGTTCGTGCTGTTGTTTGTGGGTAGCTGTTTGATCGCACAATCAGGTCAAACTCAGTCTCAGCCGTCAACCAAGTCGAAGGGGCGAGTGACAGTACAGGGATGCCTAAGCCGGCAGAGTGGCGATTACATATTGACGCAGTCCGATCCAAGCAACAGTTACGTGCTTCACGCTGCCGATAACATCAAGCTGGGCCAATATCTTGGCCAGCAAGTGGAGGTGACCGGAACGAAATCACCGACTTTGAGCGACAGCTCAGATGCCGGGCGGTCAACTTCTGCTGTAATGCTCACGGCCAGCTCGATCAAAAGCATCTCCAAGGAATGCAGCGGCAGATAAGCGATCTAGCCCGGCATAGGACCCGCGGGTTGAGAGTCGGAACGGTTTAACTCGGGTATTGTTATCCCAGAGCCAGCGGGGTGGTCGGCGTGTCCTGCCCCTGCATGGGGATGCGAGATCATGTTTTCGGGCGCTGTGATCGTATTCTGATTTGCCGATGCTGTTGATGTAACAGAGTTGCTTTTCAGAATCTGCCTCGCTAAAGGCAATCGTTCCAAACGGTGCAGAGCAATCAACTGTTCCCTCGGTTCACTTTGCCGACCCCGCTGGAGGCCCTTACGGTGAGGCGGATGCCGGTGCATTCGCTCCGTACCGCGACGAAGCCGTGTTCGAATCCTGCGACATCTTAGTAGTCGCCGATGATCAGGCCTTTGTCGTTGATTCCAGGGAAGGGCGGTTCCCGTTCCGCTAGGGATTGTGATGTCGTGAATGTTCCCTTGCTGGGTAATCCCTGACGCCACGCAGGTTTTGCGTGCACTGAGCGGTCGTGCAGTATCCGGCAACAGCGTCACTTTGATCGTTGACTCCCTTCGGGATCGTCAAAATTGGACCTGGATCGTCGATCGAAGAATAGGTTCTTCCCCTGAGCCGCAATCAGAAAGTAATTTCGTCAAATCAACAACCCACGTAATCCGCGATCCACAGACAAAAGTACATCGGGGGAACTCCGCCGAAGCCAGTGTCCCTCTGTTACCGCGCGCGAACAGCAATCGCTGGCGGCCACGTCTTAGAAACGCAATCTCACCGAGAATTGTATCTCGCGCGGAGTTCCGGATCCGATCGGACTGACCGGCGTCGTTGTGTTGACGGTCTGAATGATGCTGCCAAAACCGGGAACGCCGAATGTGGCCTGCGGCAAACCATATTGGGGATGGTTAAAGATGTTGAAGAACTCGGAGCGAAACTCAAGGCGTGCGCGTTCTGTGAGCGAGATGCGTTTCCCTAGGCCGAAGTCCATCTGCCAAGCCCCCGGTCCGCGAACCACATCGCGGGGGGCATCTCCGAATGTGCCGGTGGCAGGAACGGTGAAGGCCGCCGGGTTGATCCACTGGCCGATGGTCGCGCCTCCCGGCGGCGTGAGCGGTACGCCCGGCACGATGTCAGGGCGCTGATCGGTGGCGTTGCCGTCGGGAACCGAGGACGACGAACGATTAATCAGAACGTCGACCGGGAATCCGGTGCGAGCTATGAAGGTCGAAGTGACTTCCCATCCGCCGGCAACGGAGCGCCAGAAGCCTGGTTCGCTAAGGAACGGCTTTCCCAGCCCAAAGGGAAGTTCGTAAATGGCGTTGGCATTGAAAACGTGACGTGCGTCCCAGATGCCGGAAGCGCGCTCGCAAGCCTGGCAGGCGACGTTCTCCGGGACCAGCGAATCGCCGTCGCCGCTGCCATCGGAGCCGTCATCGATCTCATGCGACCACATGTAATTGGCCCCGAGCAGGAAACCGCGGGAGAACGTACGCTTCACGGCAAGGGAGAGGGCGTTGTAGTTGCTGTTGTCTTTGTTGCCGCGCCAACTCACCTCACCAAAGTTCGGGTAGGGACGGGTTCCAGTCGCAGGACTGACAATGTTCACTTCAGAGAGCGTGAGCAGATGAACCCCCTTGCTGCCTACATACGAGGCAGTTCCGACGAAGCCGGCCGGCAGTTGCTGCTGCACTGACAGGCCGAACTGTTCTACGTAGGTATCTTTACGGCGGCGGTCATCGTCGCGCGGAGAGATGATTCCGGTCGTGTCCGCGAGAAAGGGAGTAATTGGATAACTCAGGGTGGGGATGGTTTTGTTGGACAGCGAATAGGCGAACACTTCGTTGCTGATGGGCAGGTTCTGATCGTCGAGTTGGCCATCCTCGTGATAGATGCCGTATCCACCGCGGATCACCGAACGGCCGCTCTTGCCCGGGGACCAGGCAAACGCAAGGCGTGGATCGATGTCACCGTAATTGCGCTGACCGAAACTCGCTCCCACTCCACAAAAGCCTTGCGGTCCACAGGTTGCGAAATCGAAGGGATTGGCCCGGCCTTGGACCTCATGAAAAATGTTGAAGAAGCTGTAGCGAGCGCCCAGGTTGAGAGTCAGGTTTGGTGTCACTTTGAATTCGTCCTGCACGTAGCCGTAAAACTGCGTCTTGCGCAGGCCGTTGATGGGGAGTGCCCCGTTGAGGCTGGCCGTGCTGACTTGATTGGCGTCGAAGGCACCGGTGGAGGCAAACACAACCGTGCCAGCTTCCGTGTTCCCCTGATTGAGCTGAATGCGCCGGACTTCGACGCCGGCTTTCACGGCGTGGCGTCCTTTCACCCACGTCAGGTTGTCGATCTCGGAGAATGAATTGCCGGCGCCGGTGCTAACCCGATTGTTGTTGAGGGTGGTGAATCCGGAGACTGAGACAGCGTAAGGAATGCCGGTGGTGTTGATGTCGGTGGTATTGGCAGTGCCGCGATTAAAGCCAAATTTGAGTTCATTCACCAGCGTCGGAGAAAAAATGTGCAGCAGTTCGATGCCGCCGTTCACTGGAGCAGAAGTGAGCTGTTGACGATCCAGGAGATTGTTGCCCGAACTGGCTAAAGGCTGTGTATTGACTGCGCGATCAATGTTAAAACGGACGAACGCAGTGGTCTTCTCCGTGAAGCGCTGGTCCAGCCGAATCATGGCGGAATTCTCGGTCACCACCTGCAATCCTTCGCTGGTGAATTGATTGATGTCAAGATTGCTGGTGGGAATCTCGCTCTTCGGGTGCGCATCAAGAATGGGAATGAGCGTCGGAGAATCGGTTGCGACCTGCGCCCGGAAAGCGTCGCTGGGCACGTAACCGAGCAGAGGGAATCCCCAGTGTTGCCGATAGCCTTCGTAGGCTAGAAAGACGAAAGTCTTATCGCGAACGATTGGACCTCCGACTGAACCCCCAAACTGATTCAGATGAAACGGTGGCTGCGGGGTGGTCACGATAGGGACCGGCTGCACGGCATCGAATGCGTTATTGCGGAAAAACTCGAACGCGTCGCCATGCCACTGATTTGTTCCTGAAGGGGAAGTGACGGCGAGTTGCGGGCCACCGGTTCCGCCCGCTTCCGCGGTTGCAAGCATCGAATCGACGCGGAATTCCTGGATGGTGTCGAGAGGAATAGACAGACGAACGTAAGGCTGCTGTGGCTGATTTACAATATTGGTTGCGTCGATGCCGTCGTAAGTAAAATTGTCGTCATCACGTCCGCGACCAGCAAATCGAACCGAACGCTGGTTACTGCCTCCGGTATCGACAGCACCTGGCACGAGCGCAGTGAGGGTTGCCCAATTACGGCCGTTGAGCGGCAACTCCTTTACCTGCTCCGGCTCGGTGCGGTCACCTAAAGCGTCTGACGTTTTATCCATCTGCTCAGAACCGGCAGAAACTTCCACTCGTTCATTGCCACCTGAAACCTGAAGGCTCGCGTTGAGAGTTCGAGTGCGACCGAGAACTTCCTCGACGTCTACGAAGGTGAGGGTGCTGAACCCTTCATGTTGAAACGTGATGGTGTAATTACCGACCGGCAACTCGGGGAGGTCGTAGGTTCCTGCGAAAGATGAAGTGGCGGTGCGTTGTAGTCCGGTGGCCGCCCGCACGGCGGTGACCCGAGTCTGGGGCAAAACGCGCCCCGAGGGGTCAGTTACGGTACCACTCAAGGCTGCCCGATCGATTTGTGCACGCGAAAACGGGGTCAAGCTCAGAAGAATTGCTGACCAAAAAAAAATTGAACGGTTAGCGCACCCGATGCTCCAACCGGCGATTTCAAAGCTCGCGTTTCGACCGTACCGCATGCGCACCCCCCTGTTGACATAGGTTCCTGCAATTATGAACCGACAAGGGTAGGCACGGAGTGTTACGTCGTTGTCATAGGTATGTGAAAATTAGGTGAATTTGCTGAGCACGAGAGCAACTAATTTTCATCATAGCCTAAAATGCTGTCCCCAAATGATTTCGACGGCGCTTCGAAACGCCGGAGCTCAAGCTCTGGAAGCAGAAAATCGACTGGCGACGT
>Ga0210391_10001843_pt1 | contig 18780 bp, 14 predicted proteins | sample IncBWC12OmetaG_FD_160573 | JGI IMG/M metagenome (GOLD analysis project Ga0210391, IMG submission 160573) | Forest soil microbial communities from Barre Woods Harvard Forest LTER site, Petersham, Massachusetts, United States - Inc-BW-C-12-O ... | reverse complement strand
GCCTTCTGGCGCAGGCCGCGGTCGACCTGGCAGGGCACGCACGGTACTCACCCGCTCATGCAACATCCAGTCTGTAACCGTCCGGGAGCGCTGGGTGTGCGGTTTGTGCCGGCTCCGATTACATAAATAACAAATCAGCTCTTTCTCGAGAAGGCTTTGCGCGTTGTCCCATCCTATGAAGAGAGAAACAATCGCGATTCACAGCGGCTACGATGTTGACCCAACCACCAAATCCGTGGCGGTTCCAATTTATCAAACGGTTGCTTATGCATTCGACAGTGCCGACCATGCGGCTGCCTTATTCAATCTGGAGGCCGAGGGATATCGTTACACGCGTATCGCCAATCCCACGACGGATGTGCTGGAACGCCGCGTCGCCGCGCTTGAAGGCGGACTTGCTGCTCTGTGCGTCAGCAGCGGGCAGGCTGCGGTTTCCTACGCCGTCCAAAATGTCACCGATCTGGGAAGCAACATCGTATCCGTGCCCCAGCTCTATGGCACCACGCATACGCTTTTCGCGCATTTACTGCCACACCAGGGCGTAACAGTCCGGTTCGCTGATTCAGACCATCCGGACAATATCGAAAAGCTGATCGACGATAAGACCCGCGCGATCTTCTGTGAGAGTGTCGGCAACCCTGCGGGCAATATATGCGATATCGAGACACTGGCGCGCGTTGCTCACAAACATGGAGTACCGCTGATCGTCGACAATACGGTAGCCACGCCGATCCTGCTGCGGCCCATCGAATTCGGCGCTGACATTGTGGTGCATTCTCTGACTAAGTTTCTGGGCGGACACGGCACCACGCTCGGGGGGGCCATTGTCGACAGTGGGAACTTTCCCTGGAAGGAGAACGCCGGCCGCTTTCCGATGTTCAACGAACCGGACCCTTCCTATCACGGCCTGGTCTATACGGATCATTACGGGAGAAGCGCCTACATCGCGCGTTGCCGGAGTGTCTATCAGCGTACAACGGGTGCCGTACTTGCCCCACTGAGCGCCTTCCTGTTGCTGCAGGGAGTTGAGACCGTGGCGCTGCGGGTTGAGCGGCATGTAGAGAACGCGAGGAAAGCAGCCGAATTCCTGCGGGCGCATCCCCGGGTTGACTGGGTCAACTACGCCGGGTTTCCGGAGAACCGCTACCATGCGCTGGCAGAGAAATATCTTGGCGGTCATGCGTGTTCGCTGATGGCTTTCGGCATCAAAGGAGGCTTCCCTGCTGCCGTTCAGTTCTACGATGCTCTGCAGCTGATCACCCGACTTGTCAACCTCGGCGATGCCAAATCTCTCGCCTGCCATCCTGCTTCGACGACGCATCGTCAGATGTCTGCGGAGGAGCAAGCCAAGGCCGGAGTTACCCCGGAGATGATTCGTCTCAGCATTGGCATTGAGCACATCGACGATATCGTTGCGGATTTGGCTCAGGCACTCGACGCAACACAATAGGCACGGCACACGACAGAGCCAGGCCACGGAGATACAGATCTATGCCCATCACTCTAGCCTCGAAAGATATCGGCAATCAGCAGTCATGCACCACTTCGCCTTGCAAGAACCCCTCGGCTGAATGCATTGAGCGCTCAAGCAAGATCCTGACGATCGGCTTGATCAATAACATGCCGGACAGCGCTCTTGAAGCTACCGAACGGCAGTTTACCTCGCTCTTGGATTCCGCTTGTGGCAGCATGTCGATTAGCCTGCGTCTCTACGCGCTGCCCGGCGTCCCTCGCGGCGAGCTGGGGGCAGCCCGCATCGCCAAATCGTATGCGGACGTGGAAGAGATGTGGGATGCGCAGCTCGACGGCCTGATTGTGACTGGAAGAGAGCCGCTGACTCCGAATCTGGCGGATGAACCGTATTGGGAGAGCTTCACCAAAGTTCTTGAATGGGCACGTGACCACACGGATTCAACCATTTGGTCCTGCCTGGCAGCTCATGCCGCCGTTCTGCATATGGACGGGATTGGGCGGATCAGGAGCAACCACAAACATTGCGGTGTCTATGACTGCGCGCGCGTCATGGACCACCCCCTCACAACCGGGGCCCCCTCACGCTTCAAACTTCCCCATTCCCGGTGGAACGGGATTGCCGAGCAGGAGCTAAAGGATTGCGGATACCGGATACTCACACAGAGTGCCGAAGCGGGCGTTGACAGCTTTGTCAAAGAAGATAAAAGCATGTTCGTCTTCTTCCAGGGTCATCCGGAGTACGAGGTGAATACGCTGCTTCTGGAATATCGCAGGGACATCGGTCGCTATTTCCGTGGAGAAGCTGCAGCCTATCCTTCGATCCCGCGCGGCTATTTCGACGCCGAGACCGAAGTTGCTCTTGCAGAACTGGGACGCGAGGCCCGGCTTTTCCCGAGGGAAGAGCTGATGAGCGAAGCTACTGCTTTGCTTGAAAAAGCTCGTATCGACAACTCATGGCGTTCTACCGCCGCGTGCATTTACAAGAACTGGCTCAACTACCTAAGTGAACAGAAGAAACAACGGTTGCAGGCCAGCAGAGTTGCCGGGACCTCGAATCGATCTGACAGTTCAACCCACACCATGGCGGGCGCGAGCAGCATATCCCCGATAGCAGCCCTGGCCACGGGCGCTCAGGCCCCGAGCACACTCTCAACTGCCTCGCACAGCACGCTGACCATTTTATGAATTTCCTCTTTGGTGATGATCAAGGGAGGTGCGAACAATACCTGATCGCCCGGCGCGGGATGATTTCCCTCGGCAGGACGTGTCCGCGTGAGAACTCCGCGATTTTTCATTTCCGCCCGTAGGCGCGAGCCAATTTTTCGATCGCCGGCAAAGTTCTTTTTGGAGGCGCGGTCTTCCACGAACTCGACAGCCGCAAGAAGTCCCTTACCGGCTCGTATGTCGCCGACGTTGGGGTGGTCACCAAGCGCCTCGGTAAGAGCAGTCTTTAAAACGTCTCCCATTTTCGCAGCGTTCTCAAGAAGGCCTTCCCTTTGGATGATTTCGATGTTTTTGAGAGCGACGGCACAGCAGGTTGGATGCCCCGAATTGGTGTAGCCATGCATCCATCGATTTCCAGGCTCAGCGGACTCAATCGCCTCGCGAATTGCCGCCGTCATCAGGATCCCGCCGAGGGGAATGTACCCGGAGGTGACACCTTTGGCGAACGAGAGAATATCGGGCGTTACCTGCCAGTGTTCCAGACCGAACCAGCGTCCGGTGCGTCCGAAGCCAGTGATGACTTCGTCCGCGATCAGCAATACTCCGTAACGCGTGCAGATTTCGCGCACACGCGGCCAGTAATCGTCGGTGGGATAAATTACGCCGCCAGCGCCCTGAATCGGCTCTGCAATAAAGGCAGCAACCGTTTCCGGGCCCTCGCGCAAAATCGTCTCTTGCAACTCTCGCGCTGCAGCCTCACCAATCGTTTCTCCGGCTCTTGCTCCGAAAAAGCGGTACGGATAACAGCTCTGGATGTGCAGGAACCCGGGAACTCTCGGCTCAAACATCTTCCAGTAGGAAGCAATCCCCGTCGCGCTCATCGCCTGCAACGTTACCCCATGGTAGCCGTGAATGCGTGAGATCACCTTAATCTTCTCCGGCTTGCCGTGGACTCTCCAGTAGTAGCGGGCCGTCTTGAATGCCGATTCATTTGCTTCCGCTCCGCCTGACGCAAAAAACACTGCTCCCATCCCTGGCGCCAATTCCATCAGGCGCTGCGCCAGATGGATGGAGGGGATCGTCGAGGAGCCGGCATAACCTGAAAAGTAGGCGAGCGTCTTCATCTGTTCAGCCGCCGCTTCGGCCAGCTCGGCACGGCCATGACCGACGTTCACGTTCCAGAGAGCTGAAAGCCCGTCGATGTATTCTCTGCCGGTAATGTCGCGAACCATGATGCCCTGTCCGCTAACGCACAATACGGGTTCGATCAGGTCGACCGGATGGTGGAGCGAGTGAATCTGATGCTGCCGGTCGGCGCTTGCCAGGTCGGCTGCTAACGTATCCATGCTTGATTCTCCTTACGAATGCCCCGGAATCGCGTGGACGGGCATCATTGCCCACGTGCACCTCACAATCTACCCGATTCAGGGATAAGAAAGAAGTTCCTCGCTATGTCCTCCATGTTGTCAGCTCCGACCGAGGCACCCGTGATTCCGTCGGAAACCAGGCTGCTCATCAATAATCTCTGGGTCGAGAGCGAGTCGGGCGAGACGTTTGCTACCTGCAATCCCGCTACCGGCGAGGAAATCTGCCAGGTGGCCGCGGCCGATTCTGCGGACGTGGACAAGGCAGTGCAGGCGGCACGGAAGGCCTTCGAGCACGGTCCGTGGCGCAAAATGCCGGCGTCGGAGCGGGGACTACTCCTTCATCGCCTCGCTGACCTCATTGAGAAAAGCGCCGACGAATTGGCGAAGCTTGAGGCTCTCGATAACGGTAAACCCGTATCGGTAGCCAGACGCGTGGATGTTGCAAAGACGATTGCCTGCTATCGATATTTCGCCGGTTGGGCCGATAAAGTGCAGGGGAAGACGATTCCGATTGATGGCGACTTCTTCTGCTACACCCGGCATGAGCCGGTTGGCGTTGTGGGCCAGATCATACCGTGGAATTACCCCATGCTGATGCAGGCATGGAAGCTGGCACCGGCTCTGGCCACCGGAAATACGGTCGTGATGAAGCCAGCCGAGCAAACGCCTCTTACAGCGCTAAAGATTGGCGCTTTGCTATTGGAGGCGGGCTTCCCTGAAGGTGTTGTGAATCTGCTGCCCGGATTTGGGCCCACGGCCGGCGCCGCCATAGCGCGCCACATGGACGTGGACAAGGTGGCATTCACGGGATCGACTGAAGTCGGCCGCCTCATCCTCGAAGCAGCCGCCAAATCGAATTTGAAGCGCGTGACTCTGGAACTGGGGGGGAAAAGCCCGAACATCATCTTCGCGGATACGGATCTGGACGAAGCGGTCGAAGGTGCTCATCTCGGACTCTTCTCGAATCAGGGCCAAATCTGCTGCGCTGGATCAAGAGTCTTCGTCGAAGCTGGAATCTACGACAAGTTCCTCGACAAGAGCGTTACGCGTGCCCGCAGACGCGTGATCGGAGATCCTCTCGATCCCCGCACCGAGCAGGGCCCGCAGGTAGATCAGACGCAGTTCGACAAAGTGATGGGGTACATCGAGTCTGGCCGGAGTGAGGGCGCTTCCCTTGCCTGCGGAGGAAAGCGCTCCGGCGATTGCGGCTACTTTATCGAGCCCACGGTGTTTGCCGACGTTCACGACGACATGACGATCGCCAGGGAAGAGATTTTTGGCCCGGTGATGAGCGTGATCCCCTTTCGCGATCTCTCCGAGGTGATTGACCGCGCCAACCACACCGTCTACGGATTGGCGGCCGGCGTTTGGACTCGCGATATTAAAAAGGCGCACGCGGTCGCGAACAGCGTGCGGGCCGGGACAGTGTGGGTCAACTGCTATAACGTTTTGGATACGCGAGCGCCGTTCGGGGGCTTTAAGCAGTCTGGGATCGGCCGCGAACTCGGCGAGTATGGGCTGCAGCAATACACCGAGGTTAAGACGGTCACGGTGAAGCTTTGATACCGCAAATTACCGTGTCGCATGAACCACGTCGGATTTCCGTCTCATTAGTACTACACGATTGATATGCTCAGGAACTCATGGCGGATCCTACCATGAGATCACGGCCTGACAAGGGGAGGAAAATAACAAATTGGGCCCGTCTATGAATGAAGCACAGAAATCATTTGTTCCATGGAAGGAACCACAGGAGCCTCTGCTGCGAGGATCTTTGAACCGTCTGCTTCAGCATTTGGCCAGATTTGGGCCAGGTGCACAGACGATTCGTGTCCTGTTGCACCGAGCGAGAGGAGTGAAAATCGGGAAAAATGTGTGGATTGGCTATGACGTCGTCCTCGACACGGCCCGCGCGGATCTCATTACAATCGAAGACGGAGCATCGATTAGCATGCGGGTCACGATTGTTGCCCATTTCAAGGAATATAAGGGCGTCAAAATCGGACGCGAAGTGTTCATAGGCCCGGGCTGCATCATTCTTCCCAATGTGGTGATTGGAGATGGGGCGGTCGTCAAGGCTGGCAGCGTCGTGTCCCACTCAATCCCGCCCATGACCATCGTCGAGGGGAACCCGGCAGTTCCGGTGGCCCGGTGCGAAGTTCCGTTTCGTCAGGACGTTTCATTAAAGGAATTTTCCAGAGGCGTCCGACCGCTAGCCTCTCGAGAATCGCGCCTTGAGGAACCTGTCGAGTAAACCTAAATAGGGCGATTTCCAGCAGGGGTTAACATCTTGAAGAGAATGTTGACTGCGATTAGGTCGTAGCGTGGATGTCCCGCTACCGCGAGTGCAACGCCAGCAACCGCTCCAGACTCCGCGGGCAGCGTAGAAGCCGACTTGGCGATGCATCCACAAGCCTTTCTTCAAACAATACTCATCTCCAGAATGCCGCCAGTGAAGAGAAGTCGCCAATTAGATGCAGTTCGCGGCCTGGCTGTGCTGGTTGTGCTGATGCACAATACCTTCACCTCCTCTCCTCGCTTGCTTCAACCCGTTGTGAACAATGGGTGGATGGGAGTAGATCTTTTTTTTGTTTTGTCCGGCCTTCTAATCACAGGAATTCTGTTAGACACGAAAGGTTCGCAAGGCTATTTCGGAAACTTTTATGCGAGGCGCTGTCTACGGATCTGGCCCTTGTATTATTCCGCGCTCCTCTTCATGTTTGTGCTTGTCCCACTGATCCACCGTTCCGCAATACCTTCCGTGTTTGGTGCACGCTCATCACCATGGTGGTCCTTTCCGTTGTTCATCCAGAATTTTCTTGTTCCGGTTCCTACCCAGGCAACCGGGCTGCTGGGAGTGACATGGTCCCTCGCAATCGAGGAGCAATTCTATGCCGTCTGGCCTTTGGTCGTACGCTTTTGCACCTCGACCCAATTGCGCGCAGTTGCGCTGACCGTGGTGGGCCTTTCTCCGATTCTTAGATACTTTGTGTCTCTCCATCACGTTGATATTTATTCGAATACATTTTGCCGGCTCGATGGGTTGATGGCTGGCGCACTGTTGGCGATCACGGTGCGATCGCGTGGATTTGTTCCATCGCGATTCGTACCCCGCGCTTGGGTTACGTTCGGTGTTTCAGCTGCCGTCGCATTGCTCCTCGAATCGATGCACCAGAGATGGATCGTCTTTTCCTTTGTCGCACTCGCTTCGGTATCTTTTGTTTACATTGCAATGTTCTCCAGGCAACGGCAATTCCAGGCGATCCTGACGAACAGACTTCTGGTTTACACAGGAATCATCAGCTACGGAATATATTTGCTTGAGAAGATCCCGCCTGACCTTGCAACGGCCGCCCATATGGAAAATCACCCTTGGCTACTTTTTCCAATTACCGTCGCGGCCACCTATGCAATTGCCAGTCTGTCCTGGGTTGTTCTGGAAAAGCCTTTTCTTCGTCTAAAGCGGCATTTCGAAGTGCCCCGGAGAATTCTCTCAACTGAGCGGATGAGCCCGGCGGTTCCTCTTGGCGAGAATCCGTAAGACCATGCAAAGGCTCGCCGGCCGCCTCGGAAAGGGCATCGGCGCTCGCCCTTGCCATTCATGTTTTAAGCTCGACGCTGAGCGAATTCTGCTGTGAATTCCGGCGGCAGCGGGCTATGGTTATTGCAGTTTACAATTGATTTCTAACGGAGGACCTGTGGCATTGACGTCTGTGGACAAGACCAACGAGCTTAGACAACGAATTGAAACGCGTAAGGCGCGGATTGGCATAGTCGGTATGGGCTATGTGGGTCTGCCGCTCGCGCTTTTATTCAGCGAAGAGCGCTTCCGCATCACTGGGTTTGACATCGATTCCCGCAAAGTGGATTCGTTGAACCAAGGCGGCTCATACATCGTTCGGATTCCCGGCACCGAAATCCAGATGGCGCAACAGAGCGGTTTTACTGCTACCGCGGACTACGGTCAGATTGCCCAAATGGACGTCGTAATCATCTGTGTGCCGACACCGCTGAATGAGTACCATGAACCTGATCTTAGCTACGTCACGGGAACAGTGCGCAGCATCGCACCTCACCTGCACGAAGGCCAGCTGATTATTCTCGAGAGTACAACCTTTCCTGGAACGACCGAAGAGATTGTGGTGCCGCTGCTTGAAGCGGGCAATCCTGCCGGCCTCCGGGTCGCCCGAGATGCCGTCACTTCCGGTTTCTTCGTAGCCTTCTCTCCCGAGCGGGAAGATCCTGGCAATGATTCCGTTGCTCGGCGCGACATCCCTAAGGTCGTAGGCGGGTGCGGTTCGACCGCGGCCGACTTAGCGTCCACTGTTTATAAAACCATTTTTAATCGTACGGTTCTTGTCTCCTCGCCAGCAGCGGCAGAGATGACCAAACTTCTGGAAAACATCTACCGCTGCGTCAACATTGCGTTAGTTAACGAACTCAAGCAACTTTGTCTGCGGATGAACATCGACCTGTTCGAAGTTATTGAAGCTGCCAAGACGAAGCCTTTTGGTTTCCAGGCCTTTTATCCAGGTCCTGGTCTCGGGGGACATTGCATTCCCATCGACCCGTTTTATCTATCGTGGAAAGCCAGGGAATTCGATTTCCGGACCAGATTCATCGAACTGGCCGGCGAAGTCAACCTTGGCATGCCTTACTTCGTGGTTGAGAATATCATTGAAGCCCTAAGCCAGCAGGGGAAGGCGCTGCGCGGTTCGAAGATACTGGTGCTGGGACTGGCATACAAGCGCGATATCGATGATCTCCGCGAGTCCCCTTCCCTGACCATCATCGAACTGTTACAGAAGCGCGGCGCCGATGTGGCCTATAACGATCCGTTTTTCCCGACCGTTGGCCAGGGACGCAAATATGCGCTCAATATGACCAGCATGCCATTGGATCAGATTCCAGAATACGACTGTGTGGTCATCGTTACCGATCACTCACAATACGATTACCGCAGCATCGTAAGCCGAGCCAAGCTGGTGGTGGACACGCGCAACGCTACCAGAGGCATTGTGGCTGACAACATCGTAAGAAGCTAATGGATAATGCGCCGAGCCGTGATCTATCTTCTGGCTAAAGTACGCGTCGACGCGATAGATCCTCGCAACGGGCTGCCTGAGTTCCGACCGGTGCGGCTATATGAGATGAAAGCGACAGAACGGGAGTGATCAGAATTGCCTAATCAACGTAACGGCGCTTGGCGGCGATATTTCGACAGGGCTACCGCGAGCGGGGAATGTGCGACGATCTGAAGACGGTAAATTAACGAATAGATGTGCATTTGCCTTCTGCAACGGGGCTTAACTAGCGACGACTAAGAACATTTCGGCGACCTTTTCCACTAACATCCCACAGACTCATTGGACCCCTGCCGAATCCTAGTCAGCCATTCTGCAAGCGGAGGTTTGACCGGAACATTCATAACCGAATTGCAGTCAATCAGATACCTAACAACGACAGCCATTCCGGACCATCGGGTACGGCGGCGGTTGTATAAATTCTTCAGCAGCCAGTGCAACCGGGCCGGACACAAATGAATAGCCGCTTCACCGATTATTATCGCTGCCCAGCAAAGTATGCGCAGCTTGCGTTACGGGCGCCGCTCTCAACGGAGAAGGGCTATTTCACCTTTGGTGCCGATACGATCTGTTACGGGAGTATTTCCGATCGTCGAGCTGCATTAACACCAGGTGAAATGCTGCACGATGCACGCCGTGACGTGGTGTCGGATGACGGGGTAGCTTATTTGCCCTTCGATCCCGACGAAGTCATTGATAATCTCCAGCGTGAAATCTATGCCGGCGACTGGCGCCAGGGATCAAATTCAATTTTGGCTCTTCTGTATTATTCTGTGCGGCCGATCCTTCCGGTGAATGCCCGAAAGCACCTGCAAAGACTGTTTCTGAGGGGCTGGGATAAGGTGCCTTTCCCACACTGGCCCGTGGATTTCTCGGTTGATAATCTCCTTGAAGAACTGATGTTGCTGTCGCTGCGAGCAAGCGGCGCGGAGCGTATACCCATAATCTGGTTTTGGCCCGAGGGCAAATCAGGATGCGCCATCATGACGCACGACGTCGAATCCAGGGAGGGACGGGATTTTTGCCCGACGTTGATGGACATTAACGACTCGCGCGGAATTAAGGCGTCATTTCAAATCATTCCCGAAGAGCGGTATGCTGTGTCCCGCGAATTCCTCAGCTCGATTCGGCAGCGCGGATTCGAAATCGCCATACACGACCTGAATCACGACGGTCATCTTTACAGAAGCTATGACGATTTTCTCAGACGCGCCGCTAAAATAAACTCCTACGCCCGGCAATATGAAGCCGCGGGATTTCGCGCAGGGGTCTTGTATCGCCGACAACTCTGGTATGACGCACTGAAATGCTCGTATGACATGTCAGTGCCAAATGTCGCCCATCTTGATCCCCAGCGCGGCGGCTGCTGTACGGTGATGCCTTATTTTCTGGGCGACATCCTTGAACTCCCTGTGACGACTGTTCAGGATTATTCTCTCTTCAATATTCTCAATGACTATTCGATTGAAATATGGAAACGACAAACGACATCGATCATGCAGAAGCACGGCCTTATGAGCTTCATAGTGCATCCGGACTATATCATGGGGAGGCGCGAGCGGCAGGTCTATGAATTACTACTCGACTACCTTGCGCAACTGCGGCAGGATCACGCGGTTTGGATAGCGACTCCGGGTGAAGTAAACAACTGGTGGAGACAAAGAGCACAGATGCGGCTGGTCGAGTGCGGTAACGGCTGGCGAATTGAGGGGGAGGGGAAAGAGCGCGCCCGCATTGCCTATGCAAGCGAGGTCGAAGGGCATGTGGTGCTGACTCTGGATGGTCCCGGTAGTGGAAACTCATCGACGAAGACCGACACAGGATCGAATCTCGCCGGGGTCAGATAGACTCAACGGCTCGTACTCTTTCTGAGTGTCAGGATCGTTTGATATTACCCCGGAGCTGCGACTGCTTGCAGGCATTATGCTTACCGCGTGAAGTTTTGCCTTTATCGAGAATGAGGAGACATGCAGCGTAATTCGGCAAAATGGGAGGTCACCGTCATCGGGGCTGGCCCGTACGGCCTGTCGGCAGCCGCCTATCTGCGGGCCTCGGGAATCGAAGCTCAGGTTTTTGGCGATCCGATGTCCTTCTGGGAAAAGCAGATGCCGAAGGGCATGTGTTTGCGGTCAAACTGGGGAGCTTCCCACATAGCCGACCCGGGACAGGAGCTGACGCTTGACGTTTTTTGCCGTGAGACCGGCAGCGCTTGTCCCAAGCCGATTCCTATTGATCGCTTTGTCGAATATGGCCATTGGTTTCAGCAGCGAGCGGTGCCGGACCTGGATCGTCGCATGATCCGCAGTGTTGAATCCAACGGAAAAGGTTTTGAAATCACGGCATCCGATGGGGAAACATTTATTTCGAGGCGGGTCGTGGTGGCGACCGGTATTCACACCTTCGCAAGTCGGCCCAGGGAATTCGACGGAATCTCCCCGGTGTTGGCATCGCACTCGAGCGAGCATAGCGACCTGTCTCAATTTGAGGGTAAACGCGTCGCTGTAATTGGTGCAGGACAGAGCGCCTTCGAATCTGCAGCCCTAATCAGGGAGGCTGGTGGCAGTGCCGAGGTCATCGCGCGACGGAAGCATCTGAACTGGGTGGGGTTGCACCCTCGACTCCATCATCTGGGACCGATATCACGATCGCTCTATTCGACTCGAGACGTAGGACCGGCCGGAATCAGCCGGCTTGTGGCAGCACCTCATCTATTCCGAAAACTTCCGCGCGGGCTCCAGGAACGTATGGCTTATCGCGCAATACGGCCCGCCGTGGCTGGCTGGCTGGAACCCAGGCTAAAGGAAATGCCGGTCACGCTCGGACGCCGCGTGGTGTCGGCCAGCGCCCAGGGTAGTCAGCTACGCATGAATCTCGATGACGGCACGGATCGGCTGGTCGATCATGTGCTTCTCGCAACGGGGTATCGCGTAGACGTTTTGCGCCACGATTTCTTGCATTCATCCCTGACCAGCGGACTAAGAACGGTGAACGGGTATCCACTGCTGGGCCGCGGGCTTGAATGCTCGATTCCTGGATTGCATTTTCTGGGTAAACCCGGCGCATGGAGTTTCGGACCGCTGGTTGGATTTGTTTCAGGCACCGAGTTTGCCTCGACGGAACTATTGCAGGTTATCGGACGAGACAGCAGTCAAAATGCGACGAGGGGTTCGGGAGCTTGAGCAATGTTCTGGACGATCCGATTGCAGCATCAGTCGCTCGAGACGTGCCGAACGCGACTGTCGGGGCAATCGTGGTCGGCGGCGACTACCAAGGGCTCGGCATCGTACGTAGCCTTGGGCGCCGCGGAATACCAGTCTGCGTGGTTGACGATCAGTTCTCAATTTCTCGCTTTTCCAAATACTGCACGTATTTCGAAAAGCTACGCGATCTGCAGAGCGAAAGGAAAGTGGTCGACTCACTTCTCGAAGTGGGAGCCCGGCTCGGCTTGTCCGGATGGGTCCTATACCCGACCCGCGAGGAACTGGTTGCTGCCTTTTCTCGATTTCGGACTCAGCTAAGCAGCTCTTTTCGCGTTCCCACGCCGGAATGGAATACTGTGCAGTGGGCATGGGACAAACGAAATACATACCAACTCGCGCGCAACCTCGGGATCCCCACGCCGAATACCTATTATCCTGAAAATATTGACGAGTTGGCCGAACTCGATCCTTTGACTCCGCCTTTTGCCGTCAAGCCCGCGATTAAAGAGCACTTCATCTATGCCACCAAAGCAAAGGCGTGGCGCGCCAACAGCCACAGCGAACTAAGGGCTCTGTTCCAGAAGGCATCGGAAATCGTTGGTCCGGGCGAGATCATGATTCAGGATCTGATCCCCGGAGGAGGCTCACAACAGTTTTCCTATTGCGCCTTCTTTCGTAATGGCGAGGCGGTCGGCAAATTGATCGCGTGTCGTCGTCGCCAGCACCCTTTTCAGTTTGGAAAAGCCAGCACCTACGTAGAGACTATCGATCTCCCGATTCTGGAGGAATACTCCGAGCGCCTTCTCCAAGCCATTGATTACTATGGGCTTGTGGAAATAGAATACAAACTGGATCCAAGGGATCATCAATATAAGCTTCTCGATTTCAATGCTCGAACATGGGGCTATAATTCCATCGGAGCCCGCGCCGGAGTGGATCTCAACTACATGCTGTATGCTGATCAGGTCGGACAGCCGATCACCCGTTGCCGAGGCCAATCCGGCGTTGCGTGGATGCGTTTGTTGACGGACGTTCCGGCTGTGCTGATGGCGTCTCTTGCAGGAGATGTATCTGTTAAGAGCTATCTGCAATCCTTACTGGACTGCAACGTGGAGGCTGTCTTCAGTCGTGACGACCCGCTGCCAGGGGTCGTAGAACTTCTTCTGGTGCCATATCTCGCAGTAAAACGAGGATTCTAGTGCCAGCCATCGTCCATACCTGCACTTTACTGAGAAATCCTGGTCTTTCGGCGAGGTCAAGCTAGCCGTCTCCGAGGGTCTTTCATAGTATGCCCTGTGGGGCGCTCTGCGAACGTTCGCTCTCTCACACATCTCTTACGGGAAACAGAGGACAGATGGTGGTATGCCGAACCTCTATGAACTAGACCCTCTTCGCGATCCGCGCTGGAACGTGCTTCTTCGTAATCATCCGGATGCCTCCGTCTTCCATAGTTCCCAATGGTTGGGAGCGCTCGAGAGCACGTATGGATATCACTCAGTCGTCATCACTTCGTGCCCTCCGGAGGCCGAGCTGACGAACGGGATGGTTTTTTGTGACGTCAATACCTGGCTCACCGGTCGACGCCTCATCTCACTTCCCTTTTCCGATCATTGTGAACCGTTGCTGGACCCCTCATTGTCGGCTGACGATGTTCTTTCCTGGATCACGCATGGTCCGTATCGTGAGAAATTTACCCATCTGGAACTCCGGCCTTTCTGCTATAAGCCGCGTGAGACGACCGATATGCATGAAGACCCACGCTTTTTGCTGCACCGCCTCGATCTGGGACCAACCCTCGAGAATTTGCACAATGTATTTCATAAGGATTGCATTCAGAGGAAAATCCGTCGCGCTGGACGGGAGAAGCTGCACTACGAAGAGGGATCGTCGGCTGACCTGCTGCGCAAGTTCTACAAATTGCTGATTGCGACTCGCCGGCGCCATGGTCTGCCGCCGCAGCCATTGCATTGGTTCCAATCCCTGATCGATGCATTCGGTAAGGATCTCAAGATAAGAGTTGCGTCGAAAGACGATCAGGCTGTCGCGAGTATTCTCACGATCTCACACAAGAAGACCATGGTTTACAAGTATGGAGCGAGTGAAGCCACCGCCAACCGATTTGGCGGAACCTGCCTCTTGTTCTGGCAGACCATCCAGGATGCGAAGGCCGCCGGACAAGAATTCCTTGATATGGGCCGATCGGAGCGCGAGCAACCAGGTTTGATTACTTTTAAGGAACGCTGGGGTGCTGCTCCCTACTCCCTATCGTATTGGGGATTTCCGGATAAGCCCAGCAGGCAACTCGGAGCTAACCTTACGTCGCTCGCCAATCGCGTGATATCGGCCTGCCCCGATATTGCTTTGAAGGCCGTCGGAGAGGTTCTGTACCGGCATATCGGCTAGAGCCGCATACTTGATCTTACTTCACTTTTGCGATAACGCTCCAAAGCGCATTTCCACTGGAAGGTCAACTATATCTTCGTGCTAACTGATCTATATTATCTGATTAAGCCATTTTTGCCATGGCGCTTGCGTTTATGGGCTCGTCAGTTGCGTGCAAGACACAAGCTGAGGTCTCTTGCGGGCACCTGGCCAATTGACCCCGCGGCCGGCAGCGTTCCTCCCGGCTGGAATGGTTGGCCAGAGGGCAAGAAATTCGCATTTGTTCTCACCCATGACGTTGAGGGGACCAAAGGTGCCAACCGCATTCGGCAGTTGATGAACATCGATCGGAAACACGGATATGCATCCTGTTTCAATTTGGTTGCCGAGGGCTCCTATCCGGTCGCCCCCCATGTCAGCATGCTGCAGGCAGCAGGATTCGAAGTTGGCATTCATGGCCTCTTGCATGACGGCAAGCTTTATAGGTCAAAAAAGGAATTTTCGTCGAGGGCTGTGCGCATCCGCGAACATGCTAAAAGCTGGTCTGTCTGCGGATTTCGCTCCCCGCTCATGCAACACGAGCTGGGATGGATTCATGCTCTCGGGTGTGAATACGATTCTTCGACGTTTGACAGCGATCCCTTTGAGCCACAACCCGACGGCGTTGGAACCATTTTCCCGTTCTGGGTTGCAGCACACGATCATGATGGCTATGTGGAGCTACCCTACACGCTGGTTCAGGATTTTACTCTTTTCATCCTCCTACGCGAACCAGACATCACAATCTGGAAAAAGAAGCTGGATTGGGTTGCCGAGCACGGTGGAATGGCACTCGTCAATGTTCACCCAGACTATGTCTCATTCAACGGAGAACCAGGCCAGGACGAATATCCCGTGTCGCTTTACGAAGATTTGCTGCGCTACGTCCGGCAAACCTACGGTGACACAGCCTGGTATGCATTGCCACGGGATTTAGCGAGATATTACCGCAATGCTTCGCCTATCTCTGTGAGAAATACACGCAGAAAAGTCTGCATGGTGGCCTATACGGACTATGAATCGGACAACCGTGTGCGGCGCTATGCGGAAACACTCGCGAAACGCGGGGACATCGTAGATGTAATCGCTCATTCGGTCGGTTCTTCCGATGAGCCTTACAAGCAGATTAACGGTGTCAATGTATACCAAATCCAGAAGCGTCAATTTGACGAGCGCACCCCATGGGGTTATGGATCGCGTCTGATCTCTTTCCTTGGAAGGTCATCCGTGACGCTCACCCGGCTTCACGCCCGCAATCGTTATGACGTAATCCATGTCCACAACATGCCTGATTTCCTGGTTTTTGCAGCGTGGTATCCAAAGCTAACCGGGGCGAAGGTGATACTCGACATCCACGACATAATGCCTGAACTTTTTGAAAGCAAGTTTGCGACGCGCTTCAGAAAGGTCTATGTGTGGCTGCTTAAGGCTGTCGAGAAGCGGGCTGCACGGTTTTCCGATCACATCATTCTTTCTAACCATCTTTGGCGCGATAAATTGATCGGCCGATCTGTGGTCGCAAACAAATGTTCTGTCATCGTCAATCATGTAGATCCAGACATTTTTGCGCCGCGAGCCAAAACTCGAAACGATGGTAAGTTTATTGTTATTTTCCCAGGTACATTTCAATGGCATCAGGGACTGGACATCGGGATCGAGGCGTTCAGTCACTTCAAGCAGAAGATCCCAAATGCGGAGTTCCACCTTTATGGCGGAGGAAATGGCACGGTAGAGGCTGAACTAAGAGCGCTGGTGCGGCGTCTCGGACTTGAGGAGAGCGTGAAGTTTTGCGGGAGAACCTCTTTGGACCGCGTTGCCGAGATCATTGCAAACGCGGATCTTGGTGTGGTGCCGAAACGTGCCGACTCGTTCGGAAACGAGGCGTACAGCACAAAGATCATGGAATTCATGTCCCAGGGCATTCCTGTAGTCGCGTCGCGGACCAAAATTGATACATACTATTTTGACGAGGGGGTAGTTCATTTTTTTCGGTCCGGGGACAGCCGCGAAATGGCGCAGGCCATGTTTGAAGTCGCCAGCAATCAGACTTTGCGTGAGTCTCTCATCGCAAATGGTTTTGAATATGTCCGACGCCATGGCTGGGGTCAGAAAAAACAGGAGTACCTCGATCTAGTTGATCGCCTGTCGACCGAACGTTTCGATGAAATACGTCCGCTCTCCCCGGTGAAAGCCGCCGTCGACTGCTGAATTGAGAAGTCCAAACGACTCCGATATTGTCTTCGATGAATCGTATGGCTTCCCTACTGTGCCTTAAGGCTCAGGTGACGAGGTAAACGGGTGTGCGGGTTGCTATATCGTTTCAACAAGTGCCAGCCACACAGGCTCTGGCGCACTTTCTGAACAAGCATTTGCCGACGGGATGCATTGGCGCTGTGCGTCCCATCCATCCGGACGACGAACGATGTCTTACCGAAAGTGAGGCGCGCGGCCTTGATCGAGCCGTAGCATCGGTAAGGCGCGCAAGCGGCGCCGGCCGCGATCTGGCTCGCATGCTATGCGGGCAACTTGGCGTTCCGGTTAGAGAGATTCCACGAACAGCGGAACGGTACCCACTCTGGCCGAAGGGTATTGTTGGATCGATCACTCACGACCGAGAGTTTGCCGCCGCGGTTGTCGCGCCATCCGATCGCCTCCGAGGCATCGGAATCGATATTGAACCAGCTGAGCCTTTGCAGCCCGGCATTTGCAATATCGTCTCGCCGCTGGGGGAAATGGCCGCCTTTTCCGACATTCGCTTTGGCGATAAGGCGCTTTTCTCTATCAAGGAAGCTGTATTCAAGACCGTCTACCCACGTGACGGACGCTTTCTTGATTTCCACGATGTCGCCGTTACGCGACATACGCGGACAGCCAGAACAAACTATGGTCGTGTCGTGCATTGGCGCGTCACGACGCTTCCCCGGGTCCTGGCAATCGCCTGGTGTTCCGAGGAGGAAGACGCATCGCGGTCAGATCCCGCCAGATAAGGGCAGGATGGACACGAGTCGATACTCATATGGTTCTACCAGGCGAATCGATTGAAAATGCCCCAAGAGTGTTACTGCGAGCCGTCCATCGCTCTGGTATGGTACAGGATGATTGAGATCCCTCGTCAGTTGAGCCGGTACCCACGAGAGAACTCGCGTTGCTGGCCGGAATCGAAATAGCTTCTCGTTTTTGTGCGTCCGAGGAACGGCCTCTCGTTGAATCCAACGGAAGGTTCACTGAATCCGCTTCGGGCCAATCCCCCCAATCCTGTGCCCGGTGCCGGGACGGAAACCAACATGCGAGTGGAATTTTGAACGCCGAACAACTGCTTTCGGAACTCCGCACACTTGATATTCGGCTTTTTGTCGAAGGCGAAACGCTGCGTTGTAGCGCTCCGAAGGGAGTTCTGACGAGCAGCATCGAGAAGCGGATTACTGCCCTGAAGCCGGAGTTGGTCAACGCACTGCGCTCCCCCGCCGCGCAGACCATTGCGATTCCTCATCGCTCTGGTTCCGGGGACCTGCCTTTATCTCTGGCTCAGGAGCGATTTTGGTTCCTCCAGGCCTTTGACCCGGACAGCACCGCTTATAACCTTACCGCCACCTATCGTATTCCAGGACCCGTCAACGGGAATGCGCTCCAGTCGGCCCTGCGCGCCGTTATCGAACGACATGAAATCCTCAGAACGTATTTTCCGGAAACCGATGGCTCTCCCTCTCAAGTGGTTCTAGAGAGCCTTACACCGGAACTCTCGATTCGCGACTTTGCGCACCTTACTCCAGAGGCGAAGCACGCGGCTGTCGATTCCACGATTCAACAACTTTCCAGACACAAGTTTAATTTGGCAGCGGAGCCCCCTCTGCAAGTGGTATTGGTCCGATTGGGGGAGCGGGAAGAGATCGTTGCTGTCGCAGTGCATCACATTCTCTGCGATGCCTGGTCAATCGGGATTTTTTTTGCGGACCTCAGGAACTTCTATGAGGCATTCGCTGATCACCGCATCGCTCATTTGCCCCAATTGCCGGTTCAATATGGCGATTTCGCCCTGTGGGAGCGTGACCGGCAAACGTCCGGCATTCTGGC
>Ga0210391_10001842_pt1 | contig 18784 bp, 20 predicted proteins | sample IncBWC12OmetaG_FD_160573 | JGI IMG/M metagenome (GOLD analysis project Ga0210391, IMG submission 160573) | Forest soil microbial communities from Barre Woods Harvard Forest LTER site, Petersham, Massachusetts, United States - Inc-BW-C-12-O ... | reverse complement strand
AGATTTACTACGATGGGTTCTCGGCCGTTGCGGACCACCACTGCCTCGCAAATCTCGTCGGGACTGGCATTGATCTCCTGATGGGGCACGTAGGGCGGCACGTAGATGAAATCTCCTGCTTGCGCTTCCGCGCTTAGTTCCAGATGATCTCCCCAGCGCATGCGCGCGCGGCCGCGAACAATATAGAGCACGGTTTCCAGCGCGCCGTGATGGTGCGGTCCGGTTTTGGCTTCGGGTCGCACGACCACGGTGCCAGCCCACATTTGGTTTGCGCCGGTGCGCGCATGGGTGATGGCCGCGGCGCGCGTCATGCCAGGCGTTTGCGGCGTGTTGGTGTCGAGTTCGCCGGCATGCACGATCTTGACTCCGTGTTCCTTCCAATCCATGGACATCGCCCCCGTTTATGCCGGCCGAGCATACCACTAGTGGACTGTCAGATTGTGTTCGAGGACGCAGGACTAAATCGGGTTATTGACCGGCACCAATTCCGGTCCGTTTCTTATCCGCAGAATCCAAGTGCGCTTGCTTTTCCATTTGTAGAATCACGGCGGAGAAGTCTTGCTCGTTTCCCGGCGTCAATTGCGCCGCATTGACGTCCAACGCCGCTCGTGCCGCGGGCATCTGAGCGCCGACCGCGGCCGCGAGTTTGAGTATCAGTCCGAAATCCTTGTTCATCAGGCGCAGCGGAAATTGCGGGCTGTAATCGTTGTTCATCGCTCTCTGGAATTTTCCCACATACGCTGGAGCGACGACTGCGGTCTGGGAGAGAACTTCGAGCAAACGATTGCGCTCGAGGCCCGCCTTCTCACCGAGCGCAACAGCCTCGGCGATCGCTTGCATTCCGATTCCCAGCAGGCTATTCACGACCAGCTTCATGGCCGCACCGGAGCCGCTGGGCCCTACATGGAAATACTTTCGAGCGATCGCGCGAAAGATTGATTCCGCAGCGTCGAATCTGGCTTGGTCTCCACCTCCAAACAAGACCAACGCACCCTGTTCGGCGACCGGAGTACTGCCCGACATGGTCACGTCAAGAACATCCACTCCGCGTTTGGCGCCCAGCTGCGCCAGTTTCTTGGACGTCTCGGGATAAACCGTACTCAGGTCAATGCACAGCGAGCCGCTGCGCACGCTGGCGAAAGCGTCGTCCGCTCCGTTATAGACGCTCATGACGGCTTCGTCATTCGGAAGGCAGGAGAGCAGCACGTCGCAACCGGACGCAAGCTGCGCAATGCTATCCGATACAGCACCTCCAAATTGGACGAGTTCCTGCGCTTTGCTACGCTCCCGGTCGTACGCGGTCAGCTGGAAGCCGGCTTGAAGTAACCGCTGGGCGATGGGGCGGCCCATGTAGCCGATTCCGATGAATCCAAGCTTATCTTTTCCTGGCGTAATTGCGTCCATGTCGAATCTACCTTTGGTCGCAGGCCGACGAGATTGACGTGGTATGACCGGTATTATTGTCAATTCTCGCCGGCCAGCGGCAGCCTTGTCTGCGTTTTCACTTTCCGACAGCAGACAAGTGCAAACGGCGTGCCAGAAATAAGAGTTGCTCGAGATATAAGCTACCTATCTTCTAAGTTACTGAATCCATGAGGGGTAAGGACGTGACGGGACGATCGCAGGGCAGGATGGATTCGCCTGGCACGTCGCGAGACCTCGACGGATTTTGACACCGTGTCCAACCAGTGGACACCTTCATCGGGACGCACCGAAAAAAGGGCGTAGTGGCTGCCTATTGCCCGTGCGTTGTTAGAAGCGATACGTAAATCCGACATTGCCGAAGATAGGGGCGGCGTTGTGGTTCAGCGTGCGGAAGAACGTTCCCGGCTCGAAGCCGGCAAAGTTGAATGCAAGGATGACGTGCTGCGCTGGAGACCAGCGAATCTCGAGATCTCCCTGAGTGCCGAGATAGCGCGCACGGCTGGCACTGGCCGGATCGATCAGGACTCCGCTTCCAAAAGCGTAGATCCCATCCTGCGTTGATTCTCTCCAATACCAGTCCCAGGCAAATGCGCCCGTGATGTTCGTGCGCAGCTGGAATTGAACCAGTGGGTGCAAATCGATCAGATTCTGAGGTCCAAACGTGGGCACCATCTTGGGTGTAAAGTAACAGCCACGAGGGAAGAGGGAGTTGAAAGTTCCGAGAGACTGATTCGCGGAATTGCCGTCTCCGCTATAGACGTCTGCGCGTAACGTGGGGCGAGGATGAAAGCGCACACGATCAAATGTGTATCCCGTTTCCGTTGAGACGCTCCAAGCGCGAATCGAGGCGCTGCCGAAACTTCCCCATTGAAGATTCGGCTCCCAGTTGTAGTCCAGGCCTTTCCCGATCGGCCGGAAAATTCTGGCTCCTACGGTGTGGCGCACCTCGTGCGCGCTGCCTCGGTTATACGTGGCGGATTTGGTGTCTGCCCCGATGTAATAGATGTCAGCTTTCCCGCCTTTCACGATGGATGCCGGGACAGTAAGGTAACTTCCCCATAGGCTTTGCGCGTGATTCGGCACATCGTCGAAAAAACCGAGATTATTTAAGACGGGTTTGACGGCGAAGAGATCCAGCCTCACCCGCTCGTTTTCCGCAATCATGCGAAAACCATCGAAACTCAGCTTTACGGTGGGACCTTCGTTGTTGTCGAGCAAGCGGCCCGTGCCAAGTACGATTTCCTGACGTCCCGCACGGAGACTGATTCCGTGTGGACGGCTCACGTGGGAGCCGATCTCGACAAACGCCTGATGAACATCGCCGCGGTCTTCGTCAATTTGTGGCCGCGGGCCGCCATTCCTCCCGTCTTCAAAATCAAACTCGAACTCGGAAAAGAGGCGGAAGTAGTGGCCGGCGTGAAAGTCGAAATAGGGCATTGCGCGGTTCATGACGTATCCGTTGTGGTCTTGCGTTCCGGCGCCAAACATCCAGTTGTCGAAATACTCATATTCGACGCGATATTCCAAGCCTAGCGACAGGTACAGTTGCGGGGTTTCGCCAAACGGAATGTACTTCACCGGATCGAAGAAATCCGTGCGCTTCGCAGAGTCCGCGAGAAAACTCCAATTCTGCTCGGCGGGAAATGGATTCAACGGTGGACGCGCGGGATCGGGAGGCGGACCTGGCCACTGAGGGTCTGGAGTCTGCGCCGCGGCAGGGTACGCCGCGATCGAGATGAGAAAACCAATCAGCACGAGCAACCAGCCGCTTCGTCGCTCGGTCCTGCGAGGCAGCACGGGCATCAAAGCGAATACCGGCTCACCGACGCGCGCAACGAAATGTCCATTCGGCCCTCGCGCAGCTCCCATTTTCTAAGCTCGAAGGTGCGCAGCCCTCGCTTGATGAGCGGCTCTTCTTCCATGGCGTGGCGCGCCTCCTCGATCGTGATGGTCGAGAGAATCGTCAGGCCGTCTCCGACGAGAACACCTTCCTCGAGAAACGGGCCGGACGCCCACAGGCGCCCCGCGGCCTCCAGCGAGTTCATGTAGGCGAGATGCTCGGCGACAAAGGGCTCAATCGCGCTGGCCGGCGCGGCGACGCGATTGATCGCGACGAAGAGGGTCTTCTTCAACATCGGCGCAAGCAGTTCCGCGACCGCTGCGTTGGGGTTGCTGGACATGTCGGTCTCCCGCGACCGTTCGAAACGATAGGCATTCCGCGAGCGATATCGAGGAATGGAAGCCCGAAAATTACTGCGGATCTTTGCGTACGCCGGCGATGCGAGCTGGAGCCGTGTTTTCAGCTCGAATCTTTTTTGCAAGAAGCCACGCGCCACCTTGTTCGCCTAACACCATCCCCAGCAGTCCGACCAGAGCAACGATGGGCGGCGCGGGGCTCTTCACCTTGATCACCCCGTATAGAACACCCACCAGCGTGCCCACTGCGAATGAGATGAGCAATGCTTTCATTTCAAACTCCGTTGAGCCACGCTCGCGGCGCCATCTGACTGCCGGCGATAGATGCGGTGATACCGACGCACGTGTTCGATTCCGAATGGAACGTTCGCATGTGGCTGCCGGTCTTTTACTTCAGAATTTGCCTTCCGTCCATACGTCAGTCGAAACTGAGCACCTGTTTCCCTTTCGCGTGCCCGGCAGCCATCCGGCTGTATGCGTCCACCGATTTTTCAAATGGGACAACTTCGACTGGCGGCGGCCTCAAAACTCCGGTTTCAAATCCGCACTGGAGCTCACTCTCGATTTCCGCTATCTGCCGGGAGGTTAAGGCGTAACTGTCCACTCCGAACAGCCGCGAGGAATTATGATAGAAGTCAACGAGGTTGAAAGTGACGCGCGGATCCCTGCTGGAGATCGCCACTTGTCGCCCTCCAACCCTGAGTGATCGCAATGCCGGCTCGAACATCGGGCCACCCACGGTGTCGAGGACCGCGTCAGCTCCTTTTCCGGCCGTCAGCTCGAAGACCCTCTGACGAAGATCTTCGGTCTTGGTATTGATGACCGATTCCGTGCCCGGAATCGGGTCGGACGAAGTGTCCGCGCCAATAACGCGCACTTGTTTCCAATTGGCGATCTGTGTGGCTGCTTGACCCACCGCGCCCGCGACGCCGACAATCAGAATGGTTTCGCCGGGCAGGATTTGAGCTGCGCTAATTACAGATGCCCATGCCGTGATGAACGGAACTCCGATCGCGGCCGCTTGCGCCAAACTCAGGGATTGCGGTTTACGTGAGAGAGTCTCCGCTGGGACAACGACATACTCCGCGTGAGATCCATCACGGAGAATACCGAGCGCCGGACAACTGCCCCATACCTCTTCACCTTCGTGACGGCTTCCAGCTACAACCGTGCCGGCGAAGTCGCGACCGGGAGTCCTCGGCAGCGTCGTGGTTTTAAAGCGACCCGCAACGTTCCCAATATCACTGGGATTAATCGCGGCGGCCTTCACTTGAATGAGTGCTTCGCCGTCGGTGGGCTCTGGAATCGCGACTTCCTGGATTCGCAACACCGACGGTGGCCCGAACTCAGCAAATCGCAGCGCTTTCATTTTGTTGGCAGTCATGGCTTCCTTATACCGCGATTTCTGAATGACGCCGCAGGCAATTCGAGGGCCGGAATTTTCCGCCGGATCGGTGTTGTAATCGGGTCGCCATCAGAGACCTTGCACGATTTCCGACAGGAACCAGGTCCGCCGCTCGGTTTGGTCGATCCAGACCTCGATCTCGCTGGCCGTTGCTACGTCATTGTATTTGTCGCAAATTTCATGCGCAGAACGGAAATAGCGCGTCAGGGCCTGATTATCGGCGCTGAGCTCTGCGAGCATATCTTTCGGGGCAACGCCTTCATCATTGTTGTCCTTCAGGCGTTGATGCCGCGAGACATCGCTGATGGAGCGCAACGTGGTTCCTCCGATTTTGCGGGCGCGCTCAGCGATGTCATCGGTCATATCGAAGATCTGTTCGCCTTGTTCGTCGAGCAGCAGGTGATAATCGCGGAAGTGCGGCCCGGTCATGTGCCAGTGGAAATTCTTGGTCTTCAAATAAAGCGCGAATGTATCGGCCAGCAATTGACGCAGTGCGGCGGTGATTTCGGCGACGCCTTCGCGGCTGAGGTCGGTTGGCGTTTCGTGCGTTGCTTGCGGTTTTTGCTTGGCTTGAGCTGCGGCTTGATTTGCCATTGCTTGTTCCTCCTTTTTGGTTTCAAGTGCAACCTTGCCTGTCAAAACTTGCCACCCGGCGCGAATCTCACGCAGCAGCGGCGCCGGCCGGAATCTTCTGCAAGATATTTATCTCGAACGGCCCCTGTACTAATTCCCCGCCAGTTTGTTCCAAGTGTTTAAAGTGAGCGCTTGCCGCGTGTCGATCGAGCGCAGTTTGACTTTCCCATATTTCGTAAAAATAGAAGCGCCCCTTCGAATCAGACTCATAGAGTTCATATAACTTACAGCCCACTTCAGCTCGGGTGGGGGTCAACATGCCGCGCAGGAGCTCTCTGAGTTCGTTTTCCCTTCCTCTGCGCGCTACGAATCTTGCAATCACATACACTTCAGCCATAGTCGCTTTCCTCCTCCGTTCATAGCCGCTTTGCAATCGCGACATATCACGTTGCTACTTCAAAGCTGGATCGATCAGCGTGAGATCCGTTGTCGGATCAAAACGCTTTTGCATCGTTACCGGATCGACGGTGACCATTGCTTCCACTGTCGGTGATGCGTATGCCTCCAGGACATGGCCGGCACGCGTGGTTCCGTCTGGGCTCCCCACCACCATGTGTGTGTGGACGACGGGTCTCCCTTGATAGAGCGCGATGTCGCCACTCATCCCGATCAGTTCGTGCTGACCGTTGATGGCAATCTTCTTGTACATTTTGCGCTGGGGATCGAACCAGCCCACCGTTGCGTCATCCAACGCTCCAATAGCAGTGAAATGCGCGCTGGTGACGCGATATTTCTCAGCAAACTCCTGCAACCCGGAATAAACCTCGTCACCCTGGTAGAAGATGACGGCATATTGTTTCGTCGGCTCTCCAGGATTCAGTAATTGCACCAGCATCTTGGGAGCTTTGCCCGTCGGAACGGCCTCCGCCGGCTTCACATATTCGCCTGCCGTACCCTGCGAATGCACCAGCACGGCCGTAATCCCGATCAATACCAATGCGCAGCCGAGTCGCCTAATTTTGCTCATCGCTTCGCTCTCCCTGATTCGAAAACCCTCACAAGTGGCCTTCTCGTTCCGTTTGCAACCGGCCGTCAGCTTTCGTTCTTCAGAAATTCGCTTGCCGGCGCCACATATCCTAGGCGGCGGCATTTTTCCTTGCCGGCGGCGCCATGAATTCAGGACCGACCGGACTAGCGATCGTCTGCCGTAGAATCTGGTCGATCGCTGCGAGCGCGGCCGCGTCGAGCTTCCAGTCGAGGGTGCCCGCCACGGCTTCGAGTTCGTCAGGATGGCGCGCGCCCCACAATGCCGCAGTGATTCCGGGCTGGTCCAGCACCCAACGCACGGCAAGATCCATTACGTGTTTTCCGTATCTTTTCTGCGCCAGATCATCCAGTTGCTGCACCGCACTCAGATATTGCGCGAAGCGCGGCGGCTGGAATTTCGGATCAGACAGGCGGAGATCGTCGCCGGTGAACTGGGTATCCGGCCGCATCGTGCCGGTCAACAGCCCGCGGCAGAGAGGCCCGTAAGCGAAAGCGCTCAGATTCGCTTCGCGCGCGTAAGGCAGCACATCGCGTTCAATTTCCCGTTCGAAGAGGTTGTAAGGAGGCTGGACGGTGTGTAACGGACTGACGGACATGAATTGGATCATCTGCTCCGGTGAATAATTGCTCACTCCGATCGCACGGATCACGCCTTCCCTAAAGAGGGCTTGCATGGCATGGGCGGTTTCCTCGACGGGGACGGCCAAATCCGGCCAATGCACCTGATAGATGTCAATATAGTCGGTGCGAAGGCGACGGAGGGAATCCTGGACCTCCTTCCGGATGCGAGCGGCCGAGGAATTGCGCGTGACCGAGCCGTTGTGCCACTCAAGCCCAACTTTGGTCGCGATGAACACCTTTTCCCGATGCCCTCGCTCCTCAATTGCCTTTCCGACGATTTCTTCGGAAACTCCGAAGCCGTAAACTGGCGCGGTGTCTATCAGCGTGATCCCTTTATCGAGGGCTGCGTGAATAGTGCGAATCGATTCTCTTTCGTCCGTACCTCCCCACATCCAACCGCCGATGGCCCACGTGCCTTGCGCGATGCGTGAAACCTTCATTTCTGTGCCGGAGATCACTGTGTATTCCATGTGCTCTGTCCTTTTTTCTCGAATGAGATCCGCAATCCTTCAGTTCACCCTAGCGGTGGCGACTTCGACTGGTAAACTGCACTCCCCCGTCCGAAAAAACCCGTTCACTCCTTTTCCCGATGCGCTCTTGCGCACCTAAGCCGGCGATGCGTAGAGGAGCGTACGATTTAGAGTTCCGCTTAGCTCCCGGCGACCTCGACAAACGCGTGATTTCACGGCGGAAACGGAAGTTTCCAGCAGCTGAGCAGTTTCTTCGACGGAAAGCTCCTCGACCATGCGAAGCCACATTGTTTTTCGAATCGTCGGCCCCAACCGATTGATCGCGTTAGTCAGGAGTTCCGAATGTTCGCGCCGCCGGCACGATTCTTCGGGATTGGGGTTCTGGTCAACGAATGCCTCGGGGACGAAGGTCACATTGCCATCGGGCGTCAACGGCAGGACTTCCGGAACTCTCCGCCTTCGGCGCAGCAACATGTAGGCTTCGTTGCAGGTGATGCGAGTGAGCCAAGTGCAGAACTGTGACGTTTCCTGAAAGCCGCCAAGGTGCAGGAAAGCTTTGTGAAAACTTTCCTGCATCACATCTTCGGCGTCTTCCCGGTTCTTGGTTATGCGCAGCGCAATCGCGAAGACCTTCCGCTTGTGGCGCAACATTAGTTTTTCGAATGCGTGCGTGTCTCCGCGTTTAGCGGCTGTTACTACTGCATGATCCGGGTCTTTTTCGATATCAGTTGCGAGAGATGTATCCATGATTCCGTTTCTCCTCGGCAATTAATTTAGCAATGCCCGGACGTCAAGCGAGCAATAGCGGAGCCAAATCGAGCACTGACCAGAATGCTGCGGAAGTGACTGATGGGATGGAGGATACGTTGTATTACAGGAGTCTTTGTGGCCGGGGTCCCAGTGTACATCTGTCCGAATACTGGCACGATGTCCAGCCGGTTGAACTGGCAAGGCACCGACAGCTTCACAGCAGAGCAGCCATCCTTGTATTATGTGGTTCGCAAGCCGGAGCCGATAGATCCCGAAACGTGCAAAGCCAACTTCGATCGTGGGAAGCTCACTTTGTCCGCGCGTAAGGCGCGACGCGCGGCCGGCAGACCTTCCGAGGATTCTTCTGGGAGCGAAACGAGTTCGGCCACTTCGCGGGATGGCGCTAGTTAAGTTTAAATGTTTAACTAGCTTACTCATGCCTGACGCCGCCGACGAATTTGGCACAACGCCGCTACTAGACCATCGGTCTCGTTTTGTAGCTTGGGCTCCCGGTAAATCGGGCGACTCCGTTGTCGTTTTCTCCGGCGCCTCCGGCATCGGAAGCTACTTTGAGCCTGTAGCGGCGGCGGTCAAACAGGCTCTAGGAGAAAATGTGCTTCATCGAAACTCGTTCGCAGTGCTCGCGCTAACAATGAGCCCGAAACCATGAAATACGTCTGCATCCACGGGCATTTCTATCAGCCTCCCAGGGAAAACCCATCGCTTGAAGCGATAGAGCTTCAAGATTCCGCATACCCTTACCACGATTGGAACGAGCGAATCACCGCCGAATGCTACGCGCCCAATGGAACCTCGCGTCTGCTCGATGATCAGCAGCGCATCGTGAAGCTTGTGAACAATTACGGGCAAATCAGCTTCAATTTCGGCCCGACGCTGTTGCTGTGGATGGAGCAGAAATCGCCGGATGTCCTCGAATTGATCAAGCAAGCCGACAAGGAAAGTCAGCAGCGATTCGGCGGCCATGGATCGGCAATGGCTCAGGTTTACAACCACATGATCATGCCACTGGCGCATCCCCGCGACAAAGAAACGCAAGTGATTTGGGGAATTCGCGATTTCGGTTATCGTTTCGGCCGCCGTCCGGAGGGTATGTGGCTGCCCGAAACGGCGGTGGACATTCCCACGCTTGAAGTCCTGGCGGCGCAGGGAATCCGCTTCACAATCCTCGCACCTCGACAGGCGAAACGTGTCCGTGCGCAGTCAGGACGTAGTTGGAAAGATGTTTCCGGCGATCGCATCGATCCCAGCCGCGCATATCAGATTCGGTTGCCTTCGAAGAAAACGATGGCGCTCTTTTTTTACGATGGGCCGATTTCTCAAGGAGTAGCTTTCGAAGGTTTGCTAAGCGACGGCAAGAAATTCGCAGACCGCCTGATGAGCGGATTCTCCGATGAGCGCACCTGGCCGCAGCTTGTGCATATCGCGACGGACGGCGAAAGCTACGGCCACCATCATCACTACGGCGAAATGGCGTTGACGTATGCCTTGAATAGTATTGAAAACAGCGGCGTCGCCAAGCTGATTAATTACGGGCAATTCCTCGAGCTGCATCCGCCGGATCACTGGGTCGAAATTTTCGAAAATACCTCCTGGAGCTGCGCGCACGGTACCGAACGCTGGAAATCGAATTGCGGCTGTAATTCCGGCGGACACGCCGACTGGAATCAAGAGTGGCGTGCCCCCCTAAGATCGGCGTTGGACTGGTTGCGCGACACCCTGGCCGAAACATTCGACAAGGAGGCCAAGCCACTGCTGCGCGAACCGTGGGCGGCGCGCAATGATTTCATTGATGTGGTGTTGAACCGCGCGAATGAAAATGTAGCTATGTTCCTTCAGAAACACGCGACCCATGAACTCGATGCATCGGAACGAGTCCGCGCCCTAAAACTTCTCGAACTGCAACGCCATGCGATGCTCATGTACACCAGCTGCGGATGGTTCTTCGATGAGCTTTCCGGTCTCGAAACCGTTCAGGTGTTGCGCTACGCAGGCCGGGCGATTCAATTGGCGCGCGAATCCACCGGACTGGATGTTGAAGCGGCGTTTTGCGAACGCCTACGCAATGCGAAAAGCAATATTCCAGAGCACGGAGACGGTGAGCAGATTTACGAGAAATGGGTCGCCCCGGCGATCATCACAGTGGACAAAGTCGCAGGCCACTATGCCGTTAGCTCGCTCTTTGAAACGTACGGCGAAAAAACGCGCATCTATTGTTATACAGTCGAGCGCCAGGCATATGACGTGGAAACGGAAGGCCGCGTACGCCTTGCCATCGGCCGCGGCCTCGTTCGCTCGGAGATTACAACTGAAGAGATTGTGCTCAGCTTTGCCGTCTTGCATCTCGGCGACCACAACATAACCGGCGGCGTGCGTGAGTTTCTGGGTGAGCAGCAATTCAGTGAGCTGCGAACCAAATTAAACGACGCGTTCACAAAGGCCGACACTGCAGCGGTTATCCGCATTCTCGATGAACAATTCCATCGCGGCACGTTCTCGCTCAGTTCACTGTTCCGCGACGAACAGAGGCGAATCATCGGTATCATTCTCAACGATACAGTCGCATCTCTTTCGGGCGACTTTCGAAAGATGTATGAAAATCAGGCGTCACTGATTCGATTCTTGAATTCTCTCGCAGTCCCGGTTCCAGACACGCTGCGATCCGTTGCGGCCATCGCGCTAAATAGCCAGCTGCAACAGGCGCTGGAAAAGCCCGATATAGATGTTGCTGGCATCCGTTGCCTGCTGCGCGAAACCAGGCTGAACAACGTCGGGCTCGACGCCACGACTCTGGAATTCATCATGCGGCATCGGCTGGAAATGCAAGCTACTGCGTTCCACGACCACCCGGAAGATTTGGATTCGCTGAAGCGTCTGCATTTGCTGCTCGACGTTGCGGGCGACCTGCCGTTTCCCGTGGGAATGTGGACCGCTCAGAACCTTGCGTTCCAGCGTCTGACGACGAATTACAACGGCTCTAACGGCAAGCCGATCGACGATCCCGTACATCAGGAATGGGTGCGCGAGCTCGCGGCCGTTTCCGAAAAGCTCCATATTCGCGGACCGCAGCTTTCGAAAGGCGCGGCATCGGACTGATGTTGGATATCGTGCCCAATCACATGGCGTGAATTATGGAGGAATGCGTTTTTGCATTTGCCATTTCGGAGATTCCCAGTAGCCTCGCTTCGCCCCGGACGTGACCGGCACTCCCACCGTCATTTCTGTCAGGCGTTTGCGGCGGTCGTCTCCTTGGAAGTGATCTCGTACTTGAAGTTGTCTGGGTCAAGGCTGTCGAGCCGGCCCTCTGAAGTTTCCGCCTGCGGATACATGAGGAAGCCAACCGGTGCGCCGTTTGATCCGGGCAGAGCGACGTCGTGCGCGAAGTTATACGCCATCCAATTCATCTCCCAGGAGCCGAATAGCCGCTTTCGAGCATTCTTCACCATGTCGTCGTCCAGAGGACGATTTCCAGGCGGTTCTTCCAGCACAACCTTCCGGACGTCGGCTGGATCAACGGGCACCCAACCAAAGTCGCTGAGGTAAACTTCCGCGCGGCAGTGCTGGGATTTTGTGACGGTCTCCGTTGAAGCGCCCAGGCTCTTGTATCCCAGTTCGGATTTGCCGACGCGGATGCCGTACACGTCGCGCGCGGGAAGGCCGGCCGCCATTGCCAATCCCACGTAGAGAGCGTTCAGATCCGCGCACTTGCCACCGAGATCGCGAGACTCCAGCATGAATCGAATATCGCCGACGCCACAGCCGCGTGTTTTCGGATTGCGAAAAGTGTTATCAACAATCCATTCGTAGATGGCGCGCGCTTTCTCGACATCCGTGTTTGCGTCGCGCGTGATTTCGAGCGCAGTGGTTTTCACGATGCCATCGGTGGGCAGCAGCTTCGTCGGCTCCAAGAAATGCTGCAAATCCGCGCGGTCTATTTTTGGCGCGTTGCGCGGCGCGGAGAGATCAACCACATAGTTCTTAGTCGCGATGCGGGTGGTGAAGGTGAGGACTGGCTTCACGCCCGACGGATATTCTGCAGCGATGATTCCGAGCGATTCAGGCTTGCTTTCTATCATCTTCGCGGTGCCGGCGTCAGCTTGGAAAGTAGTGGAGACCGTTTTCTGAAAGGGCGATTCGCTGATGAGCGGTGCGGGGAGCCAAATTCGGGTGGCGCCCGAAGGCTTTAGGACTTCGGCGCGCGTGGTGACTTCAAACGTGCGCCACTGGCCCGGCGTTGTGTCCGGCGCAAAGATTCGCCCAGGATTCGCGAACGCGAGGCTTGCTGAAAAAATTCCGGTGGATCGCAGAAAATCGCGTCGCTTCATACCACATCCTTTGAACCAGGAATTCTGCTCTTACTCACCAGCCAATGCATAGCGTACACTCGACTCACTCGGCAGGCAACGTGCGAGGCGGATGCTTGGAGTCTGAGATCGGATTACGGGATACTGTGCGCTTCCAAGACGCGGAGAAATACGCGGCTTACTTAAAGACGCCTTCGGGCGGGCTGCGCTCCGAACTGGCATGGGAGAACTTGCGGCGTTTCCTGCCGCGCGATGCAGCGAAACACCGTGCGCTCGATGTGGGCGGCGGCACCGGCTCTGCGAGTCTGCGGCTCGCTGGACTGGGCCATGACGTCGTGTTGCTTGATAGTTCGGAGCAGATGCTCCGGATCGCACGCCAGGACGCGGACGCCTCCGGCGTGACGCCGCGAATTTCCTTCTGCCATGCCGAGACCGGCCAATTGCGTGAACTCTTTGCTGCCGACTCCTTTGACGTCGTCGTTTGCCACAACCTGCTGGAGTATTCTGGGGATCCTTTGACGACAGTTTGCGATATCGCTCGTGTCCTGCGTAGGGACGGCGTGCTTTCTATATTGGTGCGCAATCGTGCTGGAGAAGTGCTGAAGGACGCCGTTAAATCGGGAGACTGGAGACTTGCAACCGCCAATCTCACCGCGGAAACGGTGGTGGATACCCTCTATGGCAACCGCATGAGGTTATTTGCCCCTGCGGATCTATACGAAATGCTTGCGCGCGCCGGATTGGAAATTGTCGCTGAACGTGGCGTCCGCGTGTTTTTTGATTACGTCGCTCTGCAGAGTCCGGCCGATGCAACATACTCTGAAATATTCCAGCTGGAATCAAAGCTGGGAGCGCGTCCGGAGTTTTTCGCGATTGCACGCTACATTCAGCTAATCGCTCGCCGTTCTCGCGCGTCATCCAGCGAGGTAACAGGACCGTGACGCCGCAAAGCCCTCAGTCCACTTTAAACTCTCCTACCATTCGTCCCACGGTGACGGGAAAATTTGCACTGGGACTTGGGCTAACCAACGAATGCAACTTGGCCTGTTCGTTCTGCTACCGCGATCCGGCGCGGACGGATCGGCTTAGCCTGGAGCAGGTTAGATCTGTGATGGAAAGCCTCCCAGTCCGTTCCGTGAATCTGGGAACGGGCGAGAACGGAATGCACCCGCAATTCCGCGAGATTTTATCCTACCTCCGCTCTCTGCCCGTGAAGCTCACCATCACGTCGAATGGCCACAGCGCGGCTGTGCTCACTGACGACGAACTCCGTGCCTTTCACGATGTCGAGTTCTCCCTGGATTACCCCACCGAAGGCGACCAGGACGCCCAGCGTGGGAGCGGCAATTGGGCTTTAATTCATGCGCAAGCAGCGCGCTGTGTCCGGCTCGGAATTCCCGTCAACTTCATCGCGGTAATGATGAAGTCGAACTACTTGCGACTGGCTGAAGTGGCGCGCGCGGTGAAGCGCTACTCCTCGCCGTTGCGCATCAATGTTTATCAAGCCGTGCGTTCTGACCTCTATGCATTGAGTTACGACGAGTATTGGCGCGGTTTTCGAGCGTTGTTTGCGGAGACGGACGTGATTGCCATCAGCGAGCCGCTGGTTCGCGCCATGGCCGGACTGCCTCCCAGGACCGGCGGATGCGGAGTGAGCACTGTTCGGATTACGCCCCGGGCCACCACTCAGCCTTGCGTGTACTGGCCGGGAGCTGGCGAGCCGCTCTCGCTTTTGTGCGCCTTGGGCTCGTCAATCGTGGAAACTTCGCCGTTTGTGGAGGCGCGCAGCGTGCCGGAAGCCTGTCGCTCGTGCGCGTATCTCCAGAGTTGTTACGGCGGATGTGCCGGCCGCCGGCGGCTGCAGAACGCGCTCGATCAGCCGGACTTCTATTGTCCTGTCGTCAAAGGAAAAATAGAAAAGCTAGAGGTTCGCATGGCTGCCGCTCGCGAACTTCCGAAGATGGAAAGCGCATGCACGACGATCGTGATCGCGCGGGACTAGAACACCGTCAGGTTAGGCGCGGCTTACGCCTCGGCTGGAACACGACGGCTGTGGCTTGTATAATGCCGCTCGCGCAGTCCGGAGACAAAACCGCGGCTTCGCATGCGCGTCTGCTGCAAAACGACTGCCACAACCGCGATCGCGATGAACGCAAGCGAATCGCAAGTGAGGTCTTGCTAAATGTCCGACCAAGCTTCTGCGGGAAACGGGCTGGCGATAGTTCGCTTGACGATTGGCGCTATGTTCGTATGGGTCTTCTTCGAAAATCTAGGGAAGGGGCTCTACACTGCAAGCGGTTACGCGGGATTGATCAACTATTACATTCAACATGATCACGCTCCGGCCGTTTGGAAGGCGGTCATGGCGGCAGCGGCGAATCACGCCGCGATGGCGGCTCCGCTGCAAGCGATAACCGAAATCGGCCTCGGGATATTGCTCATTGTCGGTGTGTTGACGCGCCCGGTTGCCGCGGTAGCGTTTCTGTATCTAGCGAGCCTTTGGGTGTCTGAATGGGGCACGGCCTGGATTTGGGAACTTCTGGTTCCGGTGATGGCGTCGCTTGCGCTTGCAGTGGGCCGTGGCGGTCGAACATGGGGAGTTGACGCCTTGCTGGCGCGGCGTTGGCCGTCCTCACCGTGGTTTTGAGTTGAGCATAGATTCGGTGCGAGTTTCGGTCGTCATTCCTACGCACAACGAAGCGCAGTCCATCGGTCGCGTCCTAGCTGATCTACCGGCGGAGATCGTCACCGAAGTCCTGGTTGTAGATAGCAATTCGAGCGATGGAACTCCCGAGATCGCCTCAAAGTTGGGAGCCCGCGTTTTCCACGAATCTCGTCGCGGATACGGTCGCGCCTGCCTGACCGGTATCGCGAACGCGCAGAATCCAGACATCGTTGTATTTTTGGACGGCGACTACAGCGATCGCCCTTCCGAACTTCCGCTGTTACTCGCTCCAATCATTGAGGGCCGCGCGGACATTACATTAGGATCGCGCGTCTTCGCTGCAGGTAACCAGGCAGCTCTGCCGTCGCATCAAGTGTTTGGCAATCGCCTGGCTGCAACCTTAATAGGGCTGCTGTATCGTGTGCAGATCACCGATCTAGGTCCGTTCCGGGCGGCGCGCATTGACGTGCTTCACGCGCTGGACCTGGAGCAAGCTACGTATGGCTGGGCCGTGGAAATGATTCTGAAAGGCGCCAAAGCCGGTTTCCGCATTGTGGAGGTTCCCGTGAGCTATTATCCGCGCATCGGAACATCTAAAATCGGCGGGACGGTGAGGGGTACGATTGGCGCAGGTTGGTCCATACTCACGTTGATAGCTCGCTACTATTTCTGGCGGAGACGACCGGCCCCGCTCCACTCGGCGTGAACATCCGCGGAGCCATGCATATGCAATCTCCTCCTCAGCGAAATGACGCCTGCACGTTGGTAATAATGGCCAAAGCACCCAGACCGGGCCTGGTCAAGACCCGCTTGGCTCAGAGACTTCCAGTTGCCGCGGTTACCGAGCTCTACCGCTGCCTCTTGGACGACACGCTGGCGCTGGCGCACTCGTTGGACACAGTCGAGGTTGCGATTATGTGTCCTGCTGCGGATGTGGAAGAATTGACGAAGCTGGCGCACGGTGTAGCGCAAGTGGTGGCGCAGAAAGGAGAAGGCCTTGCAGCGGGACTCACCTCGGTGTTTGCGCACTTCACAGCGCGTGGAAAGCAACGCGTCGTTGCGTTCAATAGCGATAGCCCGCACCTGCCGGCTTCGATTCTATGGAGCGCGTTCGAAACGCTCGCCGAGCACGAAGTCGTTGTCGGACCGACAAATGATGGCGGCTATTATCTTGTCGGGGCCAAGGACGCTCATGCAACACTTTTTGACGGCGACGGCATGGGCACGAAGAGCGCGCTGGAAGCGCTGCTGGCACGTGCGCGCGGGCTGCAGCTTTCCGTTGGCCTCACGGATCTCTTTTACGACATTGACGTCGAAGGCGACCTAACTCGGCTTGCTGCGGAACTGCGGCTCGCTCCCGCCAGGGCGCCGCGAACAGCGGTCTGGCTGAAAGAGTGGGGACAGGCAGTGGCAGAGATGCGAACCGGCGTGGAAGGTCTGTGAAGCTTACGCCATCCCGCAGAGTTCTCGGCCTGGCTGCGGTTTTGCTCGTGTCGCTGACGATCTGCTCACGCAAGTTCAGCACCGTTGGCGAACCGTCGTTCATCATTCCACTGGCAGTTGCCGGCACCGCGTACCTGCTTGCGATTCGCGAGTTCTTCTCCACGCCGAAATTCCCGCGCCGCGTCATCATCATCGGGCTAGTGTTGGCTGCTTTGTGGCACGTTCCATTTTTGTTGCAGCCACCGGGTCCAGATGACGACGTTCATCGTTATCTCTGGGACGGCCGCGTGCAGCGGCTTGGCTATAACCCTTATATGGTGGTCCCCAATAACCCTGCAGTCAGCGGGTTGCACACGCCCGAAACTCGCACGCTGAACAATCCAGAAGTCCCGAGCCCGTATCCAGCGGGCGCTGAGCTTTTCTTCCGCTTGGTCACGGCGATTCATGAGTCTGTCTTTTCACTAAAAGTAGCGTTTGTACTTTGCGATGCGGCTATCGTTTTCGTTTTGCTCGATCTGCTGCGTCGGGGCGGGGAAGCAACACACTGGGTTTTGGCCTATGCCTGGAATCCACTGCTCGCGGTGGAAGTAGCGGGCAGCGGTCACATAGACATTGTCGGTGCGCTGCTGCTCTTGCTATCGGTCGCGGCGCTCGGGCGGCGCTGGCGTACGGTCGCCGCAGTAGCATTGGCGCTGTCTGTCGCTGTGAAATTACTCCCCATCGTACTGCTGCCTCTTTATTGGAGGCGCGTGCGTGTGCGCGACGGCGCGCTCGCGGCAATCGTTGTCGGACTCCTATACGTTCCATTTCTAGATCACGGGCGGATTCCGATCGGCTCGCTCGGCACGTTCGTACAGCGGTTCCGTTTTAACGATCCGATGTTTGCAACTCTCGAGCATGTGGCCGCTCCGCAGCTGATCGTGGGGCTGGCAGTGCTCGTCGGCGTGCTGACTGCATTTTGGATCAGGCGCAAAGCCTTGGAATTATCTGCAGAGGCATTCGCGTGGCCCATGGCAGCATCCCTTCTGTGCGCGCCGGTCGTATATCCGTGGTACCTGCTCTGGCTGCTGCCGTTCGCGCGGTCGGTCGCGACGGTGCCGCTCATCATCTGGACCGTTACCATCATTCCCACATACTACGTTTGGCACTTGCGCACTCTTGGCCGCGCGTGGGTGGTTCCTGATTGGATTATGCTTTTGGAATACGGAGCCGTGGCCGGCGCCGGCGGAATTATCGCATTTCGGAGATTCACACGATTGGATAAATCTCCATCCTCAACTGATTAAGTGTTTCGGTTGCGATGCGATTAGCAAGCTTATGCGCCATAACGAATGTGGCCGCAGCAGCGTGCCAGCACACAATTATCCGAACTGTGCGGTATAATTCGCGGCGAAACTGCCAATGGACGCAGGTGGCTGGCGCGGACCAAGGTTGCTGTTTCGGCATAGAATCCATGCACCGTGATGCCTCTGGCCGTCATCCAACCCCACATCAGTTCAATTCATAAAGGAGCGAACCTCATGACGAAAGTGAACCGCGTAACGATGATCGGTCTTCTAGTGTTAGGGGCGACAGTCGTTGTCGCAACTTCCCGTGCACAAAGCCGTCCGCCAATTCTCGAACAGGTTGCCAAAGCCTACGGACTTGATTCGTGGGACAACATCACGGCGATCCGTTACACATGGAATGTGCAGTTCCCTGGGGTGAGCGTCTCCCGAAAGTGGACTTGGGAGCCAAAGACCAACAAGGTTTCCTATGAAGGAAAAGACAAAGACGGTAAGCCGGTGACGGCTACCTACCTGCGTTCCGAGCTAAGCAGCCAGCCTGAAAACGTGCAGAAGGAAATTGATCCCGCTTTCAATAACGA
>Ga0210391_10001841_pt1 | contig 18789 bp, 20 predicted proteins | sample IncBWC12OmetaG_FD_160573 | JGI IMG/M metagenome (GOLD analysis project Ga0210391, IMG submission 160573) | Forest soil microbial communities from Barre Woods Harvard Forest LTER site, Petersham, Massachusetts, United States - Inc-BW-C-12-O ... | reverse complement strand
CGATGACGAGTCCGGAGAATCAAAGGCAGATGTTAGCAGGCATCGTCGGGGGCGACCCAATGACGATATCGCGAGCAATCAATGGCGTCCTCGAAAGGCGCGGACTCAACGTGCCGCACTAGTGTTGTAGTTGGGCCCTTATCGGACACGGGACCAGCGGATCATTGGCTCATTCTTCAATCTGCCGACCCCACCAGGCGTTGGGCCGGCCTGCCGGTCTGGATTGCGTTGCTGGTACGAGCAATCGCACGTATCTGCCCCTGACATTTCGCAGCGAGGGTTCCGAAGCTGACGAGCCCGCCGAGGCGCATGCGGTCCAGGAGAATGATCGATTTGTTGCGGTCAGCGAAGCCTCCAAACGTCAGTGCACACGCGCCAGTGACTATGCCCGCAACTTCGTTCTTCGGTATGAAGCGATTGAAGACCCCAAGTAGGCGCACCGCCACATCCCTCACGAGGAGATCAGGATCATCCATGTGGGCAGATGCAATCTTGATCGCACGTGACGGAGATCCCGTGTAGTTCATGAAACCAATCGCGTCTGCTCGACTCTTCGCCGTGCAGCTGTTGCTGGCTTTTTCAAGCTCCCTAGTGCGCACGCGCACAATGGAGTGTATGCGCTGCGCCAGCTGATGGCGTTCCGGCGTGTTGTAGTCGAGATACTGTTCAGCGTTAACGCGTTCCGGGGGGGCGTCACCTGTGGGCTTGGACGTGGACTTTATGCGTGCCCATTCGTCCACCAGCGCGGCGAGGTCTGGTGGCAATTGTGCGGGTGAGCAATGGGGTTGCGCCGCTGAGGGAGCTTGGTCGTCGATTTCGACGAGGTATTCGGCGTCGACTTCGTCTCCGACGAACTGCCTGCAGTGCACTACCTTGCCAGATACTTCGCGACGAATCGAATCGCAGGCTTGCTGGATGCGCGGGTCGTTGACAGGCAAGAGCGCGCCCAATGGGATCCCTGTGGCCTTACGCAATCGATCCACCGAGTCAAAGTCATTGGTGACGATCTCGATGGTGCTCCACCGCTTCGGTGCAAAATCACCAGACTGCGGCGCGGGCTGTGCCCAAACAACCCGGTGCCCGAGTGGTAGAAGCAACATCGGAACCAACAGTCTGAGAAGCACTCGACTCATGTTTCACATGCGTACTCGTGTGCCGGCCCGGCCGGGGCGTCAGCCGCGGCCCAATTCCCGAAGCGCGGGCTGCCGATCTTAGCGGGTGAGGCCGCTGCGCCGCCAGTCGGCTATGAATCCGCCGTTCAGGGGGTCGTCACGCCGGTTGGCGGTTTACGGCGGTCCCGGTCGGAGATCATTCGTCTGCGACCCGGACCACGAGCTTGCCGAAGTTCCGGCCCTCAAGCAGCCCGATGAAGGACGCCGGTGCCTGCTCAAGGCCCTCGACAATGTCCTCGCGATGCTTGATAGAGCCATCTGCGACCCAGCGCGTCATCGAACCGATGAACTCCCCGAACCGGGGGGCATAGTCGCTGATGATGAAGCCCTGCATCCGGATGCGCTTGGTCAACAGCGTGCCCGCCAGTTGAGCGAGGCGATCCGGGCCCGGCGGCGGCTTGCTGTCGTTGTAACGCGATATCAAGCCACACACGGGTATGCGGGCGTGCGGATTGAGGAGCGGTAGCACGGCATCGAACACCGCGCCACCGACGTTCTCAAAATAGATGTCAATGCCTTGTGAACATGTTGCCTGCAATTGCGCAGCAAGGTCCGGTCCACGACGGTCGATGCACTCATCGAACCCCAGCTCGGCGCGCACGTAGCGGCACTTGTCGGGTCCGCCTGCGATGCCGACGACGCGGCAACCCTTGATTTTCGCAATCTGGCCAACAACCGCGCCGACGGCACCGCTGGCCACAGCCACCACCAGCGTTTGACCAACTCGCGGTTGGCCGATATCCAGCAGCCCGATATAGGCGGTGAAGGCGGGCATGCCGAGCACCCCAAGTGCCCAGGAAGGATGAGGCATGCCGGGCTCGAGTACCCGCAGACCGGTGCCGTCGGAGATCGCATAGTCCTGCCAGCCATTGGCACTCAGCACTCGCTGACCCGCCTGGTAGTTCGGATGGTGCGAGGCCTCCACACACGCGACCGTACCGCCGACCATAACGCCGCCGATGACGACCGGCGCCGCGTACGAGGGCGCGTCATTCATGCGCCCGCGCATGTAGGGATCCAGGGACAGCCACAGTGTGCGCAGCAACACCTGGCCATTTCGAGGCGCTGGAATGGCGATCTGCTCTATGCGGAAATTCTCAGCCGTCGGCGCACCCTCAGGGCGGGAGTGCAAAATGACTCTGCGGTTGACGGCGCTGTTCTGGGGCATGGTCTTAAGTATAGCGTTTGGCGCCATGGCGGCGCGGTCATCAGTGGCTTCTCCGACAGCCACAGACAGGAGTGGGTGCAGCGGCGGCCATCTCACGTTACGCTCTGCTGACCGTCAGCTTTCCGGAACGGCATTCAGCGTTTGCTGCCCTTTGCAGGCACTCGCTCAATTGGCGTCTATAATCTCAACGTGACAATCTCGGCGCTTCAAACCAAACAATCGGCGGGCTGTAGCAGGGAGCAACAATGAAAACGACATTGCTGTTGATTGGGTTGATCTTTGCAACTCAGCCGACCTTGGCAGTGGATGGCGCACGGCTCGTCGGCGTGTGGAAGCTGTTTTCTTATCAAACGGAGTTTCAGGACGGTCGCCCAAAGCGCGCATTGTTCGGCGAGCATCCATCCGGATACCTGATTCTGACAAAAGAAGGGCGACAAATGGCAGTAATCGAGGGGGAAAGGCGGAAACCACCCTCGACCGATGCAGACCGGGCAGACCTCTTGAAAACGTTGATCGCCTATTCGGGGAAGTACCATGTTGAGGGGACCAAATTTGTAACAGCTGTTGACGCCGCGTGGAATCCCGCCTGGGACGGGACGGACCAAGTGCGCTCATACGAGATAGCGGGCGACCGACTGACGGTGACATCGATGTGGCAACCGTCCCCCAACATTCCTGGTTCACCGATAACCCGTGGAATCCTGGTATTCGACCGCGTCAAGTAGTCCTACCTGGAAACCAATGGCCCGACAGCTTGTTTCGACTCCGAGTGAGGCGCTTAGAACTTGGCTGGGAACCAGGGCATATGTGTCGTCACCAACTCTGGTAGTGCTTCACAGCGCTCAGCGAGTGCCGCGAGAGAGGGGTACAGCTGGTCCTCGAGCGCGAGCCCCTCCCGCAGGAAAGTCCACATGCAGGTGAGCGTGATGTCCGCCTGCGTAAGTTGTTCACCCATGAGCCATCTACCGGGGCGTTGGGCGTGCCAGCGTTCGAGCTCGCCGAACGCACCGTGCATCTGGCTGCCACAGCGCTCCGCCCAGGGCGCGTGGCGCTTCTCGGGCGGGCGCGCGATCCGTTCGTAGATCACATCGCGTCCCTTCTCGGCCGCCCCGACTGCGAGTGCCATCAGCTGCAGCACCTGCCGACGGGCTGCGCCCTTCGTTGGTACGAGGGCACGCTCCGGTCCTACGACGCAATCAAGGTGATCGAGGATCGCCGCAGATTCAGTGAGAACCTCACCGTCTTCAAGCACGACGGCGGGAACCCTCCCGAGCGGACTGTAACGGCGGATCTGTGCGAGGTCTCTACCCACGGACCAGTTCGCGTGCTCGAACGCGAACCCCAGCAGCTTCAACGACACCGCGACCCTCCGCACGAACGGGGAGTCGAACATACCTATGAGCAGCATGGACACGGGTCCGATCCTATCAAATTGCGTTTTCAGAGGCGCTACAGCTGATCGCGCCGGCGCCTGTGGGTCAGGGCAGGCCCTTCGGCAGCACCTTCACTGAATGCGCCTTCTTATGGGGCCGCAAACGCCTCCCGGTGCTGCTTTCCGGAGTCTCCTATTTCATCCCAGACGGCCTTTGAACCAACCCAAATGTGGTGAGCAATCCGCAGGCCTTCACCGCCTTCCGCGATCAGTCCAGCCGGAACAAACGTTTGCGAAGTATTGTTGGCACCCGGTACCGGAGAGCCACAAACGCGGCAGAACCAGCTTTGCCAGTCCGCGCCCGGCTTCTTCCACGAAGCGATTTGATCTTCGCCGCGCAGCCACCGAAATGCGTGGTTGTCGATCAGCACCACCGCAATTCCGTTGCTGCCTGTGAATTTTCGACAAATCGAGCAGTGACAGACGAACACGTCCCGCAGCGCGGCGTCGATCTCGAACGCTACTGCTCCGCAATTGCATTCCCCGAGCGCCATTAGAGTGCCTCGCCATCCCCGATACAGCAAGCATGCCATGAAACGCTGGCGCTTAGAATTCCAGACGGCGATGCTCGCTTCTGCAGCGTCCGCCCAGCAAAATCCTGCCCGTTGGAGCAGCGGCTTATGATGCGCGCAATGGTGACGTCATCAGTGGCGCCCCGGTGCACCACTGGTGAAGGTCGTAGTGGATTTGAAATGCTCAGACTGAAGGACGGTATCGGCGCGCCCGTCGCCGATTGCGACGTACCAGTAGAGCCGATCCTCACGGGCGTAGGACAGCAGCGTCTCAGGATCCAGCACGATGCGAGTCGCCGTCGAGGACGCGTAGTTCTTGAACAGCTGATCGACGGCCTGCCGATTGGGCGTGGTTCGAACCACGAGTTCCACGCAAGCGGACTCAGCGGTAGCGTCAGTGCAGGGAACCATGCGGGTAAAAGCAAACTCCAGCTGTTGCTGCAGTACAATCCGAGTCAGGCCACGCAGGGAGAGCGGCGCCGATAGCTGATACCAGACCCCCTGATCGAGCGTCGCTCCGGTCCACATCGCGGTCTCAAGCTGGTAGTTTTCGGCCGCCTCGGCCATGAGCAGGCCGGATGAGAGCGCGACGTCCGTCACATCCAGCGCTTCTTTGGTCAGCGCAGCTGCATGTTTGCTGACGGGCACCTGTGCGCGAATCAGTGCATCGGTGTGGGCGATGAGCCGGGAGGCGAATGCGCTGGCATCGACCGTGCCGGTGAACTCACCGGTGGCGCTGACTTCGAAGTTCAGCGCGGGCAAGGCAACAGGCGAGAAGACCACCTTGGCGGCCTGCAGTGCTTCAGGCGTCGGCCACACGCCTGGTTCATATTGCGCGGCATCCTGCGTGTACAGGACTTTCCAGCCACCGTTTGCGCCGGGACCGATATGGCGGTCGAAAGAGGCCGCCGCATGGCTGCGGCTCGTGCTCGCATCCCAGCGGGACACACGATCGTCTTCGAACGAAATGTGGGCATCGCACGGGTGCCAGGCGAAATTGAGAATGGCCCGGCGTTGCGGGAAGCCCTGCATGAGCCCGGCTATCTTCGTGCTGTCGGCCCCCTCACCCCGCCAGGTCAGCAACAGCTTGTAGTTCTCCTGAGCGTCGTCCCGGAAGCCGTAGTCACGGTCCATGGCCAGAGTCGACTCGAGGGCGGTATCCGCGGCCGCGGCGTCGCCTAGCCTCCGCAGGAGGATCGCCGTGTTGAATTGCATGACGACAGCGGCGTGGTAGTCGAAGGTACTGTCGTACAGCTCGGCTGCGTGGTGCGCTACCTCGACCGCCGCCCGCAGTTCGGCGGTGCGCCCAGGATCGCCGCTGCAGTCGGCCCGCGCGAGGTGCAGGCGGTATTCGAGGTCGGCTGTGCGCGCCCAACCATCCGGAAACATGACATGCGCCTCGGGATCTGCCGCGACGCGATTCAGTTCCTCCTGGGCGCGCGCCAAGCGCCTCAGGCAGGGACCTTCATCCGTGCTCACCAGAAACTCGGCATAGCTCAGCCGCGCGCTCAGCACGGCCGGTGACTTGGGATCTGCCCGCTGGATGCGGGCAATGCTTGCCTCGAACTCGCTGGCTTGCTGCGTCGTCGGCGACTTGGTACTCAGCGTCGAGCAGGAGGACAGGAGGAGGGCGAGCAGGATGCAACGTCGAAACGCCAAGCCACAACCCTCACGGCGTGAGCTTGCGCGGCGGCGGGCAGTCCAGGGATGTGTTCATGTCATAGTGACCGCCGTCGCGGTCGTAAAAGCGGAGGCACAGTTCCACGGGCATTTCGCAGCCGGTCTGTGAGCATTCTGTGTACTCGAACGGCCGACCTCGACGTGGCCGATGCGGGTGCCGCGGCGGCGCACCGCCCGTTGGCCCTCGTCTCTTGTCATTCATCAGCGCGGCCTTGGCGGCGCTGCCCAGTGCGGGTCCCAACACCAGGGGGTCATGAACGATGTGATTCGAGAGGGTGGTGGTGACCATGACATTGCCGGGCCTCGTATCCAACACCCGGTAGCCCCCATGGGCCATGTCCGCGACGTGCGCTGCGGAATTCCCATAACCGTTGAAGTGACCCCCGCCGGACTGGCCACCGCGGCCCGCACTTGCGCCGCCGTGCGCGCCACCGCCTCCCCCGCCGGCTCCCCCGTGTGATGAGCCGCTGCCGGAGCCCCCACCGGACATACCGCTGGAACCCCCGCCGCCGCTCGGCGCGGAAACTCCGCCCCCCGAGGCGCCGCCGCCACTCGAGGCCCCGCCGCTGGTGGCTGCGACAGAGGTCGTCGTGAAGCCGACAAAGGTGAGTGTGGCGGCCAGAATCAGGAGTTGAGTACGCATAGGCCTGTCTCCGCAAGGATCAGATTTGCGACCTATCTTCCCGACTTGCATGTTAGATCCGCTCGGGCGGATTGGGGATTAATCATGTATTAGGGTCCGTTAAGGCGCCAAGTCAGGTGAGCTCATTACTTGATGGGCGTAACCTCTAACTCGTTGATTTATAATGATCTGGTTATCGCTCCTTTCGGTCAATCAAGCGATACCGAACTGGTAGCAATCAACCACTACCATTCAAGCGTCGGTCCAGCGATTTGCCGAGAGAACAGTCGCGGCTCGCACGATTCGACGGCACCGTGTTCCCGGGCATTTTCGACGGCGGACCGGACAATCTTGAAATCAGAATTGCGTCTATGTCTCAGGATAATCTAACGGTGGCGCTGGAATTGTGGAGCCCGCGTACGAAAGAGGGCCCCCGGATCGTAGTGATGCGAAGCGACGGATCTCAGTTTCGCTTCTTGACTGCGCTAGGAGATAAAAACCACTTTCCCAGCCTGTCCCCGGACGGCAAACGAGTGGTCTATCAGGTTCGAGGCGCCGAGAATGGATTGCGTTTACCAGTTCCAGGATGGGTTGGAAGGATGAGATGTTGCGTCCCCGGCATGGGCCGCAGCCTTACGGCGAGATATTTGTCATGCGGGCCGATGGCACAGACGTGAGGCAGCTGACCGACAATCAGTGGGAGGAGGGGGTGGTTGGCTGGGTACCGTTGGCCATCGGCATCAACTAACGGCAGGGCCATCTTTCCTGAAGCGCCCACGCGACGCCGCTATACCGGATAAGACTCCCTTGTTTAGGATGGCGCTGCGCCCAATTCTTGAATGCCTCGACGCTTGCGGTCGCACTGACCGGGGCGGTCGGGCAAATTCCGTATTCACGGGTGAGAGGCTCCTTGCCGACAGCAGTCATGCTTTCCACCATGGCGGTGATGTAACCGAAACAGTACAGCTTCTCGCCCTTGTCTGTGCTTGAGCACAGGGCATACAGCCGCTGAATCGAGGTCGCGGGGTCCTTGGCTTCCAAATCCGAATAGTCTTCGTCATCGGCAGCGAAGGCCGGTGCTGCGCAAACGAGCAGCAGGCCGGCTAGCAGTGATGCCCACATGAACGGTGACATCCGGCAAGCTGCCGTACGTAGGTGACCGCTCGGGGTGCAATTCCTGTCATTCATCTCTTGGACGTGACTCAAGCCGGCCGTCAGCGTGTCGTGCAAAGCGACTCTGTTGGGCGCCGTGTACGGGCGCTTCATTAGGCCAAGGCCATCCACCGAAGTGCGTGCGTCGGTAATCTGCGTACGCCTGGCGTACCTCCTGTTCTGTATTCATGACGAACGGGCCTTGCTGCGCAACGGGCTCACCGATCGGCTTTCCCTGGAGCATCAGCAGTTCACTCGCGATTGCACCGTTGACTAAGACGGCGGCCCGTTGGGAATTGACTTGGATGGCGGACCGAGCCGGAATGCGTTCCCCGTCGAGTGTCAAGTCCATACCTTTGAAGAAATAAAGTGTTCTGCGTGCCAGTGCATTCGTGGCAGCGGGCAAGGTCCAGTGCGCGCCCGCATCCATTTTGATGGTCCAGATGCCAAGATCTGCCTCGGGGTCAGACGCCCAAGAGTCGGGCGGCGGAGGTAACGCCCCGTCAGCGGTCCCTGCAATGGGCCGTCCTGCGATATACGCCACGTCAGTGATTCGGCCGTTCGAATCCGCAAAGCTCTGGCGGGGAATGTCTTCGGACCAGAACATGGTGAAGTAGGGCGGCGACATCTTGCTGCGCCGCGGGAGGTTTAGCCAGATCTGGAACAGCTCCAACGGATTGGGCGCGGTTGATTTCAGGAGCGGAAACATCTCTGAGTGCACAACACCCTGACCCGCGGTCAGCCATTGCACATCGCCGGCACCGAATCGAGCCGCGGCGCCAAGAGAATCAGCATGATCAATGTAGCCGCTCCTCACGATTGTGACAGTTTCAAAGCCGCGATGCGGATGGGCCGGGAAACCCGGCACCGTCCGGCCGTGATACATGCGCCAGCCGTCCTTGCCGGCAAAGTCCTGTCCCAAATCGCGCCCGTGGAGCGGCGAATCGGGGCCCAGTGTGGCGTTGCCCTTGGGGTAAGCATCCTCGTGGTACACGCAGAACAGGAAGGGATCCAACGTCGCCCAGGGAAAGCCCAGCTTGCTGATTTCCAACTTAGATTCACTGCCCACTTACGCGCTCCTCTGGTTCACGGCTGCGGTCGCGTTCAGAGCCACGGTGTCCCGGGTCCTGACGGTACGCGTATGCCGACACGGCCGCCCGGTGGATTACCGGCGACAGGCGCCGTCGGCCCGTCTCGGGCGCCTGATGCGCCGTAGTGATTGCAAAGGTCACCACGGTCTATTGCAGAGATATCTCAGGGAATTCATCACGCAATGTATAACGGATCGTATGCCAGATTGAAGGTCGTTAACATCAATGTGGGAATACTGCGAATTACCAGTCCGCCCGCGATGCTCTGGGTAGCGTCTTAATCGAACTTTGCCAACGTCCTTGCGACCGATGTGGCGGCGAAGATTGTCGGTGCTGAGCTCGATGGGATGACCCAAACGGCGGCTGATGGCAATGAGACCTGATCGAAAAAGTGGCGCCAAGGTTCCACGTAGGCGGCTAAAGGCGCGGCTCGAACATACAGTCGGGGAGATGGGCCCAAGATCGTGCTACGGACAGCATGTCAAATTCGCCCGTGGCATGGTCTAGGTTGAATGACAGCTTTGCTCACCCAAAGCGGGCATTCGCCGGTGCTGTCGGCCCGAAGCGGGCGTTCGGGCTGCTGATCTGCGCGCCAAAAAGCTGCCACTCGAATCGATTCAAGATGGGCGCCAGGTTGCGCTCTGCGCCGGGACCCGAAGACAGTTGCACCGCTCGAGTTGATCCGCTAGGTTACATGTAACCACATCGGACAACGCCATGCTCAATACTCCTCGTCCGTCGAGAGATAAGGTGCGTTTGCACCGAGAGCGCCTGCGTGCTCAGGGATTGCGGCCGGTTCAGATCTGGGTGCCGGATGTCCGTGCACGGTCCTTCGCACGTGCCGCGCGCCAACAGTCCGAGGCTGTTGCTGCTAGCGCGCGAGCGAAGGGCGATCAGGGATTCATTGATGCCATTTCGGATCACGCCACCGAATGAAGCGTGGTGAGGTATGGACGGTGTCGGGCGGCGGCGCGTACGCTGGCAAGCCTCGCCTAGCAGTGATTGTGCAGGAAGATCGCTTTGATTCTACAAGTTCCATCACCCTTTGCGTGTTCACGACCGACCCGACTGAAGCACCGTTACTGCGAATGCTGATTGAGCCGACCGATCGAAATGGCCTTTCGTGCGCTTCACGCTTGATGGTTGACAAGGTCACCACGGTTCCGAAGGCGCGACTGGGCAAGCGAATCGGAAAACTCACCGATGAGGATGTAGTTAGACTAAATCGCGCTTTGACCGTGTTCCTCGGCCTCGCAAGATGACTGGCCGGCGAAGCTGCTGCGCTTACCTTCGCGCAAAAGGATCTTGACGCGAGGTGGGCGCATGCCTAATAACCGCGCTTATGAATAAGATTCGTGCAATCTGCGTTTATTGCGGATCTTCGCCTGGCAACGATGCCGCTTATGTCGAAGCAGGCGAGCGGTTGGGATCTGCCCTGGCAGCCGCTGGAGTGAGGCTGGTCTATGGCGGCGGCACCACCGGCGTGATGGGTGCCCTCGCTCATGGAACATTGAGCGCTGGCGGCGAAATCGGTGCGATCATTCCGCGTTTTCTTATCAATCGGGAAACGGCCAGGGCCGCGCTGACCAAGTTCAACGATGTAACGATTACAGAGACCATGCACGAGCGCAAGCACAAGATGTTTGAGAGCTCGGACGCCTTCGTGGCCTTGCCGGGCGGTATAGGCACCGTAGAAGAAATTGTTGAGATCATGACGTGGAGTCAACTCGGCCAACACCGCAAGCCGATGGTGTTCGCCAACATCAATGGCTTTTGGGACCCAATGCTTGGCTTGCTCGATCATTTGCGCCGTGCAGGGTTCATTCACAGCGGCCATCTGATGCAGCCCATAGTAGTTGATCGCGCTGAGGCGATCATCCCGGCCATTGTCGCAGCTGCCGAACAGACTGATACGTACGGCAACGAAATTCCCTCTGTTATCGACAAGATGTAGCGGTATCGCGAACCCTCTCTCCGCTTCAAGCCGGCCCTCAAGTGGGCGCCTCACTAGCCAATGGCTTCAATCGCAGATCGTCGCTATGATTGACGCCCCGGTAAGTCTCCAGGCGTTTGAATAGGAAATGAATTCCCCAATAGCGGCCGCTGGCGGGGGTCCGCTTTGGGTGCAAGATCGGTCACCGAGATGTGCCAGGAGAGACCTCTATCCAGCAAGCCATCAGCCCTTCGTAGAAGCGCTTTGCCTTGAGCTTCATCGCCTCGACGGCCGTGATTCGTTGAACTCCTGGCCCGTTCCAATCTTGCAGGCCTAGGATTTCCCATGATTCGTCGCAATGAAGCAGCAGGAGGCCATCATCGTCATGAGGCTTGCAGATTGCGAGATGTGGCACAGCTCCAATCCGCTCCCCGTCTTAATATAGGTGCAGGCGACCTGTGAATCGCGCCGTAGAAGGCACGTCCACGTATGCAATCAGATCGGCATTGTCCAGTAAGACGGATGGCGGACAGTGGCGACCGGCAGAATTGGGTGCAGTTCCGCCTCTAACAAACATCGTGATGCGCACCTTGACAGCGATTAGTTGGAGGTCAAACTTGTCGTTGTGAAAATCAAGAACTTGCGCAATAACGACGGAATGCTCGCGGGCTTTTCCAGCTGGCGCCCGAATAATTCGGGAGCAGTCGCGCTTGAGGCATGGCGGGCGCGATGATTTTCTAGAGTTCATGATCGAGGGCATGACGTTTATTGAGCCGTTCGGCGACAACAGTGAATTCTGGGTTGTGTCGGAACGGACGGTGGGCGATACGGAGCAGCTACGAAAAACACGAGAGGCATTCCGGACACATGGGGCTGTGTTCAAATCATTGATGCCTGAAGGCAGTCGCTCCCTATCACGTTTTGCCCATCTTGAAAGACCCTATCTTGGTAGTCAGCTGATCAGTATCGCAATTTGGGGAGGCCTCGCTGCACTGCAATACTTTGTTGTGCTGACCCAAGGCATTCGTCGAATATCTGTCAGGCCGACACACATCCACGATGCAGGTGACCGCCATGCCCGCTAAGACTGACAAGACTTCCAAGCTCACTGGTCGGAAGCCGGCCAATCGTACGGCGGCAAAGGGCAAACGTACCATTCCTCTGCCGCAATCCATGGCGACCGGCAAGGCAAGCCCCGCGAAGGCTGCGGTCGGCGACAAGCCGGTCTTCGCATACATCGCCAGTCTGCGGCAGCCGCAGCGCAGTATCGCGGAACGCGTCGATGCTCTTGCGGCCAAGACGCTTCCCGGCCTGCAGCGCTCTGTGAAATGGGGGATTTCGTACTATGGCGTTGGTAACGGCTGGTGTTTCTGTTGCGGCGGATTCGCCGACCACGTCAAGCTAATGTTCATCAACGGTGCAGCGCTCAAGCCGGTACCGCCGGTGACGCCGGTGGCGATGGGCAAATCTACTCGGGGCGTGGAGGCTAAATCAGCGGACGACCTCAACGAACGCCAAATCGCGGCATGGATGATTCAGATCGCAGCTGTGCCAGGTGTCGGGGGGAAGAGGGGGTAGGTCCGAGAATGAATGTCGATTGCCTTGGTGTTAGACGGCGGACTTGCACGGCATTGGCGGAGGGCGCGCCGCACCCTGGATGCTGAGCGTTAGCCTTCCCAAAAGCCGCCGTTCGCGACCGGCCCGTATGGGTGCAGGACCGGTGTTTTCCGGGACGCTTCGTCGCCTGGCTGCTTCCGGGATGTCGATCCGGCGCTTTACGGCCAAAGGAAGCGGAAGTTCATCGCTTCGAATTGACTGCCCCCAATGGCGACATTCCCGACTGCCTGGCCGAGTTCTGTTGCCAAGGCGGATAGCATCCGCGACGATGCCTGACGCGAAGGAGGACAGGGCATGGTCGAAGGCGTCAGGGACGGGACAGCTAGCAGCAGTGGGCGGACCGTCTTCATCAGCTACGCCTCGCCGGACGCTGCCGTTGCCAACGCTGTCGTCAGGACCCTGGAGGGTGCTGGCCTGGCGTGCTGGATAGCCCCCCGGGATGTCGTGCCGGGTGCCCTGTACGCCGGCGAGATCGTCCGGGCGATCAACGAGTCCAGTCTCGTTGTCCTGGTGCTCTCGGCGCATTCCGTCGCCTCTCCGCACGTCGGCAAGGAACTCGAACGGGCCTCCTCGAAGCGCCGGCGGATCATCACACTGCGCACCGACGCGGCGGTGCTCCCGCATGCTTTCGAGTACTTCCTGAGCGAGTCGCAGTGGATCGAGGTCGGAGCGGGGGGCATCGAGCCGGCGGCGGCGAAGCTCGCCGAGGCAACCCGTCGCCATCTGGGATCCGGCCTGGCATCGTGCGTCGATGATTCGCGCACCGTTGCCCCAGCCGGGAATGCCACGAGCACCACGGTCTCTGCGACGGAGCACGGGGCGTCCATCGCCGTACTGCCCTTCGCCAACATGAGCGGCGACATGGAGCAGGAGTACTTCAGCGACGGCCTCTCCGAGGAGATCATCAACGCTCTGGTGCAGATTTCAGGGCTCAGAGTCATCGCGCGCACCTCGGCATTCGCGTTCAAAGGCCAGAATAGCGACATTCGCAGGATCGCCGAGACGCTGGGCGTGGCCCATATTCTCGAGGGCAGCGTGCGGCGCTCGGGCAACCGCATCCGCGTCACCGCCCAGCTGATCTCAGCGTCGAATGGCAGCCACCTGTGGTCGGAGCGTTACGACCGGGAGCTGGCGGATGTGTTCGCGGTGCAGGACGAAATCTCCGCCACCATCTCCGCTTCCCTCAAAGTCCGACTTTCACCGCAGGCGCCCGCCAAACCGCGTCATACGCCCACGCTTCCCGCCTACGAGGCACTGCTGAAGGCGCGGCACTTCCATTGGAAGGTCACGGCCGAGGCGATGGACCAGGCCAAGCTGTTCTATGAGCGGGCTATCGCGCTCGACCCGCAGTACGCGCTGGCCCACGCCGATTACGCACAGTATCTTCTCGGTCGGGCCGCGATGGGGTTTTCGCCTCTGCGTGAGGTAGCGCCTGCCATTCGCACCCTGGCGCAACGGGCGCTGGAACTGGACCCGTCGTTCGCTGAGGCGCACGGGCCCTTGTGTTCACTTGCCGCGGCCCATGATTTCGACTGGCCCGAAGCCGGTCGCCAATTCGCCATGGCGACGCCTGGGGGCCGGGGATCGAGTCAGGTGCATTTTCATTCTGGGCACCATTACTTCCTCAATTCCGGCCGCCGGGAGGAAGCGGTGGAGCAGCTGCAGGTGGCCTTTCACGCAGACCCACTTAACCTCACCTATCGCGCCATCCTGGCGCTGAGCCTGGCTGCCGTGGGTCGGTATGACGAGGCTGATGAAATTCTGTACCAGAGCCGGGATCTGGACCCCAACCACCTGTTTGCCCACTTACCCCTTGCCATCTCCCACGCCGCCCGCCAGCAGTTTGACCAAGCGCTGCCATTCGCCGAGAAGGCGTTTTTTCTGGCGCCCCGGCATCCACCGGCCGTTGGCATCTACGCGGGGCTGTTGGTTCGCACGGGCGAGCCAGACCGAGGAGTTGAAATCGTAGAAACTTTGGGTGCGGCTGAAGCCTACGGAGCCCCCCGGGGACTTGCGGTCTTTCACACTGTCTGCGGCGACATCGATACCGCCGCGAAGTGGTGGGAGAGGGCGATCGAGGAGCGAGACCCCGCTGCTCTGTACCTTCTCCAAACCGGGTTCGGGGAACCGCTGCGTGCCAGTCGGTACTGGGCCAGATTGACGGCGCTGGCGAACATCTCTGAGTGCACAACACCTTGACGCGTGATCAGCTACTGCACATCGCCGGCACCGCATCGTGCCGCGGCCCGCCGCATGTCAAAGGATAAGTCGACTATTGTCGCAATCACTCAATTCTCAACCGCTGTGTAGTCACTCAATGCCCTGTACGTAATGTGGCCCTGGCGACTTTCCTTAATCGTGGCTAAGTCAACACATACAGGGCGCGCTCTCGGGACATTGGCGGGCGGGCATGGTGGCCAACCAGCGATGCGGCTAGAATTGAATCGCAGATCAGCGCAGGGCATGGATGCAGGGGCGCCCGAAATGACCTCCAGGATGAAGGCCAACAAGAATCACGTCATAGGCCAAATCCCTTGAAGAGCCCAGGCCGGCGTCGACAAGCTAAAGGCGAGGCGCGATGCGATTTCGTCTCATTGTAGCCGCAGTGCTTGGGTGCTTGCTGGCGGCGACTTCGGCGCAAGCCGCGAAGACCTTACAGGTCGGCGATCAGCCGCCGCCAAAACTGGGCTGGCATACGAAGCTCGCCGACTATCGGGGAAAGGTGGTCATCGTGTCGTTTTGGGCATCCTGGTGCGGGCCGTGCCGCAAGGAGCTTCCCGTCATGGCATCCATTCAGAAACAGGCGACGCGCGACCAGGTCGTAGTGCTATCGGTGAACTGGCGAGAGAATGCAGGGCGCTTTGATCAGATCAAACGCGCGCTCAAGGAGTTTGATCTGACGTTCATCAGTGACGAAGACGGGTACATCGGCGATCAGTATGGGGTGAAGGCGATCCCCCACATGGTCATCATCGGGCGTGATGGCCGGATCAGGGCCATCCACATAGGGTATAGCGAAGGTGAGATCCCGGTTCTTGCCGATGAGATCAATGCCATGCTGCGTGAAGCGCCCGCTCACCCGTGATTAACAATGCCCACGTGCATCTGAATCGGGTAAGTCACGGAGCTTTTACATGACAACTCAAGTACGCTTGTTTTGTTGCATCGCAGTGCTTCAGGTGTTGTTTGCCGTTCTGTCTCAAGCCGTTGAGGCCGCTGACAGCGGCAAATGCAAGATAAGCCTATTGGTGAAATTCCCTGTAATCATGGAAGGCCCCCGCGCCAGCGTACCGGCCGTTTTCAATGGGCATGAAACACGGGTCTGGCTCGATAGCGGTGCCTTTTTCAATTTCATGCCCAAGGCCAAGGCCGTCGAACTGGGACTGACCACTGAACCTCTGCCGGCCGGGTTCTACGTGAGCGGAATCGGCGGCAGCTACACTCCTGAGCTGGCTCGGGTTCGTGATTTCGGAATTGCCGGCGTAACTCTCCACAACGTGGAATTCGTTGTCGGCGGAAGCGATGTGGGAAACGGATTCTTAGGTGCCAATTTCCTAGGCTTCTGGGACACCGAGTTTGATCTCGCGAAGGGGGCGGTTAACTTATTCAAGGAGACCAAGTGTGATCGTGCCACCCTGGCGTACTGGGGTACCGGCATGTCGGTTGGGGAGGCGCGCCTATTTCGTGGTGATCAGGACAAGGACTATCACATCTACGTTGAAGTGATCGTCAACGGCCATTCGCTGCGCGCTCTGCTCGATTCCGGAGCGCCAGACTCGCTCATCGGCCGCCGTGCAGCCGAACGCGCTGGAATCGATCTCACTTCACCGCAAGTGGTAGGGTCGGTCAAGATGACCGGAGTCGGGTCTCGTCAGCGGCAAAGCTGGATCGCGCGCGCCCCGGTAATCTCGATCGGAGGGGAGGAAATTCGGAACACGCCGATTCGGATCATCGACGATGCCGGTGACAACCGTGGCTTCGATATGTTGTTGGGCGTGGACTTTCTGATGGCGCACCACGTGATCGTGTCGCAGATCCAACGCAAGATGTTTCTGACGTATAACGGTGGACCGATCTTTTCGGCTACGACCGATCGCGAAATCGGACAGCGGACGACTCGCGCAGTGGACATGGGCGAGAGCGAGAAGGCGCCTGATCCGAAAACTGCTGACGAATTTGCCGGTCGCGCATCGGCTCGGCTAGTCCAGGGCGATGTGATTGGAGCGATTGCCGATTATACCGACGCAATTCATTTAGCGCCGGGACGAGCCGATCTGCTGGACGACAGAGCCGGTGCTTATCTGCGCGGCCGACATCCGGAACTTGCAGCCAGCGACATCGACGCCGCCCTGGTCATTGCGCCGAACGCCCCTCAACTGTTGACCCGCCGCGCGCAAATCAAGTTGAGCAGGGGCGACAAGTCGGGCGCATTGTCCGATACCGATGCAGCAGTAGCGGGCATGCCCAAAGGGTCGCTTGACGTCATGCCGATCGTCACGCTGTACGAACGTCTGGGTATGGCCAGTCGCGGGACCGCGCTTATCGATCAAGTCGTCGCGCTCCACCATGACGACGCCAAATACGCGTCCTTGCTTAATGCGAGCAGCTGGAACAGGGGCCTTGCCAACGCCGATCTGGATCGCGCCCTGAAAGACGCTAATGCCGCTATTCGTCAGGCAGGGCCGATTCCTTCATTTCTGGACACGAGAGCGTTGATTCAATATCGGCGCAAGGACTATTCCGCTGCGATCGCGGATGAGGGCGCTGCGCTGGACAAAATGCCGAAACTTCCGGCAGCCCTGTTCATCCGGGGGCTGTCGAGATTAGCTAAGGGCGACACGGCCAATGGTGGCGCTGATATCGCAGCAGCCCGGGAATCTCAGCCAAAGATCGACGAGTTCTATGCGCTCTACGGGTTAATCGCCCCGGCGCCGGAACCTTCCAAAACGGTAAAGTCGACGGGAGCCGAGCTCGAACCGGTGGGTAGCGACGGTAAGGAGTTGTAGAGGATCTCCGCCAGCTGACGCTATTAACCCACCTCTCAGCCGCGAACGTTGATGGCATATCCGCCATCGACCGGGAGCTTCGCGCCGTTGATGTAGGCCGCGCAATCGGACGCGATGAACACAACGGCATTTGCAACCTCGCGCATGGTGCCCCAGCGGCCCGCAACGATGCCCCAATTACGGCAGGTCTCATCGAGGAACTGCTGCTTCGACAATCGCTGTTGGCGACCCCCATTCTCCGCCCAGCTCTCGCGCCATTCGGTGGCAATGAGCCCGGGAATCACCGCGTTCACGGTGATCCGCGCGGCCGCGAGGTCGGCGGCCAGATATGAAGTCACGTGATTCATCGCGGCGTTGTTCAGGCCGTGCGTCAGCGCAGAAGTGAGTACGCTTGAGCCAGCGATGCCGCTGATATTGATGATGCGTCCGGTGCCGTCCCTGGGCATGTGAGGAATCATCGCCTGCGTCACGCGCAGCATGCCGAGCATCTTGGTGTCGATGTCGTCGCGCCAATCCGCCTCCGGCCATTGGATCTGGCGCTCCGGCCGCTTGATCGGACCGCCGGCGTTGTTGACCAGGATGTGCAGCGGGCCGAGTTCAGCGCGCGCGCGTTCGACCGAAGTCACCACGGCTGCGGCGTCGCGGATATCCGTCGGTAACGCGAGCACGGTAGTACCCGTCGCGGCGCGTATCTCATCGGCCGCCGCTTGCAGCACCGTCTGTGTGCGAGCAAGCAACGCAAGTCGCACGCCCTCTTCAGCGAGGACGAGAGCAATCGCCTTGCCGATGCCCTTACTGGCGCCCGTGATGAGCGCGGCTCGTCCCCTCAGTCCCAGATCCATTCGCTGCCTCTTACTTACCTCGGGCTCGACATCGAGGCATTGCATTGCACTAAGTATTACCCAGACCCTGGCCGGCAGCTACAGCCTGTCTGAGGAGTTGGCGCTTTTGCGTCTGGTCAGCCTAGAGCCGCAATGCCGCATGCCTGGCACCCCCAGGACCCACGAGTCTCATCGCATTCGGTGGTAGAGTCAGCGCCATCGGTCCGGGAGTGTTGTGTGAATCACAGATCCCAGCTGCCGTTCTGCATTGCGGCAGGCCTACTGTTCCTCAGCCTTACTGCGCCGCTTCGCGCCCACCACTCGGCCGCGATGTACGAAGCGCAGAAGACGGACATGCTGCAGGGCACCGTGCGTACGTTTCTATGGTCCAATCCGCATTGTTGGATCCAGCTTCTCGTGCCGCGGGACGGTGGCACTCAGGAGTGGAGCGTGGAGATGGGGTCAACGGCCGAGCTCTATCGCAGCGGCTGGAGGCCCGCCACCGTCAAACCTGGTGACAAGCTGACAATCGCCGTGCATCTCATGCGCGATGGATCACCGGGCGCACACTTTTTGTCCGCCT
>Ga0210391_10001839_pt1 | contig 18791 bp, 12 predicted proteins | sample IncBWC12OmetaG_FD_160573 | JGI IMG/M metagenome (GOLD analysis project Ga0210391, IMG submission 160573) | Forest soil microbial communities from Barre Woods Harvard Forest LTER site, Petersham, Massachusetts, United States - Inc-BW-C-12-O ... | reverse complement strand
GCGCGCACGGCCGCGGGGATTATCATTGGCTATATCAGTTGTTCCGAGCCCGTAACGCGAATCGACGAATCGATGCGGTGACCTCAAGACACGCCTTCGCCCTGTGATTTATATCATCTCCTGCGGTATGATCAATAGCGATGGCTGCTTCGCACTCATTTCAGACTCACGCATTCCAAACGGACGATTCGCGGCTGCTTCCGATCAGAGCTAAAGTTTTGGCAGGCGAACGCCTGAACGAGGCTGATGCGCTTGTACTTTATCGGACGGGCGACATTCTGGCTGTGGGCTGGCTGGCCAACTGGGTGCGGGAGCGGATGCATGGCGACACTGCTTATTTCAATGTGAATCGCCATATCAATCCTACGAATGTTTGTGTAGCGGCTTGCCGGTTGTGCGCTTTTGGGCGCAAGAAAGACACTCCGGGTGCTTACACCATGGCGCTGGAGGAGGCTTTCGCTACGGCTGCTTCGGGGTATACGGAGGCGGTCACCGAGTTTCATATTGTTGGCGGGCTGCATCCCGATTTGCCATTCCAATATTTCCTGGATCTGGTTTCGGGATTGAAAGAGCGCTTTCCGCAGGTCCACATGAAGGCTTTCACTATGGTGGAAGTTGCTTATCTGGCGAAGCGAGCTAAGTTGACGATCCGTGAGACGCTGGAAAAGATGAAAGAATCAGGAGTGGATTCTTTGCCCGGCGGAGGCGCGGAGATTTTTGCCGACCGGGTGCGGCACATTATTTGCGATCACAAGATTGATGGCGATCAATGGCTCGATACGGCGCGTCTGGCTCATCAGATCGGGTTGAAATCGAACGCTACCATGCTCTACGGACACATCGAGAATGATGAGGATCGCGTCGATCATCTGCTGAAATTGCGCGCCTTGCAGGATGAGACCGGCGGTTTTCAGACTTTTATTCCGCTGGCTTTTCATCCGGCAAACACTCCGCTGCAGCATCTCTTTACTACCACGGGGATGCTGGACATTAAGCAGATCGCTGTTAGCCGGCTGGTGTTGGATAACTTTCCGCATGTTAAGTCTTACTGGCAGATGATGACTCCTAAGATTGCGCAGATATCGCTCCGCTTTGGAGCCGACGATATCGATGGCACAGTGGTTGAAGAGAAGATTTATCACGACGCTGGAGCCACTACTCCCCAGGGTTTGCGACGGCAGGACCTGATTCGATTGATTGAGGAAGCGGGTCGGGAACCGATTGAACGCGATACTCTTTACCGCCCGGTTACTCGAACTGAAACTTCTTTCACAGTGTCGGTATAACTCGCCTGCTTCCGCTGTAACTCACCTGCTGGCTGGAGATAGCAATCCGGCAGTTCTCTTTCATAAATCTTACGAATTGCGAATATAGACCGCAAAATAGTTATTCGCTCCGGCCCCTTTGTGCGGTAGTATTCGGTGCTCGTGCCGTGTCTCGGGGGAGGACGGTCATGCGGTTTCCCAATGTCTGCTTAGGGTTCGTGTGTCTTGCCTTGTGGCCGCTCCAGAGTTTTGCGGGCGATGCGCAGTGGGTAGAGATACGATCGCCTAACTTTTCCGTGATTACAGACGCCGGTGATAAACGTGGCCGTGACGTCGCACTTCACTTCGAGCAGATGCGTTCCGTGTTCGGAACCTTGATGACCAAGGCGCACGTGAATTTGCCGGTGCCGTTGCAGATCGTGGCCTTCCGAAACAGCAAGGAGATGCGGCAAGTAGCTCCAGTGTTTAACGGTAAGCCTACGGAGCTGGCAGGTCTATTTCAGGGTGGCGAAGATCGCAGCTTTATCATGCTCGATATGTCGGTCGAGAATCCCTGGTCGGTAGTGTTTCATGAATACGCCCATCAGTTAATGAACGGAAATCTGTCAGTGCGTACCGATCCCTGGTTCGAGGAAGGATTTGCTGAGTATTTCTCGAGTATCGAGGTCGACAACAAGGAAGCACGGGTTGGTAAGATTCCCGAGCAGACTTATCAAATCCTGCAGCACATGGGAACTATGCGGGTCTCCGACCTGTTTCGGGTGCGGCAGTATTCGAAGACTTATAACGAGAGCGGAGACCATCGCAACATTTTTTATGCGGAGTCCGGTCTGTTAGTGCATTATCTCTACGATAATCAGCTGATAGTTAAGTTGGCGGCCTATTTTGACGCGGAACTCAACCAGAAGAAGACGGTTGAGGAGGCGACGCAACAAGCTTTTGGAATGACCACCGAACAATTCGACAAAGTTCTCCGTAATTATTTGAGCAGTGGCCGCTTTCGATACTATCCGATTGCAACTCCGGCTGGAATTGTGGCGTCGCAGTTTACGGAAACGCCGGTGAGTGTGGCGGATGCTCAAGCTTTGCTGGCTGATATGGACGCTCATTCTCCCGACCACCGCGACCGGGCGCTCGAGGAATTTCAGGCTGTGCTCAAGATGGATCCCGACAATACTTCTGCACTACGCGGAGCAGGTTACGCCTATCTCCAACGGCAGGATTTCGAACATGCCAGGGAATACTTCCGGCGGGCGGCCGCGCACGACAGTAAAGATCCGCGAGTGCACTATTACAACGCTCTGCTGATGAACCGTGCAGGAGGTTTTATCAATGGCCCCAAATCGGACGAGATGAAAAAGGAGCTGGAAGCGGCCATTGCGCTCGATCCCAAACTGGCCGATGCGTATTCGCTGCTGGCGTATGCACAGGCGTTTTCCGGGGAGCCTGAAAAAGGTCTGGCTACGATGCAAAAGGCAGTGGAATTGTCGCCCAGGAATGAAACCTATCAGATCAATCTCGCCAATATCTACATGGTGAATCACAAGGTGGACGAGGCGATCGCATTGTTACGAACTCTTGCGGTCAGCGAAACCCCCGGAGTATCAAATCAAGCTAAAGCTGTGTTAGCGCAGGCAGAAGACTTCAAAGAGCGATCAAAGTCATTCCAGATGCGGGTTGAAAGCCGGCCATCTGGGAATTCGTCATCCGGAAATTCATCGGAGAGCGGCGACGGCAGGCATACCGCCGGCGGTGTCGCCTCGGGGAAAGTTGAGACCGAAATTGAGATGGATGAGGCACCGCAACCGGTTCGGTTCATCAAGGGCAAACTTGCGGCGGTCGATTGCTCTGCTGCCCCACAGGCATTGCTGAGCGTGGTATCCGGCGGCCGATCCCTTAAATTACACGTTAACGACAGCAAGCACGTGGTTCTGCTTGGAGCGGACAACTTCTCCTGTGACTGGAAGAACAAAAGCGTGGCACTCAACTACCGTGAACGTCAGGACGGCGACGGTGACGTGGTATCGCTTGAAATTCAGTAAGAGATGCGCGGTAATAGCGTAACTTTCCAAAGTTGCAGGCATCCAATCAGCATGCTCGAAGAGACGGCCATGAATAAAGAAGAAACGGCGATTTTTGGGGGTGGATGTTTTTGGTGCATTGAAGCCATTTTTCAGCGGTTGACCGGGGTAACCCACGTTGAATCCGGGTACATGGGCGGACGCGCCGATCAGGCTACTTATCGTCAAGTCTGCAACGGCGATACAGGGCATGTAGAAGTTGTGCGCGTCACTTTCGATCCAGACCAAATCAGCTACCGCGATCTGCTGGACGTATTTTTTGCGGTGCACGATCCGACCACGCTCAATCGGCAGGGAAGTGACGCGGGCGAGCAATATCGTTCAGTGATTTTCTATAACGATGACGAACAGCAAAAGATTGCCGAGAATACCATTGCCGAGCTAACGGATGCCAAGGCATTTCCGGAACCGATTGTGACCGCGGTTGAGCCGGCTGAGGAATTCCATGTGGCTGAAGGCTACCATCAGAATTATTACAACGAAAATTCGGGCCAGCCTTATTGCATGTTTGTGATTTCTCCGAAGTTGGCTAAGTTGGAAAAAAAGTTCGCTGAAAAATTAAGGGCGTGAGTGTAATCGCTCGAATGGCGAAATCTGGGAGCCGCTCAATTTGGAACACGAGGCGGCGTTGCTGGCATTAGCAAGTAACGCCATTCACGTTGCCAGATCCGTTGAGGGCAAATCCAACCCCTCGCGCGTACTGGCATAAAAGAGAACTAGAGTTCGAATCTCGATTTCTCCGCCATATAGCCTTCAGTGCAGAACTGCGTTGGTGCCCGCCAGGATACCCGATATTTCCTGAGTTCTTCGCCATAAACCAGACCGGAGAAATGTCCAGTGTTTCCTCTCGCATACCCAATCATTCGGCGAAGGCGACTTGACTTCTTCTGGGTGTTTGTTGACGTGACCTTATTGTGTGGGACTCTGACTCGAGCGTTTCCCAGCACCGATTGCGGTGAAGTTTCCTAGAAGCCGACTTCTGTACCGAAGTGATTTTGCTCAGCCCGTCTCTCACGATCTATCTGGCTTAGCTAGCCGCGAGGCACTACTTTCGAGTGGCATGTCATCCCGTAAACCAGAGTTACTGCTTGACACGCTTCAGTAGATGAGCTTTAGCGAAAACTGAATTTGCCGCGAAGTTCCCGCCGTCTTGCTGATCATGCCAAATCCTGTACCCTGGATGATATTGGCAGGGAGTCCCATGTTGACGATATTAAACAGATTAAAGAACTCCCCACGGAATTGCAGGTCCGCTCGCTCGAAGCCATTTTCCCGGTGGCCAATCGGAGTCGTTTTGATGAGCGCAAAATCGAAATCATAATATGCCGGCCCGCGAAATGTATTACGGCCGAGCATTCCAAAGCGTCCGGAGTTTGGTCCGGTCCCGCCCGGAATACCGATGGGAAGGGAAAAGAAACTTGCGTTGTTTGCGCCGCGCCCAAAATAATCGTCGCGCGGTCGGGTTGAGCTGCCAGCGCTCGAGAGGTCCGGTATTCCGATCTGGTCTGGGCGATCCGCACCAATCGTCCCCGCCCCCGTCTGCTGGATTCCCGAGTACACCGTAAAGGGCGGGCCGCTCGTAATCGTTGAGATGCTCAGAAACTCCCAGCCCTTTGTCAACAACCGGGTTCGATCCGACTGAAGTCCCAAGTGCTCTAAGTGCAAATCCTGGGCCGCGCTCAACGTGAAGGCGTTCGTGACGTCAAAACTTGACGGCCCTCTCTCCGCTTGTGTATTAAACGGGTTTTGCGGACTAAACAGCGTCACGGCGCCGGTGGATCCTGTTCCTCCGATAATGCCGCTGACATCATCCAGTGACTTGGCCCAGGTGTAGCCGGCTTGCAATGACGGACCGCCGTGGCCAATATTTCCCGACAATGAGGTCTGGAGCGCGTTGTACGATGAGTGCGACGTTGCCGTCATCACGGACTCGAATCCGAACCCCCCCGTCACCGCTCCGCTACCGTCGAAGTTTGTAAACCGAGCGAATTCCGAGTCCGCTCCGGGATAGGCGTTCGGATATGACATTCTGGGAAGTCGAAACGCCGATGTGCCAACATACGCAACGTCGGCCGTGAGGCCGCCGAAAGCCCGTTCGAGCCCCAGCGTCCAAGTCTGCAGGTAACCATTGCCGAAGCGCCGGTCGATTCCGGCCAAACTCAGCAGCGAGAGCTGACCACTTGGCGACAGCGATGCTAAATCCTGCTGGTATCGATTTACGTCCATCACAGTATTTGCCGGCACTTTTTTAGGATCGCCGCTGGCCAAAATGTTCACGCCAGCGGTGTTATAGACGGGCGGCAATTCGTTCGGTGTAATTTGGAATCCGTAGGCGATCTCTCCGTTCTGCGCCGCGTTGACACGGGGATAAACAACGTAGGGCGTTGACCCCGTCAGAAGATTGTCTTGCCAGATATTCGGCGGAATCACTGTGATCGCTCCCCCCATGTGCACGTGCACGGCCTGCGGAGCATTCCACTCCACTTGCACGCGCGGCCCCCAGCCGTTCCAATCCGTCTGATAAGTAGGCTGTGGATTGATCAAGTATTCCTGTCCAACGCCCGGCGGTGGGAACGAATTCAGGAAGCTCGATGTTCGGTTCGCACGCTCCGAAATCGGCGTGTAGAGTTCATATCGCAGCCCATAATCGAGCGTCCATTCCGGATTGATTTTCCACGTGTCCTCAAGGTATGCGTTCACGTCATTCCGGTTGATCGCTGCTGGCCCAATATGCGCGCCATCCGACGAATAAGGCGGCGCCACGGCGACCGTATATCCGTACGGATAGCCGATCAGCAGACTGCTTAGCGTGTCTGGGAGAGGATCGCCGACTTGAACATTGTGCCGTCCGCTAGCGGAAGGAATGAATACTGGCGAGTAAACCGTTCCGCCGCCAAAATCATATTCGCCATTGGGACTGATTCCGAAGTATGTCGTGTCCCGGTTAAGGCGTGCTTCCGCACCCCATTTCACCGCGTGCCTCGCAGTCGTCCAGGTAAAATTCAATTGCCCCTGGAACAAATTCCCGAACGCTGACATCACCGAACCCCCGGCGCTGTTGTACGCCTCGTAAAGGCCATCGATAAACTTCGATGCCGGATCGGTGTGGTTCGGCGTCACAAAGGAAGGGGTCGTCCGCGTGAAACTGAGCGATGACGACCAGAGAAACCGAGGCGACACAGCGCGCGTGTAGGTGATGACCCCGTTGCGCTGACGATCTACATACTGCACACCGAAGCTTGGATCAAGCAGTGTTTGATCTGGATTTGTTGTCGGTCCCGTTAGGTTGTCGTAATTGAATCGGCCAAACAATTGTCCTTTTGCGCCAACTATCTGATCGATGCGGATAGAAAACTGATCCGCATCCGTGTTTACGTTTGAAGGAGCAGCATAGGTTCGCGCGCCATACGCGCCGGTTGGGTTGTTAGGGAGTGGATAGCTTGCCAGTATGGAAGCGATGGCCGGATTTACCCCGGGGCTATTCGGACTCCCCGCTATCTGCAGTGTGTCGGTGCTGCCGTCCGGATACGTCACCACATCCTGACCCGCTCGCTCTGCTGCGGTCGGTACGGCCAGTACCTGCGTTGTTCCCAGCACCTGCCTGAACCCCTGATACTGCACAAAGTAAAAGGTCCGGCCTCGACCATCATATACGTTCGGCAAAACAATCGGTCCGCCGTTTGTAAAACCGAACTCATTCCGGCGGAAAGGAGGGATTCGGCCAGGATCTGCAATCGAAGGGTGATCGAAATAATTTCGCGCATCGAGGGCAGAGTTCCTTAGAAACTCAAAGAAGGAACCGTGAAATCCGCTCCTCCCGGATCGCGTCACGATATTGGTAAATCCTGCCGCGCCTCGCCCGATGTCTGCTGGCATCCAGCCCGAGCTTGACTGCAATTCCTGAATTGCATCTACGTCGAAATTCGTGAACGTACTTCCACCCATCTCAGGATCGCTAATATCAGCGCCGTCCATCGCGAAGACAGCCTCGACGCCGCGCTGTCCATTGATGGCAAATTGCTGAGTGAAATTTGTCTGCCCGTTCACATCCGTCATCGTCCCGGCTGCCAACAGCAGCAACGTGCTGAAGTCACGTCCATTCAACGGCAGCTCATTTACCTTTTGGCTGGAGAGTTTCTCCCCGCCTGTTCCGCTAGCCGCGTTCGAAGTCGTGCTCGGGCTCCCATTTGAGGCTCCGGCTGCGGGAGTTTGCGGTTTGGCTGTAATAGACAGCACGTTTTCATCGGATACTGTCAGTACAACTGTTACGCCAATAATATCCACTGCCGCCGGCGCTGTCGGATCTCGCCCGGGCAGTTGCACGCTTACGTTATGTAGCCCAAGTCGAACGTCCGCAATCGCGAACTTTCCATCCGTTCCTGTAACTGCCGTTAGGTTCTCTTTAACGGCCGGCGTGTATACGGTTACCTTCGCTCCGACCACAGGCTCACCGGCGGCCGTGCGTACGACACCGGTCCATGGCGGCGGCAATGGAGCATTCTGTTGTGCCTTGAGGGAGATCGCGATCATCAGTCCCAACAGCAAGCACTTCTGCATTAGTCGCAGGGTCTTATGAAGGGTTCGACCTAGTGCTTGTTGTTTCCAGTGGCGATATTCATGCATGAAAAAATTCCTCGAGTGAAGACGGAATGCAATCGTATGCATGAAGCCTTTGATCGCGCAGCATAGCCCCTTGTCCCCGTCCTTCCTATCTCGAAACAGAGTACCTATAGAAATGTCGAACCGTTTGGGTTTACGTATTTGTGACTTCTATGCCTTGGGAGCGGTAGGGATTCAGGACATCTTCGTCTGATGCATCGGTAATCAAACGTGTCAGTCGGGAAGCGGGACCGACCAGGTAGGGAAGAGATGTCCCCATTTTTCCAAGTGAAATCAGGCCAACCACTTCCGTTGAAGCCCCTATCATCGCTTGCTTCACGTACGCTTCTTCCTGGTCGCCAACGGTTATTCCGACCTCCGGATGCAAACTGCACATTCCGAGAAAACAGAGATCGGCGCGAATGGATTCGATTCGACGAATGGTCTCGATGCCTGCCGTGACCCGCGCCTCTTTAAGAAAATTTCCTCCGAGCATCAGTACGCTCAACTTCGGATGATCTGCCAAGGCCAGTGCAAGCGGTGGGCTATTGGTAACAATCGTTGCCGAACGCTCTCTTGAAAGGTAGGAAGCAATTCTTAGATTAGTGGTACCTCCATCAATCAGCACCACCTGGCCGTCGCGGATCATGTCAGCCGCCGTTCGAGCGATTCCGATCTTGCTCTCCAGGTCGATTTGTTGGCGAGACACGAAGGGAACGGTCTCGGCACGGCGAGGCAGCGCGCCGCCGTGTACACGTTGGATCTTTCCCGAACTGGCCAATTCGCGCAGATCTCGACGAATCGTGTCTTCGGACACCCTGTATCGACCACTGAGGTCTGCGGCGAGGACTCGGCCCTCATTGCCAAGCAGCTCAAGGATGTACCGCTGGCGCTCTTCCTTTAGGGCGATTTGGCTTGCTTCCGCTTCTGGCTTCATTTTGCCACGTTGCACGAAGACGCTTGGTTATGCGCTTTTATACGTGTATTATCCGATATGTGCATGATACTTCCAAGCATAGAGCCATGCAAGGTCTTTCGCAGAAGCGTTTGGTTCGGGCCGTCGTCTTCGATTATGGAAACGTTCTTTGCCTCGAGCAAACGGTGGAGGATATGAACAACATGGCGCACGTGTCCGGCATTCCCCATGAGCGATTCTCGGAACTTTACTGGAAGCAACGGCCGCCCTACGACCGGGGTGATATCGATGGGCCTGCTTACTGGACGGCGGTTATTGGCCAGCAAGAACTGGGTTTGAGTAGAGATCAGATAGCAACCCTGATCGAGCTCGATTGCGAAAGCATCGTTCGACCAAATCAAGGCGCTGTGCAATGGGCAAAGCTGTTGCACCAAGAAGGCTTCCCCTTAACCCTTCTCTCAAACATGCCGCTCGAACTCAGTCGCCATGTGACCAAGTCCTTTCCGAGCCTCTCTACATTTGAACACCTGATTTATTCCTGCGACTACGGATCCATAAAGCCGGAGCTGGCGATCTATCGAATTTGTCTCGAACTACTCAAATCAGCCCCGCGAGACATCTTGTACCTGGATGATCGCGCGGAAAACGTCGAGGCGGCAGCTCGCTTAGGAATTAACTCCGTACTGTTTGACACGGTCGAAGAGACTGCATTACGAGTCGAAAGCCGATTCGACATTCCTGTCCCGAGTTATGGCCGCTGTCGCTAATCAAGTTCGCAGTGCAGCTCAACAAATCGGCGACCGGATTCGGATGGAATCCGATTGATGCAGCACAACTGTGAGTAGACTGCACACTGGAAACGGACTTTTGCGGATTCCTGCTGGGGTAGTCGGAATCTTGCTCGATTCATGCTCCCGAGAGTCCAGCGGTTGACATCTGAGCCTGGGGCTGACTTGAAGGGGCCAGCGACGGGAGTTCGAATGAGCTACCGTCGCCGAGTTGGAATTGTCAACGGATGACGTGATGCTGTTGCGGCTGCGAGGTTAACTCCAGCGGTACGACTCGTTGCGATTGCTGCGATGCAATTCATGGCTGCGTCGCAGGCTTCGCAGTGAAGATCCCCTCGAAGCTTTCGCGGTACTGAAGGAAGACCAGTATCCACAGTACCGAGGCCACCAGAGCCGGAGCGATGGTCGCCGGAGAAAGCGTCAGGTGAAACGCAAGGATGTTGTAGAGCTCTCCCGCCAACACTGTCAGCGCAAGTGGAACGAAGTAGCCCGAAAGTAACAACAGCCCTCCGAGCACCTGCAGCGCGAAAAAGAATGCCGCAAAATGCGATGCGCTCACGGCAACAAAGAACTGCATTGCCAGCGGATTCGCCGGAGGCGGCTGGTGGATAAAGTTGAGAAATCCATTCAAGCCAAAGACCGTAAAAATCAGCCCCAGGAGGTAACGAGCAACAATCGAAACAATTTTCATGTGTGTTTGTCCTTTCTAGAAGGTCTGCGCGTGCGTCTGCACGGTCTGAAGATGCGGTGCGATAAACGCGTTCCGGTCATGCCCCTGGTTCAGCACAGCGGTCCCGCCTGCCGTTAGAAAGGTCGCATCCGTTACGCCAAGAAAACCAAATACGGACCGCAGATACGGCTCCACGAAATTGAACGAGGCCATCTGCGTCTGGGCGTCGTAGATCCCGCCCGTGGCAATGATGAAGGTCGCCTTCTTGCCGGTAATCAAGCCCTTCGGTCTTCCGTCCGCGTAGGAAAAGGTTCTGCCGACACGCGCAATCTGGTCGATCCATAGCTTGAGCACGGAGGGCACACCAAAGTTATGCATCGGCACTCCGATGACATATTCATTGGCCTGCTCCAACTCGGCGAGCAGGGAGTCGGAGAGCGAAAGCAAGTCCTTCTGCTGCGGAGTGCGGGCCTGTTCCGGCGTGTACACGGCACCAACCCATTCCGCATTGACGGGCGGCATCGCTGTTGCGTTGAGGTCGCGGTATATGACCCTTCCATTCGGGTGCGAAGACTTCCATTGGGTGACGAACGCTGCGGCCAGCTCACGGGAGACTGACCGACCATATATTGGGCTGGAATCGATATGAAGCAGAGTCGACATTGAGAATTCCTCCTACACGACAATTGATGAGTACTAAACATCTGTCGATTCAAAAATAAACAAGTGTCGTTTTACTGCCTAGAGGTATCCTTAATAGTAGTAATGGAAACAGCATTCATGGCCCAGCTCCTCCAACCCGAGATCGTAACGACCGATCCGCGCATTCTGCGCAGCCGTCGCATGCTCATGGATTCACTAGCCAAGCTATTGATGAAAAAGGAGTTTGTAGATATTTCTGTGCAGGAGATTGCCGACGAAGCCACGTTGAACCGGGCGACCTTTTACCTGCACTATCCGGACAAGAACGCATTGCTCCAGGCCATGACGGAATCCCGCTTCCGCAGTCTGATAGAGCGCCGGGGCATCACCTTTACCGACTGCCACGGAGCTTTGCGCGCGATTGCACTCGGCGTCTGCGACTATCTTGCTGAGACCACAGGCTGCCCCAGTCAGTTGGTTCGGATGTCGCTCGAAGGCTCAATGATCCCCGTAGTCGAGGGCATGTTCAAGGAAGGCCTTGCCCTTCATGGGACGGCACCCGCCATCGATGTGGCACTGCTGGCGACCACCGCTGCCTGGGCCGTTTTTGGAGCCGCGCGCCACTGGTTTCAGACCCCCAACCGTATCCCGGCCGAAGAGATGGCAGCCACGATTGAAACCATGGTGAGTCCGGTCCTTTTCGGCGCCGCTCAATAGCTCGCCTCTCAATAGCTGAAGAGTGGCGACACTAATGTTTCCGCGAGAATGAAGTTCCGGCGGCTAACCGGACTCTAACAACACGAATACTACATATGGATTCAATGCGGCCGCAGGTCATCCCCATGGCTGAAATTATTCCGTGAGTGTGGCTTTCGCGTGGATCAACTCATGGAGCCAAATCAAATCTGCATTACTTCTTTCGTCCGTCCCCATGTGCGTAATTGCAGGATTTCTGACCCGCCGAAAAGCTGGATGGATTACACAATCTTCTATATTTCCGCAGCCTCTGCTGTGGGTTCTGAATGCCACGAAATGAAAAAGTTGTTTCAAGCAACGACGGGCGATGACTCCGTGATCTGGATCGGCAGAGTAAAATTGAAAGTTGCGCCTCCTCCACTGTTGGTGCTTGCCCACAATCGGCCGCCGTGCGAATCGACAATGGAACGACTGATGGCCAACCCCATGCCGCTACCCTGGGGCTTGGTCGTAAAGAAAGCAGAAAAAATCTGATCCATCTTTTCCATTGGCAGCCCCACGCCCGTGTCACTGACCGAAAACTGGAGTACGCCGTCCTGCAGTACCGACTTTACCGTAAGCTCTCCGCCTGAGTTTGTCATCGCTTCAATGGCGTTGAGCATTAGGTTCATGAACACCTGTTGCAATTGCACGCGCTCGGCTGTGATTTTGGGTAACTCGACAGCGAGCTCGGTGCGGACAGCAACGGAATATCGATCGGCCTCCCCTTTCAGCAACGTCAGCATTTCGTGAATAATTTGGTTCACGTCGACCAACTCCCGTTGTGGTGGAGATTTCCTGTAGAAAGAACGTATCCGATCGATGATCTCCGTCGCACGATTTCCATATTTGTCGATCCGGGCGGCTGCTGCACGGGCTCGATCGAGGTTGGGTGGTTCGTGGGCAAGCCATTCAACACAGGTATTGGCGCTAGTAATGGCGGCCGCGATGGGCTGTTTGATCTCGTGCGCCAGCGACGCTGCCATTTCCCCGAGCATGCTTACACGATTGATGTGGGCCAGATCGGCTTCTAACTGGCGCAGTTTTTCATGTTCTTGCTCGGCGGATTTATGCTCTGTGATGTCAGTTGAGCTGCCTACGAATTGCTCCAAATCCCCTAAGGCAGAAAAGACGGGATGGCCGACGGTGTAGATCCATTTGACCATCCCATTGGGCCAAATGATGCGGAACTCCATATCGTAATCAGATCTTTCTCGGATCGCACGCTCGATTGTGTCCCTCCACCTATTGCGATCGTCCGGGTGGATGCGTTCGATGCGATTCTCCCAAGTTGCTCCCTGCGCTGGATCGATGCCGTAAATACGGTACAACTCACCAGAGATATGCACCGCGCTGCGATCCGACACGCGCCACGCCCAGCTGCCGGTATGGGTCAACTTCTGCGCCTCGGAAAGGTATGCTTGCCGGCGTTCCAATTCCTGGGTCAACAGTTCCTGCTCAGTGATATCCATTGCGGTGCCCAGAAATCCCTTAAGGATTTCTCCTTCAACAACGGGAATTCCGACGCAGCGAATGTAGCGTTGCTCGCCGTCGGGTCGAACAATTAATTTTTTTACGTCGCAGCCACAACGATCCGTAACCATCGTTTTGATGGTTTGCGCCATGGATTCCCGATCTTGAGGATGAAGGGTGGCTAAATACTGTTCAAGTGTCGGTGCACCCCGCTGCGGGTCGAGGCCGTAAATCTGAAACAACTCTTGAGACCAGTAATCAAAGAAGCCCGAAGGGCTGAATGCCCAACTTCCCATATGAGCCAGGCGCTCTCCTTCCCCGAGATAAAACTCGCTTCGCTTCAAGGCTTCGTCAGCGCGCTTGCGGCTAGTAATGTCCTGGACTGTACCGAACATCTGGTAGGGCTGGCCCGATGCGTCTTTCTTTACATCACCCTCACTGTGCACGATGCGAACTTCGCCCGTGGGTCGCAGTACGCGATATTCCACATTGTAGCGAGCGCCCCCCGCGAGCGCTTCGTTCAGCGCGCTGGAGACAAGCTCCCAATCTTCAGGATGGACTTTTCGTCGCAGCGCGTTCAAATCCATTGGGTGTTCCTGTGGCTGCAGCCCGTAGATGCGATAGGTTTCGTCAGACCAAGTAATGCGGCTGGTCACGAGGTCGCGTTCCCAGTACCCAACATGCGTGATGCGTTGGGCTTCTTCAAGCCGGACTTTGCTTTCCTGCAAATCGCGTGATAATACCCCCAGGGCTTCTTCGGCTCGTTTGCGGTCTTCGATGTCGGTCACTACCCCATACCACTTGACGATGTTTCCATCTTCATCCCGCAGCGGCACTCCGCGGTCTAAATGCCAGCGATATTGCCCATCCGACCGGCGGAAGCGTGCCTCATTTTCGTGAGGCTTGCCCGTTGCGACAGCCTCCATCCATTTACCCGTGTGCCGCTCAAGGTCATCAGGATGAATGACGGATTGCAACCCTGATCCGGTCGTCTGTTCCGCCGATGATCCCGAGTACTCCGCAAAGTGCTTACTAACATAAGTATTCGAGCCGTCGGGCAGAGCACTCCACACGGTCGCCGGAATCGTGTCGATCACATCGCGAAGCTCTTTTTCACTCTTGCGAAGGGCATCCCGCTGACCTTCCACGTGACGGAGTCGAAGGCGATAAAGTCCGACAAGAACCGCCAAGAAGAGAAACACGCTTAGAGAGCGAAACCATAGGGTCTGGTACCAGGCTGGCACAATGCTGAAAACCAGCACTGAGCCCACTTCGTTCCAGACGCCGTCGTTAGCGGACGCAATCACATGAAACCGATATTTCCCCGGGCCCAACTCTGTATAAAAAGCTTCGCGGCGAGTGCCCGCGTCCTGCCAATTGCGGTCATACCCGTCAAGTCTGTAGCGAAACTTTACCTTTTGGGGAATGAGAAAACTCGGCGATGTGTAGCCGATTTGGAGATCGCGAGTTAAAGGCGGAAGTCGGAGACCTTCTTGTGGTTTGTATTGCTTTCGGTCAGCAACAACCGTCTCGACATAGACCGGCGAAATTGTCCCGTCATCAGAGAGATGTGATGGATCGATCATCTGAAGAACGACATTGTTTACAAACCACAGGCGACCGTCGGCAGATTTCGTGGCCGGATTGAAAGACACCCTACCTGGTCGAGCTCCGTCCAGCGCGTCGAATACCCGCACCTGAACGATCGTGTCTGGATGGATCCACCATCGTTGGACATCCGAGGCTGCAATCTCTAGGAATCCACAGGGAGCACTCAACCATAGGTTTTTGTTGTCGTCCACTGCGAAGCCATTGACCTCGTCGCAAGGAAGTCCATTTTCTTTGCTCAGGCGCTGGACTTTCCCGTCCCGGAGCACCACAAGTCCGTCATCGGATGCGGTGATCACAGACCCATCGGGATCAACCGCAATCTGATAGGCCCACGATCCGCGCTTCAGATTCAAGGGAAATGTGCGCGCAATACCTTCCCGGAAGAACATCAAGTCACCTGTGAGTGTGCCCAGCCAAATTCCGCCCTTCGGGTCGGCCGCAATGGCCTTAGCCTTCGGAACCTGAGGCTGGGAGAACTCCTGGCGCACCTCGAAATCGCGGATGCGGATAAGTCTTCTTTGAACGCCTGCGCACTCCGCCCAGATATTGCCTTCGACATCCTCGGTGATACCGAGCACCAAACCAAGTGGGTGATGATCGGGTTCCGGGATCCGCTGGAAGCGGCCGTCTTTGTAGATGAAGAGCCCGTCGTCAACGCCAACCCAAATGTTGCCCTGATGATCTTCGAGCAACGAACTCACTTGCTCTCCGGGCACATGAACTGAGGAAACGGTTCCGTTCCGAATGAAATCGAGAGTGCCGAGATTTGCTACCCAGACCGTTCCGTCTTTAGTCGCCATGACCGAATTGGCACCGGTCGCTCCAAGCCCTTCAGATCTCGAAAAGGTAGTGACCGGGAGATCGCGAAAGTTGTCAATTCCATCGGACGTGGCCGCCCAGACTATACCGTCGGCGCCTTCGTACAGATCATGGACGGCGTCGCTGGATAAGCCGTCCGTTCGTCCGAAATGGTCTACGGTTTGGCCATGAATGCGGTAGACGCCATTTCCAAACGTTGCAATCCATAGGTTCTTATCGGAATCTTCGATAATCTTGTTTACGATGAGCTTACTGCCATCGAAGTTTGGCAGAACTACGGGGGTGAAAACCCCGTCGCGGAATCTTTCAAGCCCAAGTCCCGGCCCCGCCGCCATGATTCCGACCAATAAGGAACCGTCAGAATCCACAAGAAGACTGTGGATGCCGATTTGCCCCACGTTTGATTGAAGGTGCTGAGGGCTGGAGACCTCAGGGGTCGCACCCATTTTCCAATGGAGCAACGACGTGTCACCTCCGATCCAAAAGCCTCCTTTCCCATCGGGGATGAATGAAGACGGCTCGTGAATCGTAATACCGTCTGCCCGCCCGAAGCAGCGGATTTTCGTATCCGTTACCTGACATAGAAGCCGGTCTGGATTCAGGTAAAAAAGAGCCCACACAGATTCGTCGGAATCTTCGTAGATCGCGTCAATTCCTGGAAGATCGTGATGGGAGATCACGACATCGTCCTTAACGTGATCGAGCCCGTCTCGAGAAGTAATCCAAAATTCTCCAGCTCGAATACTGAGAGGATGCAGCAGCGGCATGGAAGCGATCGGGGCCGACCAGGGAGTAAAACGGACGCCGTCAAAACGCAACGCGCCACTAAGGCTGGCCACCCAGAGATATCCGTCCTTTGTTTGTGAAATCCAAAACGGAGTGTTCGGGAAGAATCCGTCTTGTATTCGCCACGCAGTATGCGCGTATTGGGTAAGGCGTTTGCTCGGATCTAATGCTTGAGCCGCGTTTAAGGTGAACCACAGCGATAACACGCAAAGGAGGAACGATCGCGGTACATAGAAGTCCCGGGTTCTCGAGGTGCACATGGCGCGGGGACACCTGGAATCGACATGGGCAACCATGGCTCGGAATTTTACCAAACCTGACCTCGGACATTGATGTGATCTGAATTGAACAGGCGAGGCGCTCCAGGACTGGTTGGCGTACGCGCAATGACTCCGAGTGGTTCTTGACCACGTAGGGTGTTGCAGAGAGCCGTCTTTGCCACATCACGTGGTCTTTTGTAGATGATCGTAGAGTAGAAAAGTTCCAGCGCCAAATCGCGCGCGACTGATTTGAAATGGATACCGATTCGGCGCTGACGAAGCGGGGCGAGAGCTATTTCCTCCCGTGCTGTTTGTTTAGCAAAACTCATGCCAGGAAATGTCTTGTAGAGAATCATTGAAACTAAGTACAGAAAAACAATTGCGGAGTGTCAATTAAGTCTCGTGACCATGTTCGTGTCGATGGCAGGAACGACCGTATTGAAAATCGTTGTATTCAATGGCTCCATAAAAAAGCTGCGGCAACGAGCCACAGGAGCAACGGGATCATCTGGCCTGATTGCATAACGTCGCGCTTACTCCGAACAACACGGGGAGATACACAATCGAGGCCGTGAGCAGTCGGCGTGCAGCAACTCTCGATCGCTCGTATGCGAATTGAAATGCGAAGTACGTGAACCCTGTTCCCAGAAAAACTACGGCACAGTAAAAAGTCGCCGCGTGCCGTGTCGGAGATTGCATGATGCTAATCGCGACGAGAGCAACGAGCGGCGAGAGGGTTTCCACAATCGCGAAAGGAATTCTCGCATTGCCCTTGGGCAGAACCAGATAGCCGGCGCGGTCATAGTCTTCGCGGTACATCCAAGCGATTGCCATGAAATGTGGGAACTGCCAAAAAAAGAGCATGGCATACAGCAAGCCCGCTTCGATGTTCAATCGTCCGGAGGCTCCGGCAAAGCCAATCAGCGGCGGCATGGCGCCAGGAAAAGCTCCGACGAGAACACACATTGGAGTTTTTCGCTTCAGCGGGGTGTACAGGAACAGATAGGTGAGCAGCGTGAGAATGGCGAGCACACTGGAAAACGGATTGACAGCGACGGCAAGGTACACGCTTCCTGCGCTTGCCAGGGCAAGTCCGAAGGCCAGGACAGCGGCCGGTTTGAGACGGCCGGCCGCCGCGGGGCGGCGCGCTGTGCGGCGCATCTGCGCGTCGAACGTTCGTTCGACGTATTGGTTTAATGTGCCTGTCCCACTTGCGACCAACAACGTCCCGAGCAAAGTGTTAACTAACCCTCCGAATGACAACGGTCGTCCTTCGTTTCCGCAACCTAAATAAAACCCGACGCCGGTCGTGATCAAAATGAGCACATTGACTTCCGGCTTAGTGAGGGCCCAATAGTCCGAGAGGGTGGATTGCCGAAAATGTGCGTCTTGCACTTCGGGGGACGCGAGTTGCTCGGTAAGTGTGACATGGCCGGACATTCAGACCGTCTCCATCCGTCGTACTTCTCCCTGCGCCACGGGAATGGCGTGCGACTCTGCTGGCAAGCCCGACGACCAACGCGGAGAGAGCAAACGCGCCGCGAAAACGGCTCCGGCGATCAAGTAAACGATGGTGACGCAGGTCCACATTAACGCACCCGCACATTGTTGGTCTTCCAAAGCAGTCAAGCCGAATTGCCGCGGCGAGGAGAAATAGACTGGGTAAACCACACGGTCACAAAAAACTAGAAATCCGGAAAGAATGTCGCACGGTAATGTTGCCAAAAAAAGATACAAGAGTATTGACGAATCCGGCCATTTCAAGGCGTCCTGCCAAGGCTCAACCACTGGCCACCAGAATAGAAGCCCGGCGACGAGGAACGATGTTTGCTCAATCCCATGCCACATCTCTGATCGCAACCCGAGCACGAACACTCCAGGTATGTGCCACACAATTAGGGTGGCAGCGGCAGCAATCCAGCCAACTGCCGGGTGCAACAGCATGCGCTTTAATTGGCGCGCGGATGTCCGCCAGATTGGTCGAACGGTCAGTTCCGCGAGTCTCTGTATCGGGCGCTGCGGCAGTAGGTTCGACGGCGCGCCAAGCAAGATCAAGGGAGGCGCCAGGGTCATGAGCAACAGATGTTGAACCATGTGCGCTGTGAGCAGATCGTGATCAAGCAGAGATAAGGGTGATGCTAGGGCA
>Ga0210391_10001837_pt1 | contig 18796 bp, 14 predicted proteins | sample IncBWC12OmetaG_FD_160573 | JGI IMG/M metagenome (GOLD analysis project Ga0210391, IMG submission 160573) | Forest soil microbial communities from Barre Woods Harvard Forest LTER site, Petersham, Massachusetts, United States - Inc-BW-C-12-O ... | reverse complement strand
GGCCTGCACCCGAGCCTGCAGCCGTTGTATCCGCTGTTCCAGAATCGCCAGCTTGCCATCGTGCAGGCTGTGGGCTCGCCCGATCCCTCGCGCTCGCATTTCGACGCGCAGGATTTCATGGAGTCCGGCACTCCTGGCGTGAAATCGACCGAAGACGGCTGGTTGAATCGCGCGCTGCAGTCCATGCCCGAAGATCAGGCGTCGCCGTTCCGCGCCGTCGCCTTTGGCCCGTACCTGCCGCGAACGCTCGCGGGTTCTGCGCCTGCGGTGGCGATTCCCGATTTAAAGCAATTCAAGATGTTCGGGCCGCAGCAAACCACCGAAGGCGGATTCGAGGCGATGTATGCTCAGACGGTCGATCAGGCCTTGCGCGGCGTGGGCCAGGAAACTTTCGAAGCCATCGACCAACTCAAGAAAATCAATCCCGACACCTACCAGCCGGAAAACGGCGCCGACTATCCCACCAGCCGTTTCGGCAAGAGCCTGATGGAAATCGCCGAGCTTTTCAAAGCCGACCTCGGCCTGGAAGTCGCGTTCCTCGATAGCGGCGGCTGGGACCATCACGTGAACGAAGGCGGCGTGCAGGGCCAGCTCGCGAACCTGCTGCGCGATCTGGGGCAGGGAATCGCCGCGTTTCATCAGGATATGGGCGACCGCATGGGCGACGTCGTTTTCGTCAGCATGTCCGAATTCGGCCGCACCGCGCACGAAAACGGCAATCGCGGCACCGATCACGGCCACGCCAACTGCATGCTGCTGATGGGCGGAGACATCAAGGGCGGCCGGGTCTACTCGCGCTGGCCCGGAATGAGCGACGGCCAGCTGTACGAGGGCCGCGATCTCGCGGTGACCACGGACTATCGCAGTGTCCTCAGCGAAGTGATGACCAAGCATCTGGCCGGCAGCAACCTGAAAACGGTCTTTCCCGGCTTCAACAACGACCCGAGCCAATTCCTCGGCGTCATGAAAACGTAATTTCCATCCGAAAACAGAAAAGGGGAGGGCCGAAGCCCTCCCCCTTTCTCACGCGAGTATTCCGGTTCAAACCGAGGGATTGTTACTCGCCGGCTTTGATCCTCATCCCATAGAACGAGCGGTAGACGAAGAAGAACGAAATCAGGAAGAACACCGCCGCCAGTATGTGTGTGAGCATGGCGTTCTTGGACGCCAGGTCCACAGCCAGTTCGACCGCCAGCAATCCGAACAGCGTGGTGAACTTGATGACCGGGTTCAGTGCCACCGACGACGTGTCCTTGAAGGGATCCCCGACCGTATCGCCAATCACCGTGGCGTCGTGCAGCGGCGTGCCCTTCTGCTTGAGCTCGGTTTCGACGATTTTCTTCGCGTTGTCCCATGCGCCGCCCGCGTTCGCCATGAAGATCGCTTCGTACAGCCCGAAGATCGCGATGGAGATCAGGTAACCGATGAAGAAGAAAGGTTCGACGAACGCAAACGACAGCGCGGCGAAAAATACCGCGATGAAGATGTTGAGCATTCCCATCTGCGCGTACTTCGTGCAGATGGCGACCACTTTCTTACTGTCCTCGACGGAGGCCTTTTCGATGCCTTCCAGCTGGATGTTGGCTTTGATGAACTCAACCGCACGGTGCGCGCCGGTGGTGACCGCTTGCGTCGACGCGCCCACGAACCAGAAAATCATCGCCCCGCCGGAAATCAAGCCGAGAACAAACGGCGCGTACACCAGCGAAAGCTTTTCGACGTTTGTGGTCAAACCGTTCGTCAACGCCATGATGATCGAAAAGATCATGGTGGTCGCGCCGACGACCGCCGTGCCGATCAGCACGGGTTTGGCCGTGGCTTTGAAGGTGTTGCCGGCTCCATCGTTTTCTTCCAGCATTTCCTTGGCGCGCTGGAAATTCACATCGATGTTGAAATCCCTCTTGAGTTCCTGCTGAATGTTCGGCACTTGTTCGATCAGAGACAACTCGTAGACCGATTGAGCGTTGTCCGTCACGGGTCCGTAGGAATCCACGGCGATCGTCACCGGCCCCATCCCCAGGAAGCCGAATGCGACCAAGCCGAAGGCGAACACCGGTGCTGCGATCATCATGGCACTCAACCCGCCCAGGCTGACGAGGTAGCCGACGGCCATGAGGATGACCATCGTGAGGCCGAGGTAATAGGCCGAGAAATTGCCCGCCACGAAGCCGGACAGAATTCCCAGTGATGCGCCGCCCTCTTGAGCCGAAGCCACTACCTCGCGGACGTGCCGCGATTCGGTGGACGTGAATGCCTTTACCAATTCCGGGATGATCGCTCCGGCGAGCGTTCCGCAGGAGATGATCGTCGCCAGCTTCCACCACTGCGTGTCGTCTCCGGAGAGATCGGGAATCATGAAATAGGAAATCAGGTAGGTCATGCCGATCGAGACGATCGACGTGATCCACACGAGCGAGGTCAGCGGAGATTCGTAATTCATGTGCTCCGCGTTTCCGAAGCGGGCCTTGGCGATCGCGGTGTTGACGAAGTACGCCACGGCGCTGGCCACCAGCATGGCAATGCGCATCACGAAGATCCAAACCAACAGCTGTACCTGCACCACCGGGTTCGAAACGCCGAGCAAAATGAATGTGATCAACGCCACGCCGGTGACGCCGTAGGTCTCGAATCCATCCGCGCTCGGTCCCACGGAATCGCCCGCATTGTCGCCCGTGCAGTCGGCGATCACGCCGGGGTTGCGCGCGTCGTCTTCTTTGATCTTGAAGACGATCTTCATCAGGTCCGCGCCGATATCCGCAATCTTGGTGAAAATGCCCCCCGCGATGCGCAGCGCCGCCGCGCCCAGCGATTCACCGATGGCGAATCCGATGAAGCACGGGCCCGCGTAGTCGCCGGGAACGAAGAGAAGAATAATCAGCATCATCAGCAGCTCGACGCTGATCAGCATCATTCCGATGCTCATGCCCGCGCGCAGCGGGATCTGGTAAATCGGGTACGGTTTGCCGCGGAGGCTCGCAAATGCCGTGCGCGAGTTCGCGAAGGTGTTTACGCGAATTCCAAACCACGCCACTCCGTAGCTGCCCAGGATGCCGACGACGCTGAAGAACAATATCATGGCCACACGGGCCGCCTCGTAGTGACGCAGCACACCGAAGTACAGCACGATCACCGCGGCGATAAAGATCCACAACAAAAAGAGGAATTTTCCCTGGTTGATCAGGTAGGTTTTGCAGGTCTCGTAAATCAGCTCGGAAATTTCCCGCATCGCGCGATGCACCGGCAGATTCCTGAGCCGCACGTAAATCGTCATACCGAATGCCAGACCAAACACGCAGAACAAAATGCCCCAGACCAGCAGCTTGTGGCCGTCGACCCCGAGGAAGTTCACCTGCGAAAGGTCGGGCAGCTTCAAATTGGCCTCGCCGCCCGCGCTCTCCTGCGCGCGCGCCACCCCGGCGCTCATCAGCGCGACCACCGTCGCGGCTCCAGCCGCGAAAAATTTCGCCAGCCGCGATACGAGCCTGTTTTCGCTCGTCCGTTCGGCGGTCTGCCATCGAGTGCGCATCAGTAGTTCCTCCATCCAGTGTGTTCGATTGAGATTTTTCTGGCTAACGATCGGGGGACCATCGCTCTTTCGCCATCTGCCGCGCCGGGCGCTCGCCTATGCCCGCAAGTCCACAAATCGCATTCAGCAACGGCGTCCTTCCCCCCGGAGGAAAGCTCCCAGAACGGAAGCCCTTACGTGCGAGAAGCTCAAATATCGAGCACACTTTTTTAACAGGAATCGCCATTTTCGTCAAGAAATGGCTATCCCAGAAAATGGAGGGTCGCCAAGTCACGCCCGATGAGCATGTTAGACTCGGATTATGGGGAAGAAGGTGGTTTCACCGGGCGGGACGATTGAGGGTGTCATCGAACTGCCCGGCGACAAGTCCATATCGCACCGCTACGCCATCCTGGCAGCCCTGGCCGAGGGGTTGACGGAGATATCCAATTACGCGTCCGCGGCGGACTGCCGGAGCACGCTTGCATGCGTGCACGGGCTCGGCCTCGAGGTGACCTCGGCAAACGGGGTGGTGCGCATCGCGGGCAAGGGATTGGACGGCCTCCGCGAGCCGAAGCGTACTCTGGATGCCGAAAACTCCGGCTCAACCATGCGCATGCTGGCGGGCGTGCTGGCCGGACAGCGATTCGCGTCCAAGATCACGGGGGACCATTCGCTCCGCAAGCGCCCCATGCGGCGAGTGATCGACCCACTGCGGCAGATGGGCGCCGAGGTCCAGAGCGCCGAAGGTGACCGGGCCCCGCTTGAAATCCGTGGCGGCAACCTTCGCGGCATTGACTACACGCCGCCGACACCCAGCGCGCAGGTGAAGTCGGCCGTGCTGCTCGCGGGGCTTTTTGCCGACGGCATCACCACCGTCCGCGAATCGATCGCCACGCGTGATCACACCGAAGTGGCACTGCGCGAATTCGGCGCCACGCTGGAGGGCGCCCGCGGCACGATCAGCATCCGCCCGCGCCCGAAATTGACCGCACGCCAGCTCGTCGTGCCGAGCGACCTGTCGACCGCGGTATTCCTGATCGGCGCGACTCTGGTGCTCCCCGGCTCCTCGCTGCTGCTGCACAACGTCGGCCTCAACCCCACGCGCTCCCGCGTCCTCGATTTTTTCAATTCCATCGGCGCTCCGGTGCGGATCGCCACCGTGCAGATGCGCAGTGGCGAGCTGGTCGGCGACGTTTCCGTGCGCTACGCTCCGATCGAAGGCGGCCAAGTCTCCGGCTCGAAAGTGGCGGAGATGATCGACGAGCTGCCGATGCTTGCCGCGCTCGGCGCCTACAGCGAGAAGGGAATTGAAATCCACGACGCAGAGGAGCTGCGCGTGAAGGAAAGCGATCGCATCGCCGCGCTCGCCGAGGGCCTGCGTCAAATGGGCGCGAAGGTGGAGGAGTTTCCCGATGGCCTGCGCGTCGAAGGCCGCTCCGCGGGAAAGCTCCGCGGCGCGAAAGTCGATCCGCACGGCGACCACCGCATTGCCATGGCGCTGTCGGTTGCGGCGCTGGGCGCCCAAGGCGATACCACGGTACTCGACGCGGAATGCGTCGCCGTCTCATTTCCGGATTTCTTTTCAACCCTCGATCGCCTGCGGGGTTCGGAGAAATAGCGGGCGGGCGTCGCTCAGGAAGACTTGCGCAGCGAAATCGTTCCGTAGGTGGTCGTAATCGTGATTTTCGGTCCGGGCATTCCGAATTTGCCGCCGACCTGCCCCTCCAGGCGCCCGTTTTGTTCCTCGCCCGTCGTGTGCAGCGACGGATCGCTGAAATCGCTTTCCACCTCGCCGGAGCGAGAAAACGCCGAAATCTGAAAATTCGATCGCGAAGGCAGCGTGACTTCGACCTCTCCGGAATCGTTGGCGATGTTCAGAGCTTCGCGGGGTGGCTGCGCGTAAGTGACTTTCACGTCTCCGTGGGAATTGGAAATATCGATCTGTCCGGCAACGTTTTCGGTTTCGATATCCTTATTGTGCGTCTGAATGCGAGCGGTTCCGCCCGCGTCGGAAAGATGAATGTCGCCCGAGTCCATTTCCAGCCTTCCGGTCAGCTGCGCGATGGTCAGATCGGCCCACGGCGCCACAATCCGCGTGATGCCTCCGACCGTGCGCACCACGGTCGAGCCGACGTAGGCCCCGTCCAGCGTCACGTTTCCGGTCACGTCGTTGATCTCGGCGTCGTCGCCGCGGCCTTTCAGCTGCACGCTCCCGGCAACGCGGTCGATGCGCACATCACCCTTCTGCGTTTGGGCGGCCACGTCGGAGCCTGCGTTATGGATTTCCACGTCGCCGCTATCGGTAATCGCGTCCAGCTCGCCGCTGATCTCCGACACCGATACCTCTCCGCGCGACGTGTGCAGCGTCACGCTCGCCGATTTCGGCAATTGCACGTCCAGGTCGGCGCGCACGCTCTCCCCGTATCCGCCCTGATGCAGGGGGTGGACGAGGTAGCCGTTCCCGGTCTTCTCGACGACGATGTCCACTTGTTTCATGCGCTCGTCCGCCGCCCGCTCATCATCGCCGCTGGCCGACTCGTTCGCGCTCACGCGTATCTGGTTGCCTCCGGTGCCATTCACACTGATGCTGCCGCGTGCCGTTTCGATCGTCACATGCGATCCAGGTGGAATTTCCTCGGGCCCAACCTCGCGGCTCTGCGAATAGTTATCGCGCAACGCCGGGATATCGACATGCAGCCACGGTGCACGTTCGCGAACCCAGTCGTGAATCCCGAAGCCCATCAGCACGATCGCCAACAGGATCAGCAGCGCGGCTTCTCCGCCGGAAAGTAGCGGGGCGCGCTCCTGTCCCAGGCGCTCCGCCGCGAAATGATCGACCAGTTTCGCCACGCCCCACAGGACGAACAGCAGCGGCCAGTAAAATCGCGCAATATGTCCGATGGCGAACGACGGATCGAGCCGGTGAATCAGAAAAATCGCGCCGAGCACGATCAGCAGTAGCCCGGGGAAAATCGATCGACGCCGGCGAAGTGGCTGCGGCGGCGGAGTGGCCTCGGGACCCACGGGAGGCGGCGGAGGCCCAGGGGGAGGCGGAGGAGGAAAGGTGCTCACGAGTTCGTCATGCCCCTGTGTGCCCCGAGCGCGAGGCAGACGATTCGGCCAGAAGCAGCGCGCCGATCACGACTAGCAGCACGGGCCAAAGCTGGTGAAAACCATAGTCGGTGAACCGCCCGAGCAGGAACACAGCGCCCAGGACGATCAAAATCACCGGTCCCATCAGACTGCGAACGCGGCATCGGGCGCAGGTGCATGCAGGATCGTTTGGATTTGTCATGGCAGGCTCCCTACGACGTTCTCTTGATGCGGTCCATCAAGATCCAGGCGCCCAGCAGGATCAGTCCCGCAGGCCAGGCCTTGGAAAACCAATCGCGCTCGAGCAAGTGAAAATTCGCGAGCAGAAACAGCGCGCCCAGCACGATCAACACGATCGCGCCCACGGGCCGGTTGCCCTCGATCGCCGCCGGCAATCCCGTCTGCGGAATTTCCTCCCCTCGGCGCGCCCTGGCGGTGCGGTAGGCTTCAATGGGCATATAAAAATAGAAACAGCCGAGTCCAATCGCGAGGATTACGATCAGCCCGGTCGGCAGATCGGTGGTGAGCAGGGCAATGATCCCGCCAAATACCAGCACGTGAATCAGCGCCTTGATGTACTCGCCGTTGTACACCGCGCCGAGCCCGGGAATGAACCCAAGCGCCATCGCCACGCCAGGACTTGGCGCGCCATGCGCCGCCGGCACGCGAGGGAGAGGAACCCCGCCCGCCGTAGGTCCCGCGGTTGGCGTCGCGGACGGCGGCAGGCCCACTAAACTCGCGAGGCAGTTCTCGCAGTAGACCGCTCCGCGCACGTCGCGCACGCACGCGGGACAAAGCGGCGTGCCGCACTGACGGCAAAATGCCGTGGCGTCGGTTTCAGGGTGTTGGGTGCATTTCATAGGGTGCTCCTGGGTGCTGGGTCCGAAGAGGCGTCTGCGAAGTGGGGCTGCCAATTCATTTCCGCAAGTTCGGGCGTGCTAGGGTGGCTCGGGTGCGGAATCGTCTGCGACTTCTCGTGCGGATCGTTCTCCGGCGGCTGTGGGCCCGGCTGCGCGTCATGGGACGGGCGCGCCGGTGGCGCGATGGGCTCCGACATGCTCTCGGGCTGCGCCGAAAGCCTCGACTCAATCTCGTACACCACGCGCAAATTGTTCACCATCTTCGCCCCGCGCGCATACGTCAGGTGAACCTGCCGGTTCGCCCCGCGCAGCAGATTCAGCGGATTCAGGACGCTGCGTCCGTTATCGCCCGCGGCCGCATGAAACACAATCACGAACGACGCAGCCACCGTCACAATCCCCATCGCAAACCGCGGCTGCCAGATTATCTGCAGCCAGCTGAACCAGCCCCGCGTTTCCGCCGTCTGCTGCCGCGGACCAAGCGTGGCGTCCAAAATCCTCCGTTCCAGCGGCGCAGGCACTTCGAGCTGCGGAGTCTGCTCGATCCGGTGCATCAGCCCGCGCACCTGCGCCACAAGCTTCGAGCAATCCGCGCAGCTTGCCGCATGCGACGAGAACGCCGCCGCTTCTGCCGCCGCGAGCGCTCCCTCCAGGAAATCGCTCAGCTGCTCTTCGGTCCGTGTGCAGTTCCAGTCCATAAATTCCGCCCCCTCAGGATTGCGCCGGGCGAACTCCCATCGCATCCAGGACGCGCGCGAGCTCGATGCGCCCCCGATTGATTCTCGATTTCACGGTGCCCTCGGGCACCTGCAGCACGCTGCGAATCTCTCCGTAATCCAGCCCCTGCAAATCACGCAGGATCACCGCCTCACGCAGCTCCGGCGAAAGCCGCGCCAGCCCGCGCTGCAGTTGCTTGCTCAGCTCGGCAGCCTCGGCCAGTTTGTCGGGAGCCCGCATGGGCGAATGTTTTTCCTCGAGTTGCGGCATCGTATCTTCCATCGAATCCGTCACCCGATCGCGCCGCGTCCGCCGGTAATGATCCACCAACAGGTTCCGGGTCACGCTTGTCAGCCAGGTGGGAAACGCCCCATGCACCGATTGATAGCTTCCCAGCGTGCGAAAAATCCGCAGAAAAACCTCCTGGCTCAGGTCCTCGGCAGACGCCGCGTTCCCGGTGAAGCGATAGCACAGGTTATAGACGCGCCTGGTGTGCCGCCGCACCAGTGCCTCCCAGGAAGGTCCGTCGCCCCGGAGACACAGCTCGACCAGTTGGGCGTCCGGCTCCAATCCCGCCTAGCCTCGCCATCCGCATGACATATCGCCCTCACAGTATGCAACGCAAATGCGGGCTCAAAAGTTCCGTACGCCCGGCATCTTAGGCGGGATGACTCGGCAAAAACAAGCTGGGTTACCGGGCGGTGAGCCGACGCATCTAAGTGTTTGCAGGGCGGAACGGATTCACTGCGCTGGGCGGAACTTCAGGCGTTGTCTGGGGTTTAATAAGACGGACAGACAACGATCATCATTGGATTTCTAGAGGAAGGATTCTTGCGACGCTTCATCACCATCGCGGCGGTGCTGTGTAGCTGGCTCTCGAGCGCCGCTCGTACGCGCGCCGACGTCGGCATCGTGCTCAACGAATCGCTCGACACCAGCGTCGCACGCATCACCGGCTCCGGGCACAGCGCCGTCTATCTCTCGCGCATTTGCCCGGCGTCGCCCGTGATGCTCCGCCTCTGCGGCCCGCACGAGCAGGGCTCGGTCATGAGCAACTACACGACGCTCGGCGAAGACGAGCCCTTCGAGTGGAACGTCGTGCCGCTCAGCGTATTCGTCTACGGCGTCGAGGATCCTCGCAATCGCCCGCTGTTCGCGTCATGGAACATCAAAGGCGCGCTCGAAACCAGCTATCGCGAAACAATCCTGCGCGATTATTGCGAAGGTCAGAAATGCCAGACCAGCCACGACGCCGAATGGCGCGAAATGGTCGGCGCCGATTCCGAGCGTACGCTCTATATTCTGGTCGTTTCCACCACCGTCGAGCAGGACCAGGCGTTGATCGATAAATTCAACAACGCGCCGAACGTAAATCACTTCAACGGCATGCGCCGCAACTGCGCCGACTTCGCCAAAGACGTGATCAACACCTATTTCCCGCACGCCGCGCACCGCAACGCGGTCAACGACTTCGGAATGACCAGCCCGAAAGGTGTAGCGCGATCCTTTGCGAATTACGCGCACAAGGAGCCCGAGTCCGATTATCACGTGATGCACTTCGCCCAGCTTCCCGGCACCACCAAGCGCAGCACGGAATGCCGCGAGGGCACCGAACAGCTTTACCGGTCCAAGAAGCTTCTGGTGCCGATGGCGTTTTTTGCCTGGCATGAGTTGCCCGTCGCCGTCGGTTCCTACATGCTGACGGGGCGCTTTAATCCCGAGCATGAATTCGAACAGCACGCCACCGTTCACGAAGTCGAGCTTGACCGCGAAATCACACTCGCGAAGGAGGATGAGGATCTCGACGACGCCCAGCTTGAAAAACTGGAGAATGCCAGCAAAGCCGAGAAAGTGAGTATCGTCGGCAGCGCGCAGCAGTGGCAGGACTATCGTGCACGGTTCGATCGGATCCTCGCGCAGGCCGTCGAAGACGGCACGATCCAGAATCGCGACGCGCTCGAGCGCTTTGCGAAAGAACTGGGGGAGAAGGGAGCTGCGTCGGTCGATAAGGACGGCGCCCCTTGGGTTGAAATTCAGCGGGACGGCAAGACCGAACGCGTGGGCGTCAGTCCCGCGAATCTTCTGTCGCCGGGTTCCGATCGCACGCTTGCCTACAAACTGATGCTCGCGCACATCGCCGAAACGCTGAAGAGTCCCGCGCGCCAGCGCGAAACAATGCCGGAATTCGAGCAAGCGTGGAACCTGATGGAACAGTCGCGGCCCAATGAACGGAATTCGCTCGCCATGGGTCAGTAGCTCGGCGGGCAAAATCTAGTGCGCGAATTCCTTCGCTTCGTACCCCGCGCAGCGCGTCACGGGCAATCTGGGATACTTCGGGAAATAAGGATTCGCCGCATGCATCGCGCACAAATAAAATTCGCTGGGCCGATCCGACCGTATGATCCGCGAATACATGCAGTCAGCGCACAACCCAGCCGTTTCCCGCCGTTGCTCAAATTCGTCGTCGATGGAATCGTCGTCACCTAGCGCCATTCGTCAAGGATACCGGACCACTCCCAACCCTGCTAACATTTCGGCTCGATTGGGAGTCCAAGTCTGAAAATCTCGTGCCTGGAGATCCTCCTGATGACGCATGGCCTGAAAATCTTCGTACTGCTTGCGGTTTTGACGAACTGGGCCTGTTCGCTGGCCGCTCAAACGGCGGACCCAAAGCCGGCCGGGGAAAATCTCGTCGAAACGCGCTCGCCGGCAAGTAATGGCTGCAGCCTGTTGGCTGGGGGCGACTCGGGCGACCGATCCCAGACCGCCGCGCCCGCCAACGGCCAGCTCGATCTCTCCGCGCTCGACAAGTCCGTCTCGCCGTGCGCCAATTTCTTCCACTTCGCGACCGGCAACTGGGCGAAAAGCAATCCCATTCCCGCCGATTATGCGTCCTGGGGCATCAGCGAGAAGCTCGACCACCGCAACAAGGAGACTCTTCGCGCCATCCTCGAAAAAGCGGCGGCGGACAACAGCGCGGCGCCAGGCTCTCCCTGGCAGAAAATCGGCGACTACTACGGCAGCTGCATGGACGAATCCGCAATCGAGTCCGCACGGGCCAAGCCGCTCGATTCTGAATTTGCGCGCATCGCCACCATCTCCGATCTGCCGTCGTTTCAGGCCGAACTCGCCCGCTTGCACACCTTCGGTGTTAACGCGGTTTTTGGCTTCGGCTCGGACCAAGACTTCAAGGACAGCACGCAAGAAATCGCCGAGATCAACCAGGGCGGCCTGGGCCTGCCGGATCGTGACTACTACGTGCGCGAGGACGACAAGTCCAAGGAACTCCGCGCGAATTACGTGACCCACATCGCCAAAATGTTCCAGCTGCTGGGCGACGATCCCGCGAAATCGAACGCCGAAGCCAGGACCGTGCTGGACATCGAAACGCGCCTAGCCGGGTTCTCTCTCTCGACCGTCGATATGCGCGATCCCGATCGGATCTATCACCGCCAGACGGTCGCGGAACTTTCCGCGGCGACTCCCCATTTCCGATGGATGGAGTATTTCCAGGCTGCCGGTGCCCAGCCGCCCGCCAGCCTCAATGTTTCCGAGCCTGATTTCTTCAAAGGAATGGACGCGGCGCTAGCGTCGGTTCCACTCGAGGACTGGAAGACGTATCTTCGCTGGCATTTGATCCACAACGCCGCCGCCGCGCTCTCCAAGGATTTTCAGGACGAAGACTTTGACTTCTTCGGCCGTGCACTCACCGGATCCAAACAACTCCTGCCGCGCTGGCAGCGCTGCGTCTCATCCACCGACGCGGAGCTTGGCGAAGCCCTGGGTCAGTTTTTCGCCGAGGAAAAATTTCCGCCCGCAGCGAAGGCCGCAGCCACGGAGATGGTGAACAACGTAGTCGCCGCGCTGCGCGAGGATCTCCACACGCTTGACTGGATGTCGCCGGAAACGCGGCAGAAGGCGATCGAAAAACTCAATGCCATCTACATCAAGGTCGGCTATCCGGACCACTGGCGCGACTACTCGAAATTCCAGGTGGATCGCGGGTCCTACGTGGCAAATCTCGCGCGCGGCACGCAATTCGAATTCGCGCGTCAGCTGGCTAAGATCGGAAGGCCCGTGGACCGCGCCGAATGGGACATGACGCCGCCGACCGTGAACGCGTATTACAATCCCCTGCTCAATGAAATCGTCTTTCCTGCCGGCATCCTGCAGCCGCCGATGTATGACCCGAACGGCGACGATGCCTTCAACTATGGGGCGACGGCGGCCGCCATCGGACATGAAATGACCCACGGTTTCGACGACCAGGGCGCAAAGTTCGACGCGCAGGGCAATCTGAAGAATTGGTGGACGGAGGCCGACCTGAGGAATTTCAACGAACGCGGCGATTGTATCGCCAAGCAGTTCGATGAATTCGAAGTCGAGCCGGGTCTGCACGAGCAGGGGAAACTTGTCGAAGGCGAAAGCATCGCCGATCTGGGCGGCCTGGTCATGGCCTACTCCGCCTACCACAAATCGCTCGCCGGCAAGCCGGCTCCGGCGCCCGTCGACGGCTGGACCGCCGACCAGAGATTTTTCATCGCCTACGGGCAGAGCTGGGAAGACAGCCTCCGGCCCGAGCTTGCTCGGCTGATTACGGAATCCGATCCACATCCGCTACCGATCTTCCGCGTCAACGGTCCGCTTTCGAACATACCGCAGTTCCACAAGGCGTTTGCCTGCACCGAGAATTCACCGATGGTCCGCCCGCTGGCGAAGCGCTGCCGAATCTGGTGACTGTCTCCGTGATGCGCATACGTTCCGGCCGCCTTGACACTCTTGAAACCTTGCTGCTACGGTTCCAATCCGATGCTGCGCAACTGGCGCCGGTACCTGGTTCTCATTCTCGTCCTCGCAGTCGTCGGCTATTTCCTCTATAGGTTCCGCGGCTCGATCACGCTCGAAGGCTTCCGCTGGGAAATGGTGGGCGCATCCCTGCGCCATGCCAGGATTTCGCTGCTCGTGCTCTCCGTGGTCGCGATTTACGCCTGCTACGCCATCCGCGCCCTGCGCTGGGTGCGATTCTGCCGCTGGCTGGGCGAGACGCACTTCGCCAGCGTCTATGCGGCGACCCTCGCCGGATTCGCCTGTACGGTCTTGCTCGGCCGCGCCGCCGAACCCGTTCGCCCCGTGCTGATCGCCCGGAAAAGCTCCATCTCGATACCCAGCATGTTCGGCGTTTACGTGCTGGAGCGCGTGGCGGACATGGCGGCAACGGCTCTTCTGGCAGGAGGCGCGCTGCTGTTTTTCGAGCAGCGCGGGACCGTCAGCTCCGGCAATGCGCTCCTTTTGAAATTGGCGCGCTCGGCGGGAGCACTGCTGCTGGTCGCTCTGGTTGGCGCCATCGCTTTCCTGATTTATTTCCGACATCACGGAGCCCAGTGGCTGGCGAAAAAGCTCGAGCATCCCAACTGGCGCCGCGGCTGGCGCGCGAAAGTAGCGGCGCTGCTCGAAGGGTTCAGCGACGGACTGCGCGGCGTGCGCACCTGGGGCGATCTGTCCGCGCTCGCCGCCTACACCGCACTGCATTGGTTGTTGGTTGTGCTGATTTATTTTTGGATCGCGCACGCATTCGAAGGTCAGCTCCGAAGCCTCAGTTTCGCGGGCGCCGCTCTGGTGCTGGCATTCACAATGGTTGGTTCAGCCGCGCAGCTTCCGGGCGTGGGTGGTGGATCACAGGTTGCCAGTTTTCTTGTGTTCACGCTGATATTTGGAGTAGATAAGGAACCAGCCGCGGTGGCAACAATCGTCACCTGGCTGGTGACGTTCGTGGCGTGCTGTCTGGTCGGGCTGCCGCTGCTGTTCTACGAGGGTTGGTCGGTCGGCGAGCTGAAGCGATTGGCGCGCGCCGAAGAAGAAGCCGGTGAAGCCGAACTTCTGGCCGAAGCCGAACACGGCGGGGAAGGGCCCGCCGAATCGAAGGAGACCTCGAAGTGAAGTGCCCTTTCTGCGCGCACCTGGACGACAAAGTGATCGACTCGCGCGAGGCGCGCACAGGCGACCTGATTCGCCGCCGGCGCGAATGCCTGAAGTGCAATCGCCGGTTCACCACCTACGAGCGGATTGACGAAATTCCGTACATGGTGATCAAGAAAGACGGCCGCCGCGAGAAATTCGAGCGCCAGAAAATCCTCCAGGGATTGCTGAAGGCCTGCGAAAAACGCCCCGTGCCCGTCGGCAAGCTTGAAACAATTGTCGACGAAGCGGAGGCATTCGTCAGCGAAGCCGCGGACCGCGAACGCACCACTACCGAAATCGGCGGCCTGCTAATGAATCATCTGAAGAAGCTAGATAAAGTCGCCTACGTCCGTTTCGCTTCGGTCTACCTGGACTTCAAGGATGTGAAGGAATTCATGGACGAGCTGAAGGGCCTGCTCAGGGATCGCGCGAAGAAGTAGAGGGACCTGCCCATCCACGAAAACCTGCCGGGTCATCGCCGATAGGGCGAAGCACGATCCTGGTCGGCGTGGCGGGTTAACTCGACGTGAATTCGTTTCGCGCTCGGACCGATCGCACCTAGCTCAGCCTTGTTTCTGCTCGAGGACTAAGAGATTCCGACTAAGCTTGCCAAACACCAGCGGCGAATGTCTTCACCAGCTTGAATCCGAGGTGGTCGTAGAGTTCGGCCGCGCGTTTGTTAACCGTGGTCACGGTCAGCGACAGCGACTTGTATCCCCGCTTCTTCAACGCCTGGATTGAATGTTCCATTAGCTGGCGCCCAATCCCGCTTCCTTGATACCCCGGCATCACGCACACCTGCGTCGTATGTCCCACGCCTTCCGCCACAGTCGATGTGAGGATCATCGCGATCGGCCGGTCGCCTGTCGCCGGACGCACAAGGAACGAAGCTTCCGGCAGGAACTGCCCGCATCCCGGCAGCAAGACGATATTGCGCAGGAAACGCAGGCTGCCCGATTCGCTGCAATATTGATCGTTGATCTGCCCGTCTACGTGGTTCGCATAGGCCAGCTGAATCAACCGCGCGGCGGAATCGAACACCCGATCCGACCACGGTTCGATGCGCAGCCCCGGTGAGATATGGCGGGTGCAAAGCTTCGCCTTGTCGAGCGGAAGCAGCATGAACTGCCGCGCATGAAGACGGAAATGCTGTGAAAGAAACGCCGGATCGAGCTCCGCGCCAAAAGGCATCAGCTGCGCCTCGATCCGCTCAAGCCGGGGAGTGGCCCGCAGCGCCGTTAGCATTTCGGTCAGCAGCCGCTCGGTGATCGGCCCGCGCGCATGCTCCGCGGCGACGAAAAGCCCGCCGATCAGCCCCTTGTGGTCCTCCAGCACGTAGAACCCGTAGCCGGCCGGCTCGCCCTCCTCCACCGCGGCGTATCCGCCCAGAGCCCGTGAATCGATGAATTTGCGCACCAGGTCGATCGACGGCCGATAATCCCAGTGCAGCTCGTCCCGCCAGCGCGCCACTTCCTCGCGGAACAGGTTCTCGAGCGACCGTGAATGCACCTGTCGTAGGTCAACAATCTGCATGGATGCCACTCGTCATTCCCCGCTGGCATTATAACCAACGCCGCCACCCCGAATCTAACCGTCGTGCTTTGCGCGCACGGCAGCATCAGGACGGCCAGGCTTCGAAGAAAAATATGCTAACATCCGATTCGCTGAGGCGCGTAGCGAGGAGCGCCCACGCCTAGATGGCCGCCCTTCCCGAGCACCGCAACACGAGAGAGCGAATCGCTAAATTATTGTCGGGCATTCTTGCGGTCGTTATTTTCGCAGGGGTCTCGATTTCCACGGTTTCCGGATTCCTGCTCTATCAAGTCCTTAAACCCGCCCGGAATCCCGCTACTTTCGACCTCAGCGTGATGATGGGGCATCCCACGACGTTCACATTTTCGCCGCCCGCGGGCGCGCAACGCGAAGGCTGGCTCTTTCCCGGCTTGCGCGGAGCCCCGGCGATCATCGTGTGTCACGGCTATCAGTCCCAGCGCGCGGACGTGCTCACGCTCGTTACTTCGCTCCAGGATCACCAATTCAATGTCTTCCTGTTCGATTTCGCCGGGCACGGCACCAGCCAGGGCGTCACCACGCTCGGCTACGAGGAAACCGCGGAATTGCGCAAAGCCATTTCCGCGATCGCGGCGCGCGATGACGTCGATCCCAACCGTTTCGGCCTTTGGGGAGTCGATATGGGCGGCTACGCCGCCCTGGCGGTGGCCGAAAGCGATCCACGGATCGCGGCCCTGGCGGTGGACGATGCTTACGACGATCCGCGCGACATGTTACGCATTGAAGTGCGGAAATCCGGTCTGAATAAACTGCCCGGAGTGTTGCAATTTACCGACTTCGGTTTCCGCATGATGAATTACTCGAACCGCGACACGCCGCCGCTTTCGGCAAGAATCGGCAACACTCACGGCGTTCAAAAGCTTTTCATTCAGTCGGACGACCGCCCGGCGCTATCGCAGGAAACGCTGCAGCTTTTCATCAAGGCGCCTGAACCGAAACAGACCCAGCGCGATCGGGTGAGCTACCGCGACATGTCCGACGACGACCGCAAGGCGTACGAAAGCCAGATCGTGAATTTCTTCCTGCAGAACCTATCGCCCACCGCCAGCCGCTAGCGCGAAACGGGCGCCGGCATGATCGGCACGTAGACCAGCCCCAGTCGCTCTTGCTCCACCTCGCCGCTCACTCGCCCAAGTTTCTTGATTTCATCCAGTCCCTTCGCCGTCGTCAGTACGAGCGCGGGGCCGGGATCGGACGGCGTCCATTCCGCGAGCTCTCGGCGAAAATAGAAGGTGAGGCCGTAATCCCAATCCCGCCGGAGCTCGTAGGTGAAAATCCGGTCCGGGTGCTGGTCGTTGCGCATGAATTCGGCGTGCGGCCGCGCCGAGAGGGCCGGATCGAGCGACGGCAGAATTTTCAGGTTCGCGATTTCAACCGCAACAGCCACCAGCACGGCGCAAAGCAGAATCGCGGTCGCGGGCCGGGCGCGAAGGGCGGCAGGGATCAGGACGGCCGCGACCGCCAGCGCTATCAGAGCGCCGAATAATCCGGGACTCATTGCGAGCCGACCGAAGTCGACATATTCCAACCCGTGCGGCTCCGTCCCCCGAGAACCTGAGAAGACCGCGGCGATCGAGATGACCAGCCACGTCGAGCCTACCGCCATCAGCAACACGCGGATTCGAAGGCCGTTCTCTGAAATCTTCCGAGCCAGAGCGATCGCGCAAACCAGCGCCAGGGGAGGAATCGCTGGCAGTATGTAGCCCGGCAGCTTCGATTGCGAAAAGCTGAAAAACATGATCGGCCATGCCGCCCAGCACGCCAAGAAGAATCCCGGTGAATCCGGCCACGTTTTTCCCCGGCGCAGGGAAAGACCTTCCTGCGCCGCAGGCCAGAGCCCTACCGTCCACGGCAGCAGCGCGAGCAGCGCGATGGGAACGAAATACCAGAACGGCTGCCGGTGCCGGAACATCGGTGTGGCGTAACGCTCCACATTTTGTTGCCACAGAAATACGCGCAGAAAATCCCTATTGCGCACGGCGCAAATGGCGTACCACGGGATCGCCACGATAGAAAACGCGCCGACCGTGGCGGGATGAGCAAAGCGAATTGCCGCACGCCAGTTTTTCGTCACGAGCGCCCATATCCCGATCGCGCCGCCGGCCAGGAGGATCGCCGCGGGGCCTTTCGCGAGTACGCCCAGGCCCAGGAATGCCCCGAACAGCATCAGCGGCAACAAATCGGAGCGAGAATCCGGCGATCGTTCGCGCTCCGCGGCGCGCAACGCGCCGGAGACTCGTAGGGCTGTCGCCGCGCATGCCATCGCGAGCGCGACGGATGCGCTGAACAGCATGTCGGGCGTTGCCGCTCGCGCAAATCCGATAGCGCCGACGCTCGTCGCGAAAATCACAGGCGCCAGCAGCACCGGACTCGACACCGAGTCCGTCTCGCCGCCATAGTGTTTTTTCGCGAGCCAGCCAATCGCAAGCGCGGCCGCAAGAGCAGCGATGGAAGACGGCAAGCGCGCGGCCCACTCGGCCGGCAAGTGCAGCAGGAAACCGACCGCCGCCGCCCAGTAATAGAGAACCGGTTTCTCAAACCACGGCTGTCCCCACAATCGCGGCGTAACCCAATCGCCGGTTTCCGCCATCGCGCGTGCGATCCACGCGTAGCGCACCTCGTCCGGCCCGGTAAGCCCAATGGCGCCGAGATTGCCGAACAGACAGATGGCAGCGGCCGCCGCCGTCAGCGGAGCGATCCAGCGTGCGCGCGGCGATTCGTTTTCGCGGGTTTCGTTCACGGCGGACGAGTCTAGCATCGGCCGATTCAATTTTAGCTTCCTAACCTATAATGGCGGCGATGCGGGAATCGCTCGAGTTTGCCGCCGCGTGGACGGGAATAAAACTTCTGGGACTCCTGCCGAGGCCGGCCGCGCGATTCGTGGGCGCGAGTTTCGCCGCCGCTGCATATGCCCTGCGCGCACCTCTTCGCCAGGCGGCCATGTTCAATCTGCGGCTCGCGTTTCCCGACTGGACCGACGCTCAGCGCCGCCGAGTGATTCGAGGCATGGTGCGGCAGATCGGCTGGATGGCCGGCGAGTTCTCGCAGTTCCCGAAATACACGCGTGAGAATATCGGGCGCATCGTGG
>Ga0210391_10001836_pt1 | contig 18801 bp, 16 predicted proteins | sample IncBWC12OmetaG_FD_160573 | JGI IMG/M metagenome (GOLD analysis project Ga0210391, IMG submission 160573) | Forest soil microbial communities from Barre Woods Harvard Forest LTER site, Petersham, Massachusetts, United States - Inc-BW-C-12-O ... | reverse complement strand
CATTTTTCATCCCGGCGGCGATGAGCCAGGCGCAACGGCCCGGACGAGCGTGGGCGACGGGTCTGGCTCTGTTCGTGGCGATCGGCGCGGGTGCGACCGCGATGGTTCGAACCGCCTGGTGGGACTCAGGAGACGTGCCCGCGATGGTCGCCTCGGTCGGCTCCGGCGTTTCGGGCGCCGGATATAGAGGTACGGACGAATACGATCCCGTCGGTTGCGACCATTACGAATTGCCCGGCGACCCAGATGACCAAGAACGCGCGGAAGGAGTTTCCGCCGCGCCCGCGCTTCCGATCGAAAAGGTCGATCCGGACACCGGCGATGTGGTGCCCGCATCAGACATCACATTCCAAATCGAGAAGTGGTCTGCCGAACGGCGCACGATTTTTGTGCAGTCGGCCGCAGGGGTGACGCTCGCCGTGAGACTGCTGAACTACCCTTCCTGGAGGGTGCGAGTGGACGGCAACCCGATCGTGCCGGGCGCCTTGCACGACAACGGACAGATGTTAGTGCCGCTTGGCGCGGGCGCTCACCGCGTGGAGATACAATTCCGACGGACTCGAGATCGCACAGCCGGAAGCGCGATATCGATCGTTTCTGCGCTCGCGCTGCTGGCTCTGGCCGTGCGAAAAAAGGGGCCGGCGCCGTGAGCCTTTTTCGCGCCCTCCCCGGGTCCTTCCGGCGGGGGTGATCCTGGCCTCAAACCTGCGCGGCGGGCATCGCTTGGTGCGAATTTTGCCCGGCGCCGTTGGTCGAAAAGTCAGCAATCAATCCGACCAGCACACCGATAAACAGCGTGTAGTGAACCATCGCCAGCACCATGACGTATCCGTCTCCCGGAATCAATCCGGAGATCAGCAAGGCGATCGCTGCGGCGCGGGCGATCATTCCCGTCACGGTTGGTTTCTGCGGCAAATAGAATAGGCAGATCGCCAGGAACATCGGCACCCAAGGCAGGCCGGTCATGGCGGCTTTGGCGTTTTCAGGCAGCAGAATCTGAGTGCCCGGCACGACCGTTGCGCCCGGATTCATCTGATCGATCAATTTCAGCGCCGCCAGCGCCAGGGGCACGCCGGCGATGTTGCGGGAGCGCGCGTCCATTCTGAAAAGCAGGCACGCCAGCAGCACCAGCAGCGTCAGCGGCTGCAGCAGCCGATCCCGTGCAGCGGCCCAGTAAATCACGGCAAACAGAATCATCACGAGCCAGCGCGCTTCCATCCAGTGAAATCTCCCGAACGGAGTATCCCAGCCCGGGCCGCTCGGCGCGCCGGGGCCACCGCTTCCCTCGCCGCCGGGCGCGGCCGTTTGCCCTGAATTCCCGAGAAGCGGAGACCGAACTCGAAACGGTTCGAAGGGTTGATTGGTTTGGTTGTTTGTCATGTCATTCGCTCCCAAAGTCGCAGCTACGATTGTTCCTCACTCAACACTGCTCGGTTCGCGTTCATCACCGGGAAGTAATTCCGTTTCGCGCAGCAGAGAAATCAGGCTTCCGCGCAGCGGTTTCAGGATCGCCATTTTGGCGATTCCGAGCAAGCGCACGACAAGGCGCGTCACGCCGTCGATCAGCTTTCGCGTTCGCGCCTGATCAGGCGATTGGTCGTAGATGAAATAAAGCAGGATTCCCATATGCGCTGCCCACAGAGCCGCGGGCAGCAGCTCGCGAATGTCTTTCGGCAGGCGTTCGTCACCGACGGCTGCCGCAAAGACGTTCATGCTGGCGCGGCGAATCGGGCCGCTGCCGGGGCCGAACACCGACAGCGGATGATCCGGATCGCCCGAGTAGCGGAACAGCGCACCCAGCAGTTTGCGATCGTGCGCCAGAATGTCGAATTTCGTGTGGAACGCGATCCCGAGCCTTTCTTCAAGATCGAGTTTGCGCTCCGCCAGCGCCGCGGCCACCCGGCTTCCGTGCGCGCTCTGCACCTCCTGGTAATAGGCCTGGACGATCGCTTCCTTACTCGGAAAATAGTAGTAGGCCCCGCCAATGGCCACGCCCGCCGCTTCCCCAATATCCCGCATCGTCGTGGAGTCGAACCCCTTCTCGCGGAACCGGCCAATCGCGTGACGCAGGATGCTGGCCCGCGTTTCCGGGCTCTTGCCTCGGGCGCTCTCTTGTTTGAACATGTTCAAATAGTAGAACAAGGCGCCCGGGTTGTCAAGCGCTATTTCGAACGTATTCAAATAGACGGGAAACGTGGCTTGCGATCCATATCGCGTGGAAGGGGAACCCCCATGGGCTAGCGAATCGGGCGGTGCTTGAATTTCTTCTCGCCCCTGGCATACGGCCCGACCGTGTGACCGTGCCCCACCAGTTTGTACTTATAGGTGGTCAGCCCTTCCAGACCCATGGGGCCCCGGGCGTGCAGTTTGCTGGTGCTGATGCCCACTTCGGCTCCCAATCCATAGCGGTATCCGTCGGCAAAGCGTGTCGAGGCGTTATGGAAGACGCCGGCGGCGTCCACTTCGTTCAGAAATCGCCGGGCTGCGTCGAAGTCTTCGGTCACGATCGCATCGGTGTGCCGCGAACCGAAGCGGTTGATGTGTTCGATCGCCTCCTCAAGGTCGGCGACAATTTTCAGCGCGAGAATCAGGTCGGAATATTCCGTCGCCCAGTCTTGTTCGGTCGCCGCGACGATCCCCTGGTCCGGCAAGAGCCCCCGCGTCTTCTGGTCTCCCCGAAGCTCGACCTGGGCTTCCCGGAGCTTGGCAACCATTCGCGGCAGGAATCTTGGGGCGATCGCCTCGTGTACCAGCAGCGTCTCTGCCGCATTGCACACCGCCGGATATTGGACCTTCGCGTCGTAGGAGATCTCGATGGCCTTCTCAATATCGGCCTCACGGTCGATGTACACGTGGCAAATTCCCTCACTGTGTCCCAGCACGGGGATCCTGCTGTGCGCCATGATGAACTGCACCAGCGCGTAAGATCCCCGCGGGATAATCAGGTCCACGTCACGGTCAAGAGACAGCATCTCGGTTACGTCGGCGCGCGACTGCAGCAGGTTGATCGAATCGGCCGGCACCGCGGGAAATTTCGCCAGGCTCCCGCGCCAGGCGGCCACGATCGCCTCGTTGGTATGCGCGGCCTCCGCCCCGCCCTTCAGCAAAATCGCGTTTCCCGACTTCAGCGCCAGCGACGCAAGCTGCGGCAGTGCGTCCGGACGCGATTCGAAAATCACGCCGATCACGCCGAACGGGCACGACTCCTTATAAAGGACCAGCCCGTCGTCCAGCTCCATCGCCGAAAGCCTGCGCCCCAGCGGATCGTCGAGGCGCGCCACTTCGCGAATCTGCACCGCCATCTGGGCGACGCCTCGCTCGCTGACGCGCAGTCGCGCGAGCATCGCATTCGTCATTTTCCCCGCGGCTATGTCGGATTCGGCAGCGCGGCAATCCCGCTCGTTCGCTTCCAGTATTTTCCCCGCGTTCGCGTCCATCGCCGCAGCCACGGCGAGCAAAACTTCATTGCGGGCATCCTCCGAAAGCTGCGCAATGGCGCGCGAGGCTTTCCGAGCGCCTGCGGCGACCGACGCCACCGACGAATCGGGCGCCTCGAACGGTGCTGAACCCGGTTGGCTCATGATTTTTGCAACAGAACGATGTTATCGCGCGTCACGAGCACCGGCGCAGGCGCCCGATCGCGTCCGCCACGACGGCCGTTCTTCTTGCCGGAAAATTTCTCGGCCTCGCCGCTGGCGCAATTGGCGATGCCCCGCGCGAATTCCCGCCCCTCGGCATCCACGATGCTCACCACGTCCATCGATGCAAAGTGGTTTTCCACGCGCACCACGCCCGATGCCAGCAGGCTCGCCTTGCCCTGGGTAATGGCGCGGTGCGCCCCGGCATCCACGACCACGCGTCCCCGCACGCCCGCAGCGTAGGCGATCCAGCGGCGCTTGCCGCGCATGCGCTTCGCTGGCAAGAAGACCGTGCCGATCGTGTCGCCCGCGAACACCCGATCGATCGCGTCGGGCACGTTGCCGTTCGCGATTACCGCCGTGCCGCCGCAGTTCATGGCAATCGCGGCTGCTTCAAGTTTCGTGCGCATCCCGCCGCGTCCGCTCGCCGAAGGACCCGATCCCAGAACCATCACCTGGGCCGTAATCTCGTCGACCAGCGGAATCACTTCGCCGAAATCTCCGTCCGGTCGGGACGCGCGAAGCAAACCGTCCACGTTCGTCAGCAGCACCAGGGCATCCGCCTCCAGCCCACTCATCACCAGCGCCGCCAATCGGTCGTTATCACTGAAGGCCGCGCCGCGCGTTCCGGGCGCGACCGGTTCCAGCTCGGCGGTCGAAACGGTATCGTTTTCGTTGACGATGGGCAGCACGCCGAAACCGAGCAGCTTCTCCATGGTGTGCTGGAGATTCGAGTAGCGGCCCCAATTCGTAAAATCCTCTTCCGTCAGCAGTACCTGGGCGATCTTGATCTCCCATTTCGCGAACAGATTCTTGTAGGCGTCCATCAGCAAGCTTTGCCCCACGGCAGCGCACGCCTGCTTGGTCACCAGGTCATTCAGCCGCGAAGGGTGCAAACCCAGCCACCCGCGACCCAATCCCACGGCGCCGGAGGAAACCAGCACGACTTGGCGGCCGCCCTTCATCAGCCCAGCGATCGAGCGCATGAGGGGCTCTACGCGCTCCAGGCACAGCTCGCCATCTGCGCCCGTGACCGTCGTTGTGCCGACCTTGATCACGACGCGACGCGACGCGCGCAGGTGCCTCTCGCGCTCGACATCCATTTTGTGGCTTTCTCGCACTTGAATCGGACCCAACCGCCGACGAAGTCGGCGCTCGGGGTCGTTTTCAATCTGGACCGGTCCCGATTGTACCGAAATCGAGGAACGGGCGTTTGCCCGTTTGTCGGTCGATCGCTGCCGCACGGTGAGCCAGGTGATCGTTTGCGCCGGGCGCATGGCGCCACTTTTGTCCCCAAGCCCAGAGGGACAGGGCGAGCGAATGTCGGGGTATTTGCTGGGCGATTTCAGCAAGACATTTATAATCAATAACTTGCATTGGAAAAGTATTCACTCGGAGCGGAAAAAAGATGCACGTTGACACCTAGATTCGATCCCTGTACGCTTGTTCGTGGCGGACGTTCTATTCCGCCCAGGTTTAGATTGCGGACAGTCAGATATCTGAGGGGCTGACGAACCGCCGGTCGAGCAAGTCTCGACAGACGAGGCCCCATGAAACTGACAGTTCGGACTTTGTTTTTCTTTGCTGCCATTGCTCTCGCCAGCTTTGCTCCCTCCGCCCTCGCCGACAGCGCGGTTTACTTCGACGGCAGCTACGCGTTCGGCAACAATGGCTACGGCATCCCGCCCTACGGCGGCACGCTTGATCTTCAACCTGCCCAGTTCTACTGCGTCGATTTCAGCCACGACATCACGGCGGGGATGAGCTGGTCCGCGGCGGTGACGCCGGTGACCGTCGGCGGAGATTATAGCGCGACATTCCTGGGCAATTCGTCCAGCCCGACCTACGCGGGCAGCAATGCGAACGCCGGCAACGACTACCTGCTCTTCGCCTACATCCTGACGGAAATGGGACAGACGACCGACCAGACGACCCAAGCGGAAGATCAGTGGGCGATCTGGAGCTTTACGGATGGCGGCTACGATCCGTACGGCTCGGCGAATCTGGCATCGGTCCTTTCGAACGCCGAATCGAATCTTTCCTCTTTCAATCCCGCAGGCTGGGAAATCCTCACGCCCGACGACGGAACGTATGGTCAGGAATTCATGATCAATACTCCGGAGCCCTCCAGCGTGTTGCTCCTCGCCCTCGGACTCGGCGCGCTGTTCGTGCTGAAGCGCCGTCAAGCGCTCCAGAACTAAGGCGGGCAATCTCGTTTCGCGGCCGGGTCGAACCTCGATCCGGCCGTTTTTGTTTCCGTGCCGCCCCTCGCCCACACACTAACGACAACGCTTCGACCCGTCCTAGGGACATTCGCGCGATGCGGCGAGGAACAATTTGTTAGGCCCCCGGCCAAAATCGTGTTATGTTTAGGCTGCGTTTGATGCTCTTGTAACACCTTTAGTTGAAGGGGCTGCAAGTTCAAACTTGCGGCCTTTTTTGTTTTACGGCTGGAGGCGGTCGAGAAGCACAAATAGCTTAAAAAAGAAAAGTGAGTACATCAGTGAGAGAACAAGGAACAGTGAAGTGGTTCAATGCCAGCAAGGGATTCGGGTTCATTCAGCGCCAGTCCGGCGAAGACGTTTTCGTACATTTCTCGGCGATTCAGGCTGAGGGATACAAATCGCTGAACGAAGGCCAAGCGGTTGAATTCGAAGTGACCCGTGGACCGAAGGGTCTGCAGGCAGCGAACGTCACCAGCCTCTAGGCAACCTAAAAGGCGGGCCGGCGAAATCCGGTCCGCCTTTTCGTGCGAAAAGCAACAAAACCTTCCCGATCGACTCCTCCAAACCGCAAGCCCTGAAGCTTCCTTCCCGATGAAAACCCGATCGAGACGCCGGCTGTCCGTCATGCGGTGCGATGAGGCGATCCGGGATATTGACCATTTGTGCTGCCCGGCGAGATGTCGCGCTTGAGCGCCTCGGCACAGGTGTAAAATGTGACTTGGATGCTGCTCGCCCAGAGGAGAACTGCATGACCGATTGGAAGCCTCTATCGCCCGCTGAAAGCGCCTCCGAACGGCGGCGCTCGCACCGCGTAAACATCGCGATGCCGGTGCTCGTCCGTGGCACCAAGGGCACCCAGTCGTTCGAGGAATCGGCCCTGACGATTTCGGTGAGTGCGCACGGATGCATGGTGCGGGTCGCGAATCCGGTCGCCCGCGGCCAGGAAATCGCCATCGTCAACAAAAAGACGGCCGAAGAGCTTCCCTGCACGGTGACCTTCATCGGACAAAAGGATCAGGGCAAAACCGAAGTGGGCGTCGAGTTCGCCGAACCGTCTCCGCTGTTCTGGCGCATAGCGTTTCCGCCGGAAGATTGGGATCCCTCCGAACGCAAGCGCTCGGGAACGCCGCCTCAGCGCACGGGCCCGCTTCCCAAGCCGCAACGCTAGTGGAGTCTCCGCGTTTCGGGTCTGACTCCTGCGCTCTGCCTGAGTTTTACCGGTTCCTCCGCGACTACCCGCTGAGAATTCTGATCGTTTCCGCGGTGGTTCTGGTTCCCTGCTTCTGGCATCACGAAATCGTCTCTTCCGATCTCGGCAGCCATCTCTACAACGCATGGCTCGCGCAATTGATCCGGCACGGCCAGGCCCCCGGGCTCTGGCTTTCTTCGCAGCATACCAACGTGCTTTTCGACTATCTTCTCAGCGGGTTCGGCGCGCTTTTCGGCTTGCACGCGGCCGAGAAAATCGCCGTTTCGATTTCCGTTCTGATTTTTTTCTGGGGAATTTTCGCGCTGGTTTCCGCGGCCGCGCGCCGTGCGCCGTGGTATCTCTCTCCGTGCATCGCCCTTTTCACCTACGGCTGGACGTTCCATCTCGGATTTTTCAACTACTACCTCTCGCTCGGCCTGGGCTTTTTCGGATTGGCGATCCTATGGCGCGGTTCGAGGAGGGAGTGGATTTTGGCGGCCGCCCTCGCGGCGCTTTCCGTGGTGGCGCATCCTCTGGGCCTCGTCTGGCTGATGGCAGCGGGTGCCTACGTCGTGATTGCGGAACACTTGCCGCATCGCGGATATCAGCTGGCCGTGTTCGCCACAGCGATCGGCGCGCTCGTGGAATTTCATCGCTATCTGTGGCGGCACTACAACGTCTATGCCGGAACCGCTCCGGCCTACGTCTATAACGGTGCCGATCAACTGCTGCTTTTCGGCCCGCGCTACCAGATCCCGGAATATTTGCTGCTGCTGTTTGCCGTGATCGCTCTTGCCGTGGACATCCTCCGCCGTCACCGCGAAACCGGCCTCTGGAAATACTACGCGTTGCCGATTCAACTGTACGTACTGGTCGAATTGTCGGTGTGGCTTCTCCCCGGAGGTATTCACTTCCCGCCCCCCACCGCGGCGCTCGCGTTGTTGACAGAGCGGCTGACGTCCGTCTCCGCGGCGCTGATTTGCTGTCTTCTGGGCGCGATCGAGCCGCGAAGGTGGCATCTGTGGGCTACGGCTGCGATCGCGCTCGTGTTTTTCGCTTTTGTTTATCAGGACACCGCCAGGATCAATCGGGCGGAGCGGCAAGCGGTCGAGCTCGTCAGCCGGTTGCCGCCGGACCAGCGGGTGATGGCCACGATCGAGAAGCCCGAGAATTCACGCGTTCTGATCCAGCACATCGTGGACCGCGCCTGCATCATGCGCTGCTTCAGCTACGGCAACTACGAGCCGAGCACCGGTCTATTTCGCGTGCGCGCCACGCCGGGGAACCCGTACGTCGTGAGCCGATACGACGACGCGGTCGACGCGGAAAACGGCGAGTACATCGTGCAGCCCGAAGACTTGCCGGCCTATCAGATCTACCAGTGCAGCCTCAACGGCGCCGACCTCTGCATGCGCCCGCTCGAAGCCGGTGAAGACAACGATCGCACCGGCGTGCATCCGGAGGAGTGAAAACTCAGTAGCCAGGCGTGCTGCTGCCCGGGTGCGGCGCGACGCGTGCCGGCAGGCGGTTCTGCCGCGGATGAGCCGCACGAGATTTTCGTAGCAGTCTGGTCGACGGCGAGAGCAACCCGAACACGGCTACGGAGCCGCCGTTCGAAGCGCTGGTGGGGCCCGTGCCGACGTAGACCTTCCCATTGGCGACCATCGGCGTGGCGAATTTGGCGTTCGCCGTCGCGGTGAACGTTCCGCTGAAGAGCTGCGTCAAGTTCGTCGCGTTGTAGGCGTACAGCGTGCCCGTGTTTCCCGATTGAATCGTCCAGACGATCCCGTTCGAAGAGCCATTGGCGGAAATGCTCGGCATCGTGCCTGGATAACTGAACGTATTCGAGCTCCGCAGCGGAGTGGAACTCAGCATCGCGTTGGAAATCGGGAACGCCAGCAGAGTGTCGTCGACCGGCCCGTAATACACGGTGTTATTGAAATACGCGGGAGTCGACCAGATGCCCCCATTCAGCGCTCCGTCGAGCTCCTGGTAAATGGCGTTGTCGTTATTCGCATTGAACTTGCCCATGCTATCGCGATTTACCACGTATAAATTTTGGTCCTTGCCGGCGCCCACGGCGAGGTGATGCACGTTGTTTGAATTGTCCATCAGGTCGGGCAGCACGACGGTGCCGCCGGAACCCAGATCCTGGTCGTTGTAGGATTCCGAGGTCGTTCCGCAGCATGCGTTGAACATCGTGAAATAGTCCGCGACACCCAATCCCGTCCCGGTGCAGTTGGTGGCGGATGTCGATAGCTTCATGAACGAATTGCCGAAGTCACACTGATTCGGAAAATTCGAGCCGCTCAAGGTGGTGTCGAAAGTTCCGTTGCCAATCAGCAGGTAGATATTTCCGGACGAATCCGCCGCAGGTCCCGCGCCGGCCATCCAGATGCCGCCTTCCTCCCCGTCGCGTCCGGCCACGGAAGCCCCGTTGGCGGTCATATCGAGAACCACGGATCGCGCCAGCGTCGATTCGTTGAAGCCAAGCACCCAGCTGTTGTACGGCGTCGCGTCGCAATGCGAAGTCCAGGTCGTATAAACCGTTCCGTTGAGCAGCAGCAGTGCGGCTCGCTCTTCATACGAAGCCGGATTGAAGGTCTGCACGCCACCGGAACTGCCCGAGCCGGTGCCTGAGAACGTCGCCTGTATGTCGGTCGCGGTCATGCGGTCAACGCCCGTTGTCAAATCCAGAGCGTGTATTCGCTGGTGATATGTGCCGCCGCTCGTCTTGGACATGGCCACGACAAAAATCGTGCCGTCGGGCCCGGCGCTGAGGTCGATCACCGGAGTCGAAGTGACGCCGATGATCGGCACAACCTGATCGCACCCGCGATTGTCGCTGGGTGTTTCACCCGTGCCGGTTAGCAGCTGGTTCTGCCACAGCATGGTGAACGTATCCGCATCGAACGCGTATACCGAATCGTTTTCCGTGGCGATGAAAACCACGTTGTGCGTCGCGCCGCCGATCGTCATCCCGCCCACGTAGAGCGGTTCCGCATCCACGAGGCCGTCCACCGTGATCGTTCCGATCAGGCCGAACGTGTTCGAATTTACATTGCTGGTCGTCAGGATCGATTCATTGAGATTCTCCCCCGTGCGCGCGACGTCGTTGTGAAAAGTCAGCACCGTCAAATTGCTCGCCGTCACAGGGTTGACGGTAAGCGTTGCAGCACTGCTCGTCGCTGAAGGATTCACTCCGTTGCTGACGACCACACGGTAGGTCGATCCGCTCATGCCCACGGTCGTGTTCGTCACGGCAAGACTCGCGGTGGCCGACGCGGACCCCACGTTCGTATAGGTCGACGACCCACTCGGAGCGCTCTGCCACTGATAGCTCAGCGGCGCCGTGCCCGTCGCGGTCACCGTGAATGTCGCGGTCTGGCCCGCAGTAACCGTCTGATTCACAGGCTGCGCGGTGATCGACGGAGCCGTGCCGGCAGCCGCATTGACCGTCAGCGTCGCCGAGCTGCTCGTTGCCGCCGGACTCACGCCGTTACTGACGACCACGCGAAACTGCGCGCCGGATTGCCCGCTTGACGTAGCCGGAGTCGTGTAGCTGCTTGAATTCGCAGCTCCGCCGATCGCCGTGAAACTGGCCGATCCGCTCGGCGCGCTCTGCCAGGTGTACGTCAGCGGCGCAGTGCCCGTAGCGGTCACCTCAAAAGTGGCCGCCGCAGGCGCGGTAACGGTCTGATTCGAAGGCTGCACTGTAATTTCAGGCGCTGTGCCGGTATTCGGCGGAGGATGTCCCGTCGGGCAGGCGTCCAGACCCAGCAGCGGGATGAGGGAAACAAGCACGGCGAGCTTCAGTCTCAAGTGCAGTCCTCCGCAAGACGATTCAAACCGAAGTCCGCTACGCCGCTGGAACTGGAATATCGCGAACGTCCCGGAGGGGTCGGGGCGGTCGACTACACTCCAAGTGAACGGTGCAAAGAGTTTAACCGCGAAACCGGTCAATTTCACCTGTACTTGCGTATAGATCCAGGACAGTGGCCTTTCCTACCAGGCAGGCTCGGGGAAGAAACCACAGGCCGCATGAATTGCAGATGATCACCAGCGCCGTCGGGTTACATCGTTTCCGCGGTACGAGGCCGCTCGGGGCCCAACGGGTCAGCGGTGGCTTTGTCGCGCCGGCTGATCAGCCAGCCCCCCAATCGCCACGCAAGCAAGAGGGCCACCAGGAAACCGTAAAATAGCGGCTTGCGGACGTCGGATTTTACCAGCCAATCGTAGTGAATCACGCCCAGCACCGCGATCAGATAGATCAACCGGTGCAGCATTTGCCAGCGTTTTCCGCCCAGGCGCCGAATCCATCCCGCCGTCGACGTGATCGCCAGCGGAACCAGCAGCAGGAACGCCGTAAATCCCACGGTGATAAACGGCCGCTTCAGGACGTCCTTCCACATTTCGGACCAGGCGAAATCATGATCGGGCCAAATCCACGTGGTGAAATGGAGACAAACGTAGAAGAACGCAAAAAGGCCCAGCATTCGGCGAAATCGAATCAGCTCCGGGAGGTGCAGAATTTTGCGCAGCGGAGTGATCGCCAGCGTGATCACCAGGAACCGCAGCGTCCAATCCCCGGTGAAGTGCGTGACATAGGCCACAGGATCGGACGTCAGGTCGTTGTGCAGGCCTCTCCACGTAAGCCAGCCGAAGGGTCCCAGGCAAGCCGCAAACACGACAACCTTGGTCCATTGGCTCGTCAGGCTGGAACTCACCGAGGCTCCGTCAGAAATTCTTGCGTAGATCCATGCCCGTGTAGAGGCTCGCGACCTGGTCGGCGTAGCCATTGAACATGAGCGTCGGAATCCGCTTCGTGAACAGGCCGAATCCCGGCCCAAGCCGTCGCTCGGTCGCCTGGCTCCATCGCGGATGGTCCACGTTCGGATTCACGTTCGAGTAGAATCCGTACTCATTCGGAGCGTAGAGATTCCACGCGCTGTCGGGCTGGCTTTTCACGAACCGGATTTTCGCCAACGATTTGATGCTCTTGAACCCATACTTCCAGGGAATCACCATCCGGACCGGAGCGCCGTCCTGATTCGGCAGCGTCTCGTCGTACATTCCTACGCACAGCAGCGTCAGCGGATTCATGGCTTCATCCAAGCGCAAGCCTTCCGCGTACGGAAGCTGAATCCCCGCGCGGCTGGCCAGCGGCATCTGACTCGGATTGTAGTACGTCTCAAACGCCACGAACTTCGCCTTCGACGTCGGCTGCACCAGATTCGCGATGGTGCTGAACGAGTATCCGATCCACGGCACCACGATCGACCACGCCTCCACGCAGCGATGGCGGTAGATGCGCTCCTCGAGCGGCGCAAGCTTCATGATTTCCTCCATCGTGAACGTGCGCGGCTTGGCGACCTCGCCCTCGACGGACACGGTCCACGGCGAAGTCTGAAAATTCGCGGCGTATTTCGCGGGCTCGTCCTTGTCCGTTCCAAACTCATAGTAATTGTTGTACGTGGCAGTTTTTTCGATGGGCGTGAGCGTTTCCGTGGTGCTGCCCGGCCATTTCACCAGGCCGGTCAATTTCGCAGGCGCTCGAGCCGGCTTGCCACCAGCCAGAGCGATCCAGCCCGGCACTTTCTTGTAAGCCTCGTAGGCGGCGCCCGTGGCCACCAGCCCGAGCAGAAAATTGCGGCGGCCCATGTAGAGGGTCTTCGGCGTGACGTCCCGGTAGGTCAGATCCGGCTGGCGTTTGATCAGCATCGCTATTCCTCCGCTCACCCCGAACATAGTACGCCGGTCGTTACGGATTTGGATGTCCGGCTCCCGGGCCGGGATGCCGTGGGGTAAAACCTAAGTGGATGTTAATTCAGCGAGTAACGCATCGCGGACGCGCTGCTGATGGGCGTCATCGAGCTTTTTGCCGCCCGACGTAAGATAGAAGGCATCGATCGCCATCTGGCCTTCCGTTTCGATCACGGCGATTTCGATGTTGCAATTCTGCCGCGAAAGCTGCGAGCTTACGCGGTAGAGAAGCCCTAGCTGGTCCTGCGCGATCACCTCCACCAAGGTGCTGTGGGCCGAACAAGAATCATCGACTTCGACCTTCGTCTCGACCTTCACTTTCGGCGCGGTGTTCTTTTCCGATCGCAGGCGATCGCGCAGCATGCGATCGAGATCGGCTTTATCCATCACCACATCGTGGATACTGGTCTTGAACCGTTCCCATTCCGGGAGGTTCAGCTCGAGAGTCTGAAACCGGTCGGTAAAGAAGAAAGTGTCCACCACGATTTGCGAGCTATTGGAAAACGCGCCGGCCTTCACGATGTTCATTCCCCAGGCCGCCAGCGCTCCGGTCATCCGTGCAAACAGGAACGGCCGGTCCAGCGTCACCACCGTCAGCTCGTACCAGTTGCGCCCGCGCGTCAGCTCGACTTGCACGGGATCGGCGGCCAGGCGTCCGGCCATATCCATATGGCGAATCACGTCGCTCGCGCCCTGCGTGCGCAGATAGCGCTTCGGCAGGCCTTCCAGAAAACTGTCGAGTTTCCGTCCCGCCGCAGGAATCAAGGTGCGGAGATGCGTCATCACTTCATCGTCCGCGTCGCCGCGGACGCGCTGATCCACGCTGCGCATCATGTAGTTCGCCACCCCGATGTAGAGCTGCCACAGATTCTCGGCCTTCCACGGCGTCAGCGCCTCCGGATTCACCGCCTTGATATCTGCGTAGGTGAACAGGCAAAGCATTTTCAGCCGCTCGGGAGTGCCCATTTTTTCAGCGATCTGGCGAATCGCATCGGGATCAAAGATGTCGCGCCGCAGCGCCGATCCCATTTCCAGATGCTGGCGAATCAGGAAAAACACGGTCTCGCGATCCGGCGGATCGATGTCCAGCCGCTCCATACAGGCTTCCGCGATCTCCAGGCTGCCGGCGATGTGGTTCTCGGGCTTCGTTCCCTTGCCCGTGTCGTGCAGCAGCAGCGCCAGATACAGCAGATCCGGCTGCTCGAGCTCTTCGAGCAGTTCCGAATATCCCTGGTCCCACTTGGACTGCGATTTCCCCAGAGCATGGAGGTTCTCGATGGTTACGAAGCTGTGCTCGTCCACCGTGAATCGGTGCGAATAGTCGCGAATGACGAGCGAATCGATGGCCTTGAACTCCGGCAGCAGAGGCGTGAGCATGCCGAGCGAATGCATGGCGCGCAGCGCTTCGGCAGCGTGCGGCGCGACGAGAATTTCCTGCAAATAGTGCCAAAGATGCGCGCCCTTCGGCGGCGATTCGACCAGCGCGGGCTGCACCTCCTCCACCTGGTGCTCGGCCGACGAGCTCAGGCTCAGGCCATGCCGCGCCATAAAGCGAAACATGCGCAAAGGCAGCTCGGAATCGGTCAACGCCTCCTGGCGCTGGAGGAAAATCCGGCCGTCGACCACGGCGAATTCGGCGTTCGACAGCCGCGACCGCAGACTCTGAAATTGTTTGTAAAGGGAGGGGCGCGCGGCCGGAAATTCCTCCAGAAGCTGCAAGGCCACCCGATGAATCAACCGCGCATGTCCGAAATAGATCCGCATCCAATCCGAGGCCGTCAGCGTGCCGCTGCCGGGCACGCCGATTCTCACCGCTGCGGCTTCATCCTGCGCCAGCCAGGCCAGCGTGTTGTCGTCCCGGCCGTGGCGAAAATGCAAGAAGCATCGCACCGACATCAGAAATTCCAGCGCCGCGTCGAATCGCTCCCGCAGCCAGGGCGGCAACAGGGTTTTGCCGTCGGGCCATGCGCCTTGCTCCTCCATCGCGGCGATCAGCGCGAGCCATTGCGCGAGATTGTAGTCACGCAGGCCGCCGGGACCGTCCTTCACGTTCGGCTCGAGATGAAACACGGTGTTCCCGAATTTATTGTAGCGGCCGTGGGTCAGGTCGGTGAGGCGCTGGACGATGGAACGCGATTCGCGCGAGACGAGCCTGGGGATCAGTTGATCGTGCAGCCGGTTGAAGAGGCTGCGGTCCCCCGCGAGGTACCGGCAATCGAGCAGCGAAATTGTGAACTCGACGTTGCTCGGATCGAATTTCTCGCATTCGGCGAAAGTTCGCGTGGCGGGACTCAGCTTGAGCCGCAGGTCCCAAATCTCCTGCGAGAAACTCGCGATCCGCTGCTTCAGATCGCGCTCCGGAGCGCCGGCTGCGTGCAGAAACAAAATGTCGACATCGGAAAACGGAAAAAGCCACCGCCGGCCGTATCCCCCGAGCGCGATCAGCGCGACGTTCGCCGGGCCCGCTTCATCGGGCCCGATCAGCTCCTTCCACAGGCGCAACGCGACAGCATCCATCAGCGCCGTGCGCCCCTGGACCGCCGCACGGCCGTCGCCCGTGGCCGCAAATTCCGTGCGTATGCGTTCCGATTCGCTCGCGTAGAATTCGCGCAACTCGCTTCCCGGCATGTTCCTGGTGGACATACGTGTCAGACGCTGCCCCGATGGCGGTCCCGGCCCCGCTCTGCCGGGTCGTTCGCGGAACTGCCCGGCGCCTCTACTTATCGGCCCATCTTCCCGACCGGCGCTTACAGCGCACTGTCGCCGCGTTCGTCGTTGCGAATCCGTATGGCGTCGTCGATCCGGCTGGTGAAGATCTTGCCGTCTCCGATTTTACCCGTGCGTGCCGCGGTGACGATCGCCTGCACCACTTTTTCCGTCATCTCGTCCGCCACCACGAGCTCGATCTTCGTCTTCGGAATCAGATCGACGGTGTATTCGCGGCCTCGATAGAATTCCGTGTGGCCTTTTTGGCGTCCGTGGCCGCGCGCTTCGAGCACCGTCATGCCCTCGACGCCGATTTCGTGCAGCGCATCCTTCACAGGGTCGAGTTTCGAGGTCTGAATAATGGCTTCGATTTTTGTCATCGTCGTTCGTCCCGACTCTCCGGGTCTTTTGCCGAGGCAGCCCGCCAGAATTCGCTGAGCGAAGCCTTTTCGTGCCGTTCGCTTCGGTCGAAAAAGCCCCGTCCGAACTGTAACTTCTTACCCTGCTGCGAGGTAGTGCATATTTTCGATACACGCGATCGAAGCGACGTAGGAAGCCTCAAATCGCCGTCGCGCATTATACACGCATCCCGCGAGGCAGCCGTCCCGGCTAGCGGCCAGATGCAGGCAACCGCTCGCGCAACTTTTCCAGCTTGCCTGTGTTTCATGAATCGTACGGCCTCTCTACCAGCTTTCGGGGGCTGACACTTGAAATGAACGTCATCTTACTGAGAGGAATACGATCATGAAGACTCGCGAAATAATTTTGAGTGCGGCAGCCCTGATAGTTCTGTGCGGCGCGCCCGCATTCGCGCAGCAGTCCGGCACCACCACGACCCCGGCCACCGGTCAGCCTGGTGAAATCCAGCAGCGCAAGGACAACCAGCAGGATCGCATCGCCAACGGGATCCAGGACGGCCAACTCACGTCCGGTGAAACCAAGAACCTGGAAACGAAGGAAGCGGATGTGAACAAGGAAGAGCACACCATGCGCCAGGACGACGACGGCCACCTCACCTCCGCCGACCGCACCAAGCTCAACAACCAGCAGAATCACCTGTCAAACCAGATCTACGACGACAAGCACAACGCCGCCGTCCAACACAACGGCCCCGGCGAAATCGGCCAGCGCGAGGAGAATCAACAGGACCGCATCGCGCAGGGCGTTCGGAGCGGACAGCTGACGGCCGGTGAAACTGCGAAGCTTGAGAACCAGCAGCAGGGGATTCACCGCGAAACCGCGGCGGACCGCCAGGCAAACGGCGGAAAGCTGACCGGTGCGGATCGTCGCGCGATCAACCAGAGCCAGAATCGCGCCTCGCGAAACATCTACAACAAAAAGCACAATGGACGTACCCGCTAATTCGTCAACCCTGTGGGGCACGAAAGGAAAATCCCTCGGCCGCGACGCCGGGGGATTTCCTATTTTGGGTAGCCGTTTGGATGCTGGAGGCGCCAATCCCACTGCGATCGCAAAATCGCCGACCCCTGTTCGAGGTTGTTTTCGTACTAGGTCTGGGGATCCTCGACTGACTCGCCGACGTAGGTGAGCGCCGCAAAATGGACACAGGAATCAATCGCGTGTTCGGAGGCGATGCGTGCCACCAGGGCGCGATCGCCTACGCGACCTTGGTAGAGCGGCACATTTTTGTCGATGGCGCAGCGGTGCCCGCGGTACAGATCGTGGAGCACGACCACGTGCTCGCCCTTGGCCCTAACCTCTCAACCGTCGCGCTCCCGATGTAACCGGTCCCGCCTGTCACCAGAATCGTCATCATGCCCCCGTCCGCATTTGGGCTTCGCGGCCCTTCCATGCGACGAAAAATCATAACAGGCGAAATCTGAACAGGGCGATGCCATCGAATGGCCGTTTAGAGACACGCAGCAACATGTTGACCGCCTCGCGCGTAGTAACATAGAGACCTGTCAATGACTACGAGCGCTTCGAGCAACGGCCAAGCCGCCATCCGTCTACATCAAGTGACGCGCCACTACCAGATGGGAGCGACGCTCGTCCGTGCCGCCGACGACATCACGCTCGATATCGGCGCGGGCGAATTTGTGGCGCTTCTCGGCAGCTCTGGTTCCGGCAAATCCACACTGATGAATCTGATGGCGGGCCTCGACCGTCCCACGTCGGGCGCAATCTTCGCCCATGACCGAAATCTTGCAGAGATGAACTCGGAGCAATTGGCCCAGCATCGCACGCACACAATCGGCATCGTCTTTCAAGCTTTCAATCTGCTGCCGCGCATGACGCTCGAGGAAAACGTCGAGCTGCCGCTTCGGCTCGCCGAGGTCGACCGCGGCGAGCGGATGAGCCGCGTCCGCGAGGTTGTGGAGCGCGTGCGGCTGGGCGCGCGACTGACGCACCGGCCCACCCAGATGAGCGGTGGCGAGCAACAGCGCGCCGCGCTGGCGCGCGCCCTGGTCAACCGGCCCACAATTTTGCTGGCCGACGAGCCGACCGGGAATCTCGACAGCGCCACGGGCGACGAAATCATGAATCTGCTGCGCGAGATCAACGAATCTCTGGGTATGACGATTGTGATGGTCACGCACGAACAGCCGCGTGCCGAACGCTACGCGCACCGGCTGATTCATATGGCCGACGGCAAAGTGCTCAGCGACGGGCGGTCCTCATGAAGCGGCGCGACCTCGGCGAGCTGGCCTTCCGCAATCTGCGCGAGGCGGCCCTGCGCAATTCGCTGACGACTCTCGGTATCGCCGTGGGAGTGGCGTCGCTGGTCGCCATGCTGTCGCTGGGCGTCGGTCTGCAAAATCTCGCCAACGATCGCCTGTCGCGCTCGGGACTGTTCGACGCGATTTTCGTGACGCCGAAATCCAATAATCCGACGTTCGGCCGGCCGCGAAACGAGACTCCGGAGCCAACCGGCCCGCCCAAGCCACTCAACCTAGAAGCGCGCAAGGAAATCGAAACCATCCCGAACGTAACGGAGGTCTATCCCGAAATCCGATTTCCCACCGAGATCCATTACGACGGAAATCCCTTCACCACGGTGGTGGCAGGCGTGAGCCCGTCGGGGAAATCCGACGGCTCCTTCGACGGCATGACCGGTTCGTTTTTCTCCGGTCCCGCCGCGAATGAGGCGATCCTGCAGATCGACTTCGCGCGCCAGCTCGCGCCCCAACAACCGTACAGCCTGATCGGCAAGAATATCGTCCTGCGCTACGCCGAACGCGAAGCCTTGCCGCCGGACCCGGGCGACAAGGACTCCGGCTCGGCCGGATTTTCCATCGTGCCAAAGGAACAGTCCCTG
>Ga0210391_10001834_pt1 | contig 18809 bp, 24 predicted proteins | sample IncBWC12OmetaG_FD_160573 | JGI IMG/M metagenome (GOLD analysis project Ga0210391, IMG submission 160573) | Forest soil microbial communities from Barre Woods Harvard Forest LTER site, Petersham, Massachusetts, United States - Inc-BW-C-12-O ... | reverse complement strand
TGCCTTACAGGTGCTCGGTTGTCCGAGTTATTTAGAGGTCCAGTTACTTCTGATCAGAAGGTTTGACATTGGATCGTGTTGCATCGACTCGTTGGACCCGCCGTTGAGATGGTGATCCACCGCGTTTACTCCTTCTTTCCAAATTTCGCCTGAGCAGCCTCGATCAACCACCGTCTCAATACGCTTAAATAGTGCGGATTTACATTCTGAAAGCCAACTCCCATGCCTTGGCCTTGCTGAGAATAGAGAACCGTACCCTGGGACTCGAAATGCCTTCCTTCGGAATAGACCTTGAACAGGGCCACCAGTCCCTTTGCGAGCGGACTAGCCATTTCCATATAGCAACCGTAGAGACTTAGCTCGGTCACACGGGCGGGCATGCCAGTGGGTGAGCCTTTTTCAATAACTTCGGCCGTCGCGCTGAAAGGATACCTGGGAGTTCGGCGTCGTTCATCTTCCACGAATTCCTCCCCGACATCAGTTGTGGGAGTCTATCGTTAGTTTGGCGGGTTAAGGGTTAAAATAATCGCTAAAATAAGGCGAAAGTAGGGGAGAAAGTCCGGAAGGGGGTGGCGCCTAAGCAACTTCTGCTCAAACAAAGGGACTTACGTACTATTAGACTTCTCCGCTCTTCCACCCATCATACGCGAGTATGCCTAACCTCTACTTTTGCCAACCACATGCGAAGAATCAAGGAATGTTGCGTGCGGTGCTCTCCGTAAATGAGTGCGATCGAGTGGTCAGCAAGCATCCCGTCACATTCTTTGGTGACAGGTTTCCCAGTCTTTCCGAGGGCGTGACCGGCGGAGGCGACTTTGCTGTTCTGAAATTTGCCGCGGAAGAGACGGTCGGAGACTGGCGCCCTGGCTTCTACCGGCTAGACTCGGACTTGGTGGCGCTAAATGATGCACTGCGAGATCTGCAGAGATAAGTGCTAGCTTCTTTCCTCTCTTAACTCTTCGTTTTCGTTTTTTATACCGCATCGCGCCTGCCCAACTGGCCACGGACCAGCGAGGAAACCATTTCTTCTTTGGTGTCCAATTTGGTGCAGAATTACATCGCCCATACCAGAAAAATGGTATTGTAAGATTGCCTATCAGGTTCGACACACCAGGCACTCACGCATTCAATTAAGCAGATCGCCCGGAGAAATCATGGAATTAGTCGCCACACAAGAAGCGCGGCCGTGGGAACGCCCATTCTGGAAGCCAGTCCACGGTAAAGAGGGTGTGTTTGCATACCTCGTCCTTATTCACGCGCTTGCGCTCGTTGGCTTGATCTTATTCCCTCTTCCCAGCCTGAAGGTTGTTGGTCTGGCCATCCTGTTCATTGCGTTCGGAGGGCTCGGCACTACGGTCTGCTATCACCGGTTGCTGGCGCACAAAACGCTCAAGGTCAATAAAATTGTCGAGCAGATTCTTATCTTCTGGGCGGTTTTCAACGGCTCGGGCCATCCCGCAAGCTGGGTGGCTTATCACCGGCTTCATCATTCCGTGACGGACACGCCCGATGATATTTCCAGTCCCAAGCAGGGTGGTTTCTGGTGGGCGCACTTGCGCTGGCTGTATCAGACGCAACCTGCGGATAAAAAGCGCTGGGCTCCGGAATTGACGAAGGGCATGTACACCGCATGGGGCTGGCTCGAGACTCCCGTCATCATTCTCTCGCTCTTCTCTGGATTTCTGCTCGGCTTCGGTTGGATGGGCTTTTTTTGGATCGGTGCGATTCGCCTGGTTTACACGCTCCACATGCAATGCCTCGTAAATAGCCTCACGCATCTCGGACATGCCAAAGAAGGCATCGAGGACTCCAGCATGAACGTCTGGTGGCTCGGGCCCTTCCAAATTACCGCTTGGGGCGAGAATTGGCACGCCAACCATCATTCTCACGCCGGGTCGGCGCGCCTCGGCTTGCGCTGGTGGCAAACGGATATCGGCTGGTACTTCATCTGGACACTCGAGCGCGTCGGCTTGGCCCACAGTGTGAAGCGCCCGCGCATTTCCTAGTTAGCTTTTTAGACCCGCCCAAACTTCCTCGACAGGATGTTATGATCGACGCATGTACGCACAGAAATTCAAAGTAGATGTCGTCATTCGAGGCGAGAGCCGCGCCTGCCCGCTGGATTGGCTCGATCAATTCTGTATGCGCAATTTTACGAATTCCGCGGATTTCGACGACACGCTTCCGGTGTCGGACGGCCAGGTCGAAGCCAGCTTCCGCTTGACGCCGGAGCGCTTTGCCGAAGGACTGGGAGCGTGGCTCACGCAACGCGGCAAAGGCGAGGGTCAGCCGGTCGTCGTGCAGGTCACCCCGGCACAATCCGGCTTAAACTCTTGAACTGGAATCAAGGCTCGCTAGTTGTCGGAGTCACGCCGCCGAGTCGCGTTTCTCGCCGTTGATAGCTGCTCGAATAGCGGGCAGAGCCGCCAGAGTGGCTGCCGCGCCGGCTGCGACCATGTCCGGTGTCTTGGTGAAATCATCCCAAACAAAGGGTTTCACGTCCGGCTCGATAATCACATCAGCCTGCTGCCGCCACGTGAGATCGGTGTGCCGCTGAATGATGTTGAAGGAGCGGCTGAGCACGTCGGTAAACGTGCGGGGCTGTTCGAGATTGCCGGCTTCAAGATAGACGGCGATCACCACGTCCGCCCCGAGAAGCAGCGCCCCTTCCACGGGAACAGGCGAAGTCAAAAATCCATCTACTAAGGTGCGGCCTTCGTATTGAATGGGTACGAAGAGCCCTGGATAGGCGCACGACGCCCGCAAGGGTAAACCTATGGGGCCTCGAGTGTAGTAAACGGAGACGCCAGCATTGATGTCGGTCGTGGCGATGGCCAGGGGAACGGCCATGTCCTCGAAAGTTTTCACCGAAGTGAATTTGGCGAGAAATTTTTCCAATCGCTGATTGGTGGCGAGACCAAGCCATGAAGGTGTCCAGCGGCCGAAATCAGTGAAGCTGGTGGTCGTACCAATGCGCTCCATTTCGTCGAGCGAAGTGCCAGCGCAGAAAGCCGCGCCAATGAGGGCGCCAACGCTCGTGCCGGCGACCAAATCAATAGGTATGCCGGCCTCGCGCAGAACGCGCAAGACGCCAATGTGGGCGATGCCGCGCGCGAAGCCGCCCGCTAGGGCGAGGCCGACGCGAGGCCGCTCCGTGGGATTGCGCTCTTCGGGCTCGGCCAGCGAGAGCAGCCTGTCTTTTGCAGACTGGAGCCACCCGATGGCATCCGTCACTTTGCCAGGACTCATTCTCACAATACTGTAACGCGCGTTTTGCGGCGGGACCATAGTTCGTTTGACCAGGGGATGGCGGTTTTGTAACCTGTCCACTCGTTTGAAAATTTGGAAGGGCCCGAAAAGGTAAGCCATGAAACGTCGAATTGAGAAGGCAGCGGTGTTAGGTGCCGGAACCATGGGTTCGCGTATCGCCGCGCATTTGGCCAACGCAGGGCTGCCATGCATTTTGTTGGACATCGTTCCGCCCGATCTAAAGACTGGCGCGCCCGCGGGGGATCGCAACAAGATTGTGCGAGCGGGGCTCGATGCGGCGAAAAAATCGAAGCCTGCGGCGTTTTTCACACCTGCACTGGCGGAGAGAGTTTCTATAGGAAATTTTGAAGACGACTTGGCACGGTGCGCCGAAGCGGACTGGATCATTGAAGTTGTGGCGGAAAATCTTGAGATTAAGAGGAATTTGCTGTCGCGGGTAGCGCAATTCCGTAAGCCTGGCGCGATTGTCACAACAAATACTTCCGGATTGCCGGTGCACTTGATTGCGGAATCGATGAGCGAAGAGTTTCAGCAGCATTGGGCAGGAACGCACTTTTTTAATCCGCCGCGCTACATGAAATTGGTGGAAGTGATTCCCGGGCCGAAAACCTCGAGCGACGTGATCGAGACTCTCCACGAGTTTTGTGATCGCAGATTAGGCAAAGGCATAGTGATTGCCAAGGACACGCCAAACTTCATCGCCAACCGCATCGGAACGTTTTCCATGCTCAATGCCATTCGGCTCATGACAAATCTTGGGATGACCATCGAAGAAGTGGACGCCTGCACGGGGCCCGCAATGGGCTGGCCGAAATCCGCAACTTTTCGCACCGCCGATCTCGTTGGGCTGGATGTCCTTATCCACGTCATCAAAAACATCTACGAGACCGCGCCAAACGATGAGTCGCATGAAATGTACAAAGTGCCGGCGTTGATCGAAGAAATGGCGCGGCGCGGATGGCTGGGCGACAAGACCGGGCAGGGCTTTTACAAGAAGAAAGTGAAAGGCGAAGGCGAAAAAGAAATTCTGACGTTGGACGTCAACACCATGGAATATCGCCCCCGCCAAAAGGCGAGATTTGCGTCGCTGGAGATGGGAAAAGCGATTGAGGACATGCGAGAACGCCTGCGCGCGCTGGTAAGTCCAATCCTCGAAGGTCAAAAAGGCGACAAAGCGCAGCAATTCATCTGGGGCGGACTCTCGGAAATGTGTCTCTATGCAGCGCGCCGGGTGCCGGAAATTTCAGACAGCGTCGTGGATGTGGACCACGCACTGCAGTGGGGATTCGCGTGGGAGATGGGACCGTTTGAAATGATGGATGCAATCGGCGTGCAAGCCTTCGCCGCGCAAATCCAAAAAGAAGGCCGCGCCCTCCCACCCGCGATCGAAAGAGTTCTGGCGAGCGGCAGAACAGGATTTTACGAATCGGAAAAGGGCAAAACGACGGTTTTTGATGTCACCACGAGCACGGCGAAGCCGCTCGAAACGCCCGCCGGCATCATTATTCTTAAATCGCAAAAAGAAGCGGGCCGCGAGATCGAGCGCAACTCCGGCGCCAGCTTGATAGACCTGGGCGATGGCGTAGTCTGCTGCGAATTTCACGCCAAGATGAACGCTATCGGCGCGGACCTGATATCCATGCTGCACAAGGGATTGAAGCGGCTGGACGCGGACTTCGATGCCATGGTCATCGCCAATCAAGCCGTGAATTTTTCCGTCGGCGCAAACATCATGCTCATGCTTGTCGCAGCCCAGGAGCAGGAGTGGGACGATCTGCACATGGCCGTGAAGCAATTTCAAAATGTGAATCTGGGATTGAAATATGCGCCGAAGCCGGTGGTCGCGGCACCACAGGGAATGGCGCTCGGCGGAGGATGCGAAATCGCCTTGCACGCTGCGAAAATCCAGGCTGCTGCGGAAGCATATATCGGTCTGGTGGAAGTAGGCGTCGGTTTGATCCCCGGCGGGGGAGGAACTAAGGAAATGTTGATTCGCGCCAATGAACACGCGGCCGGCGGCGAAGACTTGGATTTGTTTCACGCGATGAAGCCCGTGTTCGAAACGATTGCCACCGCCAAAGTGGGTACGAGTGCGGAAGACAGCCGCGCTCTGGGGTTTATGCGCCGCGAAGACGGCGTCTCTATGAATCGCGACCGGCTCGTGGGCGACGCCAAAGAAGCTGCGCTGGCGATGGTACGCGGCGGTTACAAGCCGCTCGCGGCAAGCTGGCAGGAGGGCACGCAGACCACGCAGATCAAAGTGCTCGGCGAACAATTTTTGGCTGGCGCAAAGCTGGTGATTCACATGATGCAGCGCGGCGGCTACATCACCGACTACGACGCGCATGTAGGCCGCAAGCTCGCAAACATCCTCGCAGGCGGTGCGCTGACCTCAGCGCAGCTCGTCAGCGAACAATATGTGCTGGATCTCGAGCGCGAAGCCTTCGTCTCCCTCTGCGGCGAAAAGAAAACCCAAGAACGCATGGCCTTCACGTTAAAAACAGGCAAACCACTGAGGAATTAGACGCCAAACTTATCGAGCGATATTGCTTCAGCTACCATACCGGCCTATGATGAAGAGTAGCCATGGCTAGCGCAATCATTTCTCCGCGCAATAACGAAGCAGAGATCGCACTGAGTGTACAAGTGTGGAAAGAAGGGACGACCCACATTGCTTACACTCCCGAACTGGATATATCCAACTGCGGCAAAACGAGTGCACAAGCCAAGTCGCATTTGCGTGAAGCTGTTTCCCTCTTCATGGAAGAAGCTGCCCGCATGGGATCGTTGGGCGCAATTTTAGAAGAATCGGGATTCGAGCGGCGTGGCAAGACCTATCGCCTACGGCCAGTTCTCGCCCGTGAAAAAATGAAGCTTGCACTTCCCGCCGCATAGCGCGCTGTTTGATGCCGCGAATCGTTCCAATTCTACTATCGCAAATTGGTCCGTGTTCTTGAGTTGGAAGGATTCACATTTGTGCGCGAACGGGCGACCACATGATTTTACCAAGGCCGGAGTCCTGCGTCCAATTGTCGTTCCGCGCTACGATGCGCTGCCGGTATTCATTATCAAGAACGTGTTGAGGACGGCTCAGATCAGTCGCGAAAGATACCTGGAACTTACGAATCGGCTCTAACTATCAGAAGCAATAAGCGTCGCTACACCACCGGCACCGAAAAATGCTCGTGCGCGATGCGCAGTTTGCCAGAAGCGTCTCGATGCAAGACGTGCGTTGCCCTCACAGTCTCCAGTTTCTCCGCCATTCGTTTACCGCCCACGTCGCGGCCGCTCGCCTGAAATTGGAACGTATAGCTGGCGACGCCCGCATCGCTTCCGCACAAAACGATGTCGATCGGGCTCAGTTTCAGTTCCATTCGCGTGTCCGGGTTGAAGTATTCGCGCGAACGGCGCATCGCACCCAGCCGTCCCGGTTCGCTGCGGCCCATGGCCACCTGAAAAACAGTGCTCCCCGGCGCGTAAAAATTGTTTAGTTCTTCCTCTGATTTGGCCAAAAACGTAGTCCAAAACAGTTCGACGGCTTTTCGGATTTCATCAGCGGTCAGTTTGACTGTGGCGAGAGACATGAGTGGCCCCCAAGTGGGTTTCTGCATTCTTTTCTTTTGTTACTTTACGCGATGTCGGGAATACCCAGCGCGGTAATTCGGTGATAGTTGCCGAAGCTATAAAGAGCGGCTTGCAAGAGGTTCGAGGAAATAACGTATAAAAACGCATAGAACCGTACTACAATGGCGGTTTCGATGTAGGGAAAGTGCGACACTGTAGTTGAGGAGACTTTGATGTACCGAGCCGCGCTATTGCCGCCTCGAGAAGCGTCGAGGATCTTGGGAATCAGCTACCCCACGCTGAAGCAGTGGATCTATCGCGGGAAAATCAAAACGGTTAAGACGCCCGGCGGCCATCACCGTATCCCCGAAAGTGAAATCGACCGCATGATTCCCAAGAAGCTGGACCGCGGAGATATCGCCACCCGCCGAGGCAATTTCCGAAAAATCAGCGGTCGCAATCAGTTGCATGGCCGCGTGATAGCCGTCAAATACAGCGGCCTACTAGCTCAGGTGACGATGGCCATCGGCGAGCAGCACATCACCGCCATTATCACGGCGGATGCCGCGAAAGAGATGCGGCTGAAACCGGGAGAGCGCGCGGCCGCGCTGATTAAGTCAACCGAAGTCATGATCTTGCGCGTCTGAAGATGGGATAACTCATGACCCCTGGAGAACAAAAATGTTAAGACGCCGAGCGTTATTGCTTGTCGTAGTGATGACGGTGTCCCTGGCAAGTGCCGCGCGCGCGCAAGAAATCCGCGTGGCCGCTGCCGCCGATTTAAAATTTGCCATGCAGGATGTCGCAGCTCAATTCGAGAAGCAGTCGGGAGCGAAAGTAGACGTCACCTACGGCTCAAGTGGAAACTTCTTCTCGCAGCTCCAAAACGGCGCGCCGTTCGATCTCTTCTTTTCGGCGGACATCGACTATCCGAAAAAACTGGAAGCCGCAGGCCTTGCCGAACCCGGAACGCTCTACGAATATGCAATCGGGCGCATCGCGATTTGGACGCCTGCGGATGCAACGGTCGACGTAGCGAGTCTCGGATGGAAGGCGTTGCTGGACCCAAGCGTGCAAAAAATTGCTATTGCCAATCCGGAACACGCTCCTTACGGCCGCGCGGCAGTCGCAGCGCTTCAAAAAGCCGGCATTTACGAGCAGGTGAAACCCAAGCTGGTCTACGGAGAAAATATTTCGCAGGCGGCCCAGTTTGTGCAATCCGGTAACGCTCAGGCTGGCATTGTCGCGATGTCGCTGGCCGTTTCTCCCGGCATGAAAGACGGCAAACGCTGGGAGATTCCCGCCGATATGCACCCCCCGATCGAGCAAGCCGCCATCATTCTGAAGAGCGTCGCAAACAAAGAGGGCGCGCGCGCTTTTTTGGAATTCGTGAAGAGCAGTGCTGGTCGCGCGACGCTTGCAAAGTATGGCTTCACGTTTACCTCATCGGCCGCCACCGCCGCTCCTGCCAGTCCGCAGAACAAATAATCATGGACGCGCTCTTGCTCTCTCTGCGCCTCGCGCTCTGCGTTTCCGCCATTCTTCTCGCGGGAGGACTGCCGCTCGCGTATTGGCTCGCGTATTCCAATTGGCGGGGCAAGTTCTTGCTTGAAGCGGTCGTAGCGTTGCCGCTGGTGCTGCCGCCGACGGTTCTCGGGTTTTACGTGCTCGTTGCCATGGGTCCGCGCGGCCCGCTGGGGAAATTATGGCAAACGTTTTTCGGCCACGGCTTAGCGTTCACATTCGAGGGACTGATCCTCGCGTCGGTGCTTTACAGTTTGCCGTTCGCTGTGCAGCCCCTTATCGCTTCATTCGAATCCGTCGATCGCAAACTCCTTGACGCTTCTGCTGTACTCGGCGCCGGACGCCTGCGAACATTTTGGCGCGTCATTCTCCCCCTCTCGATTCCCGGTGTCGTGACAGCTTTGGTGCTCAGTTTTGCCCACACCATGGGCGAGTTTGGCGTTGTGCTCATGGTCGGCGGCAATTTGGCAGGAGTCACGCGTACGGTCTCGATCGATATTTATGATCACGTGCAATCGCTGGAGTACGCCGATGCGAATCGCATGGCGCTCGTGCTGCTCGCTATTTCGTTTGCGGTGTTGTCAGTCGTATACGCCTTCAATCGTCAAGTAGGTCGCCAAATCGGACATCGCCTGTGGACACCGTGGGCGTCGAAGTAAACGCATCCACGCTGACGCTGCGTTTACAGTTGCGACGCTCCCGCCCGGGCCCTACTCCTTTCCTACTGGACTTTTCCCTTCAGGTTCCCGCGGGCATCACCATCCTTTTTGGTCCTTCTGGCGCAGGAAAATCCACTTTGCTCGATTGCATCGCCGGATTGGCGCGGCCTGACGCCGGACATATCGCTGTTGGCGAAGAAGTGTTGTTCGATTCGCGAGCCGGCGTGAACCGGCCGCCGCAGACTCGTCATATCGCTTACGTCTTTCAAACACTGGCGCTCTTCCCGCACCTCAGCGCCGAAGAGAACGTCGCCTACGGACTCGCTGACCTGACGCACGAGCAACGCACAGCCCGTGTGGAAGAAATCATGAAAGCTTTCCGCGTGGATATGTTGCGCGCACGTAAGCCCGCGGAAATCTCCGGCGGTGAACGTCAAAGAATTGCCTTGGCGCGTTCGCTGGTAACACAGCCCCGTGTCTTACTGCTCGATGAACCACTCAGCGGTCTGGACGCGGAACTGAAGTCTGCGATCGTCGATGACCTCCGCGCGTGGAATGCCGAGCGGCGTATTCCGATTCTGTACGTAACGCACACACGCGAAGAAGTGGACGCACTTGGCGAACGAGTGATTGCGATGGATCACGGGCGCGTGATCGGCGCGGGAACGCCCTTCGATGTACTGGAAGTGCCAAGGCACAAGCGTCTGGCCCAAGCTGCCGGTTTTGAAAATCTGCTAAGAGGAACGGTCGTGGATTTGCGCGAAGCCGACGGCGTGATGCGCGTACGTCTTAACGAAAGCCGTTGCGAAATCGAAGTGCCATTGGGCTACGCGGTCGCAGGAGACCGCGTGCTCGTGGCTATTCGAGCTGGTGATATTTTGCTCGCAACCTCGCAACCACACGATTTGAGTGCTCGCAATGTTATTGAAGGCAAAATCGTCGCGATGGAACCTCGCGGAACGCTCGTTCGAGCTCGCGTCGATTGCGGCGCGGAATTTATCGTGCACCTCACACCAGGAGCCGTCAGGGCGCTTGAACTGTCGGAAGGAAGCCACGTCTGGCTTGTGCTGAAGACGCACTCATGTCATCTGGTCGAGGAGTGATACGAGACGAAGGGATGAGCACAGACCGGACAATCCTTCAGGATTTTGGTTTGCTCGCCACGCTGGCCGGTGCGGAAAATTTCACTTCAGCAGCTTCCAGCGTATCGCCATTCGGCTTAGCGTGGATGAGCACGCGATCGCCTACTGCAAGGTCGGCAAATTTCGCTGGTTTGTCCAGGCTGGCGTCGGATGCCGTCCCAGTTTGGTTTGCAGGATGAAAGACATACACGGTCGACGAAACAATCTTTACCTCGACCGACTTTCCGTCCGCCGTCTTTACGAAGATAGAACCCCCAGAGATTTTCTCCACCGTTCCACTGACGTGTTTCAGATCGCCGTGCGCAAAAGCGGCGCCGCAGACAACGGCGAGCGATAACAGGAATGCCGCCAAGCGAACTTTCATAGACATCTCCTCGGGCCCGAGCCTCTTCAAACAGTATTCCACGATAGCGCGAAACGCAACCGGGTAGCACAGGCACTCTTGCCTGTGTGCCTCTCGAATTTCCCATGCCATTGATCACAGCTAATGATGATGCGATTCCGTCGGAGGCGCCGGTGTCTTTCCATTCAAGAAATCATTCTCTTGCTTCTCTTCGAGGAGGTCTGCAGGGCTCTTCGGGTTATTGCGTTCCATCTCGAGGCGCTCCTCCGCCGTGAGTTGCGGCAGGTGGCGGATGAAGTGGACAAGCTTCCAGCTATCTTCCTTCGAGCTATGGCGAGTAGAAAACGCAGGCATTCCCGTAAATCGCACGCCATTTTCGATGATCCAAAAAAGTTCGCCATCGGAGAGCTTTTGCGTTTCCGCCAGCCGCAGATCCGGTGGCTTGGGATAAAGCCCGCTGCCCATCATCGTGTCGCAACTGCCATCGTTGCCGTGGCAGATGGCGCAATGATCCGCAAAATGCAACCGCGCATCGCGCAAGTTTTCCTCGGAAGCCGGCACGGGATTGGTCAGCGCTCGCGACGCGCTGGGAAGCGCCATGTGCCTGGCTTTCCGCGCCATCGCTACCTCAAGCGCCGTCGGTGTCGCCTTTGCGCTTACGCCGTCATGCAGAAACGAAAACGCCACGCCGACAATCGCGAGCAACACGACAACCAGCAAAATCACAATGAGAGTTCCGCGTTTCATGGCTCTGCATCCATGTTAGACGACGCGAGCCGCGCGATGCTAGCCCGGATTTATTGGCCCGTCCGGCCCGTCATACTCGCACCTGCAGACTTGCACCGCCCTCTGGTAGGATACGCCGAGCCATGAAAGACAAAATTTATCCCAGCCTGGATGCGGCCGTGGCCGATATTCGAGACGGTGCTCGAATCATGTTCGGCGGGTTCGGCGGCGCGGGTTTTCCCAACAATTTGATCCAGGCTCTGGCCCGGAGGGGCGTCAAGGACATCACTGCCATCAGCAACAATTGCGGAACACGCGATGGCGAACTGGGCTTGATGTTCAAAAACGGCCAGATCCGCCATGTCATCGCATCCTTTCCTGGCCCGCATTCCAATTATTTTCAAGAGCAGCTCGCCGCGAAAAAAGTGACTCTCGAACTCGTGCCGCAAGGAATTCTCTGCGAACGCATGCGCGCGGCTGCCGCTGGACTTTGCGCGTTTTATACAACCGTCGGCGTTGGCACAGAAGTCGCAAATGGAAAAGAAGAGCGCGTCATCGAAGGAAAACGCTGCATTCTCGAAATGCCCATCCATGCCGACTACGCTCTCATCAAAGCAGAAACAGCCGATGAGCTGGGCAATCTCACTTATCGCCTTGCCGCGCGCAATTTTAATCCGATTATGGCCATGGCCGCGACGACCACGATCGTCGAAGTCGACGAGATTGTTCCGGTCGGCGCAATTGAGCCCGAGCATGTCGTGACGCCGGCGATTTTTGTGCACCGCATTGTGCAAGCCAAAGGAGTCCGCTATGCCGGATAAGCCGAGGCTGACTCGCGAGCAGATCGCTCAACGCGCCGCAATGGAGTTGCCCAACGGCGCATACGTAAATCTTGGTTGGGGCATCCCCAATCTCATCGCGGATTATTTAGCGAAAAACATCGAAGTTTATTTTCACAGCGAGAACGGCATTCTCGGCATGGGCCGCCGCGCAAGACCCGGCGAAGAAGACTACGATTTAGTGGACGCGATGAAAGTTCCGGTTACGCTGATTCCAGGCGCATCCTTTTTTCATCAAGCCGACGCGCATCTCATGACGCGCGGCGGCCACCTTGACGTCGCCGTGCTCGGCGGGTTTCAAGTCTCCGAAAAAGGCGATCTCGCCAATTGGAAAATCCCCGGTGCGAAAGGCTCCGGCGGCATTGGCGGCGCGATGGATATTGCGGCAGGCGCGAAAAGGCTAATCGTTTGCATGGAGCATACCACCAAGGAAGGTGCGCCAAAGATTGTGCGGGAATGTACGTATCCGCTGACGGGGCTCTCCTGCGTCGACACCATCGTCACCGACCTCGCGGTGATCGACGTCAAGCATGAGGGATTAGTGCTTCGCGAGATCGCGCCGGGATGGGGCATCGAAGAATTACGGAAACTCACTGGAGCGCCGCTCACGTCACCGAACCGCGCGCCGGAAATACAATTTGTCTGAACGCTCGCGCGATATGTTGCCTTTCATGAACACGAGCCAATGCTGCGCGGTGCCCCGCACGCGTGCTAGAGTTTAAGTGTTCAGCGGTACAAAGCAGCATCGTCAGGAGGCAGCCATGTCAGAAAACATCCCGGAAAAATACGCGGACCTATTAGAAAAGCCGGCGTTCGGCAATCTCGGCACGCTCATGAAGGACGGAAGCCCGCAAGTGACGCCCGTCTGGGTGGACTACGACGGCAAACACGTGCGCATCAATTCCGCGCTCGGCCGCGTAAAGGACAAAAACATTCGCCGCGATCCGCGCGTTTCCATTTCGCTGCAAGATCCCGCGAATCCTTATCGCTATCTCGAAATTCGCGGCAAGGTCGTCGAGATTACTCAAGACGGCGCGGACGCCCACATCGACAAGCTCTCGCAAAAATATCTTGGCAAGCCTGTCTATCCGTTCCGCCAGCCCGGCGAAGTCCGCGTCCTCTACAAGATCGAGCCCGAAAAAGTCAGCTCGATGGGCTGAAAAAAACTCTATTAGATTTCGCGAACCGTAGAAACAAATTGCAACGGTTTTTCAAGTAGCACAGGCACTCTTGCCTGTGTGCTTTTCGCCCCTCGCCCGCCAGAACGCACAGGCAAGAGTGCCTGTGCTACAAGCGCGCAGCGACGCGCGCGGCGATGTGCCCGTCGGGTGTGCGGAAAATAAGCACGAGGCTGTCCGTGAGGGGAACCCCCGCGCCGGGAATACCGAATTCGTAGGACCACAGATACCGTTTGGGTAGTTCCGCTGCAAGCTCCGTCGCGTATGGCTGGAGAGGGACGACGGAGAAGTGTACGACCGCTACTTTTCCGGCCGGGCGCAGTTCCACGCCGTGTTTCCAATACAGCGAAAGTTTTAGGTTGCCCATGTTTTCCGGCGTGAGATAGACACCTGTGCCTACTGGCTGCAAGCCAAAGGAGCATGGCTGATCGTGGATGGTCAGCGACAGCAGGACTTTTTCGGGGAACTGCGTGACTTCGTTTGTGCCGAGGCGAAAGACGGTACCGTCATCGCTGTCGTAGGACTTCAGCTCGTTGAAGAATCCGGCGGAGGTGATGCGGCCATTGATGCGGAAGCAGGGGCCGTTAGGGATACCGCCTTCCCCGACGAGAAAGACGCCGCCGTAATAAATCTCAACCTTGGGCTCGGGAGGTTTCCCATGCTTGGACTTTTTTTGCGGCGGGGCATTTTGCGATTGAGCGGGTTGCGATTGAGCGCCGGAGGGAAGGCAGAGAAATAATCCGGCGAGGGCCAGGCAGCAGATTCGTGTAATGGTCGAGCTCATAGCTGGCTTCCAACGCCGTCATTTTACTCCCGCAGCCGGGGCCTTGAGAAGAAAGGTTATACCGTCGGTCGTGTAGGTGGCTTTGCCGCCTTCGAGGGGTTTGGGCTCGACGTTTCCGGTGCGGACGGCTTCGATCGCCGTGACGAGCCTGGGCAAAACGCTCGGATCGGCGACGGGCACGTTGTGCGCGCCGAGGACTACTTTCACTTGCGGCGCGAGATCGGCTAGCCACTTAACGGACGCGACGTAGGCGTCGAGATTTGTTTCGGGGCGAAAGAGCCAGATCGGGCCGGGGTAGTAGGTGTCGCCAGTGAAAAGCAGACCGTTGGCCCGGTCGATCAGGCAGATGGCGTCGGGCGTGTGGCCGGGAGTCGAAATGATTTCGAGCGTGCGGCCGCCGAGATTGATTTTGAAGCCGTTTTTCACGAAGAGCGAGACGTGCCAGGGCTTGGTCGCGTAAGTTTTTGGGTCGAAACCTTTGGGCAGCGCGCCGCAGATCATTCCCGGGGCGAGTTCTTCTTGGGCGTCGTCGCGAGAGCCTTTGGCGTTTTGCCGCGTGAAGTCCGTGTCCATTCCATAGATAAACGTGAAAAGGGAATTGCCGCCGACGTGGTCGTTGTGTGTGTGGGAGTTGAGAACGACGACGGGGCGGTTGGTCAGTTGCGTGACGACTTTGCGGATGTTGGCGATGCCCATGCCGGTGTCGAAAAGCAGCGCTTGCTTGGTGCCAACGATGAGATAGGAGATGACTTCTTCGGCTTGGTGCGGCTCGTAAATTGCAAAAACGCCGGGCGCGACTTTGTAGACTTCAAACCATGGGTCGTTTGGAAGCACGCGTTCAAGGGATTTGTATTCGGGACGAGGGAGAGCCTTGCACCAGTCTGGGCTGATGGTTTGCGGCGCGAGAGAAAGAGGAGATGAAGAAAAAGAAGGAAAAAGATTTAACACAGAGGGCAACAGAGACACAGAGTTCACAGAGAAGAAGGCGGCGAGCGCGAGAGAGGCGACCTTCATTTCGAAGCCCCACTCACGAAGATGGATTTGGGGAGCATCATGTGGACGCCTTTGTTGCCGTCGACTAGTTCGGTGATGTGGAGGTCGGCGGCGACGCTGGCTAGCATGTAGGCGTCGTCGCGCGAGAGGTGCTTTTCGGTGACGAGGAAATCAACCATTTCGCGGACGGCAATCGTGGCGCAGGCGTTCAAATTGTCATTGAAGCCCATGGTCATGTAGTGCGTGGGCGTTTCGGCGCGCGGCCACTTCAGGTGTATGTCCTTGCGCACGATAAATTGAAACGTGCCGACGAGTGAAGTCTCGATAGCGGTGATGTCCACTTCGCCGTCGCCCTGCCCGGCGTGGCCATCGCCGACTTCAAAGAGCGCGCCGGGCGCGTGCACGGGAAGATAGAGCGTGGTTCCGGCGACGAGGTCCTTGTTGTCCATGTTGCCGCCCATGATCCACGGCGGCGCGCTGTTCCATTTGCCCACGCTTTCCGGCGGCGCGTCGCCCATGCTGCCGAAAAAAGGATGCAGCGGAATCTCGATGCCCGGCGCGAAATTGGCAACCATGCGTTTTTCATCGAGCGGAATGATTTTCATTTTCGAGTAAGGATAATCGTCCGGGATATAGCCGCGCCCCGGCCCGAACGCGTTGTACGCGTACGGAATCGCCAAGTTTATGCCCAGAATTTTTACTTCGAGCACGTCGCCGATCTCCGCGCCTTCGACATAGATCGGTCCAGTGAGAATGTGCCCGCCAGGACCTTTTTCTTTCACCTGGTCATAGATGTCGCGCAGCGATTGCTCGACCTGTTCCGGCGGCAATCCCGCTTTCTCGAGCCCCTTCGGGCTGTTCGTCAGCAGCGTATCGATCTGCACCGTGTCGCCCGATTTGATACGCAACACAGGCGTCGCCTTCGCATCGTAATATCCCCACGCGACCGTCTTCGGCGTCGCCTTCAGCGTGTACGTCGCCGTTGACGGCAGGTTCTGGGCACTCAACGAGCTTGCGAAAACTAAGACCCCGAGACTAAAAAGTTTTAAGCGCAATTCAGTGGCTCCCCTTGGTTTTGGTTGACGTAGTTTCAGGTTCGACAGGAATCGGTCCCGCAGACATCGTCACCTCATCCGGCAAGTCCATCACTAACCTAATGGCTCTGTCAGGCAAATGACTGTCTTGGACGTACTTAAACCTAACGGTGTGTTGGAAAGGAGCGTTGGGTGGACAGCCCGCGCAGCCAAACGTCCACGTTTTGATATTTGCTTCTGCCGATTCTTTCAGCATCATCAACAACTTTTGTGCTGGCCCGGGTCCGAAGTTGGCGGACTCGACGGAAAGCACTCTGCCATCGGTTCCGATCTTCAGCTTCATCTCGATAGTTCCACCAACGCGCGTCATACGAGGAAGCGGCGGGTAATATGGCGGCTCCAAGTGCTTCACATAAACGATCGGCTGCATATCCTCCGGAGCCAGTGCCGAGACAGCCGGCGTCTGGACCTCCACCGTGTCGCCCGACTTTACGCGCCGCACTGGCGTTGCCTCGGCGTCGTAGTAACCCCATGCCACCGTCTTCGGTGTTGCCTTTAGCGTGTAGTTTCCCTGCGCGTTGGTTTGTTGAGCGACCAAGGATGACGCGGTGGCGCAAAGCGCAGAGATAAAAACGAACGCGCGGCAAGTCATATGCTTTCAGCTCTCCTCTTGGTCCTCAGCTTAAACAGGAAATCTATTCCTGAGACAAGAAAATAATAGTAGGCCCACAAAATGAGAAGCCCAGGATTGCCCGATCGAAACGGATTCAGACTGTCACTGTGGGAGAAAACAGGAACGAACTGCATGACAAGGATCGGCCAAGACAAAAGATAGGCTAGAAATATTCTCACCGGTGAATGCGCTTCACAATCGTTTCCCGCGGCCCAACAGTGGCTGAAAGAGTAGAGCAGTGGGCCGCCAAGTAAACCCAAAAGAAAGGCGGGTACCAGAGACGCGCATATCACCAGCCATCTTCGCCTCAGCCATTCGATGAATTTCATAAGCAAGCATTCGCTCTGGTCATGGATGCCTCATATCCTCGTAAATCTTCACGCTGCCTTCTAAACGCTCATCTGAGGCCGCAACACACTTCCATGAGCCATCGAGATTGCGAAATCCATAGAAAACAGGATCCTGCGAGGCTGACCACTGTGTGTGTACGACAGCTTGTTTGTGCCGCATGCTTCGCGCGGGTACGGAAATGCGATAGACCCTTTGTTTCTTGCCCGGAAGTTTCTCTATCAGATTCCAGCGCTGATCTTGATACGAGAAAAGTGCGGACCAGTCCAGTTCGGGTAGCGAGTTTTGATAGCCCTCAGGGTAGACAAAACCTCCTGCGGCATTCCAGCTTGAGTTATGCGGTCTGACCCAATGAGCACAGGCGCCCACAACAAAAATCCACTTTCGGTTCTTTGCCTCGTGGTCATAGCGCCTTAGAAACTCGTCGGCTAAAACCTTCAGCACTGCTTCCCAAAAGTTTGGGTCGTCGTCCGCGCGCAGGTTGTGGCTCACGGATTCGATTAGGTAGTTCGGATTGTTCAATTTAGTCATTGGCGCGCTTTGTCACGGATGGGTCATGTCCTCGGGCTTGACGAGGGCGTCGAATTCTTCGGCGGTCACGAAGCCAAGTTTGATGGCGGCGCTGGACGTGCGATGGTAGTGGCTCATGTTCCAAGACTCATTTCGACGACGAGTTGCTTTTTCTGGCCGGCTTTTTTGTCCACGACGACATACATGTGGGTGACATCCCACCCGCTGTCGACGCTAGAACGCAATTCGTATTTTCCGGGAGGTAGATTCGGGAAACAGAATTTACCGTCCGCAGCTGTGCGGCAGGCGGCCAGTCGCTTCTGCTCGGAACGGGTCTCCCAGGGTTTGTCACCCAGGAGATATTCTGGATGATCGAAGACTTCGACGAGCGCATTTCCTAACTTTGTGCCATCGGGTGCGTGGACGGTTCCTACAAGGCGCCGGTGGCTTTCCTGCGCAACGAAAACGACTGCTTCGTTTCCGCCGAAATGGGTTGTTTCGTTGTCGGCTGCGGGATGACATTTGCAATCGCCTAAAACACTTGAGGCGGCCAGTGCGCAAACAAAAAGAGAGACGGCGAATGCAAGCATGGCTCGGGGCTTAGAAATCGTGCTGGGATGGGGCGCAGCATGCTGCGCCCCTACAAAGCGTTTGTGTTTGTGTGACCGCGTCATGGGTGGGTCATGTCCTCGGGTTTGACGAGGGCGTCGAATTCTTCGGCGGTCACGTAGCCGAGATTGATGGCGGCTTCGCGGAGGCTTAGGTGGGAGTGGTGAGCGGCTTTGGCGACTTGGGCTGCGGCGTCATAGCCGATTTTGGGAGCGAGCGCGGTGACGAGCATCAGGGAATTGTGGACGTAGTGTTCGATTTGCGTGGTGTTGACCTCGATGCCCTGGACGCAGTGGGCTACGAAACTGTTGGAGGCGTCGGCAAGAAGTTCGACGGAATGGAGATAGTTGAAAATGATCACGGGCTTGAAAACGTTGAGCTCGAAATTGCCTTGCGAGCCTGCGAAGCCGATGGCGGCGTCGTTGCCCATTACTTGTACGGCGACCATGGTGAGCGCTTCGGCCTGCGTGGGATTTACTTTGCCGGGCATGATGCTGGAGCCGGGCTCGTTTTCGGGAAGAATGAGTTCGCCGAGGCCGCAGCGCGGGCCGGAAGCCAGCCAGCGAATGTGGCGATTTTCATGAGCGAAGCCGCGAGCGTTTTCAGCGCACCG
>Ga0210391_10001833_pt1 | contig 18810 bp, 7 predicted proteins | sample IncBWC12OmetaG_FD_160573 | JGI IMG/M metagenome (GOLD analysis project Ga0210391, IMG submission 160573) | Forest soil microbial communities from Barre Woods Harvard Forest LTER site, Petersham, Massachusetts, United States - Inc-BW-C-12-O ... | reverse complement strand
CCACCGAAGGCGGCGGTGCCGACAACGCCGGCATCCTCACGGTCACCAACTGCACCTTCTCTGACAACTTCGCCGATTTAGGCGGCGGCATCGACAATGAGGTCGACGGAACGCTGACGGTCACCAACACCACCTTCGCCGGCAATGTAACTCCCAACGGCTTGGGCGGCGGCATCTCCAATGACGGCGGGACAATGACGGTCACCAACAGCACCTTCTCCGGCAACAGCGCCACCGGCGGCTTGGGCGGCGGCGGCATCTTCAACGCCGGCGGCGCGACGCTGAAGGGCAACGTTCTGGCCGGCGAATCCGGTGGGAACTGCGGTTTTTCCTCTCCGACCGACGCCGGCTACAACATCTCTGACGACACGACGTGCGGATTCGGTAAGTGCCACCAGCATTAACGGCAGTAAGACACTGAATCTGGATCCGATGGGGTTGCAGAACAACGGCGGACCGACGCAGACTGTCGCGCCCGAACCAAACAGCCAGGCGGTCGGTTTCATTCCGGTCGCGAACTGCACCGACCAGTCATCGCCGACTCCCCAACCTCTGACCACCGACCAGCGCGGCTTGCCCCGGCCCGACCCCAACAATCCCAACTTCTGCGACGCCGGCGCCTACGAAGGCGTAGCCAGTGGTCCTCCGGGTGTGACGCCTACGGCGACAGCCACACCGACCGCGACACCGACATCAACTGCCACGGCAACTGCGACAGCAACCGCAACTACCACTGCAACGCGGACGGCAACCACAACGGCTGCAGCCACGGCCACCCCAACTGCGACGAAGACAGCGACTGCGACCGCGACGAATACAGCAACGGCCACTGCAACTGCGACCGCCACGTCAACAGCAACCGCAACTGGTACAGCGACCAAAACTGCGACCGCTACAGCAACCGCCACGAACACGGCCACCTCAAGTGCGACCGCCACGAACACTTCGACGGCGACGGCGACCGGTACACCTACAGCAACGGCGACTCCCACTGCGACGCCGACTGCGACACCGACTACCTCGGTAGCGGTGACCGCATCGCTCGCCTTCGCCAATGTTGCCGTCGGGCAGACTTCTACCAAGACGACGGTGACACTTACCAATACCGGCAGAACCAATTCGCTGATCGTCTCAGCCGCGACAGCTTCCGATCCCGAATATGCCTTCAGCGGCACCGGCACCTGCGGCCCGCTTCCTGTAACACTCGCGCATGGAACGCATTGCACGCTGGGGATTTCATTCTCGCCGAGCGCGGTCGGCCCACATCCTGCCTCGCTGATGCTCTCCGACAACGCCACGAGCAGCCCGCAGCATGTGACGCTTACCGGCACCGGCATCGCGGGACTGACTACCACCAAGAGCAGCCTCGTATTCGGCGACGTAAAGTTCGGCGCCAAAGGAATCGAGGCCTTCGCCGTGGTCAATCATCAGAGCCAGCCGGTAAGCCTCAGCGAAAGCTTTAGCGGAGCCAACCCCTCCGACTTCACGGTCGGTGGTGGCACCTGCACCTCAACCCTCGATGCGCTGAAGGCGTGCTCGATAATCGTATACTTCAAGCCGAGCGTGCTCGGAACCGAATCGGCAACCCTGTCAGTCTCCGACAGTCCCGATCCGCTGAGCCCCTACACCGTCGCGCTCAGCACCGGCCCGACGATCCCGGAGACTATCGCACCCGTCACCCTCGCGTACGGTACGCTGACCGCGAGAACTCCAACCAAGACCAAGGACGTGACGATCACCAACAAGTCGGGCTTCCCGCTGTCCGTGGGTGAGAGCTTCAGCGGCAACAATGCGAACGACTTCACCGTTAGCGGCGGCACTTGCGGCAGCACGGCGGCGGCCAACACAAGCTGCACTATAGCGGTGACATTCACTCCGACCGGCGGCGGATCATCGGAAACCGCAAGCATGGCCGTGAGCATCGGTAGCGACCCAAGCAGCCCGCATAACATCAGCCTGACGGGAACCGGACCGTGATGCAGTAACGGTAAGCCTCAGTTACCTTTTGAGGATCTCACGCGCTTGGCTGCTGAGAGGAAGCTGCTTTATCTAACTCTCAGTGGAGATCGTGCCGCATAGAAATTCAAATTCAATTACAGCCGTGGCTATTTGCTGTTTTGTAACAGTCTTTGCCGCTAGCAGTGTGAAATACGCCCTTACCATTTTTGGTTTTGGCTTTTCCTCCCGCGCTCGTCTGCGTCGTCGCGATCCCGTACTGGTTTCTCTGTGACTTCCAGGCGTTGCCGGTCTTGGAGTTATATCCCGCGGCTTCGTTTCCATTGCTGCACACGACCTGACCACGCTCATTGGTGACGCAGTTTGCCGACGCGGCCGAAGTAAAAAGCAGCAACGTTAATAAGATTACTGGAACCTGCATTGTTCGATCTCCTTACTATTTCGGTGCGGGAAAATTGGCGTCGAGGAGTTATCGGTTTCTGTACTCGCATGCAATCAAGTTCGCACGCCGATCGACGCTGGATCCCGACCCTAGCCGCTGTGATTCTTCTTGAGCAATCGCAATCCGTTATCACCGTAACCGAAGGAGCCGAAATGAGCGCGCCGAGCATGCGATTCCTTCCGACTGCCAAAGCGCCTTCTCCGCGATATGAGCAAAGAACGTTCCTAAACCGTTCCCTGGAGAACATGCGAAGATGGCGTTGAGCGCGCTTGCAGTAGTAGATGATCTTTGGTTCTCCCGAGGCTGAACGGGGGTCAGGCTTGGTGGTAGCTCTCATTTGGGCGAAGCTAAGCGTGCCTCTTTCGCTCCTGCCCGAAGCTATCCGCGAAGCAGACAGTGCCGTAACACATGGAAAATAGAGCTGCTTCCGCTGCGACTTGAAAGGCCAGCACATTGCGGACAGATAGGAAGATAGCGTAACGGCTGAGTCCATCGCTCGGCCAAAGGTAAGGGATAGTGAACAAAGTAAGACGTAAGCCAGTGATTTCGATGCTGCTGCTCATTGGCGCTGTTGTGGTGTGTCGAGGTCAATTGGCCGAGGCTCAGACTAAGCCCAACATCTTAGTGATCATGGGTGATGACATAGGTTATTGGAACCTGAGCACCTACAACCAGGGGATGATGGGATATCGGACGCCCAATATCGACAGCATCGCCGATGACGGCATGAAGTTCACAGATGGCTACGGCGAAAACAGCTGCACGGCGGGACGTTCGGCGTTCATAACCGGACAGAGTCCATTTCGCACCGGGCTACTGAAGGTCGGCCTGCCGGGCGCTAATGAAGGACTCAGCGACAAAGACCCCACGCTGGCCGAATTGCTAAAGCCGCTCGGTTATGCGACCGGCCAGTTTGGCAAGAATCACCTCGGCGATCGCAATGAGTTCCTTCCGACGGTGCATGGTTTCGACGAGTTCTTCGGCAACCTTTATCACCTGAATGCTGAAGAGGAACCCGAGCAAGACTTCTACCCGAAGGATCCTGCGTTCTGGCAGAAGTTCGGCCCGCGCGGAGTTCTACACTGCTATGCGACAGATTCGGTTGATTCGACCGTCGATCCGCGCTTCGGCGAAATGGGTAAACAAAAATGCGAGGACACGGGCCCGCTCACCCGCAAGCGAATGGAGACTGTTGACGACGAGTTTCTCAAGGCTGGAATCGACTTTATAGATCGCGCCAACAAGGCGGGGAAGCCGTTCTTTATATGGTCTGCCTCCACACGTATGCACATCTTCACGCATCTCAAGCCGGAATCGAAGGGCAAGACCGATCTCGGTGTGTACGCGGACGGGATGGTCGAGCACGACGATGATGTCGGTCAGTGGCTAGCCGAACTGAATAAACTCGGGATCACAAACAATACGATAGTTATATACACCACGGACAATGGAGCTGAACTGCTACTTTGGCCGGACGGCGGAATGATTCCTTTCCACGGCGAGAAAAACACCACCTGGGACGGAGGCTTCCGTGTACCTATGATGGTCAAGTGGCCGGGTCACATTAAACCCGGTACCACCTCGAACGATATCATCTCACTGCTGGATTGGGTGCCGACGCTGGTGGCGGCGGCCGGCGAGCCGGATATCAAGAATAAGTTGTTGAAGGGTTATACCGTCGGCGACAAGACCTACAAAGTCCATCTGGACGGTTATGACCAGACGCCTATGCTTACAGGCACCGGGGCGGGAACTCGAAAGGAGTTTTTCTACTTCACCGATGACGGCTCACTTTCCGCGCTGCGGTACAACAACTGGAAGATGCTGTTCTCGGTTCAACGCGCGCATGGATTGGAAGTGTGGCAGGAGCCCTATGTGACGTTGCGCCTCCCGATGTTGTTCAATTTGCGGATGGATCCCTTCGAGCGTGCCGAGGAGTCCGAGGACTATGCTCGGTGGCGCATCGAAAATGCATGGGCATTCGTGCCGGCACAGGCGTTCGTTGCGCAGTTCCTTCAGACTTTCAAGGAATTCCCGCCGCGGGCCAAACCGGGAAGCTTCAGTCTTGACCAGGCTTTGCAGAAGATTCAGCTGCCGAACAACAACTGAATCTAAAGCCGTGAGGACATGGTGAGTAACGAAATCTTTTACTAATCACGTTGCGCGAGGTAACGACGATGAGCGAGCAAAACAAAACTCTATACGAACGGCTTGGTGGCTATGACGCGATCTCCGCGGTGGCGCACGACCTGGTGTCGCGGCTCAACCAGGATCCGCAACTCGGTCGTTTCTGGGCGCATCGCGGAGAAGATGGCGTCAAGCGCGAGAAGCAGCTTCTGATTGATTTTCTGTGCGAGAGCGCAGGTGGACCTATCTACTATCGTGGCAGAGAGATGCTGCTCGCCCATCGTGGCATGAAGATCAGCGAGAGCGACTGGAACGTGTTCCTCGGGCATGCCGCTGCGACACTGGCGAAGTTCAATGTGCCGGAGTCCGAACAGCGCGACGTGGTCGCATTCGTCCAGGGCCTTAAGAAAGACATCGTCGAATAGGACGTTGCTCGCGCTGTTGGAACCGTTGGTTCATTTTCACGCGCGGCGCAATTTCATGATGACACCGACCATCACCGTCTGGTACATTTTGCGCCCGAGGGTAGGTCGATGGCAGGAATCCGAGCTGCGCTTCGAGGGGGGTTCGTCGCCGTAGCAGTGTGCCTGCTGTTCCTCGTCTGCTCGAGCCGGGCCCTGGCTCAGGACGAGGAAGTCGACGCGATCATCGCCGCCGAACAAGCCGAGGCGCTGGCGGCTGCAATGGCCGAAGGGTTCGCCGCTGAAGCGGAGGCCGCGACGGCGGTAGACCTCGTGCCGGCGCTCGGGGCTTTCACCGGCGCGGCGGACGAAGCGGTCGCCGACTCGTCCGAAGTTATTGGACCCGTCGCCAACCTGTCGGCCGATCCGGTTCTGGGCGACGGCGAGTTCGTCCTCCGCAAAACCCATTTGCACGTGCCGGGCTACGGCGTCCCGTTCGAGGTCGCGCTGACGTACCGCAGCCGCGCGAACCACCAGTCGAGCGTGGGATTCGGCTGGTCGCATAACTATGCCCGCCATATCGAGGACGTGCTGCCTGCGGGCGGCCACGATTGCGAAGGCGACGTGGTCTACGTCACCGAGGCGATGGAGCGAATTACGTTCCGTCCCGTCTTCACGTCCTACAGGAACGGCATCACGACCTATCAAGCGAAGACCGCCGACGTTCCGCTGCGGCTCGTGAAGAACACCAGGGGCGGGAACCTCTACGTAGTCACCGACGGGTCGGGCCTCGCATATGGGTTCAACAAGGTCGGGGGCCAGTTCGCCAGCCTCACGCAAGTGTCCGACGCCGCCGGCAACACGCTCACGATCGGATGGGACAACTCGGTCACCAACGACGACGACGGCATCGTGACCCACGTCATCGACACCTCGGGTCGAAACTTCTTCTACAACTACGTGAAGCAGAGGCGTTATCGCGATCCAGTGGCGTGCACCGTGCTCGGCGGCCTGCTCGGGTCGTGGTTCGCGGATCCATGCACCGTCATCACTACGGCGCAGTTGATGTGCGTCAGCCAGACGCAGAACGATTGCTCGGCTCCGCTCGTGTCCTTCAAGCAGACGCCGCCCGACGACAACGGCGAGTTCGATCTCACCAACGTGCTCGACGCCGACGGCCACGGACCGACGTTCTCGTACTTGAGCGGGTTTCCCAAGGCGACCTATGTCGAGGACGACCAACTCACGCCCGCATGCCATCAGATCTGCGATACCCAGAGCGACGCGGCGCCCGGCACGTGGTCGTGCCATAACCAGGACGTATGCACGAACGCGATCGACAACGCGGTCAATACGCTGTGCACCGGGATCAACCATCCGATAGACGCGCCGCCGAACGGGTACTCTTGCGACACGTACTGCGGACAAGCCTGTCAGGACTCGTCGGGCCAGCCCTGCTTCGCCGACGGTTTCGATCACAAGGTAAACCTGAATTACATATCCTGCGGCGAGGAAGACGACTTCGACCCTGGCCCGAACAAGGACTTCTGGCACGCGCTCTGCGAATGCGACATCGCGAGCGACCTGGGGTTCTGCAACAGCACGGACCCCAGCGTCCAGGCGGCCATTGCGGCTAACGTGGAACCGGTCCCGTATGCGGAAGGCGACGGGGATTTTTGCCACGACGTCGCGTCGAATGCGGACGCCTCGGTCGCGCACGCCGAGGTCTGTCCCTCGTTCAGCGCCACTTGTTTCGCGAGAATTGGAAACGAAATAAACACCAACAACGCGAACTGCTCGACCAAGTGCTTCCAGGATTGCCACGAGGCCGACGGCGCGAAGGACGCCAACGGCGACCGCCGCTATGCCTTCGGACGGCCACAGGATTTGAACCACGATATAGTGGAGGTTCACGACGGCGACGGGCGCCTCGTCGTCCACAACGACTACGGGCAGGATCCGTTTGAAGTTGATTTCGATCGCGTCGTGAAGAACCAGGCTGGCGACGCGACCGACGCCAGCATCACCTACGACTATCACGATCTGCTCGGCGAGCAGGCCGTCAGCGGCAACAGCGACTTCCTCACCTTCTTCGAGGGGCTGGGACTCAGCCCGGACGAAATCCTGGAGGAGGCGCTATCGCTCGACGGTGGCACTCCGGTCTACTCGGTGCATCCCGATCCGGTGAATGTCGTGCCCTTGTCGCAGTTCGGCTCGGTCGACATCTGCCAGGATTCCTGCGCCAGCCCGATCATCCCGCCGCCGTTGGCCGGGCTTCAGTCGGCGGGGATGCTGCCGTTGAGCGCGCTCGATCCTAAGCAGACGGGCACGGTCTGGGTAGGCGAGCCGATCGTGCTGTCGCCCGACGGACGCGGCACGTACTCGATCGTCTCGGGCCCGCCGCGATCGCTCGACGCGGGGAAAGTTCTGTGGGCGTCGGTCGTCAAAGCTGGAAGCGTGCGCCTGCGAGCGACCGCCGCGCCCGATACGTTCAGCATCGAAGGAACAGGTACTGCTGTCGCAGCCGTATTCGGCCCGGACTCGAAGCTCGAGTTGCAGCAAGGGCCGGGGCTCAACTATACGGCGAAGGCTCCAGTCGTGCTGGCCTTGTCGAAGGGTCCGCCGGCGTCCGTCAAAGGAAAGGTCACGCCGCCCAAACCGGCCGTGAAGAAAGTGTCGGGCCGCCAGTCGTTCGACATGATTGAGGTACGAACGGCACCCGTGCCAACGGGCCTGTTCTCGACTGCGATGGCCCGCGACGGAATTTCGATTGGCACAGCGCCGCTGGTTCTTGAGCGCAAGGGGAATGTTGCGACGCTCGTTTCGCCGGCCGCGGGCACGGAACTCGCGCAGGCGTCATCCGCGAAGGGACAAATCACCATCAAAGCTACCGGCTCCCCGAAGACTCTTGCGCTCACGGGGCCTGTGGCAGCGGCTGCGGATAACAGTGGGCGAATCGGGATCGTGAGCCTGCCCGGCGGCGAGTTGGCCGTCGTGCCGCTATCCGCAGTGCTCGGCACCCAGAGCGTGAACACCGGGCTCGCTCAGCAGTTGGCCGACGGCCTGCTCACCCAGGGCATGGCGTGCATCCGCTGGAACCAGGGACTGGGGACGACCGCGACGACGGTGACTGATGTGCAGCGGCCCGAGCATGCGGTGGTCGTCCACGATCTCCACGGTGTCATTCGCACAGAGTACTACGACGACGCCTGGCGACTTCTGCGCAACGTCAACCGCTCGACCGGCGAGACCATCGACTACAATTTTCGCAATGGCACGCTGCACGGCATGCGCGACGCCTCGGGCGCGCGCACCTGTATCGCGGCTGATTACTATGGCAAGCCGCTCAGCCTGACCAAGCTGCCGGCGCCCAACGCACCGGGAGATACAACGCCCCATGTAACCCAATACTCGTACACGGCGTCCGGCGCCCTCGTCGATTACATCAGGGACCCTGGACTGCCGACTCAGGCGAGCATTCACCGCGAGCGCGACGGATGGGACCGCGTCCTCTGGATCGACACGCAGATAGGCGGCGCCGCGTCGGAACGCACGACGTATTCATACCCGGGGTCTCCGCAGTTCAACGGACACACGATCTTTCCGACGAGTATCGTCGCGCCGGACGGGACAACGACGACGATCGCCTACGACCCGAGTGGCGCGGGTCCTACTCAGATCGCGAAGGAGGTTCCCGGTTCGTCGCCGCTGCAGCTCTTCATTCAATATGACGCGTTGGGACGGATGGTCGAGCAAGGGCGCACGGGGCATTGGGGCATTACCTCGGAGCAGGCCTACGACCCCGCGAGCCTCGTAACGTGGGAGGCGACGGCCGACGCGCTGAACCCCGGGCAGTGGATTGGGACGGGTATCAGCTACAACTACAGCCGTCAGCGCTTCCATGAGGCGGGCCCTCGCCTCGATCGGTGGCTCAATTACGACGCGCTCGATCATTTGCAAACTGTGGTGCAGGTGCCCAAGGACGGCACGCCGCGGAAGTCGCGATGCGAGCGGCACGCCTCGGACGGACGCCTCGACTACGCTATCGACCCCGAGGGTATCGTCACACACGACATCTACGACGCGAATAACCGGCTCGTGCGCGTTGACCTCGGGCATCCGTCTAATCTCACGGCATGGACGAACGCATGCATTGCCGGGGCGCCGGCGCCGATCCCATGGCGCCCGTTTCCGCTACCGGTGCCGATAGGGAAAGTAATGGCGCGGACATCGACGATTCGAGGCGCGCCGACCAAGATCACGAACGGACAGATCGCACTGAAGCTGCCACCGGCGACCTTCAAGGTTATCGCCCAGCCGATCATCGCGACTTACCATCACCCGCCCCCGCCACGCCCGCCGCAGCCTTCATGGCCGACCACGCTCCCTCACAATGATCCGGGGATGCAGACCATCTCGGTCCGAAAGTATGCTCCCGGCGGCGCGCTCGTAAGCGACGTCGACGGGTCAGGCGTCGGAAAGTTCTACGTGCTTGACGGCTTCGGTCGAGTGATCGACGAGATGAACGCCGATCCATCGACCGCTGACCCCGCACAGATCGTGCACCGATGGAGTGGATACGACACGCTCGATCGCGTCGTCTGGCAGGCAGTGCTGGCGGGCCCGAACCTGCCGGCGTATGCCCAGCCGTCCGCGATCTTCCCGGGCCTGCAGTCGATGGTCCAACGGCAATACGACAGCACGGGCCGCGTGACGGGCGAGGACGATTGGCGCTTCGCGAACGGGCAGCAGATCGAATCCCAGCTCGCCGTTCACACCTCGTATGCGTATGACGACGTGCATCGAACGCTCACGACGACAATCGGGAGCCATCCGCCGCGCGTCACCACCTTCGACACGCTCGGCAGGCCGGTGTCGGATCAACTGCCCAACGGTTCGACGCGCACGGCCGTCTGGCGCGAGGTCACCGACGGAGACGAGCAGGACGTGACGTCGCCCGATTCCGCCGGCACACCGCTCACACTGACGGAGCATTTCGACGATCGCGGCTTCGGCACCGGAACGCGCCAGGGGACGGATCAACTCGCGTCGAAGGTCTATGATTCGTACAGTCAGCTGGTATCGACGGTCACCGGCCAGCTCGTCACGACGAACTACACTTACGACGACTACGGGCGGCGGACCGGCTACACGATCGCGGGCGCGCCGGGACCGAGCCGGATCGCGAGCTTCGCCTACGACGGCGACGATCGACGCACCGCGATCACAACGACCAACGCGCTTGGCGATCAAACAACCAGCTTCGTCATCGACGGGTTGAATCGAATCATCGAGACCGACGCGCCGCTCGCGCGGGTAACTACGCAGAGCTACCTTCCGGGCTCGGTGCGGCTCAGCAACGTAATCGATCCTGCAGGGACGAGCGTGTCCCTCACGTACGACAATGCGGGCCGAGCGATAAGCCAGATTGTAAAACCGGGGACGGCGCCCGGGCTCGACTCCCGCACGATTACCCGGGCATTCACGTACTCGGCGTTCGGCCTGAACACCGCTGCGATAACGACGGTGCCGCCGGATGCGGCCAGTGGATCGACGGTGACGATCAGCTATGACTCGGACGGCCATCAGATCGGCGAGAACAGCGGCACGCTCGAGCCGCTGGCGATCGCGCGTGTCTACGACGACATGGGGGGCCTGACGTCGACCACGCTGAGCCCGACTTCAGGCACGCCGTTGGTCTTGTCGATGACGCGCGATCCGCTGGGGCGCCTCGCCGACGTCACCGTCGGCGCCCATCCTCTCGCTCATCTTACATACGCCGGTCTGGGCGGCCCGACGGCAATCGACTATGGCGCGCGCGCCTCGTCTCCCGGCCATGGCACTGGCGTCACCGCGCACATCAGCTACGACGCGCGCGGCCGCCGCAGCGGCATCGACGTCTCGTATGGAACATCGGGCGCCGACGGTGCTGTCGCTAGTTGGAACGATTTCGTCGGCCTCGAAGGGATACCGCGGGCTCGCGTGCGCCAGCTTGCGGCGAGCCCTGCGCATACCGACCTGTACGAGATCGATGCGGCCGGTCCGCTCATCGACGAAGGTGACGACGCGACGCTGCCCTCGCCTCTGCCAAATCGCGAGCTCGTGAACGCCGACGTCCAGGCCGCGCTGTTGGCGGCGCCGGATCAGAGCCTCCTCACGCTCGACAGCGCGACCAACTGGATGTCGGTCGTCACCCAGTCTGGAACAACAGCCAACCAGATCGACGCCACCGACGCCTACACCTCAGTCGCCGGCGTGCCGCTATCGACGAACGCCGCGGGCGAGACGGTATCGACGGGACAGGCCAATCTTGTCTTCGACGGCCTCGGCCACCTGGTATCGGCGACCAGCGGCTCAAAGTCGATCTCGTATTTGTACGATGCGCTAGGGCGGCGCGTCGGTGAGACGGTGACCGCGGGCCAGTCGCCCACCTCGACTTACTTCGTATGGGACGGCGGCGTCCTCCGCGCAACGACCAACTCCGCCACCGACGCCAGCCAGGCGCGCGTCTATGTCAGCGGGAATGGCCCGCAGGATCTGCTGGCAGTTGTCGACGGCTTCGGTGCCGGCGCTACGCACTACGTACATCAGGGGGGAGAGCGGTCGGTGTTTGCGCTGAGCGGCGATAACGGACTCGCCGAGGGCTACCTCTACGACGGCTTCGGCACGATGCGCATCTTCGACGGGAGCGGGCAGCCGCGGCCAACGTCGGCCTTGGGCATGCGCTTGTTGTATCAGGGACAGCTTTACGATCCCGAGCTCGCGATGTACGCGATGGGCGCGCGCGAGTACTCGCCCGCATTGGGCCGATTCCTCTCGGAGGATCCGGCTGGCTTCGCTGGCGGCGACAACCTTTACGCGTTCGCGGCGGGCATGCCGCTCACGAGAATCGATCCGACCGGCATGGCCTCTCAAGAGGCTATCGACGACTCGGCCACCAAGCTTCTTACGGAATCCGTGTCGAATCTGGGCGCTCTAACAATCGACGAAGAGGAAGAGGCTACGTTGGTGACGGCGCCCTTCGTGGTGCCGCAACCTGAATTAGACTTGGAAGACATTCCCGACCTCACCTCCGAGGCTCACGAGATCGGGGAGTTTGACGAAGAGCCGACTCTTGTGACGACTGGCATAACGCCGACGCCGCTGACGCCCGACGAGGAAGCAGCGGATACGACGCCCTTTGAGCTTAACGCCCCCGTCACTGAGCCGCTAAATGCGGTGCTCGACGAAGACGCCGCGAAGGGCGCCAACTCAGGAGATCTCTGGGGTCCCGATGAACCGACGGATCCCTCTTACGCGGCGCAGGCGCCGGACTACAGCACTCTGTCGGGTCACGCGTACTGGGACGAATCCGCCGCCGGGGAGGAACCCCAGATCATGCCTGCGGACAAGAGACTCTTGATGTTTGGTACTCCGGGCACGAGTTTCACGAATGAATTGGGCCAGAAAGTCGAGACCGGCAACATTCCGTATGCGCCTCCTTCGCTTGTAGCGGGAAACGATCCGATTCCGCCGCAGCTCAAGCTCATGTCGCCAGGGGACCTGGAACTCGGTTATTCGCCGAGTGTGAACATCATCACAGTTACGTCGACTCAGAGTGCCGCTGATCTCATCCTCAACGGACCACCAGGTGACTACTACTGGTGTGGATGCATGGTTCGCGTGGACGCGATGGGCACCATTATTCCCGCCTTCGCCATCGTGGGCTCAGGGGGCATCAAGGGAATCCCCTAAGCGCGAGAGCGGCGAGCGAAGAACACTCGCAGTCATCTGCCGCTCCTGAGAAAATTCAGCGGCGTTGGTAAATTCCGTCCGAGCTGAGGTACGCCTTCAAAAGTGAAGGCACCCATTGGTCTCGCCGGGAGGACGTGTGACCAAGGGTGCCTTCTTTCTCGGGGGAGTCGAGCTAAGCTTATTTTCCGACCGCGTGCCGAACTGTGTTCAGGATATAAATCAGTTCGCGAGGTGACTGAAGATCCCCCAGCAGCGCCACCTGCGATAACATCTCCATCTCGTTGCTCGTGACGTTGTGGATACGTCGAAGCTGATCGTTGTTTCGGAACTGCTCCCAGGCAGAAACCGAACCTTCTGTCGTCTCCGCTGGGGGGGACATCAAAGCCTCCGCTTGTGGGTTGGCGAGAAAGAACAATTCACGTCTATCAAGACCGAGAACTTCCGCCAGTTTCGTAACAACCTTCTGCGACGGATGGCGCTTGCCCGCTTCGAGATGCCCCACATATGGTGTCGAGGTTTTGATTCGAGCAGCGACCTCGTCCTGAGTGAGATCCAGCTCTCTTCGCCTTCGGCGTATCACGTCACCAAAACTCGGTTCCTTCACACGTGCCTTCGACATTTCTAGTTTCCCCGTTAATCCCCTCGCGGCGGTAGCCTCGATGTTCGTTGTGGTTGAGTTCCTTAATTCCGACTTGGCGTAAGTAAATATCAGACAACTAAACAAAAATAAATAGACACTAATTAACAACTACAAAACTTGTCGTATAATGTCGGTAGTGGTGGTCGAGCCGGCCACCCTAAAAAAATGCAGTGTTTTCGCTACCTTAGGAAGCCTTCGGGATTAAACATTCTTAACCCGCTCTTCTTACGAATTCATGGCGCTAATTCAGGTCAGCCGGCAAAAGTGGCCGTCGCCTATGCTCGTTAGCCGTCGGATGGGCGCAAAGCGTGCGTCGTTAGCTAGAAGACCGGGCCAAAAGTCATTTGATGGCTATTCGTAAGGATGCCGGTAATTGTAATCGGCGGTGTCGGAGAACCCCTCTTGCGCAATTGTTTCGAGCTGAACTTGGAGATCTGACTATTAAGAAAGTTGGAAAACCAAAGATTTCCTTTGCCGTCGAATGCCAGACCAGTGGGTTCGTCAAACGCCGGGCTGGTCACTGTGATCTTGGGAACGGGCATGCCTGAGACTCTTAATTGCTTTTTCGCGAACATCACTACGGTCGAATTAGCCATGTTAGCGACCCACAGATTGCCTTTGTGGTCAAAGACCAGCTGAGCGGGAAAGTCCAGACTTTCGACGTTGGCAGACAGGATTACGGCAGGCGTCTGCTCACTACTTGAAACAAGCTGAGAGGATTTAAATTCCGCGATCTCCGAATTGCCCTGATTCGAAAGCCACAGGTTATCCGACTTGTCGAAAACGCCAAATTCGGGATCGTTCAATGCACCCGAGCTGATGCGTACCGAAGGGCTCGGGCTACCGCCGGCACTCAACTGTTCGTGAGTGAACTCATCTACCGCACCTTGCGCATCAATGATCCAGAGGTTTCCATTGTGGTCGAAGATGCATCCCCTGGCAGCGTCCGCTCCGCTGCCGAATTCATTTACTGGGGTAGGATTCGGAACCGTGTCGAGATTCTTCAGCTGAGCCGGAGTAAACTCCAAAACAAAATTATCGAATGCCTCAACCCAGAGGTTGCCTGATTTATCAAAGGCCAACCCATTGGCACTGTTGAGAGGCTCGACCTCCAAAGGAACTGGCGTACCGCTGCTCTTCAGATCATTCGGTACAAGTTCGACGATCCTGTTGTTATCTGTATCCGCCACCCACAAGCTCTCGGCGGGCTTGCACCATGCCGGTGACGCTGTGCCGCAGGCGGCGATCAGAATCGCGATTGCCGCGATAAGGCGCAACGAGAATGCCGCAGACTGGGCCGAGCTACGGTGGGAGATTCTGAACATTTGCATGGTCGCCTCGTTCGTCGAAATCAGCGTGGTACGCGATTGCGGCGAGGATCGTCCATCAGTCATCGGATGTCAAAGGTCGAGATTTTTAGAAAAAGGGCGCGTTGACATAGGAGTTGCCAGCGCGCTACAAGCTGCTTGTTTGCAGGCATTAAGCAGCGCTATCACGAGTTATTACACGCTGAAGGATATTGCGTCAACTAGCTAATTAATCGCGACCGCGGGGGGAAATACCGTGCGTCAACGAGCCAATTTGGGCTCACGCCTGAGTGTCCAAGTGGCGCTGATCGCCGCGTTTATCATGGCCTCGGTCGTCATGCTGCCCGCCGAGTCCGGCGACCTAATCGCCGACCTCGTGCTCGGCCAGTACGATTTCACCCACAGCGGCAACAACATCCTCGACGGGGATTCGATCAATGCCAGCGGCGGTTTGGGATTTCTACCCGGTCAAATCGCGATTGACCGCAGCGTTACTCCGAATCGGATTTATGTCGCCGACACAGCCAACAGCAGGGTTCTGGGCTGGAGCACAATGAGCGCCTTTGCTACAGGACAGGCCGCGTCGATCGTATTCGGCCAGCCCGACTTCGTGAACAACGGTTGCGACGATGGCCTCGGAGCAAGCGACGTAAGCGGCATTGGCCCCGACAGTCTATGCGGGCCGGGTGGGGTTGCGGTCGATTCCGAAGGCGACGTCTTCATCGCGGACTCGACGAATGGCCGCGTGCTGATGTTCAACGATCCCTTCGCCTCGTGTGCTGCGTTTCCATGCGTCGCTCAGCCTGCGAATCTCGTCTTGGGGCAGGGGTCGGTCGGTAACGAGTTCTATGTGAGCAACTTTCGCTCTAACGGCGGATGCGATGGGAGCAACAACACCGCGTCGGCAGACTGCGTGTTCAATCCGCAGGGCATCGCACTTGATAGCCGCGGGAATCTTTACGTCGTCGATCAACAGAACAGCCGGGTCGTGGTTTACGACGCGCCGTTGGGGCCAAATAAAGTCACAGCGCAGCAGGTATTCGGCCAGACCACTTTCACAAATCACGATAGCGGGCCGCCTCCAACAGGTCTTAGTCTTCCTGCCAGCGTGGCCGTTGATAGCAACGACAACGTTTATATCTCCAACGGCGACGTGCTCGAATACAATGAGAGTGCCAACCCGCCGAACAATTTCACCGCGAACCATGTTTTCGGCATCGATTCCACCGGAATGAATTTAAGCGCCCCTACGAATTGCCCATCGGTCAGTGCAACGAGGTTCTGTTCGGCAGGCCAGATCGCACTCGACGCGCACAACAACGTTTATGTGGCCGACTCGAATAACAATCGCGTCGTGGTGTATCCGGAAAGTGCCAATCCGCCGAATAACTTCACTGCCGGTCTTGTGCTAGGTCAGGGAGCCTCTGGCACAGATTTCACGTCGAACGTGCGCGCCGACGGCAACAATGGCGACCCGCTACCGAATGCAACCGGTTTCTGTCAGCCATGGGGCGTCGCCGTCGACGATGAGGGCACGATTTATGTGTTGGATGACGGCACTCGCATACTCGGCTTTAACCAGATCTCGAATCCGCCGGTAAATGCGACGGGTTCGTTTGTGCTGGGACAGAACGATTTCACTCACAATGGTGCGAACCTGGTTAAGTCAAATGGCCTGAACTCGCCGCAGGATGTCGTGGTGGATTCAGTTCGCGGACACGTGTACGTCGCCGACTATCTAAACAATCGCGTGCTTGGCTGGAAGAACGCCAGCGAGCTTTCCAACAGTCAGCCGCCGGATCTCGTCATCGGCCAGCCGGACTTTGTCTCTTATGAGTGCAACGACCTGCCTGAAAACCAAGGGCTATGTCTACCTGCCGGCGTGGCGGTCGACCCGTCGGGAAACCTCTGGGTGGCTCCTGGCAGCGTCGACCTCAACCCGGGCCCGGGCGCCACTAACATTCTTGAATTCAACGCACCTTTCGAAAACGCTTGCACTACGCTCCCGTGCGCAGGTCTCTCGCCCAACTATGTGCTGGGGCCAATACAGGCGACTGACACGGGCGCGAGTGGCGGTGCCGCGTCGGCCTATGCGCTGGCATTCGATCCTCATGGCAATCTCTACGTTGACGACTTCATCAACTCTTTGATCTATGAATTCAACACACCACTGAGTACTCCGCATAACAAGCCGGACTTAATCTTCGGCGATACCACAAACGACTCATTCGATTGCTACCAGGATTACGCCGACGCAACGCTCAACATAAGCGGGAGCATCTTTTGCGGAGCCGTGGGCGTTGCTACCGATAGTGTGGGCAACCTATATGTTGCGGATTTTTATCTGGACCGGGTATTGGAGTTTGATGAGCCCAACAATCCTCCGACTAACACCACTGCCAATCACGTATTTGGCGACGGTCCCGCAGGGAATGATTTCACAGACGTTAGCGGAGGGTGTAACAGCGCCGACTCGGGTCAAGATTGCCTCTACGGGCCGGTCGGCATCGCGGTCGATTCCAACGGCGATGTATTCGCCTCTGATGCTCTCAATCGAGTGATTGAGTACAGCGAATGTGGTTTCCCGCCAACCAACTTCAGCGGCAGCCTTCAGATCGGACATGGACTCAACGGCATGAATTTCTCCTCTCAGCTTATTGCCTATGACGAGACCCTTGGCGACCCGTATCCCGCAGCTGACGGCTTCGGTGGAACGGCCCAAATAGCGGTCGACGCAGCGGGAGACCTATGGGTGCCCGACTTGGGCCGGGTGCTCGAGTTTGATAGCCCGACGCTGCCGAATGTCTGCGCGACCGCGACCGCTACTGCCACCGCAACTTCGACACCGACAGCGACGGCAACCAGCACCCAGACCGCGACCGCCACGCCGACCGCAACTGCAACCGCAACGGCAACGCAGTCCGCAACTGCAACGGCTACAGCGACCTCAACTGTGACCGCAACCGCCTCGCCGACCCCAACTGCGACGGCGACTGCGACGGCAACTCAGTCCGCAACCTCCACTCAGACTGCCACTGCAACCGCAACTCCTACGGCGAGCGCGACGTCGACTGCAACGGGTACAGCCACCTCAACTGCGACCGCCACGCCGACATCGACGGCAACTCCGACTGCCACCGCAACCTCGACTCAGACGGCGACTGCTACCGCGACGGCGACTGCGACGGCGACTGAGACTGCAACTGCTACCTCGACGCCAACTCAGACTGCGACAGCTACCGAGACTTCGACCGCAACTGCTACCGGCACGCCGACGTCGACTGCCACTGCGACACCGACCGCGACCGCGACATCAACTCAGACTGCGACCGCAACAGCGACTCAGACGGCCACATCCACGGCGACGCCGACTGCGACTTCTACTGCAACCGCCACAGCGACTCCGACAGTTACCGCAACTGTGACAGCTACCGCGACCGCAACTCCGACGGCGAGCGCGACGGCGACTGCAACCGCGACTGCAACGGCTACAGCTACCGCTACTGCGACCGCCACGCCGACATCGACGGCAACTGCGACGGCGACACCGACCGCCAGCGCGACAGCGACCGCTAGCGCGACGGCGACTCAGACAGCCACCGCAACGTCGACTGCTACTGCGACGGCAACGCCGACTGCGACCGCTACCGCAACTGCGACTCAGACCGCGACGGCCACGAGCACGCCGACTGCAACAGCGACTCAGACGGCCACCGCCACTTCAACCGCGACTCCTACAGCCACTGCAACCGGGACTGCGACCAGCACGCCGACCGCGACCGCGACTCCAACTTCGACTCAGACGGCGACTGCTACGGTGACGGCGACTCAGACGGCGACTGCCACTCCCACCGCAACTCAGACTGCAACGGCAACGGCTACTCGCACCGCTACGGCCACGGCGACTTCGACTGAAACGGCGACACCAACCGCGACCTCAACAGCCACTGCGACGGCGACGCGGACTGCGACAGCATCCGCGACGCCCAGCGCGTCGGCGACGGCGACTCGAACGGCTATTCCCACCGCAACTGCGACTCGCACGGCCACCCCGACTGCCACCGCGACGGCGACTCGAACGGCTACTCCCACCGCGACCGCGACTCGCACAGCCACTCCGACTGCCAGCATGACCGCATCGCGGACGGCCACGCCGACCGCGACTCCGACTCGGACCGCATCTCGTACCGCTACACCGACGGC
>Ga0210391_10001832_pt1 | contig 18820 bp, 18 predicted proteins | sample IncBWC12OmetaG_FD_160573 | JGI IMG/M metagenome (GOLD analysis project Ga0210391, IMG submission 160573) | Forest soil microbial communities from Barre Woods Harvard Forest LTER site, Petersham, Massachusetts, United States - Inc-BW-C-12-O ... | reverse complement strand
GAGAGAGAAGGGTACAGTAAAGTGGTTTAACGGGGCTAAAGGATACGGTTTTATCCAGCGGTCCACTGGGGAAGATGTCTTCGTTCATTTCTCCGCCATCCAGGAGAATGGTTACCGCACGCTGAATGAGGGCGAAACCGTGGAGTTTGATCTGCTGAAAGGCCCCAAGGGGTTCCAGGCGGGTAACGTCGTCCGCGCCTGACAAACCTAAAGTCAGAATTCGCCAAACCCTCTCAGAATCCCCTGGGAGGGTTTGTTGTTTGGGGCGCTTCCGAGAAAATTTTCTGCGCATTTTGTCCCGCGACCTTGCCGGTTCTATTCGAGTTCAACAGAAACCAGATCGCCGTCAGCCGTTCCTCCGGCTCTGTAATTGACCGCGACGGTCCGCCCCTTCCATTCGCAGGAAAAGTCGTCGGCGCCCATGACCATCAGCGATTTGTAATTGTCCGTCCGGAGCTTCAGCATTTTCGCTCCCCCCGACACAGTCAGGATTGCCGATGGAGCGTGCGAACAATCGACGGAAACTATCTTTCCTTTAAGAAATTGGATTGGACGCTTGTCGGGCTGCGGTGGGGCGGGGACCTGGTCTGGTTGATCGATGCCGACTTCGTCGGATTGAGGATTTTGGGTCTGCGTCCTAGGTTGCGTTGCCGCGGGTGTTTTCGCAGTCGAGGAAGATGGCGTCATAGAAGACGCCGGCGGCGATGATGCGGCTGCCGTGCTTGCTGGCTGCGGCTTGGTTTCACCTTGCGGAAGCACGCCATACTTCTTCAACATGGGCAACCCTTCCAGTTGCTCAGACGCGGACTTCGCAATCTGCGGATCGGAACTGGTCTTGAGCCGCTCAAGCAATGCGGTGGCGGCATCCCAATTTTTTCCGTCCATATAGATCTGCGCCATGTTCAGCAAATAAGTTTGGTTCCGCGGCGCGAGTTGGATGGTCGCTCGCATCGAATCCATCGCGGCGTGGACGCCACCGCCCTCCAGCTGCGCCATGGCTAACATGCCGCGGGCCTGGACGAATTCAGGATCCCAGTCCACAACCAGCCGAAGATCCTGCATAACATTCGGAAGGCCTTCTGTCGATTTTCCCGCAGATTGCGACGCGCGTAACCGCACCAGCGCCAGGTAATAATGCAGCCAGGGATCTTTGGGGTTGAGTTCCGCTCCCTTGTTTAATTCTTCGATTGCGCTATCGAATTCCTTCTTCTGCATATGCGCCCAGCCCAGGCTGCGACGCGCAACCACGTTGTCGGTTTTTGGCTGGCCAGTAATCGTCTCCAGTTCCTGCACCGCCTGATCTCGATGCTCAGGCAGACGAACAGCCATTTCCGCGAGCAGCGCCTGACCCTCCGCTAAAGAAAGCTCCTGATTACTGCTGCCGATCTGCTCGGATGGAGTCACGCCGGGCAGCGGAGTTACCGCCGCGTTCCCGCCCTGTGCGACGGCATGGAAGTGATCTTTGATCGCCTCGGCGAATTGGGTTGAGCTGATGCCGTATGCCTTCTGAATCGCTTCCTCGACCGAGACATGCTGGTTCTCGACCAAGTCGAAGTAAGCACCAGTCTCCGGAAGTTTATTCTGGCTGAGTAGGTAATGCATCACGATCCAGGACTCTGCATAGAACAAGGCGTGGCGCGAGCTTTCCTGACCAGCAGGCATCGCACCGGAGGCCTTGAATAAGTCAGGAATCGCAAGCCATGCCGTTGTGTTCAGCAGTTCAATAAACGATTCTGGATCTCCGCCAATCTGCGCCTGCTTGTTCTCGAAGCGCAGGCTGGAGAAGTATTCCGCGAACCCTTGGTCGAACCAAGGCTGCGTAGGCGGGTAATTACAGTTCAGGAAGACCAGTGCAAAATCGCGCGATATCGCTCGCCAACTCTCTTCTTTCGACAGGTTCAGCACGAAGTAATTGCGGTCCTCGCCGGGGATGAAAAAGCCAGCGCCAATTCCCTGCCCCTGGCGCGTGGGCACAACTTTGCTGTATTCCTCATCGTTTTTGAGGGCGATAATATCGACCGGTTCCGACATGTTGATCCGGCTTCTCGCCAGCAGTTGACCGAAGACGGCACGCATTTGCTCGAATCGCGCGGCCACGGCGTGTCCCTTGACGTCATCCGCATCAGTAACCAGGGAAAAGTGGCTGGAATTGACGCGGAGCCAGTGGGACTCGTCGGAGCGTGCCGGCGCAAGCGGGGCGCGGCAGAGCAGGAGCACGACAGTAAGAAAGATGAAACGCAATGCAACAAACTGGATGCGAAGCGTCATGGTCCGGGCGGAGAGCTTGACTCAAGAGAATGCTAACACGCTGCGGACGCCGAGACGCGCACCGCGACAGGAAACCGACCATAAGCGAAGTTCGCCGGAATTTGTTTTAGTGCAGCCGTAGGAACGGTCGCGAAAGCTATAATCCCTCAATGTCATTTCTGCGTTATCTCATGCTTCTTTCGCTGATTGTTTGGCTGGGCGGGCTGATCTTTTTCGCTTTCGTTCTGGCGCCTACAGCTTTTTCGGTATTGCCCACTCGGCATCTGGCGGGAACGTTGGTCGGACGATCTCTTGACGCGTTGCACTGGATGGGCATTGTTTCCGGCATTATCTTCTTGGCCAGTTCGATTCTTTACAGCCAATTGACCAAGGGCTCACCGCATGTGTTTGCCGCTCGTCATGCGCTCATCTGCCTGATGCTTGTGCTGACCCTGATCTCACAATTCGGCATCATTCCCCGCATGGACACGTTGCGAGCGTCCATCGGCGAAATTGACTCGGTTCCTTCCGACAACCCGGCCCGGATGCAGTTCGACAACTTGCATGTGTGGTCTACGCGAGTCGAGGGCGGAGTATTTCTGTTCGGGCTGGTGGTTGTGTATTTGACAGGTACACTTCTAGCTACTGGCTCCTAGCTTTCAATGCGCATCTGCTTCAATCGATTTTTTGGAACGTCGCTCATCATTTATCCTCACAAGGCTGGCTAGAAGCTAGCAACTAGAAGCTTCCTTATGAAAACTGGCATTATTGGCCTTCCTCAAGTAGGCAAGACTTCTCTCTTCGGCATGTTGACCAAGGCGCGTCTGTCCGAGCAGGCGTACGCGAATCCTCGCGAAGCGCATCTCGGGGTGGCCAAGGTACCCGACGACCGCCTCGACCGCCTGGCCGCACTCTACAATCCCAAAAAATTGACCCACGCTTCGGTGGAGTACGTGGACGTCGGCGCTATCGGCCAGGACGCCCTTAAAGAAACCGCCTATCTTGCCCACTTGCGCGGAGTGGACGCACTCGCTCACGTCCTTCGAGCGTTTGACGATCCCGCAATCCCGCACGTTGGCGGCATCGATCCGCTGCGCGATATCAAGAACGTCGAGTTTGACCTCATGGTCAGCGACCTGGGCCAGATCGAAAAACGGCTGGAGCGCCTGGAAAAAGATCTGAAGAAGATGCGTACTGCGGATCTCGAAAAAGAATTTGATCTGCTCAAGCGCGCCAACGCTCATCTAGGATCGGAGCGCCCGCTGCGCGAAATGGAAATGACCCCCGAAGACAAGAAGCGACTTCGTGGCTTTATGTTCCTCAGCGAGAAACCAATTCTCTACGTGCTGAACGTGAACGAAAGCACGCAACTCGGGAAAGATCTCGAAGCCGCCGTCAGCAAATACAAATTGTCGGAAGTCGCATCTCGCCCGAATGCAGGTGCGGCCGCCATCTGCGGTAAAGTCGAGGCAGAACTCGCGGAAATGAGTGACGCCGATGCCGCCGAATTCCTATCAAGTTATGGCCTGACCGAGAGCGGCCTGGTTCGTTTGATCCGCACTACCTACACGCTACTCGGGCTCATTTCGTTCTTCACTGCTGGCGAAGACGAATGCCGCGCTTGGACGATCCCCGTAAATACTCGCGCGCAGGATGCGGCGGGTGCGATCCATTCCGATTTGCAGAAACATTTCATCCGCGCCGAAACCATCCGCTGGGACCAACTGCTCGATGCCGGATCAGAAGCCGACGCTCGCGCCCGCGGCACACTGCGTCTGGAAGGGAAAGATTACATCGTGCAGGATGGAGATGTGATGCACATCAGGCACAGCGGTTAGATAAGGGGAACCGGGAACCGAGAACTGATATTATCCTCCGGCAATGAATCCCATAGTTCTCAGCCTTCTTTTGGGGCTTACCGCCGCTGCGGCCAACGTGTTCGGCGGCGCCATTATCGTGCAGAAGAATTGGGACCGCTCTTATCTCAGATATTTTATCGCTCTCGGCGCGGGATTCATGCTGGCCACCGCCATCGTCGAAGTATTCCCTGCAGCATTGGAACTAAACGGCAAGAACGCGGCGTTCCTGGTTCTCGTGGGTTATCTGATCATTCATTTCTTCGAGCACACGGTTACGCCTCACTTTCATTTCGGAGAGGAAACCCACAAAGATGAATTTGTTCACGCTCACAAGGGATATTCGATTCTTCTCGGCTTGACCATTCACACGTTTTTCGACGGCATCGCAATTACCGCCGGCTTTCTCGTCTCCAGTTGGCTGGGCTGGATCATTTTTCTGGCGATTTTCCTGCACAAGATTCCCGAGGGGTTCACGATCACTTCGGTCATGCTGGCGAGCGGCCAAAGCCGCAGTGTGGCGTGGGGTGCTTCGATGCTGCTGGGTGCAGCGACCTTCGCCGGAGTACTGACCATGGCCCTTTTCAAGCACCAGGTCAGCTATGGATTGCCCCTAGCAGCGGGAGTGACGATTTATGTAGCGGCGTCCGACCTTATCCCGGAAGTCAACCGCGAGCCGGGAGCGAGAATGGCATTAGTTGTTTTCCTGGGAGTCGGACTTATGTTCCTGCTGGACCACCTGGTTCACCTGCACTAAGGCTCACTCTACCGTATGCTTCGCTGTATAGCCTTCGCGCGCGATCACTAGATATTTCAGGTCTTTCCCCTTCTGATCTTTAATCTTCAGGGCGCCTCCATCGGGCGCGACGACGTCGACTTTCAGCTTGCGATAAGTGCCGTCGAGCTTGGGATTGGTGGGATGATAAGCAATGCTGTACTGATTACGGATATCCCCGCCAATCTGATGAAAAATCTCGGGGAACTCGGCCTGAAACCGCGGAAAGTAAGCGCGTCCTCCAGTTAAGCGGGCAAAGGTATTCATCTCGTTGTCGGCCTGGAGATAATCCATTTGGCCAACCGGGATGCCAGCTCCGTGAGGCGCCGACATGCCGCGCGCTTCGAAATATTCCCGAACCTGCCATCCCACGCTGATTGGGAAAATCGTCACATCCTTTGTAGCTTTGATCTTCTTGGTAATCTGATCCAGATTCAACTTGCTGAAAGTATCGACGCCGGTCGTCACCAGAATGATGTACTTGTGACCTTGAATCCGGTCCACCCGGTCCAGCGTGTCATAAAGCGCGTCGAACAGATTGGTCTCCGTGAAGCCCGGAATTCGTAACTGGTTCAGCGCCCCGTACGCCTGTTGCTTGTCCTGCGTGAAGTCCGCCAAGATGTAATCCCGCATATCATAGGAAATCACCGCCAGCCAATCGTCCTTCTTCAAAGTGCTCACGAACGAGTAGGACGCGTGCAGAATGTCACCCATGAAAAAATAATCCCCGGCGGCGAACTCAACCAACAGAACGGCCGTGATCGGCGCTTCCGAAATCGTGAAGTTGCTGATCTTCTGCGATGTGCCGTCTTCAGAAATACGGAAGTTCTCCTGTTTCAGGTTAGAGATAAACTCCCCATCTTTCGTCGTGACCATCACCGGCACTTCCACCACCGGGACGTCTACGCGAATGGAGTAATCCGGCATGCCCTCAATCTTTTTGGGCTTATCGGGCGGAGGAGGAGGTGGGGGCTCGTCCTTTTTCTTGGGAATGGCGTAGGGGCCGACGTCGCTTTGCGGACCCCCAGCAGCATCAGGCGGCTCCGTCTGGCCTTTGGAAGGTGCGGAAGACCCCTGATCTTGCGCCACAGCCAACCCCGCAAAGCTTACCAAGACCAGAATCAGCAACGAGATACACCAAAATCTCCGGACCGAAACACGGCCAGAATCACCGCCGAACCGCCGGCAAGTCTGCCCAATTGGGTGTGAAATCATTTTAAGTCCTCGGAAAACCTTATGCTAGTATAGACGCAGAGCTTCGCGATTGGGATGTTTTGCTCGGCTTTGCCTTACCCTCTTCTTCCCGGCAAATCGCGTACAAAGCGCGAAGTATGATTCTGTGGTTTGAGGACCAGTTGGCGGTTCTCGGGGAATTTGTGGGTGAAACTGTGGGTCGACCTGTACTAAGACGAGCGATTCTCGCCCTGTTTGTTTTCAGCTTTTCACTGTCTTCCGTAATCCAAGCTCAAATTCCAAAGCCTGTCGAAACCATTTCGATTGAGCAGATCCACGCCGGCATGAAAGGCGTGGCTTACACCGTGTTTCAGGGCACGAAGCCGGAACCCATGGAGGTTGAAGTTCTCGGCATTCTCAAGAACGCCGACGGTCCCAAGGGCGATGTCATCCTGGTTCGTCTTGGCGGCGCTAAGGCGGAATACACCGGTGTAGTCGCAGGCATGAGCGGCAGCCCAGTGTATTTGGATGGCAAGTTGGCAGGTGCGCTCGCTTTTCGTATCGGCGAATTCTCGAAAGAACCGATCGCCGGCGTTACTCCGATCGCTGAGATGCTTGAGATCAGCGCGCTCGATCGAAATCCGGCTTCCGCGCCCATCGAAGCCACATCAACAGCCCATTCGCCGAGCAAGACTGCGAGCCCAGGCGTTTCAAGTCCTCCGTCAGAACATGCAGGCTTCACGAATTATTTGAAGCCCATCGAAACCCCGCTGGTCTTTAACGGATTCTCCGAAGACACGGTGCAGCGTTTCGCTTCGCAATTCTCATCTGCGGGAATCGTCCCCGTCATGGGCGCGGGTTCGGTCAGCGACGCCAAGCAACCTGAGCCCATGGAACCCGGCTCTGCGGTAAGTGCCATCCTGGTTCAAGGCGACATGAACATCGCTGCGACTTGCACTGTCACTTACATGGACGCACAACATCTGCTGGCCTGCGGCCATCCCCTGATGCAATTCGGCATGGTCGACCTGCCCATGACCAAGGCAACCGTGCTCGCCACTCTGCCCTCGCCTCTCAATGCCTTCAAAATCGTGAATGCTACCGAAACCGTGGGCTCCTTCGTACAAGATCGCCACAACGGTATTCTCGGAGAGTTCGGCAAGAAGCCGGAAATGATTCCGGTCACGCTCACCATCCACGGCGAGTCCGCCGACAAACAGTTCCACTACGAAGTCCTGAACAACGCCCGCCTAAGCCCGATCGCAATGATGGCCACGGTGTTCAATGCGCTGCATGGCGTAAACGAATACGGCGAAGAAACCACCTACCGCATGAATGGACGCATCAGCGTCGACGGATACCCCGACGTCTCGATGCAAGACATGTTCGCCGCCGCCGATGGTGGACAACCAGGTGCGATGCTGGCCGCCATTTCGCTTGGCGACCGCTTTAGCCGCATCTTCGACAATCCCTACACCGTGCCCGCCATACACGGCGTGCAGCTTGATTTCAACGTGGTTCGCGAACGCCGCTGGGCCCGCCTCGAAAGCGCCCGAACAGATATCACCGAAGCCCGCCCCGGCGACGACATCACCATTGAAGCCATGCTGCGGCCTTATCGTGGCGAAGGCGTGGTACAACACATTCCGATTCACATCCCGACCTCGACTTCCAAAGGACCGCTACGCATCCTGGTCAGCGATGGCGACACGCTCGACCACCTCCGGCGCGGCTCGCCGTTGCTGGGACGCAAACTCGATCTCGCGGCGACGATCGCGTTCCTCAATAAAGAACACGTGAACAATCGGGTCTACGTTTCGCTGCTCGAAGCCGATCCGGAAGCCATGATCGCCGACAAGGTCATGCCCACGCTCCCGCTCTCCATCATGAATGTGATGGATGGCATGCGCGGTACCCAGGACATGGTCGTCTCCAGTGAGTCCTCAGTAAACGAAGCCGCCACTGGCCCGCTTGACTACGTGGTCGCCGGGGCGCAAGTGCTGACCATCAGCATCAAGTAGCTTTATAAAGGGTTGTGTGGCGCGGGCGCCCTTGCCCGCGAAACTCATTTCGAAGGGCGCTGTTTGATTAAATCGTCCTCGCGCTGCCGCAGGCTCTGAAAGAAAGCTTCGCCATCCACGGTCTTCACGCGCCCGCTTTTGATGTCGTCGTAGCGGGTATCGAGCAGAGAGCGCACCTCGGCCACTTCCACCAGATACGGGGCCATCGGGTCTTCTACCAAATCATCGGTCGGACGGCCGCTCTGGGAAGCCAGTTCACGAAGGCGGGATTCGGTCCCAGGTTTGAAATGCACTTCCATGTTCTTCAGTCTGGAAGCAGTGGACCGTTCTATCAAAGCATAGTCAAGCACATGGCGCTCGTGGTCTCGCGGCCCGTTCCGTCGGTCCTTCGCATCCAAGTTACCAATTTGAAGCTGCCTGCATCACAATTCTTTTCTTCGTAAGTCATAGTGAACATTCCAATTGTAAAGATTTGTGCAGATCTGGCTCATGTTCCAAGAAGGAATTCGCCTTCCTGGTGTATCTGCCCCTTTTGTGGTGCGTCGGTTCCCAAGTTAGCCGTGCCGGTCGTCGCGTTTGTCCTGCTGACCGCGCCTTGCGCAGTTCTGTCCCAGCGGGGCGGCGGCAGCTTTGGACGCAACACGCCGGGTACGGTTCATGGGAGGCCCCTCATCTGCGTGCATGACTGCCCTGACACTCCCAAAGGAACCAGCGGCAAAGACGACCTCAAAAATTTTGAACAGTTTATGGCGGTCCAGGCGACCGCCGATCAAAGCGCCGCGTTCATCAAGATAATGCAATATTCCCAGGACGCGAGCACACAACTGCACGTCTTTCGAGACCTTATGCAGAAGGTCGTCGCTTCCACAGCTCCATCCGATCGTGCCACGCCATTGGACCGCAGCATTAAAGAAGCTCGCGCCGGCAACCAGAATTTCTTGGCCTCGTTTTCTCCGGTGCAGAAGTCAGGACTGAAAGACCTCACCGAAAGGTTGGCAAAAGCGGATATTGATCTCGACGAGCAGATAAAGGCGTTCGATCGAATCCTTGAGCTCCCGAAAGTAGAGAGCGACTTGATCGCCACTGCCGGCACAGGCCTCGATAAAGCGCTCACCAGCTTCCAAAACGAGCAAGTCGCCCTCGCCGGCGAGATGGGCATCATTCTTCCTGATTCTGGCCAAGACCTCACACTGAGGCTTCCTCCGGTGACGACTTCGATTGACGTCGCTGGCCAGTCCATCACAATCGCGGCTGCAGGGGTCATATCCAGCACTCCGGCCGCAGACGGCCACAACCTCTTTGGTCTCAAGTACACGGCCGACTTCTCCGAGCTGCAGCAAAACATCACAGACGTTCTCCGCACCCAGCTAAACCACTCTCCCCGTTGTGGCGAGCGCGTTGTGATTCGAGAAGGAACGCTCATTCCGCAGGGCGCCAGCGAGCCTTGTAGTGGTCCACTTGCACTATGAGCGCTGGATCTGCCCACCGGTTCAAGGATGGGAAAGCCCTACAGAACTGTCCACTGGCGACGGCGCGATTGAGGTGAAGCTAACTCCTTCCGTCGAAGCGAGCGTCGATTCGATCTCCGGATTGCATCTCGTCTCTGAAATTAGTCGGGTTGCGGGTGACGGATTTCTCCGCGAGTTGCTGCTCTCCGAACCGCTCGGTGTCACCTTGCGCGACCAAATCACAGCATTGTTTCTTTCGATAGTGGAGAGAGGCGCGAATTTCAAGACCGCGATGCCGCCCGCCGCGCAAGAGTCCGCAATTATTCGGAAAGCTCAATTTCAGGACGCGGGCGCAGGCCGTGTGACGTTGATTCTCGATGGTCAGTTGCAGCTGTCCGATGAGCAGGCAAGACAATTTACCGACCAACTTTAAAGAGCGGCTGTCGGCTCAGCGAACGGCGCAGCCATAGAATCACACCCCCCACTTTGGCGGCCGCACTCGCGTAAGGGCCCATGCGGCTGTCTCCGGCGGGAAGCGCACAAAGCGGCAAGGCTTGGACGGCGAAATCAAGTCGTGGAATGCGACGTTTTGGGAGCAACCCAGGGCTGGCTTCAATCCATCAAAATTGATATCTGCGGCTGGCGGCCGTGCATTGCAGGCCTTGTTGCAACGCCGCGTACCGCCGCATCGTTCTTTGTATCGCTCTTTGTGTTTGGAGAACTTAGCAGCTGGTCACTTGCCAAAGTACCGCTTTCCCCAGTGCCTTCCGTAACCTTGGGCTGTGCTTCGGGTCGTTGACAGGAAGAACCTACTTTGGTACCGTTGCGAAGCTGACTCCAAAACTCTGGCTGAGCTAAGTGCTGCATGCGGTTAGGATTGCAGGCGCACAGGCTTCGGGCCGACCCTGGCTCTGGTAGGACAGAATGATTTTACTGGCCTAATTCCCAAAATAGGGAAGGTGCCGTCGCAGCCGGTTCGGGTAGTAGGATCAAAAAGGACGGCGAACCCGCAGCAATCGTTCGATGGGATTACTGAACGAAAGGAAAATATTGCGTAAGCGTTTCTACATACTTTTCGTAGCCCGTGGCGAGGACGGGCAACTTCGTAAGATTCCCATCCCCGTTCACTATTTGTATGTATTAGTTGTGGGAGCGGCGATCGGCGTCCTGAGCCTTACCGGAATAGCCAGTTCCTACATGCGAATGCTTTTAAAGGTTTCGCGCTTTAATGAGCTGCGCACCCAGAAAGACGCTCTTAAAAGCCGTTATTCGCGCCTGGAGCAGGTAGCCCAGGAAAGAGATATTCAAGTGGCATCGCTCGGCTCGTTAGCCAGCGAAGTTTCTTCCCTTTATGGTTTGAAATCAGATCCCGTCCTTGAATCAGAATCTTCAGATCACGTGCAAGACGCAGAAGTGAGTTCCTCCCTGGATCGGCTTTATGCTCTGAAAGATACGGCGCTGAGTGGTGCGGCCGCGACCGGGATCTCTCTCGGCCTTACGCGCAACGTGACCACAGCGGACTGGCTTCGGGCCAATTCTGCTCCCAATCTTTGGCCGGTGGAGGGTCCGATCACGGGTTCGTTCGGAGAAAGAATTGATCCCTTCAACGGCGAGGGTGCGTTTCACCGTGGAGTTGATATATCGGCATCCTACGGGCAGCCCGTCATAGCTCCGGCGGACGGCGTGGTCACGTTAGCCGACTTCATGGGCGGATATGGACGGGCTATCGCGCTTGACCACGGCCACGGAATCACGACCCGGTACGGGCACCTCGCCAGCTACGCGGTTGTTCCCGGACAGTACGTGCGCCGGGGCGATACCATCGGATACGTCGGGTTGAGCGGTCGCAGTACCGGCCCACACCTGCACTACGAAGTCCGTATCAATGACACTCCCGTCAATCCCCACAAATTCCTGCGCCTCACCGTGGCCCAAGGCGGCGGATTCGCCGCGGGAAGCTAGAACACTAGTTCTCAGCCTTTAGCTCTCAGTTCTAAACTCTAGCAATTAGCATCCTCAATTCGGAAGCACCTGTCCGGGGCTGACAGATGAAAGCGGCTCTACTGCCTCAACCCCATCCAGCGCTCGGAAACCACGATGGAATTCCCTGGATTCTGCGGATCGTAACGCACGGACGTGGGCAGGCCGAGGCGGCAGGAGTGAAGGTTGATGAGCTGCCGCAAGTAGGTTACGTCCTGTGAGGCTTCGTAGGATACGCCAGCCACGTCGTATTGAAAGATCAGGAAAGTGGCGGGCTTGCGTCCTTCGGGCTGCATCTCCTGAACATCGATGACGGTGCCGTCTGTAATCCGGCCGACGCGGTCGAGCCACACCCGCCGCTCGCGTTCGACCTCATCGTGCCCCTTAGGCTTGCGACGCAGCAGGAGATACGCCGCCAATATGGCGCCCGCGCTACCCAGGATCATGGTATAGAGACGAGTCGGAATCATGACTTCTTGGAAAGAAACTACGCAGTCAACGGTGATGATGTCTTAAACAGCATAAAGCCAGATCACAAATCACGGAAGAGGCTTAGTGATTACCAAGGTGAAGTCGCATGGTGTCTGGCTAGCGGTCGGCCGCCGATGTGTGATCGTGCACGATTTTCCACCCGTCGGGAAACTTGCGGAAGACCAGGGTGAACAGACCGTGCGGCATTTTACCGTCTGACATGGTCAAATGCCAGGCCCCGCGCGCAAAAGCTGCATCCGGAGCGAGCTCCTGAATGTTCAGGTCGGAGAACTCGAGTTGTCCCATCTCCTTGCCTTCGCTTTGGTACTTATTGCGATACCGCTCTCCGGTCGACTGCCACCCGGATGTTTTTTGTGCTCCCGAGAAGAACGTCAAATCTGGAGAGTTCCAGTAACCGGCCATGAAGGTTTCGAGATCACGGCGGTTCCAGGCTTCCTGCTGCCGATGCAGAACCTGCTCAACCGCGGACGTGACATCCGTCTGGGAATTCTGAGCGAAAGCATTAAATGAGAAAGAAAGCAGAATTACTGCCAGCACAGCGATCGAACAATTCTTGCGCATTCGGAACCTCGCGGCGGAGTCCCCTACAAGATGTAGCGCGACAGATCCTGATCCTTCACAATGTCGGCCAGCATGTGGCGCACATAGTCTGCATCGACTTTGAAGTGCTCACCCTTTTTATCCGGTGCGTCGAAGCTGATCTCGTCCAGCACCCGTTCCATGATGGTATGCAGGCGGCGCGCTCCGATGTTTTCTGTGCCTTCGTTTACTCGGAACGCAAAACGGGCAACCTCTTCGAGCGCATCCTTGGTGAATTCCAGCTTCACATTTTCGGTTTCGAGCAGCGCAGTATATTGCTTTACCAGCGACGACTTGGGCTCAGTCAGAATCCGGATGAAGTCTTCCATGGTGAGCGACTGCAATTCGACGCGGATCGGAAACCGGCCTTGCAACTCTGGGATCAGGTCGCTCGGTTTGGAGACGTGGAAAGCTCCCGCGGCGACAAACAGAATGTGGTCGGTGCGGACCATGCCATAGCGCGTGTTGACAGTGGTTCCTTCCACGATGGGCAGAATGTCGCGTTGCACACCCTCGCGCGAAACGTCAGGTCCATGCCCGCTTTCGCGGCCGGCGATTTTATCGATCTCGTCGAGGAAGATGATGCCTGAATCTTCCACGCGATCGATAGCGGTGCGAGTGACCTGATCCATATCGATCAGCCGCTGCTCTTCTTCCTGAATCAAGTATTCGAAAGCCTCATTGACTTTCATCTTCCGCTTTTTCGTGCGCTGGCCGAAGATGTTGGGCAGCATGTCCTTTATGTTTACATCCATCTCCTCGACGCCCTGATTGGAGATAATTTCGAAAGATGGAAACGCGCGTTCGCGCACGTCGATTTCTACCGTGCGTTCATCGAGCTTGCCTTCGCGCAATTGCTGGCGAAGCTTTTCGCGGGTGCGGCTTTGCGATTCGCTTGAAGAAGACGATGTGGTTCCTTCGAGGATGAACCCAGCCTGCGGAGATTCGGCGGGTCGAGCCGGAGCGGGCGGCGGGAGAAGAATGTCAAGCAAACGTTCCTCGGCATTGAGTTCGGCTTTGTCCGAGACGTCTTCGAGTTTTTCCTCACGCACCATTTCAATCGCGATCTCAACCAGATCGCGAATCATGGACTCGACATCCCGACCGACATACCCCACTTCGGTGAACTTCGACGCTTCTACTTTCAGGAATGGTGAGTTGGCAAGCTTGGCCAGACGCCGGGCGATTTCGGTTTTACCCACGCCGGTGGGCCCGATCATGATGATGTTTTTAGGGATCACTTCTTCGGCAAGCTCGGGCGTCAACTTCTGCCGGCGCATGCGATTGCGCAGCGCGATCGCTACCGCGCGCTTTGCGTCTTTTTGTCCGACGACGTGCTTGTCCAGCTCAGCCACGATCTCACGCGGCGTAAGCTCGTCGAGAGCAATTTGTTCTTCGTCCACGGTTCCGGGTAAGTAAATGGCCATAGATATCTCGGGCTTCAGGCGTCAGTCCAGCGCTTCAACCTGCAGCCTGACGGCGAGCGCCTGCTTCCTAGAGCTCTTCAATCGTAACTTTGTCGTTCGTATAAATACACATGTTGCCGGCGATCTTCATCGCCTCTTCCGCAATCTGGTGAGCCGACAATTGCGTGTGAGCAGCCAACGCCTGTGCTGCTGCTTGGGCATACGGCCCACCGCTGCCAATGGCGGCAATGCCCCCATCGGGCTCGATAACGTCGCCCTGTCCGCTCAAGAGGAACGTCTGTTCCTTGTCGGAAACCAGCAGCAGAGCTTCCAAATGGCGCAAGAACTTGTCCGTCCGCCAATCCTTCGCCAGTTCGACAGCTCCGCGACCGATATTTCCATGATACTGTTCCAGCTTCGCCTCGAAACGGCTAAAAAGGGAAAAAGCATCGGCAGTAGAACCCGCGAATCCGGCCAGAATCTTATCCTGATATAAACGGCGGATTTTCTTGGCGGTATGTTTGATTACGCCTTCGCCAAGCGTGACTTGCCCGTCGCCAGCCATGACAACATGGCCATCCCGTCGGACGCAAAGCACCGTGGTCGAACGTACTAAACGCTTCTTCGTCATGAGCGCAATTTTTTATTATAACAGCGGAGGCCTAGTTTCCCTCTAGCTCACCACGACATCCGCGATCCGTACCGCGTCAGAGCAAGCGCGCACATCATGAGTGCGAACAATGTGCGCTCCCTTCAGGATGACCGCAGTCTCGGCCGCGAGCGTCCCATAGAGTCGATCGCTCACTGGCGCATCGTTTCCATTCCGCGCCAGGGCACGTCCGATAAACGATTTGCGTGATACTCCCGCCAGCAGCGGATACCGCAACTCGTGCAACTCGTCGAAGCGCTTCAGAAGCGGATAGTTTTCCTGGAAGCTCTTGCCGAAACCAAACCCCGGATCGAGGACGATTCGCTCCCGCTTCACACCCGCGATTTGCGCGGCATCGGCCCATGCCCGCAGTTCGCGTTTCACCAGAGTCACGATATCGGAAACCGGCGGCAAAGTGCGCCATTCTTCGGGACGCCCGCGCATGTGCATGAGCACGGCCCCGCATTTCAATCCGGCTAGCGTCTTCACCATCTGTGGGTCCCAACGAAATCCGCTGACGTCGTTTACGATCTCGGCTCCAGCCTCCACTGCCCCGTGCGCCACATTTGCTTTGTAGGTATCTACCGAGATCATTGCGTCTGGGCGCTTCTGCTTGAGCGCCACGATCACGGGAATCACGCGCTGCAATTCTTCTTGCTCGCTGACGGGATGTTTTTTCGGCTGCGATCGTGCAGTTTCGCCGCCGATGGCTTCGCTTGAGGGCAAAACAGCGGCGCCCGGCCGCGTTGATTCCCCTCCGACATCCAAGATGTCGGCGCCATCCTCCAGCAAGCGCAACCCGTACTCCACTGCGCGATCGCGATCGAAGTGTAGCCCTCCATCGGAAAATGAATCAGGTGTGACGTTGATAACGCCCATCACGAGCGTTCGCTTTCCCAAGAGCAGGGAACGCGATCCTATATTCCACTCAAACACCGGACGCATGCGCCCGATTCTAAACCCAGCACGGTACTTAGCAGTTAACCCTTGGACTCCTAAAGAGATTTTCGGGAATTCACGCGTCACTCTGATCGCGTTGAATGCCAACTGCGAAGTGCTGACTGCTAACTGTTAAGTGATAGACCTCCATAGCCCAGTGCTACAATCGACCTGTCGTATGCCTCGAAAACACCGCCATTTCGCGGTTGCTTCTTGTCTGCTACTGGCTACGCAACTCCTCGCCGCGTCGCACGATCCAGTTGCCAAACGCATTGAAACCATCCTGTCCGCCCCCGATATGGTTCGTGGATTTTGGGGCATCGAAGTAGTTTCGCTCGACAATGGAAAAATCATTTACGCGCAGAACGCCGACAAGCTTTTCACTCCTGCCTCCAATACCAAGCTGTTTACTACCGCAGCCGCTCTGGCGCTGATTGGGCCAGATTACACTTCGCGTACTACGGTCGAGACCAGCGGAATTCTCGACAAGTACGGACGTCTCACCGGCGATCTGGTGCTGGTCGGCCGCGGCGATCCCAATCTTTCCGGCCGCGAATTGCCCTACGCCTTAAAAACGGTACGCAATGATCATCCCATTCAGGTGCTCGAACAACTCGCGGATGGGCTAGTCCAGAAGGGCGTGAAATATGTCGACGGCAACATCATCGCCGACGATTCCTATTTCGCCTTCGAGCGCTACGGAGAGGGCTGGAGTCAGGATGACCTGGTCCTGGCCGATGGCGCTCCGGTGTCCGCGCTCACGATCAACGACAATGTCGTGTTCGTAAATATTCTGCCCGCGGACCGCCCCGGGGAGCACGCTTTCGTTAGCATCACGCCCTTCGCAGATTATTATCACATCGACAATCGCATCATCACTACGCCCGCCGGCACAGGGCGAAAGATTTTCATCAACCGCGAACCCGGATCGACATCGCTAGTGTTGTGGGGCAATGTGCCGCTCGATGATGCCGGTGCGAACGAAGCTCTGGCTATTGAAGATCCCGCTGAATTCGCCGCGGCGCTGTTCCATCAACTGCTGGAGAAGCGCGGCATTGTCGTTTACGGCAAACAAAGCACGCGACACACGGAATTGGCGAGTCTTTCCACGTTGACGGTTACGGCTACAGCTCCTGCCCGCGGCGGTGATGAATCTTCGCGCTCGTTGCCGAACCAGCCGCTGGTTCTTGCCAGCTATCAGTCCAAGCCTTTAATCGATGATGTGCGCGTGATCAACAAGGTCAGCCAGAATCTGCACGCAGAAATCCTGCTGCGTCTGTTGGGGCGAGAAAAAGGCGCGACGGGAACGGTCGAAGGCGGGCTTGAAGTGTTGCATGGTTTTCTGAACCAGGCAGGTATCCCTGCCGACCAATATGTTTTTTACGATGGTTCGGGCCTCTCCCGTCAGAACCTGGTCACGCCCCACGCGGTGGCTCAGTTGTTGCGCTACGCGTCCAGTCAATCGTGGGGAGCGAGTTTCCGGGACACGCTGCCCGTCGCCGGAATCGACGGATCGCTAGCGGATCGCTTCGCGAATATCGATCCTCGAACCCATGTTTCTGCCAAGACTGGTTCACTCGGCGGGGTAAAGGCGCTGTCCGGCTATGCAACCAATGCGCGCGGCCAGCAGGTCGCGTTTTCCATCCTTTCCAACAATTTCAACCTGCCTAACAAGCGTGTTCTCGATACCATCGACAGTGTTGTGGAAGCGATTGTGAATGATGGAAAAAAATAGCACCTGGCAGTTATCAGTTACGATTCAGAGACCCAGCAGCCTATCCAGAATGTCTCTGGACTAAGTGCTAAGTGCCAATTGCTTTTTCATCTTGGCATTCGTTTCGATTGACGATCACGGACTGCCCGGACTCCGCCGGGGCCGGTGCCAGTCGGGGGTTTGCGCATTCCTTCCAGTAAGTCTTTCAGGACTGTCGCATTGTTGCGCTCTTCGTTCCGTGAGGCGAAAAGTAAAGTCAACCTCTTCCGCTGATTGGCCAGGCGATACAGTTCTCCGAGCGCCTCCGCGGATTCTGGGCGCGCTAGTTCTTTGAGATAACGCTTACGAAAGATCGTCCAGCCATCGGGGCGCGCATGGAACCATTTGCGCAACGCGTCGGACGGGGCCAGATCGCGCAGCCACTTGTCCACCGCCGCACGAGCCTTGCTCAGGCCGCGAGGCCAGAGGCGGTCCACCAGAACCCGCGTCCCATCGGCGCGGGCCGGTTCTTCGTACACTCGTTTCACATTTACTCGTTTTGCTGTCACTCGATTCCCGCACCAGTCATGGCGTTGCTTTATTATTGTAGCGTTTTGTTTTTGCGTTTAACCGACAAATGGAAGGATCTCGCATTCCTATTTCTCGACAACACCGAAAGTTAAAATTGGTCGCTCTGCGTCTCTGTGTCTCTGTGGTCAGTCTGTTGGCGTTGACCGGCTGCGATGTTCAACGGCGCAAGAGTGACACCGAACTCGGACTCAATCCGCAGCAAATCGCCGGGCGCCGGATCTACGACAACTATTGCGACCGGTGCCATGCGCCTTACTCTTCGCGGGGACGTCAGGGCCCTAGCATGCAAGGCGTATTCCAGCGACAATATCTGCCCATGAGCGGCATGCCAGCGAATGACGACCGGGTCACGGACATTGTTCGGCTGGGGCGGAACAAGATGCCGGGATATGCGCAGGTTCTCAATCAACAACAGATTAACGATCTGCTGGCATATCTGCATACTCTGTAAGTTCGCTCATCGGTTTGACATCATCTGCCCAGTTCCCTACCCTTGTTTGTCCTGAGCTATGAAGATCCTTGTCATCGGAAGTGGCGGACGCGAGCACTCGCTGGTTTGGAAACTGCGCCAGTCCGCGCGGGTTTCGCAGGTCTATTGCGCGCCGGGGAACGCGGGTATCGCCGCCGAAGGGGAATGTCTGCCCGTCGACGTAAAAAGTGTCGAGTCCCTGCTCGTGCTGGCGGCGCAGATCAAGCCCGATCTGACGGTCGTAGGACCGGAGTTGCCGCTGCAACTGGGCGTGGTGGACGAGTTCACACGTCGCGGATATCGCATCTTTGGTCCTACGCAGAGCGCGGCACGGCTCGAATCCAGCAAGAGTTTTGCGAAAGAGTTTATGCAGCGCCATCACATCCCGACGGCGCACTATGCTATTTGCGATAGCCCGCAGGATGTCGGCGAGGCCTTGCCGCATTTCCATATGCCGGTGGTAGTGAAGGCGGACGGATTGGCCGCCGGCAAGGGCGTGGTG